>Ga0209212_1000240_pt1 | contig 114137 bp, 82 predicted proteins | sample RifGroC2_FD_183996 | JGI IMG/M metagenome (GOLD analysis project Ga0209212, IMG submission 183996) | Groundwater microbial communities from Rifle, Colorado, USA - Groundwater C2 (SPAdes) (version 2) | ecosystem: Environmental > Aquatic > Deep subsurface > Groundwater | place: Rifle, Colorado... | reverse complement strand
GTAGCCATAGGTGCCGGATGCGGAGTTACGGCCATACAGGCTGATCGGCTTGGCAGCCAGTTTGCCGGTCACGCCCAACTGTCCCCAGGTGGTGATCTCGGGCACTCCGCGCTTGCGGGTCTTGGAGAAAATGGCGTCAACTTCGTCCAGCGAGAGGCTCTTGACCGGGTTGTCCTTGTTGACGTATACCGCCAGCGAATCCAGCGCCACGCCGATCTTGGTCGGTTTGAAACCGAACTTCTTCTCAAACTGCTCGATCTCGGAACTCTTCATCTCGCGCGACATGGGCCCCAGTTGCGCGGTGGCGGAAATCAGGGCGGGAGGAGCGGTGCTGGAGCCCTTGCCTTCAATCTGGATGTTGACGTTGGGGTATTTCTTTTTGAAGCCTTCGGCCCAGTAGGTCATCAGGTTGTTGAGGGTGTCGGAACCGATGCTGCTCAGGTTGCCGGCCACTCCGGCAGCGGGTGCGTACTTCTTGATTTTGGGATCGACTTTGGTGGGGGCGGCCTGGGATGCAACGACGGTGACCAACAGCAGCGCAGCGGTCAGAATTGACTTCTTGAACATTTAATGTTCCTCCTTGTTTTTTGTTTCCGATTACACCCGTAGCTATAGCAGATCACTGTTACATTGATGTTACGGATTGGAAAATTGTCGGTTAAATCTTAATTCGGAATTATGCTTTCTTGAGAGTAAACGAAAACAACGACCCATGCCCCGACCGGCTTGTCACTGAAACACTACCTCCATGCAGCTGAACGATATGTTTTACAATCGCGAGTCCCAGTCCGGTGCCGCCCTGTTCGCGTGTCCTGGCTTCGTCAACCCGGTAAAAACGTTCAAAGATACGCGGCAGATCCTTGAAGGGAATGCCGATACCGGTATCGGCTACCGACACTTTGACGAAATCACCATCATCCTCTGCAAACAGGCGAACAGATCCGCCGTCCGGAGTGTACTTGATCGCATTTTCCAACAGATTGACCACAACCTGTTCAAGACGCCCCTGATCTGCCATGACTTTTTGCATTGCAGCATCGAAAGACTCATTGATTATCGAAATGCTCTTCTGAACCGCCGCTTCATGAAGCAGCATACATGCCTTTGCAATAGTTCCTGATACGTCAATCGGATTAAGTTCGAGACATGCTTCACTGGTCTCGAGACTTGAAAGCGTAAGAATATCGTTGATTAAATTGGCTAAACGATCCGAGTGACTGGAGATAATTTCCACGAAGCGCCTGGCACGAACGGGGTCGGACTCCAGCGCGCCATCCAGCAGGGTTTCGGCGTAACCCTTGATGATCGTCACAGGGGTTCTCAGTTCATGGGATACGTTAGCAACAAAATCACGCCGCATGTTTTCCGCTTTTTTCAGATCGCTGATATCGTGAAATGCCGCCACCACACCTTGCCTTAAACCATCAACATTCAAATGGACCCAGTGGGTGAAAAGAGTGCAATCGTTCGGCTGGATCGAGATTTCCCTAAGCAGTTCGTTCACATCCGGATGGCCAAGATCGTTGAAAGCCTCCAAAAGGTCGGGATGCCGGGAGATTTCCACCAACTTCTTGCCTTCCACATCGCCGGAGATCGAAAAAAGACGGCGAAAAGCCGGGTTGACAAGGGTTATCTCGCCATCGGGAGTAGTCACCATGATTCCCTCACCCATGCTGCTCAGGATCGTGTCAAGACGCTGTTTTTCCGACGAGAGCCGCTTTACCTGTTCCTCGATCCGTTCCGACATCTCGTTCATCACACCGGCCAGTTTGCCGATTTCATCTCTGGAGGTCACCTTGATCCTGGCTCCCCCTCCCCCCTGGCCGATCCGGGCGGCGGCATCGGCCATGTCTCGAAGCGGACGCGATGTCAGGCTGGAGAGGATGCCGCTGAAAAGCAGCGCAATCAGCACCGTCACCAGCGCAGCACCGCCAACCACTCCATGCAGCGAGCTGCGGGTGGAGGCCAGGTATTCAAGCGGCATCGCCAGACGAATCACCCCCTCTGATGCGCCACTGCCGTAACTCATGGCACAGTAAAGCATCGACATCCGCAGCGTGTCGGAGTAGCGCAGTGCGCTTCCGGCCCCGTTTTTGATGGCATCCTGCACCTCGGGGCGCTGGAGATGGTTTTCAAGCTGGGCCAGACGGGCCTGCCCCACATCGGAATCGCCGATGACCGTGCCGTTTTTGGCAATCAGGGTAACCCTGGACTTGATCACCGTCCCGACCGTCTCCGCCAGCTGCTGCGGAGGCTGCCCCCCCTTGTTGCTAAGAACCAGCAAACGCGCCAACTGGGCCTGATTGGCCAGATTGTCCCGGCTCTCCTCGATCATTTCCTGCTGCAGGGTACGGCTAAAATAGATATAAAAACTTCCGCTGATCAACGCGATCAGAAAAAGGTATGACAACATCAGCTTGGTACGGAATCCCATGAACCTACACCTCGATCTTGTAGCCGAAGCCACGGACGGTTTTGATAATATCCCCGGGAGTTCCCAACTTGCCGCGCAGGCGCGTCACATGGGTATCGACGGTCCGGGTGTCACCGGCGTTGTTATAACTCCAGACATTCTGCAATAGCTTTTCACGACTCTGAACACAACCGTACTTCTCCGCCATGAAGAGTAACAGCTTGAACTCGGTGCTGGTCAGGTCAATCTCCAACCCGGCGCTTTTTACAGTATGACGCTGCTTGTCAATGACGATTTCACCAATGGATAGCTGGTCGGACTTCGGCAATTGCGCCTCCTGTTCAAATCGCCTCATGACGGCTTTAATTCGCAAGGCTACCTCGCGCATCGAAAACGGTTTGACGATATAGTCATCTGCTCCCACCTCGAAACCTACCACCCGGTCGATCTCATCACCCTTGGCGGTAATCATGATTATCGGGATCCGGGCGGTACGAGAATCCTTGCGGAGCGCCTTGCAAACTTCGGTTCCAAGCATTCCCGGTAACATCAGGTCCAGCAGAATCAGGTCCGGAAGTTCGGAAGCAGCCTGCTCCAGCCCCATTTTGCCGTCGTGTACACAGCGCGCGGCATAGCCTTCCCTTTCAAGATTAAATGCCAACAATTCAGCCAGGTCTTTTTCGTCTTCAATGATCAGCACATTCTTCATGTACGCTCCCGCTCTTGATCAAAATAGTAAAACACATTTAATAACTTGCATAAGTTAGTAACATACAATTGTTACAACCATATTGCAGTCGTATAAAGATTTCGTAGAATCTGCACCAAGAGCTAACGGCACATCAGCAGAATTCACAAAGAATTTATCTGAACTCCACATGATTGTAATAATGATCGTATATAGTTGTGGAAAATCAAGGAGGGATCAACCAATGAAAATAAGACTCAACGAAGATTATTATTTCTGGTGTTGTGACTGGTGTGATACCGAGAACCTGGTGCTCTGGTTCAGGCTGAAGGAGGGAACATATTGCGGAGCTTGCCACCGGCCAATGAACCTGCCGGAAACCAATGCCGCGGTACTAGAAAATTCGATAGCCGCCGGGTTGTGCTAGCCATGCAAGGACTGCTGGCATATCTGTCAAAATGGTGTTGTTTGCCCGTAATGGGTGGCTTTGCTGAACTGGATATACAGATTGGCAAGCTCAGGATGTTGCGGGACTCCTATCAGGAGCCTCCGCAAATCCGGCAATACGGACAAGCATCCGACACAAATAAAGAAGAGAAGAAACTCTGTATTCAGCAGTGAACCACCATGAATACTTCAAGGCGCGGCTTCAAATGGCTCCCAACCGCACCCCTCATGGGACAGTCTTCCAAGACGGCCCCGGTCACCAGTTGTACTCTTCAGCACCGCTCCGCAGGCATAGCGCACAACATCCATCCTGAACACCGGTGCCACCACGTCGGATTCGGTGCTGACCACCCCGCTTCCGCAGCTCAAACATCGACTAACCAATTTTTTCATTGCACTCTCCTTGGATATGCCATTAAGGAATCATAGCAAATCGACGGTTACAGGGGTGTGCCGTGTTGGCAAAAAGTGCGTAACGGGCCAGGGCCTGTCCAGCCTACTCCCCTGGGCAATCAGACAACTGGCCGACAGCATCCGATTCCCGCTCTCTTTCACATATCGGGCAGATGTAAAACGTGTTGGGAAGATTCATATCACAACACCTCCATTCCGCGGGACGGGAGAGTTTCCCGGCATCATCCCATGGATAAGGGTCTCTGCTATAATTGTGTCCGATTTTTTTAGACATTCGTTGCTCCTTGAATAGAAAGTGCCAAAGTGCGGCATAATGTTATCAATCAGTCACAAAGAAGTTCAGACCGACATTTTCACCTGCAATGGTTCCGAATCCCAGGTTACTTCGGGATAGAGCGATTTTTCAAGTCGAAGATAAGTGCCGTCAAGTCCGGAGGGAGCCCACCAGCATTCGGCCCCGCGTCTGGGCATTTCGCTGAAGAGATACAGGTCGTTATTCTTGTCTCTGGCAATGAACATGGGCATACTCCTTTTACTAAAATAGCTTCACGGATTCAGCGTCGAGTGAGGTGGCAAACTGCCTTTAAGCAGGTTGTTTGCCACCTCAAAACGCTTTATTTTGCGCGTTGTGGTCTTCGGAAACTCCTCCTGGCTGACAATGAAATCCTTGACCCGCTTGTAGGGCGCCAGTCTGGCACAGGCGGAAAGCAGCTCCGAACGGAGTAACGATTGCAGATCCCTGTCTGAGAGTGACTCTTTGCCGGCCCTTTCCGCGTATTCACTCAGCAATTCCCGGTTGGGATAGATAATGGCCCGGATTTCCTCCTCCACCGCTCCCGTTTTGTGAGCATAGACCACCGCTTCGGAGATGTACGGGCTCTTGATAAGCTCGTTTTCAACTTCTTCCGGATACACATTCCTGCCATTGGGGGTCACAATCAGGTTTTTCACCCGGCCACATATTTTTAGAAAGCCGTCCCGGTCGAGACTTCCAAGATCGCCGGTACGGTACCATCCCCCGGACAGGACTTCTTCAGTAGCTTTGGAATCCTTGAAATACCCTTGCATGACGTTCGGCCCCCTGACCAGAATCTCTCCCACCAATTCGCCGTCCGGGTTGTCGATCTTAACCTCGACATCGCTCAACACATGCCCCACGGTCCCCGGACGAGCCCCGTTTCCGGACTCCGCCGATATGACCGGTGAAGTCTCGGTAATTCCATATCCCTGATAAATTGTCACCCCCAGTCGGGTAAGCAGCTCTGCAACCTCCGGATCAAGAGCCGCTCCTCCGCTGACGAAGATCGTACCGGAACCAAGTTTTTCGCGGATACGGGATGTTATCAGGATGCGGGTCGGCGGAAAACAGAAGAGCAGGCGCGAAAGCATGCTGGAGTTGATCCGCTTCATCATCCGGTCGAGGATCATGCGGTAAACCGCCGGCACCCCGACAAAAAAAGTCGGCCTGACCTCGGCCAGATTCTCGCCCAGTTTTTTCAGTGACTCGCAGAAAGAGATCTTCCCGCCGATGGAAAGCGGCAACAGGATTCCACAGACCTGTTCGAAAACGTGATTGATGGGAAGAAAAGAAAGTGTGTGGACCTTTTCGTCCACCTTCAGATGAGCCACGGCGCCGCGGATATTGGAAACTATGTTGTCATGGCTGAGCATGGCGCCCTTGGAGCGTCCGGTGGTTCCGGATGTATAGAGGATCAGGGCGATGTCGCTGGAACAACGTGAGACAGGGGCAAGCCCGGTTTTGTGGAACAGGGTGGAAATGGTCAGAATCCTGCATGCAATATCACCTTGCAAGTCGCGGCCGGCCAGTTCCGTCGGCGGATCAAGCGTTACGATCAGGCGCAGAGCCGGTAATTCCCCCGACATGCCCAAGAGTACGCCGAGATGGACATGGTCACAGAAAACAACCTCCGCATCACTATGGCATAGAATGTAAAGCAGTTCGATCTCTTTCAGATCCCTGTCGATCGGTATGACGACCCCACCCGCCTTGAGAATTCCCAGGTAGCTCATCACCCACTCGGGCGAGGAATGCGCCAGAAGGGCGGCATGGCTACCGGTTCTGAAACCGTTTTGCATCAACCCGGCGGCGATCCACCCGGAAACCGATCCAAGCGTCCCATAGGAGGTTTTTTGCCATCCCCCGCCTGATTTATGCAGCATGGCATCCTTTGTGCTGAATCTGCTGCAACTGTGGTCGATGAGAGCAGTAATGGTATCCATTGGGGAGTCGATCCTTGAGTTAATGGATCTATTATACACATGGTCAGCGGCCGCTTTGGGTTACAATTGCGTAAATAATCGAGCTGGCCACGGGCAGGCCTGCCAGGCGAAAAAGCCGGTAAATTATTGACCGACTTTCCAGGCCCGTATCACGTGATGGATTGCTTTGACCACGGATAGGGCATGCTGACGGTGCGTTATCAGTGTGACGTGGTCGGCCCCCTTGACCGCAAGATGAAGGCTGGATGACGAAAGGGCTGCAAGTTCGCCTTGCAGTTCAGGCTGGCCCGGCAAAACGTCTTTACCGGCGGTCACCACCGCCAGAGGTATATCATCCAGTCCCCGGGTAGATCGTACTTCGGCGCATACCGAATCCCATACCAGCGACTCATCCCTGGTCGTCTTCAGGTGACGGTAGGACGACAGGAATGCTTCTGCTTCCGCAGCCTGTTTTTCCGGCAGCCCCTCGGCCCAGGAGCCGAAAAAACCGGACAGCCGGATATATCCCAGCCCTGCAAGCAGGGGTACGCTTTTCAACATCCGGAAACCGGAACTCATATGGGTTTCAATAGCGCTGCTCCTGCAATGCTGATCCGGATGAGAGGCATCCACCAACACCATTCCGGCCACATCCTTCGGAAAAAGCTCGGCAAAGACGCGAATGAAAAATCCACCCATTGAGTGGCCGACAAGAATGTATGGTGGACTGGTATTGGCGTTCCGCAGCAGGGTGCGAAGACGCAAGGCTGACTGTGCGGCCGTTTTGGGAGTTGCAGCCGTCTCGCTCCAGCCAAGACCGGCACGGTCATAAGAGACCACATGGCTAAATTCTGCCGTTTCGGACTGGATCCATGCCCAGGCGGATGACATGCCACCCAACCCGGCTTCGAGAACGACCGTGGGAGATCCGCTGCCAGCCGATTGCAGGTGCAGGCGGCAACCGTCCACATCCACCAGCTTGCCGGGCGGGGGGTGTTTAAGCCGGTCGCGTGCCGTGGCGATCGACTGGTACAGCAGACCCACCCCGGTAAGACAGAGTATGGCGGCTGTGAGTCGCGATTTTCCCGTCCCGCAGGGAGGAAAACAATGATCATGACGGTATTCGTAAACCTGATCTGATCCGTCATTCTGCAAGGTAAACTTTGAGGGTGTAGTCATGCCCTGCCTCCGCAAATTGCTTTAAGGCCCGGAGATGAAAAGGTGTATTGCGAGGTTATCAGCCTTTAATTGAAGTCAACCAGAGCGTTTTAAGTTTGCAAGCCAACCGAAACAAACGTAACCGGATCGTAACCTTACGGACCAGTTACCTGTTTTTTCCTGTCGCAGGAGGGGTGAAAACTGTTTCGCCTAAATCAACAAGCCGGGCCATCTCCATCAGGAGCCCGCCGGTGGCACGGCACACATCCGCGGCAAAGTGCAGATTCAGGGTTTCCAGCTTATCGTCGGGACCATGGTAGTGGGGGCTGCGGAAGTTGGTCGTGTCGGTTATCATAACGGCCTTGTAGCCTTGGTCCCAGAATGGCGCGTGATCCGATCTGCGGCTGTCCGGAATGGTTTCACCGTTGCCGGGCACCGCCAAGGCGAAATGGGGGAGCTCGATCCGGTATCTCTCTAGCGCCCTGGCAAATCCGCCAACCAGATCATGCGACTTTTCGTTTCCGACTACCGCGATGAAGTTCGCCATTTCCGGGACCGGAACCGGCACCCCCGCCGGAAAGGTTTGCGGCGTCGAATCGCTTGCAAATGCGACCGATTCCAGCACCAGGACTCCTTCTATCTCCCAGTCCAGCTGGCGGAAATGCCCGGCCAGAGCCCGGCTGCCGCGCGTCCCCGATTCAGAATCGCCCTCTTTCCGGTTCTCCTCGAGATTGACTCCGATCAGGTGAATGGTCCGCTCGAAGCGGAACGGCCGCAGGATTTCAGCCAGTTCCAGCAGCAGCGCCACACCACTGGCATTATCGTCGGCGCCGGGGGAATCCGCGACAGTATCGAAATGGGCCATTACCACAACCCGCTGTTCCGGATGAATCAAGCCGGAACGGGTGGCAATGATGTTGCTGTATTCGCTGCCGTTATCATTGAAGCGATGTTCCGACATTTCATAGCCCAGACGGCCCAGGCAGCCGGAAATGTAGTCGGCGGCACGCTCCAGCGCCTCGGGAGCCGTCACGGGATGACGGGGGCCTTCGAGCGCCTTTATATGATTTTTGATACGTTCTACGGAGACATTGTCCACAAAAATTCCGTCCCATCATACTTGTACATAATTCTGGCTTTCACAGGCAGCATCGCCGGAATAAAGCGGTCGGACCATCTCCTAGCCGCTGTTCAACCTGGCCCGAAGAACAATCTCTGTCCAGAGTTGCTCAAACAGCATCGCAGCCTGGCTTTTAGGTGCAAAAACGCCTACGGGAGCCTTGTGTATACCCATATTTTCAATTATCGAAAGATAGGGGATGTCGGTCCGCATAACACCTGCAATGCTGTTCTGTGCTTCGCCCATGGTCTCCAGATGGAGTTTTTTGCGCCTGTCAACCATCGAGAAAAACGGCATCAACCTGAGGGTAAGTTTTTTGTGTTGCTCCACATATTCAAGAATCTGATTGTAAGTTCTCAGGGACAATGTGGTGGGGATCAGCGGAACCAGCATGACATCCGCCGAATTGAATACGTTCTCCGAGACCAGAGAAAAACTGGGGGGACAATCAAGGAACAAAATGTCGTAGTCACTTCTGAAACGCTCCAGAAATCCGTTCATCTGCTTCTTGGGTTTTTTGCTGTTATCAAGAAAAAGGTCCATATGCCTGTAGGAAAAGTCGGCCGGCAGCAGATCCAGATGTTCTATTTCGGTTTCAGTTACAAGTTCACCGATCTCTTTGGTCTTAAAGAGTTTTTTTGTTCCTCCGGCAACTTCGGGCTTAACGTTGAAGTAATAACTCGAAGCACCCTGGGAATCAAGATCCCACAAGAGCGTTTTCATGCCACTCCTGGCACAGGAGTAGGCCAGATTCACGCAGGCGGCCGTTTTGCCGACACCGCCCTTGATGTTATAGATGGCGATTACTTTCATGATATCTCCCGTGACATCGCTACGCCGGCAAATGCCACAAAATGAAACAAACTCATCAACATAACTGATGAGACATAAAAAAAGAAGGTGGACTATACCACGTTAAAACAGTGGCAGCATCCACCCGTCAACTGTAATCAGAAACTGTCAGATTCCATGAACTATTTTTTGTCCTTCATTTTAGTTTTCTTTGCCTCAGTGGTCTTATCCGCTTCCTTGACCTCTTTTTTGTCCTTGGTTTTAGGCTCTTTCGAAGAGGTTGTGGATTCTTTTTCTATTATTCCCAAATGTTTCTCGAGACCGGAAATCTCAGCGCCGCCACTTTTTCGGTATTTCTGATACGCGGCGGCAATTTCCCTGTGTGCTTTCGAAACGCTTTCCAATCTGGTGACCAGGGTGCTGATAGCTTGAAAGTCCTCCGCCAATGCTGTAACGTTTTTTTCCTTTTTGCCCATTTCCGCCTCCTTGTGTAGGTGTGTACAACAACAAATCGCTCGGATAAACCATGTGAATCGCGCCGGTCATACTCTAAGGGAACAAACTTCCGGACATTAAGGAAACTACCATTTATTTAAGTGGTTAAATGTTACGATTGCGTAAACATTTATTCATTTGTGTGACGGCCTCGACGTCAAAGGCAGGATTCAGCTGACCAGAAAACAAGCCGTCCATGTTCATCCCGCCCAGTGTCGAGATTCCACTCACCGAACTTGAACGGATATGCATCATCGACAGCGAAGACCGTTTGCAGTACCAGTCCCCACACATCCTCGACATTCCTGGCAGCACTGTTGAAAATAGCATTGTAATGCAGACAGTGAGTTCTTTCTGACGGTATCATCTGTTCTTCGATAAACTGCTTGTCAACCATTTCGAATGCCGGATAGGTCAACTCCATCTTGGCGGCTATGGCGCCGGCCAGCGGAAAAAGTCGCATCGGATCGGTTCCATATCCGTCAACCACGGCAACAAATTCCCGGTGCCATGCCGCACAGTCAGGCGGATAAATGGCTGATAGCTCGGGATAGACATCTTCCAGCATACCTTGCCAGAGCGAGACGATATCGCGGTCAAGCCGGGTTCTGTCATTGGCATCGCCGCACTGTGCAACGGTCAGCGCAAATTTATCCGACGCACCGATCTCTCCCAGGTTCATCCTGCGGTAGATGTGGCTGTCTTGGTTCATCTCGCAGATACGATGATGACGCTGGTTCTCGGCATACACTCCCACCCTGGCCTCTACAACGGGATGGATGGTCACATCGGTCACCACATGGGCGCAATACCCCAAAAGCCACGCCATCTGCTTGGCACGCACAATTCCTTTCGAGTATCTGACACGCCTGATACCGCTTGCAATCATCTCGCAGGCCCGGAAGCAGTGCATCGCCTCGGCCCATTGAGCATCGTTTCCACCGGCAAGATTGGGATAATCGGGACTGACGGCGCCCAACACACAAAAGGGGAAGCAGGTCTCCAGCGAGTCATGACAAGCGGATGAAGGCGTGAAGATCGGCCCCGGCCTGTCTGGCCGCAAGAGTTCATACAATAATGTTATGTGCGCATAGGGACCGGGCATGTCATGTCAACTCCAGATCAAGGCTCTGAAACTGGATTTACCTCCCTGTTTTTTGGATATACGGGCTGGGCAGTATCATATCCCGGATACCCGGCCCTTGGTTCCTGAGGCAACAGCCATAAATATCCAGTAAGCAAGCATGGCGGCCGGAAGAGCCGTCACAAACCAGGCCGTCAGAGACTTGAGAGTGATCCAGCCAAATACATTCAATGAAGAGAGACCGGAACTCCGGATCAGCGAGGAAAGCATGTGGGGCGGCAGTTGCGGTCCCCAGGGAAACAGCCATGATCCAAGTTTGAAAAACGGAACCAGCAGTGCCAACTGGAGCGGATAAAGCAGATAGTTGACCGACTGCAACGCCACATGGTTGAGTCTGAAGATATGAGCCAACATGATGCAGATCAGCGTCGTACCCCACAAAAGCGGCATGACTCCGAGGGCGGCGCCCATACAAAGCGTCAGGGCGAGTTTTTGTGGAGTCAGCCCGCATGACATGACATAGCGCAATCTTTTCACGGCAGGAGCGGTAAGCCGTCTCCATATGCACATTAACCACCCTGCCTCCGGCACATCAGATCCGGTCACGGTGCACATGGAAACTGAGCGTGGCGCCGGTTACCGTGCTGCGCCCGGTGTACAGAAAGATCATCACCCAGATGCCCTGCAGGAACAGGATCAGCGCCGGGCTCCACAGGCTTCTCAGTCCGGCCGTGAGATCCGGCGTCACTGTCGGCTCGCTGGCCAGAAACCATGCTGCTGCAACGGCATACACTACTCCGGCAATCCCCATGATTTGATAGGCGGAAATTTTACCTTCCCCGCGATAGTCGGCGCGCAGGGTTTCGGAAAATGAACGCCAGCCCTGGGTGGCGATGGTGGCCAGCAGGAAAGCGCCCACGGGATGAGACGAGAGAAACATCCCGGCCGCAACCAGGCCGCAGACGGTGTAGAAAACCGCCGTGACGGCCTGGATCGGAATCACCTCGATCGCCTCCAGCCCTCCGGCATAGGCGATCTTTTTGGTGCTGCCGGAAAAAACAAAGCCGCGGCCGGCAAACAACCGCCGGAGCAGCTCAGAACTGGACGTGAGCGGCTTGCCATAACAGCAGCCGAAACTGATGCAGGCCAGCCGTCCCAGGCCTTCGCCGAAAGCGTAGGCAATGGCAATGGCTGCATAGGCCGGCATCACCGGTATATGGAACGCCAACGCCTCACCGGCGATGCGGTTGACCAGCGTTATCACGAAAGGTGTGATCAAAATACCGACGAAGACCGCCCCGCCGACCGTAAAGGTGTCGGTCTTCTTTTCCACAATCCGTGCAACCAGCCGCGAGGCCGGCACGCAGCAGCAGAGCATGGCGGCCGCCAGGATGGCCGTTCCCAGCGGAGGCACCCCGACCGCCCCCATCAGCGCCAGCAGCACCGCCACCGCCACCAGATAGGCATTGGCGCTGAGCAACCCGTACCAGGTGAAGTTGATGCCCTTCCATACTCCCTGTTCCATCCTGGATGACGGAACCGAAGCGACTATCTGCCACTTTTCGCCGGGCAGCACCTTGAACCCCCACCAGAAATAGGCGGTCAGAAGAATAACTGCGCAAAGCAGTGCCATGGTTATGATCATTGAATTCTCCCTGAACCGTTGATTTATCGCGCCCTGCCAAGCAGTGACCTGACCCGGATATCGGTCTCCACCAACGGTTTCTGAAACCCATGGGTGAAGCGGCTCGACACACCTGCCTGGCTCATGTTGTCCAGAATATCCCCGGCAAAATCGATACGCCCCTCCTGAAATATCAGTATGTCGGTACTGCTGCCCGGCCGGTAGAGACTCTTGGGCTGCCCCTTGCGCAGGAACATCCCCATTTCAATCGACTGCGGGGCGTCATATCCTTCCGTGCTGTAAGCCTGGACGATATCTCCGATCATCAACGCCACCACTTCGATCATCGCCACCAGCCCGACACAGGTTCCGCCGGACACATCCGTATCGATGATCGTTACTACCCGCTTGTTCTTGGAATAGGGTGTGGCCACGCTGACCACCGCGCTGGGGTTGCATGAGTGGTAATCACCGTCGATGGCGTAGAAATCGACCACTTCTCCGGCCACCGGACTGTGGTTGTAGTGGTATTTGTCAGGAGTCAGCCGGAAGACCGCAAAATCACCGTTGGAGAAGGCATGGTGCCATACGTTGCTGTCGTGGCCGAGCAGTTCCTCGAATGAGAAAAATTTATCCTTCAGAAAGAGCAGCGAGGTTTCATGGAACGATCCAACCAACACCCGCGCATCGGCCGGTGATACGACCGCATTGGCATCAGACGGCATGGGGCGGCATTCTTCGTAGCGAATCCTGCGTTCGAAAATCTTGCGGGGTGTATCCAACTGTTCGGGCGGGTCGAGGCACTCGGACAGATCAATGCCGCAACCGGCCAGAAAAGCACGTTTGGACAGTACCGGGCGGTCAAAATTGACCATGCCCAGTATCTGCGACGACCAGCTGCTGGTAAGGAGCCTGAACAGGGCCGCATTGTTCTCGCGCACGCCGTGATAGAGCATCCTGACCATCCGGTCACCCAACAGCTGTTCGGTGACGACCCTGCCGCTATCCCGCTCGATATACTGGTGCTGCATCATCCGGATCGCTCCTTTGATTATCTGATGTGTTTACGGCTGTTGCCTGATCGTGAAAAACCTTGAACAACACCAGGTTCATCAGGCGCAGCAGGGTTGGAATGTCGGCCCGCTCATTCAGCACATCCTCTTTGGCGGACTCGACAAAGCGCCCGGCATCATGTCCCTGGAGAACGACCCGCAGCGCCTTGCGCTGCATTTCATCCAGCCGGCTCTGTTCCCGGTCAAGCAGGCCGAAATCGTGGGCCAGAAACCCGAAGGCCTCATCCAGATGACTCTTCCTGAGGTTGGTGCGATAGTAACGCTCTGCGCCGGCATTGAATTCGCGGGCATTGACACGCAGCGGCGACGATGCGTTCACCTCGTCGAGAATGCCGCTGGTCAAGCGCCCCGCGGCGGAATGCAGGCCAGGCTCATTGATCCTCATTTCCAGATCGCTCAGAGTATCGTGCAGCCCCATCAGTTCGACCAGATCGGCTGCATCCTCGCGGAGCAGTTGCACCAGCGCCCGGCGATACTCGTGGATCTGCACCCGCAGATAGCCGGGATAGCGGCGGCTGGGACGGATGCCGGCGGTTTTCTTGAGGATCTTTTCCAGAAAGGAGTTTGCGCTGTTCTTGTGCACAAAAAATGTGGGGATGCCAATAGAGGCGCCGAAAAAAATCTGCCGCCGCTCGCTCTCCAGCGAGGGAGCGTCCGGAATATGGGCATGGGTCGTGCCGAGCGCCATGTATTTGTAGGCCAGCGCCGTGATCAGGGTCTGCAGGTCCGCGGCCCGCCCCATGTCGTCCCCGAAGTTTTCGAAGAGGCTGTAATAACGCCCCTCGAAGCCGGAAAATCCCATCCTGGCGAATTCGCGCTGTTTGTAGAGCAGGTAGACCGACATCTGTTCATCGAACACCCCCATATCGGCCAGGTCGCGGCGCAGGCGCTCGCTGTTGCCGGCCTTCCCGTTCAAGCCGGGGCTGCGATCGGTGGACAGGAGACAGACCAGGTAATCGATCAGGCGATAATCGGGCACAAAATCGCCCTTGAGCCGGAATGCGGAACTGGCCAGGCTGTCCAGAGCCTGCGGCCCGAAGGGGGTCAACGGCTGGCCGAATATTGAGAGGTCGGCCTTCTTTTTCCAGCGCCGCCAGATCATCCTCAGATGGGTATAGTCAAGTTCGTGCGACAGGAATCCGAGTGCCTTTTCGGGGTGAAAATCGGTGAAAGCCAGACGGTAGGGAGCCGCGCTGTAGGTGCCGACAAAGAGCGGCAGGAAATGTTCGCTGATCTTGATCGCCAGGTCGCCGAAATGTTTCTCGTGGAGCGCGCCGAAGCCGGAACCGCCGTCGGCCAGCGCCTGTGTCAGACGACGGCTGCCGATGCTGATATGGGTGCCGTTGTTGGCCAGGCTGACATTGGAGAGATTGGGCAGCACCACCAGGTTTGTCTGGATGATGCCGGCATCGCGCAGTTTGGCCACCGCATTGAGCTGGCTGCGGGACAACACCTGGTGGCAGAGGTGCATGTAGCGAAATTTTTCCTCGCCACGGTCCCACCCGGAAAGGCATGGGCTCATGAACAGGTCGCGGTAGAAGCTGTCCGAGACATGCTCGTTCAGCTCCTTCTGCCGGACCGGCGGATGGGGAGCGAAATAGGTCATGGCCTGCTGGCCGCGTTCGGAGATGCCGAAGGCCTGATTGGCGTACATCAACAGCAACTGGGTCATCAGGAAGCGGATCGCCGTTTCTCCCGCAATCGCCCTACCCATGCCGCTTTTGGGTGAAAGGGATACGACATTGAACGAAAAGGTTTCCGGGGAGGTGTTGTCGTTCAGGTAGTGTTCCATCAGGCGAACACCGGTCTGGCGGATCAAGTCCGGAAGTATCTGCTGGGAGCCGATCAGGTCTGCCAGGGCCAGCTTGATCAGGTAGCTGATCGGCAGCCGCAGCATCTCCTCTCCGCAGGAGTCACGGAATGAAAAACGGCCTGAATCGGAGCGCGCTCCAGCCGCCGGGTTCTTCTTATCCGCCAGCAGATCCTTTTCCATAACGCTCAAAGCAAAACGGGAAAGGTTGCGGCGGGGAAAACGCACCCAGCTGTTTTCCCATACCCGTGAAGGGTTATCCGCCAGGAAACGCTCCAGATCGGCCACGGCCCGGCGTGGCGCTTCGCCGGAGGCAGCCCGCTTCATCATGTTGGCAAAGAAATTGGACTGCTCGATAATCAGCGGCAGGTCCACATCCTCTTTTGCACCGCAGACCACGGCCTGAAGTTCGCTTTCCGACCCGGCGGTCACATCGTTCAATGAAAAGGGCAACGAGGCCGCCAGCTCGTCCCGGGATGCAAAGGAGACTCCCAGCCGGGAGAAAATCTTGCGGGCGTTTATCGGTGCGAGTTCCACTTCGGACTCGTGTTCTCTAACCATGAACACTTCCTCCCGGAGATGATTTGGATCGGAGGTCAGCCGCCGACCTGGACACCTCGGGGGCAGCTGAAGTATATATTTCGAAGTTTAGGGAAAGCGGGGGCACGAAAAGGTGTGGGCAGGTTCTTTGGAATGCGGGACTGAATATCGATGAACTGTAGGGGCTGATCATATGCCCTGATCATATAACAGTATTGTGTCGGCTGTGTTCGCGGTGTGTAAATGTTGTGTTACTTTTTATACAAACTTAAAAGGAGCAAAAAGTGCTTTACTTTGCCTATGGTTCAAACCTCTGGCGGCTGCAGATGGCGGCGCGCTGCCCGGAACATCTGGAAATCGGCACGGGGCGGCTTGATGGATGGCGCTGGATAATAACAACCCGCGGTTATGCCAGCATCGTGAAATCCGAACCGGATTACGTGCTCGGAACCGTCTATGAACTATCGGAGGACGATGAGCGGAACCTCGATCGCTTTGAGGGCGTTGCGCGGGGCCTTTACCTCAAGGAGATGCTTGCGGTTACTGTTGATGGGCGGGGGCTGAGTTGCCTGGTGTACATTGACCTTGTAGTTGAAGAGGGTAAACCGAAAACGGAGTATATCGACCGGATCAATAACGGCATCCGGGATGCGTGTCTCCCGGACGAATACGTCTCACGCTGCTTGCGGCCATTTGTTCCCGGAGAGCTGAAAGCTTGAAGGTTCAGTCTACAGCTCCCTGGCTACCGAAGTAGCCCGGACCGAGTAGGAGTTTTTCTCCCCACGGCCGTCCTGGCGGTACATCACGACCGTCGCACCGTCCCATGCGATCCAGCGCCGGGCCTTTTTGTTCTGGTCGGTAAAATCCACGATCCGACAGGGGTAATCCTTCCTGTCCACCATATATTGCGAGTTGCGGATCAGCCGGTACTCCCGCTTGACCACGGCCAGTTTTTCCACGTCCAGCACCCTCAGTGTAACCTTAGCCTTGTCCTTGAAATCCAGACGCGCCTCGGGGCATTCCATCGTGGTGTAGTCATAACTGTCGCGCGGGATTACAACCGATCGCGTTCCCCCATGTTCGCGCACTTCAAAGCGGAAGAATGGGCCCTCAAGCCGCCCCTCTATGTCGATCACGGCCCCGTTTTCCCGCCCCTTGCGGGAATAGCTGACCAGGTCCCGCTTCCGGAGCGTTCCCTTCTCGACCGTGTCCTGATGATACCCCATCCACAGAAATGACGCCTTGACCATCGTTCTGGTCTCGAACTGCAAGCCGGACAGGCCACCATCTTCGGTGAAGCGCTGGGAGGTGGTGACATCGCCGATGTCAAACCCCATTGAGGACACTTTGTAACGAGCAACGGTTTTTGTGTTATTAGCAGCCGTGGACATGATGGCCGGTACAAGAAGAAGTGCTGCGGCAAAGAACAGATTCCGGCTGAATCGCTGGATAAAATTGTTTTTTTGATTTCGCATATGGTCGTCCATATTATCCATGAACAGGCAATATACAAGTTACGATACTGTGACGCACATCATGATTAAGAACTGCGCATGAAAATAAATCCGTATCTCCTTCGATTTCTACACAACAATTACATAACCGCAACAATTCTGTAACATTGCCATGCTATTAAAGTCAGGTATGAACGCATACTAAGCCGGGTACAGTACAGGTAAAAATGAGAAAAGCCGGCAATACTGAATCCAAAATCAATCTTTCGGACTCCTGCTGGTATCTCAACCGAGAGCTGACCTGGCTGGAATTCAATCGCCGCGTACTCCATGAGGCTGAAGACGAACGCACGCCGCTTCTGGAACGCCTCAAATTCATCGCCATCGTCAGCTCCAACCTGGACGAGTTTTTCATGAAACGGATCGGAGGACTCAAGCAGCAGCTCGGGGCCGGTCTACGCGAGCTTAGCCTGGATGGCCTGACGCCACTGCGCCAGATACAGGAATGCCACGGTTTTATCCGAAGCCTGGAAGAGAGGAAATACTGCCTGCTGCTGCAGGTTCTGGAGCAACTCCGGCAAAATGGCATTATTATCTCGCCGGTGAAGGATCTGAACGCTCGTGAACGAAAAACGCTAAGAAATCATTTTGCCGTAAATATCTACCCATTGCTTACGCCACAGTCGATCGATCCGGCCCACCCGTTCCCGTTCATCTCCAACCTGTCGCTGAACCTGCTGGTCACCCTGAATTACTCGGCCGGCCTTGACATGCAGCTGGCACGTGTCAAGGTGCCGGTCGGCGCCGGCACTTCCCGTTTCATACCGGTACCGGGCAAACATGACCGTTTCGTGCGCCTCGAAGACCTGATGATGAGTAATCTGGACATGCTTTTTCCGGGAATGAAGGTGGTTCGCTGCGACCTGTTCCGGGTCACACGCAATGCCAACACCGAACTGGATGAGGAAGAAGCCGATGACCTGGTGGAGATGATCGAAACCGAGCTCAAGGAACGGCGTTTTGCCCCGATCGTGCGGATGGAAGCGGTCCAGGGAATACCGGCCCTTCAACGTGGCCGATTAGCGGCGGAACTCAACATCAACGAGACCGACGATGTATTTGAAGTGCCGGAACTGCTGGCCATGCGGGATCTGTTCGAACTGACCGGGCTGAATTATCCGCATCTGCGCGATACACCACATTATCCGCTGGTACACCCGCAACTGGAATCACAGCGGAACATTTTCCACATCATCCGTGATGCCGGTTCGATCCTGCTCCAGCACCCCTATGAATCGTTTTGTGCGGCAGTGGAACGTTTCCTGCGCGATGCGGCAGTCGACAAAAAGGTACATGGCATCAAGATGACCCTCTATCGAACCTCCAGCCAGGGTAACATCATTGAAGCGCTGCTGACGGCTGCCCAGAACGGTAAACAGGTGGCAGTGGTGGTGGAACTGAAAGCACGTTTTGACGAGGCCGCCAATATCCGCCTGGCGGAAAAAATGGAGCGGGCCGGCATCCACGTCACCTACGGAGTGGTGGGATTCAAAACCCATTGCAAGGTGATCATGATCGTCCGCCAGGACTATAACGCGCTACGGCGCTATGTTCATATCGGCACAGGCAATTACCATACGGACACGGCCCGCATCTACAGTGATATCGGTCTGCTGAGCTGCAGCGAAGCGCTGGGCAACGATGTGACCGAACTGTTCAATTACCTGACCACTGGTTTCAAGCCTCGCAGGAAGTACAGCCGCTTGCTGACAGCTCCGCGCTTTCTCAAACAGGCGCTGTTATCGAAGATCGAGCGTGAGACGGCATTGCACCTCGAAAGCGGCGGCGGCATGATCCAGTTCAAGATCAACGCCCTCGAAGATGGAGACATTGTCAAGGCGCTCTACCAGGCTTCCCAGGCCGGAGTAGTGATCGACCTGATCGTGCGTGACACCTGCCGCCTGCGACCCGGCATACGCGGGGTGTCGGAAAACATTCGCGTAGTCAGCATCGTCGGCCGTTTTCTGGAGCACTCACGTATCTACTATTTCAGAAACGGCGGAGCGGAGGAGTATTTCATCTCATCGGCGGACGCGATGAAGCGCAACCTGGAAGCAAGGGTGGAGGTACTCTGCCCGATCGAGACACCGTCGCTGGCCCGTGAGATCCGCACCATTCTGGACGTCCACCTGCGGGACTCGCGTTCAGCCTGGGACATGCAGCCCGATGGCAGCTATATCCAGCGGATGCCCGCCGATCCGGACACTGCTGCCGGTAGTCATTGCCGGTTGATGGAACTTGCGGAAAAACGGGTTGAACTGCATCGGAAGAGGATGAAGAAAAAGAAGAAAGTCGCGGAGACGGCACTCCCGCCGGAGTAAACATCGTCCAACCTTCCCCATCCGTCCCGCAATTTATAACTTTCAGGACAGGTCAGCCGACGGTCAAGCCGGCTGAAATGGGATCATGCGGTTACAAATACGACTGTGCAGCCGAATGCCTTTTCAAACAGATCCTTCTTGGCATTGGCGCCAAAAATCTCCACCGATATATCTTCCGTGGCGCTCAGTCGAATCGTTACCGTGGCGCCGCCAAAAAGACAGGAAGCATCTTGCACCAGACTGTTCCGGCGGCGGTCGAGTCCATCGGCCAGACGCAGAATTCCACCCAGACGGGCCACTGTCACCTGGTCTTTTTCCTTCAGGCTCTGGAAAGCCTCATGCTTCCTTTTGGGGAGCGACTTCCGGTGATAACGGGCTATCTGCGCTATCAACTCCCGTTCACGGGGCGTAAAACCGAACAATTCGGCGTGCCGGATGAGATGGTACGAGTGTTTGTGATGACTGCCATAGCTGATGAAATAGCCGCTGTCGTGCAGCATGGCCGCCGCTTCAAGGAGTTTTCTCTCGGGCTTCTTCATTCCGAACGGAAGCACCAGCGTATCAAAGATCGAGAGAGAAATATCAGTAACATGGGTGGCATGCGGTTCATCTATATGGCAGGAGCGCGCAAAATCCATGACGGAGTCTCTCCATGTGGGTGGAGTGCTGTTTCCATCCGTGAATCCGAGCCGCTTCATCGCCCTTATCAACAATCCCTCGCGGATTCCCCGTTCATTGACCAGCAAACGATTTGCGTCCAGAAAGCGCATCAGTTCGTCGATCACCACCACACCGGCCACGATGATATCAGCCCGGTCCTGGTTAAGCCCTGCAATGGTGCGGCGCCCTTTCAGATCTTTTCGTAGCAGCATGGCCAGCAGGTGGACGACTTCCGAACGGAGCACCTCGTAGCCATGTATGGACACATAATTGTCCCTGCGCATCTGCATGGCCATGCAGCCAAGCGCTGTCAGGGTCCCACCGGACCCGATCAATGTATCGACGGATATTCTGTTGGTACTGAAAACCCGTTTCAGGCTGGTCCTGATATGCCTCTGAAGTTTTCCCAGTTCATCCTCGCTTACCGGGTCGTTCGACAAAAAACGGTCGGTCATGACGACCGCGCCCAGATCAAGGGAATAGAATTCTTCCACATGGTTTCCGTATGCGGTGACTATCTCGACACTCCCTCCGCCGATATCGACCATGGCATAACGCTTGCCGTACATGTCGAAGTTTGAGAGCGCTGAAGCTGCCGTCAGCTCGGCTTCTTCATCACCGGAAATGACCTTGATTTCGTGTCCGAGCTCTTCCGACAACCGCGCAACCAGCTCCTTGCCGTTGGTTGCGGTCCTGACTGCACTGGTCGCCACCGCTTCGACCGCCTCTACTTTCAATCCGGTCACAAGCATCCTGAAACGCTGGATGGCTTCCACGGCACGGTCCGAAGCTTCTCCGGAAATGGTCCCGGTCATGGCCAGCTTCTCACCCAGACGCACCGTTGCCTTCTCATCATCCAATATCTTAAATTTTCCGTCTTTGGAAGCTTCAGCAATGATGCAGCGAATGGAATTAGTACCAATGTCTATGGCGGCAATGCGAGACTTTTTCATGTGTCCTCTTATGATAGTAACATTCGGCGGATGGCAATCAACAAGACGGGGCACCCGTCATTTTCTTTCCACAGCGGCAATTGCCTGCTTTATGCCGCTGCCGGTTATTTCCTTGCTCCCGACAAGCAGTTTGCGTTTGCCGGTTCTGGAGTTGTCGATTACTACCGTGGGTGTTGCATTAACCTTGAATTTCTGGCAGATGGATTCGAACAGTCTGACTCCGTTCAATATTTCCACAAAATCCAAAGTCCGGAGGGTTACCCCCAACGGGGTTGCAGCGGCCTGGATCTGGTCTTGGGAGGGATTTTTGGTCCTACGTGAGACTTCGTCCAGAACATGCCGAAGGGGAATGTATTTACCCTTTTCATAGAGCATAAATTGAAGATGGTAAGGGGTTATATTGGCGGATTCCGGATGTATCGGCAAATCGACAAATGCTATGCGAACATTCGCCGCCAATTCCGGATAGATCTTCTCGATTTCCGGCTCTATTTTTCGGCAAACCGGGCAAAACCAGTCACTGACGAAATAGACCGTGGTATCGCTTTTGCTCTTGCCCAGGAAGATGTTCGGCTCAGCCGCCACGGCGTCTTTCAGGACCCCGGGCAGAGCGCCGCCAAAACCTATCAGAATTGCGATCAACAATACGGCATACTGGATAAACCTTGCTTTCATGAATCCTCCAAACTCTGCGAAAACAGCTAGCCCTGATATACAGGATAAGTGCGTTAACGAAGTTGTTTTCTGCCTGAAAATAGCAGAAAACAGCTTCTAACTTACTAAAGCAGATTCTGCTGACGGTTCATAACCAGTCCCAGGACCTTCTCGCCGGGAATCAGCTTCAATGCCTTGTTCACGTCCTGAAGCGACGTCTTGCCGGCCTGCACCACGATCAGCACATAATCAACCAGTGGCGCAAACGCCAGGGAATCGGCACTGGTAAGCAGGGGGGGAACATCGAAGAAGACATAACGATCGGGATAGCGGTGTTTCATATCGTTCACCAGATTCTTCATGCCGAGGGAACCTAGCAGCTCACTGCTGTCCTTGACGGTTTTTCCGCCGGATATTACCGTCAGTTTTTCCACGCCGGGCCAGACCACAAGATCCGAAAAAGGCACATCATCGATAAGATAGTCGAACAGCCCCTTATCGCTGGGAAAGCCGAGCCGTTCATGGATCTGCTGGCGTCTCAGGTCGCAATCAACCAGGAGCGCGGTCTGTTTGAACTCACGGGCAAAGGTGAAGGCCAGGTTGATGGCGGTAAGAGTCTTCCCCTCTCCGGGATTGGCGCTGGTCACCATCACCGTGTTGCCCTTGCCCCCGGTTTGCTGAAGGATGTGTGTGCGAAGCACCCGGTAAAACTCCAGTTCCGGCGCTTCAGACTGGTAGCCGACGCAGCGGTTTTCCGCCAGCACCTGCGGGTTCAACTTCACCGGGCGGGCATTTTTGTAGGATGGAGAAAACCACCCGGTCTTCTCCGAATCCACGGGACGGACCTGCATCACGGCGTCCATGGCCGGTTGTTCCCGGCCCGGCTGAGATACGGCAAGATCGGCCGTTTCCGTTTTGCCATTCGCATCCGGCAATTTAACTGCTGGAGCAGTCCTGCGTGCTGTCGCTCCCGGCATGAAATTTTTCAGACCGGCGATCAGTTTTCTATGCACAGCCATACCCTGGCACCCCTCTAAATTAAATTGAGCTTCTCATCACTACATTCGCGCCATTGTCCGCAAGAATTTAGCCCAAAATATGTCAAGATCCATAACCATAAAATGAAACGCCAGCGGACTCATCAGCAAGACGCAAAAAACTCCCAGCACCGCCTGACGGCGCTTTTTCTTCATCAGAACCGTTTCCTGCCAAGTTATGATTTCGGGAATGCTCGCCAAAACCGGATATGACGTCGCACGCGACAAGATTTCGGGAGTCCTCATGGTATCGTCGCTCTGTTCGTTGATCGCGGTGAGACCGATACCGCATCCGATTCCCAGAACCAGACCGATCAGAAGTATCGCCGGCACATTGGGCTTGATCGGTTTTTCCGGCAGGCGGGCTGCATCGATCAGCGTGAAACGCTCCCCTTTCTGCTCCTTTTCCATGCCGCTGGAAACCTTGGCTTCCATGAATTTCCTGGAGAGTTCGTCGAATTTCTGCTGAAGATTGTTTCTTTGAAGCAGGATATTTTTATACCCTTCCTCGACCCCCGGTGTTGCCGCAAGCCTCTGGCGGAGTTCATCCCTCTTTTTATTAAAGGTTTCGATATGTCGCCTGGTGGAAGTGATTTCCGAACGGATGCTTGCAAGCTGGGAAGAAAGCGTGACGTAAGCCGGATTGTCGGGCTTGTTGTCGGCCGTATCCTGGCCGGATGCGCGCAGCTGTTTGATCAGCTCCGCCAGTTCGTTTCTGGTCTTGATCACATCGGGATGTTCATCTGTCAAACGCGCCTTGAGTTCCACCAGGCGGACCCGCAACTCGCTCAGACGCGCCTTGTCCTGGCTGGCCGCATCAGTGGGCAGGGTTGCAAGTTGCGATTCGATAGCGCTTTCACGTTCCTGCAGGGTACGGAGCTGGTAATTCAGGCCAACGGTCTCCCGTTCCGTGGAGTCAAGGCTTGAAAGATTGACCTGGGCCAGTTCGGGCAGCGTGTTGACGTTTCTCTGTTTATAAACCGCAATTTTTGAATCGACATCAGCCAACTGGGACTGGACATTTTTCATCTCATCTTCCATGAAATTGGTGGTTCCCTGTGACTGCCTGGTACGAACCGACAGGTTCTCCTCCAGATAGAGCGAAGCCAGGTCATTGGCCACCCGCTGCACCACCTGCGGATTTTTGCCGTCATAGGAGAGACTGAAGGCGATGGTCGCCGGCCGCGCCTGTCCGCTACGCGGATCGATCACATCCGCACTGATGGTCTTGAATTTGATATCCTTGCGCAACTTGGCGATGATCTCTTCGGTCGTCCATTTATTCTTGAGTTCGGGATACAGGCCAAAGCGGTTTATAATATCAAGCAGCTTTGTCGTTCCCATGATTCGCTGATTGATCGATTGCAGCCTTTGGTCGGCAAAGCTGGTCACGGTCGTGCTGACAAAGTCGCGGGGAACTTCCTGATCCTCGATCAGGATCGTGGATTCTGATCGGTACACGGGCGGAAGGGTAAACGCCAATACCATAGCAATCACAAACACGGTAACTACAGGCAGAATCATGCTCCACTTGCGACGTTTCAGTATTACGATCAGATCCTTTAACGATGTGATGCCATTTCCCATAACTGCCTCGCTGTCTGATAATTGATTGCCGGCATATTCCCGGCCTGACTAACTATAAACCCATCACATCCCGCCGTATTGCAAGCCGCAGCATGAAAACGTTCTGACTGGCCTGCGACGACAGATGACCGTAATATATGTTGTTGTAATGGTAGTTCCCTTCCAGGAAAACGTATTCTGAAAAATCATAACGCAACCCGCAGCTGACGGTCAGGTGCTTTTCATCGATTGCCTGGGCTGAGAACTGGTTTCGGCCGGATCGGTTCCAGGAATATCCCAGCCCGAAAAAACCGGACAGTTCCCTGGTGAATCTCTCGTTCAGATTGGTGGAAACACCCGTCCGCTCGGTGGTTCCGCTTCTGCCGGAAGCGGTGGTAATGTCATGATTGAAGGTAAGAGAACCGTTGGTTTTTTCTCCACTGTAGTTTATCGCAAGCTTGCCAATCCACCCCTGATCATCATCCCGTATTGTTGTGTTGCCTGAATCGAATTCGGAGCGGGTGTAGCGTCCTCCGCCATTCAGGGAAAAATTCCAGAGTTCATCGATTTTTTTTGTGAGCCCCAGGGAAATCGTATAGTTGTCAACCAGGGAGGTGTCTGTCAGATTCCGGGCATAACTGAAGTTCCCCACCAGCTTTGCCTGCCGCAGATATCGGTCCAGGTCGTAATCCTGTCCGGCAGAGACGGTATGCACCGTGGTTGTCAAGGCTCCGGCATTGTCGAAGGATTCATGCGAATAGGCGTACGAAACAGTGGAACTGCTTTTCTCGGTCAGGGCGTAATTGCCCGACAAGTGATAATTCTGCCGATCACTGCCCGATTTCAGAGTCAATCCGTTCAGATCAATCCGGTCCGGTCTGGAGTCACGGACATAACCGGCCCCAAGTGAAAGCGACAGGCGCGGATCGAGTTGAAAATCAAATCCGCTCCTGGCAAAGTAATCCACTGAATCAAGACTGGCATTGGAGGCATATTTCACCCAGTTGATACCGGCCGAAAGATTCAGGTTGCGGCGTTCGCTTGCGCCGGAAACATCCAGGGAGGGCGAGAGAGTAGTGATAAAGTCCGTCCGCGGCGAGGCGGCAGCCAGGAAGATATTGTCACTGAGCTCTTCTTTCAGCGCAAGACCCGGAATCAGCCTGAGTTCGTCCGCCGGAAGCGGCATGGGGAGTGCCGTCACAAGCAGGATGGCCACGACGATGTGCCTGGCGAGATCAGGGAACAATTATTACATCACCCCTCTTGAGCTCTATATTCATCTCAAGATGCCTTCCCTCTGCGACTTCGTCATAATCGAACAGATACATCGTGGTTTTTCCATCCTCCTGGCGGAAGATCTTTATTTTGCTCTTATTCGCGAACGGATTCATGCCTCCGGACATTGCCAGGGCCTGCAACACATTGGTATTGGCAACCAGCGCCTGCCTGCCGGGGGAGTTGACCCTGCCGATGACATAAACAATCAAGCTGTTTGACTGTTTAACTTCCACGGTCAGGCTTGAATCGGCAACATAGCGGGACAGGCCGGTCTCCAACTCCCGCTTCAACTGTGCCACGGTCTTTCCTCCGGCAGCCAGATCGCCCAGGAGCGGAAATGTTATCTTGCCGTCCGGCAATACCACCACCGATTTCGTCAGGCTGTCGTCCTTCCATACGGAAATACCGATCACGTCACCCGGGCCGATGATATAGTCAGCCAACGGCAGCGCCTTGGCGCTGGCAGTCGGCACAATGTTCAAACCGGTGCCGGGATCCGCCGGGCCGGCCATTCCGGCGGTATTGCCGTCACCATTCAACTCAATGGCGCCGCCGGTCTGACTGGCCAGCGCCAATAGCGGAATCGCATAACTCGCAAGAACAACAACCATCCTAAATACAAACTTTTGCCGTATCATTCGGCCTCCGAAACGATGCGTATCTGGCATAACGTTGACAAGTTAGCACAGTGAAGTTACATCCAAATGACAACCGTGTAATTTTTTCGTCACCGCGGTTTTTTACTATTTGCTGAAAGCATCATATCTTGGCCAATGTGCGTTCGGCTTCTTCCCGGCCGGGGAAACCGTCTTTACGGGAGAGTGACTTTTTCAGGTGATCTTTGGCTTCCAGCGGCAGACCGGCCTTGTACAGGGCCATGCCGAGATGATAGTTGATCACGGCCGCCTCAGGGGCCTTGGCCTGAACCGGCTTCAGCAGTTCCAGCGCCTTGGCGGTGTTACCTTTCTTGAGATACAGCCATCCCAGCGTGTCCTGCACGGTCAACTCTTCGGGCTTGAGAGTACGGGCCTTTTCAGCCAGCAACAGCGCCCGGTCAACATCCCGGGACGTTTCTCCCAGCAGGAAAGCCAGATCATTGGCAACTCGCCACGATTGAGGGTTGGCTTTCAGCGCATGTTCATACTCGGTAACCGCCCGCTCCATTTTCCCCTGTTTTATGAACAACTCCCCGCTCTTGACATACCCGACCGGAATCCCGGGCGCAATTTTCTTGACCTCGGCGAACTCGGCCTCGGCCCGTTTCAAATTACCGGCAGCCGCCAGAAGTTCACCCAGCAGAACCCGTGCCTCAAGGTCGGCCGGGTGCTTTTCAACAACCTTGCGAACGGTCTCCTCCGCGCTTTTGAGATCCTTCTGGCTCGCATGATAACGAGCAAATGCAAACTGGACTTCCCGTGAAGCGGGATCGATTTTTTGGGCATTTTTCAGGTTTTCAAGCGCCAGGTTGACCTCCTTGTTCATCAAGTGCCCTTCGGCCAGACGGAGCAGTGCCGGTATGGACTGGGGATTCTCGGCCACCACGGTCCGGAATTCGGCCACCGCATTGGCTCCTTCCCCCTTCAACAGGTGCAGGGTTCCTTTCGAATAATGCGCGTCAACACTTTTAGGATTTTCCTTGATAACTTCATCCAGATATTTTCTTGCCTGTTCCGTATCCCTGTTCTCCAGATACACCCTGGCAAGGGCATTTTTTGCCTTGATTACGTCGGGATTACCGGCTTTTTCCAGCGCGATGCACTCCTTCAACACCGCAATGCCCTGCTCTACCCGGCTCGAATTCAGGTACAACTCACCCAGTGCGAAACGAAGTCGAAAACTCTTGCCATTCTGGGCAATGCCCTCTTTCAATTCGCGTTCCGCTTCAGCGGGCTTGTTGTTTTTCATGTAAAACAGCGCGACCTGAATCCTGTTTTCGTCGTTGGCCGGCTCTGATGCTATAATCTGCTTCAGAATTTCAACCGCCTGTGGTTCCCGCCCGGTTGCCCAACAGAGTCCCGCCAGGCTCAGCTTGTGTTCTGTCTTGGCCGGCTCAAGCTCACCAACCTTTTTAAGCAATGCAATCGCTTCATCAACCCGGTTCAACCGTGCAAACAGGTCGGCCTGGGTCATATGCAGAACAACCGATTTCGGATTCGCCTCAAGCCCTCTCCGGATCACGCTTTCCCCGCCTTTGGCATCTTCCGCCTGCAGATAGGTCGTTGCCAGAAGAAGAAACACATCGGGTGTCTTGATACCCTGGCTGATCAGTCCCTCAAGATGGGTACGAGCCCTGTCGTATTCCTTGTTGCTCACCATCACCGCGCCTTTCAACTGCAGGGCATCGCTGTTTTTCGGATCCTGTTTCAGCAGCAGCTCAACCTTATCCATGGCTTTGGCCGTATCACGGGCCAAAAGAAATATCTTGCCCAGCTCGTACTGGGCCTCACGGTTGGCCGGGTCCAGCTCAACCGCCTTGCCGAACAGCCCGTAGGCCGCCTTGAGATCGTTTTCCTTCAGGGCTACCTTGCCGAGCATTCCAATCGCCTCGGAAAACTTCGGATCAATCTGCACCGCGTTCTTGAACTCAAGCTTCGCTTTGACATAATCACCTTTTTCGTAAAGCGCTTTCCCCTTGCTGAAAAACTTGGCCTTTTTCGCATCCGGTCCGCTGCAGGAAACCAGCAGCAGCATGGCGCAGATTACCGGTAGATGCTTGATCAGACGATTGTTCATGATTGCCTTACCTCCGGGAGAGTAGTTGTAATTGAATTATTTGATCGCCAGGACAACCAGGGAAATCACTGTCGCCATTGCGATCCGGTGCAATTTTCCGCGCTGTTCGGCCATCAGCACTTCAAAGCTGAAATAGAGCATGATGACCTTGGCCGCGACCAGCCCGACCTGATATTCCTGTAAACGCTGATCAGGCAGATTGGGAATCGCAACCGCCAGAATAATGATCAGAAAGTCCATCGGAGAGCTTTTGAAGCCGCTCTGGCGACGTGAAAACTTCGATATCAGCAGGATCATGACCACAAAGACGACGAAGAGCGTGGTAAAACCGGTGTAGAGCATGCCGCTTATCTGCAGGACCGGATTGGTTTCACTGAGATAGACAGCAAAGGGGATCATCAGATAGAGCACGCCTCTCAGGACCGCGCTGACGAGTCGGCGGCTCCAAAACCAGGTCACGCCTATGACCATTGCAAAAAAGAGGGCGGCAAACTTGACATAACCGGGCGCGGCGCCGGCCAGGCCGCAGGTTGCCAACAGCAACAGCGGAATGCCGACCTCGAAAACCGGGAATGTTTTCTTGACCAGGATCCCTTCCCGCTTGATCAACCTCAAACGGGCGGCAATCCTGTTGTTAAAAATTCTGAATCGGCCGAGTTGCCATCCGTTCCGGCGGGCACGTCCGAAAAAAACCAGGACCGCCGCCGAAAACAGTAGATAACAGAGCAACAGCACCCAGTCGGAGTGGTAGCGCAAAAGCAGCGCGGCGCCGATGAGGAGCGTCTGCAGGATGTAGATGATCAGCACTGATTCGGACTGCTGCAGCCCCAGGCCGAGCAGGTGGTGGTGAAAATGGTTTTTATCGGCGCTGAACGGGGATCTTTTCTGGACTATGCGAGTGACCATCACCGTCAGGGTATCAAGAATAGGAAAACCGAGCAGGATCAGCGGCAGCACCGGGCTCAGAGTCGCTTTTGACTGGGTCAACGCAATCGCCAGAGTGGCGGCGGAGTAACCCAGGAATTGGCTGCCGGCGTCACCCATGAAAATAGTGGCCGGGTGGGTATTGAAACGGAGGAAGCCGAACAGGACTCCGAACAGGGCCAGAGCGATCAACCCGATCGACGGATTCCCCTCCAGGTACGCCAGGTAGCCTATCGCCGAAAATATCAGCAGACATATACCTCCCGCGAGACCATCAAGGCCATCTGAAAGATTGATTGCATTGGTTGCGCCGACGATTGCCACCAGAGTCAGCGGGACACCAAACAGGGGTGGCAACACCGCGTCGGGAAGAAGCATGCCCAGCGACCTGATCTGAACCCCTCCGGCGGTGATCACAATCAGCGCGGCCAGGATCTGCCCGGCAAACTTGACCTTGGGAGGCAGATCGTGAAAGTCGTCGAGCAGTCCAAAAAACACCAGCACTGCGGCGCCGGCCAGAAACGCCAGCACGAACCGGTCGGCATGGTACCAGAGCAAAAGAGGCGCAAATGCCCCACAAGCCATGGCAATGCCGCCGATGCGCGGAATCGGAATGGAATGGACTTTGCGGGCGTCCGGCAGATCCACCAGGTTATGGTGGATCGCCAGCGAGCTCAGCAAAGGTGTCATCATGATTGTAATCAGGACCGCCAGAAGCAGCGTTGACAGAAAGATCATTGTCAGTTTTTCTGCGCCTCGCCCGGCATACCATCACCGACCTGAATCAGCCGTTCCAGCTCGGCTATCTTGTCGCCCAGCCAGCCGTGCAGCACCTTGGCGTTCTGGTAATTGAGCACCACACCGTTGGAGACATACCGCACAATGCTGCTGTTCAGATTTTCAGGGTCCACCGCAATGACTTCGGCGCCGATAGATCCGTCCGGGTTGATGGCGTGGGTAATTTCGTTGGGCAGTGGCGGACGTTCCAGATAGAAGTTGGCAACAATTTCCCCGCGCGGCGAGATGCCGCCGTGGGCGCCATTTACGTAGACCGGGTTGTAGTCGTACTTGAAGATGTACTTGAATGAAATTTTCGGTTCATGCTTGGACATTTGTGTGTTCCTTTCGTATTGGGGATTCATTCCGGATAGTTCAGCTTGCGCTGTCATGCTTGGCGCCGTTCGGCAAAAACTGCTTCAGCGCCGGGTTGAACTGTTTGAAAAACTCTTTGAGGCGGGCATCGGCCGTCACGGTTGTTTCATTTTCAGCAAGCGGCGTAATCAGGCGGATCAGGGCACCGTCGGTCCGGTTCAGGACAACGGAATCAACGAAGTTGAAGAATTTGATCTGGTACAGATCGGTCAGGATGCGGCCGCGCTGGTCGAACCAGTAGTAGGTAAGCCGGCGGTCGTTGCCCATAACCATCATGGCCCGATTGATCGTGATCGTTCTCCCGCTTCCATCGACCACTGAAATCCTGTCCGGTTCTTTCAGTTCCCAGCCGCTGCCCGGCATGCAGGAAGCCGGTGAGTGGCTGGCTTTGCCTTTCGATTGATAATCATTGAAGGCGACATAACAGTTAACCACCTCGCCCCGGCTGTTGCGGAAGTCGGCCAGCAGGTAATCGTTAAGCTCCAATGCATCGAGATACATCTTTTCCAGATTCTGCTTCCTGGCGGTCCAGCTTCCGATCGCGTCGGGAAACGCGCTGAACGGTTTTTGCATCGGAGTGCGTTCCCTGTTTGAAACCCCTTGGGCGGCCGCTGCACTGGTTACCATCAGAAGCAGTATGATCAGAAATTGAGGTGAAACCAGACGGAACAGGCCGGAGTACCGGCAGGCTTCCGGGCTGGAAGATTCCGTTGCGGCCTCACGGACCGCATCCTGCCGTTCATTGCCGATCCGCTCGGGAAAGATCCTCTTGAGCAGCGCCATTTCCAGCAACAGAATCCCCAGACTGATCATGAAGATGAACCAGCCGGAGAAATCATGGAAAAATCCTTCCGCGGCGGCTGGGCCCATGAACTGGTACAGGATTCCGACCGAGGCGATCCGCATGCTGTTGGTCACAATAGAAACCGGAATAGCCGACAGAAAGATGATGATTTTTTTCCACACGGCCCCCTTGAAGAAATAGGCCAGCAGGATCGCCAGAACAATCAGCGGAAAGAAATAGCGCAGTCCGCTGCAGGCATCAACCACCTGCAGCCTGGTGAAACCCACGTCGATCACATTGCCTTCGCGGTAGGCGGACAGACCACAGACCTGGAGCATGAATACTCCGATCTGCGATGACATGAGCTTGAGTTGCAAAGTCAGGTTGCCGTAAATGACTGCCGGTGGAGGTACCATGGTCAGAACCAGAAAGACCGGAAAAGCTATCACGCGCAGTTTGCGCCAGCCGAGGATCGACCAGAGCGCTCCCACAGATATGAACCAGAGCGAGATGAACATGATCGTAAATTCTCCGCCCAGCTCCCCCATCCAGTAGAACAGGATTCCCAGCAGGGCCGGCAGCAGACCGGCCCAGGATCTGCATGCCGGCTCGCAGGACAGTTCCTCCCGCTTTTCCCAGACCAGATATGCGACCACCAGGGGAATGAAATAACTGTAAGTAAAATCATCCTGCCCCCACTTGCCAAAGAGGTAGGCTGAAGTGCTCTGATACATGATCGACACCAGTGCCAGGAAGATCAGGCAACCGCCCAGCATCGGCAAAGAAACCGCCTTGCGCATTTAATACTCCTCTTTCAACGGCAACCGGAGGTCTGGTTCAACCAGCATGTCATGGTTACTTTCAGGAACTCGGACACTATACAGAAGGAATGTTACAACCGTAGGGCAGGCGCGTGAATGTTGTGTTGAATTTTCAAGGCATGGATGTGTGGGGGTTAGAAACAGGAAAATTGCAGAGCTAAAAGTACTGCAAGCAGAGAGGGGGGGCTTATTGAAGCATAAATTCGCTTTATCAGGCTAACACAGGTTCTCTATTAGATCATGATATTCATCAAGTATCTTTTCCCTGGAAAACTTCTCTTTTGCGGAAGCATAGGCTCTAACACCCATCTGCCGCAGTTTATTTGAATCAGAACGGGCAGCAATGATCGCCTGGACGAGACAACCCGCATCAACCGGAGGCACGACCCATCCAATATTTTCTTCCCGCACCAGAAGCGACACTTCAGAGTCCTCTCTGGTGACCGCAATAATCGGCTTGCCGGCCGCCATCAGGTTATAAGTCCGACTCGGCACACCTGCTCCTGTTACACCAAGCAACAACGAGATCATTGAAATGTCGCAGGCATTCAGGAAACAGGATTGCTCCGAACGAGGTCGCTGGCTCACTATGGTAACATTTCTGAGCCCTCTTCGGGCTATTTCGGACTCCATCCAATTTCTCTTTGATCCTGAACCGATAAAGAGAAAATGAATCGTATCATCGGCATTCAAAAGCGATATGGCTTCAAAAATGAACTCGATGTCTTGCGCTCTCCCCATATTTCCAACGCAGGAGACCACAAATTTGTCTGTCAAACCTAACTCCTTGAGCAGTACGTTCTCAGCTTTGGGTGCCGGAAAAACAACATCGGTATCGGCCCAACTCCGAATAATACGAATATGATTCCCTCCGGAACCTATCCGCTTTTCTGCCAATGCCTTCATGTCTCGCCCCAGGACTACAATACGGTCGGCACTTTTAAATAGGTACTTGTTCAAAAGTCCAAAACAGGTATCTATCAAACCATTGGATTTAATCATCCCGGTTGCAACCAGAATCTCCGGATACACGTCTTCAAGTCGCAGGATGCAGGTTGCGCCCTTGCACCAAGAAACTATTTTTGCCATGTATGGGGAAGACGGGGGACTCGTTACAGCGACGATGATATCCCCTTTTTTTACGTTGACGAGTGCCTTGAAAAGTGTGGAAATACTAAAGGTGAAAATATTTACAAGTCTAAGTAGAAGGATATCCTTGTTCAGCGTTGTACCCTTGCAGCGTTGTATATCAACACCATTTCTGGTCACTTTACGGGCTACCCGTGAACCACGAGCGGTAACTGTCGGTGAACTGCACAAGACGTGGACGCTATACGTTCCAGCAAGGCCCTCTGCTATCCCGGTCGTATAAAAAGCGGTGCCCTGCTCATCCGGGTAATAAACTTCCGAGAGAAACCAGATATTCTTGTCCCCTGCTACCATTACTACTTGTGCCACACGGTCTGGTTCACATAACTTGTATAACTCATAATGATGCGAACGACTTTTTCCGACACATTTGGTGTCTGATAATCCTCAACGATGCGCAGGGTTCGTTCGGCTCTCCTCCCCTGGGTTTTCAGTATGTCCAGCGCCTGCCGAATTGTGTTCCAGTCGAGACCGGTCATCATCACGGCCGCTTCTTCCATTCCTTCCGGCCGTTCATGGGCTTCGCGAATATTAAGAGCAGGGAAATTAAGAATTGAAGATTCTTCGTTGATCGTACCACTGTCTGACAAAACAGCATGGGCATTGATCTGCAGTTTGACGTAGTCTGTCAGTGAAAATGGTTTGTGCAGCTCAATTCTCCGGTCAAGCAGAACTCCAAACTCTTCCAGTTTTTTGCGCGTGCGCGGGTGAGTAGTCACTATCACCCGCATGCCAAATTCATCAACCAAACCTTTCAGAACCTGGATGTAGTTGTTAAAATTTTGTTCCGAATCCACATTCTCTTCACGATGACAACTGACAACGAAATACTTGCCGGCCTCCAACCCCAGTTTCACGAGAATTTTTGAACGTTCGATCTTCGGCAGATAGTGATGCAACACCTCGAACATGGGACTGCCGGTTTTGACAATCCTGTCCGGCGGCAATCCCTCCCGAAGAAGGTAGTCCCGCGAAATTGTACTGTAGGGCAGGTTGATGTCGCTGATATGGTCAACAATTTTGCGGTTAATTTCTTCCGGAACCCGCTGATCGAAACAACGATTGCCAGCCTCCATATGAAAAACTGGAACCTTGCGACGTTTGGCGGCAATTGCCGAAAGGCAGCTGTTTGTGTCACCAAGGATCAGCACTGCGTCCGGCTGGATTTCCGCAAGGACCTTGTCAACACTACTGATGACCAACCCGATTGTTTCTGCAGCGCTCTCGCCTACTGCATTCAAAAAATGGTCCGGTTGTCTTAATTCAAGATCATCGAAAAAAATCTGATTAAGTTCAAAATCATAATTTTGGCCGGTATGGATCAGAACATGTTCAACGTGTCGGTCAAGCACGGCCATGACACGTGACAGGCGAATGACTTCGGGACGTGTTCCGACTATGGTCGCCACCTTCAGCTTTTTCAATTCAACTCCTTATCATCACCGGTTCGAAATAGGTATCCGGTATTTCCGGGTTATAGGCTTCATTGCACCACATTACAGTCACCAGATCGGTTTTGCCGGTATTGGTGATGCTGTGGGTGTAACCGGTCGGTATATCAACGACTTCCAGCTCTTCTCCGGAAACCGGGTAGTTGATGACCTCTGTGCTGCCGACTTTTCTAAACCTGATAATGGCCTGTCCGCTGACCACCAGGAATTTTTCATTCTTGGTGTGGTGCCAGTGATTGCCTTTGGTAACTCCCGGTTTGGAAATATTGACCGACACCTGTCCTCGATCAGCAGTTTTTACGAATTCGCTGAATGACCCGCGTTCATCCACATTCATCTTCAGCGGATAGCTGAAACTGTCGTGTGGCAGATAACTCAGATAGGTACTGTACAGCTTTTTTGTGAAGGGGTCGGACATATCGGGGATGTTGATATTTGCCCGGGTTTCTTTGAAAGATCGGATCAAATCCGCGACTTTGCCAAGCGTAATGGAATGTAAGGGTTGAACCTGACAATAAATCCCCGATGTGTGTGGTTTGCCATCCATGACAGAGATAAAATCATTGATGACATCGTCAATGTAGACCAGATTCATCGTTACGGTGGGATCGTTTACCTGGATCGGAAGATCATTGGCTATGTTATTGCAAAAAGTTGCAACCGCGCTGTTGTAGTTTGGCCGACACCACTTACCGAAAATATTCGGCAGGCGGTAGACATAAACAGGAGCGCCGGTCGCTTTGCCGTATGAGAAAACAGTGTCCTCGGCTTCACGCTTGCTGATGCCGTAGGGATTGTTCTGTGCCGCCTGGGTGGAAGAACTGATCAATAGAGGAGTTTCTTTACCATACTCAATCAGGTCGTAAACTACGGTCCGAGTCAAGTCGGCATTGCCGGTGGAAAACTCGTCCGGACTCTGCGGGCGATTGACTCCCGCCAGGTGGAATATGAAATCCGCATCCCTCACCAAAGCATGCAGTGCAGCAGGTTCGTCATCAACATCGAAACCGGTCACTGAAATATCGGTTCGATGTGATAGTGTTACTACGAGGTTTTTACCCACAAAACCGCTTGCGCCGGTCACCAACACGTTGGTCTTTTCAGACACGACCGTTCCCCCCCACACTCTGCAATGCTTCATTTATAATATCAAGTTTTAGTAGGAGTTCCGTCATTCCTTCGACATCAAGTCGCCTGGTATTGTGGGAGTTATAATCCTCAATGCGCGAAACGTCCTCCTGGCCTTCTACAAAAAAACATGCATAATTCAAATCGCGAACATCGGCCGGCACTCGAAAATAATCCCCCATATCCACGGCTTTTGCCATTTCCTCACGGTTCAGAAGGGTTTCATATAGTTTCTCGCCGTGGCGGGTACCGATGGTACGGATTTCGTTTTTGACATCGAACAGTCGCAACATCGCCTGGGCCAGCGTATGGATGGTGGCTGCCGGCGCCTTCTGGACAAAGATATCGCCGGGGTTACCGTTCTCAAATGCGTAGAGCACCAAGTCAACAGCATCGTCGATAGTCATCATGAAGCGCGTCATATTCGAATCGGTCACCGACAAGGGACTTCCCTCCTGGATCTGCTTGAGGAACAACGGAATTACAGACCCTCGTGAAGCCATCACGTTTCCATAGCGGGTGCCACTAAATATAGTTGTTGTATTGCCATACATACGGGCCTTGGCCACCATCAGCTTCTCCATCATAGCCTTACTGATCCCCATGGCGTTGATCGGATAGACCGCCTTATCGGTGCTCAGAACGATAAGGTTCTTCACATGAGAAGACATGGCGGCGTTCATTACGTTTTCAGCGCCCAGGTTGTTGGTGCGCAAAGCCTCCATGGGGAAGAATTCACACGAAGGCACCTGTTTCAAAGCAGCCGCATGAAAGACGTAATCGACCCCCCTCATGGCCGGCAGGATACTGTCGTAGTTGCGCACATCGCCAATGTAAAACTTAACCTTGGGATTTGCCAGTTCGATTCGCTGGTCCTCCTGCTTTTTCTCGTCGCGGCTGAAGATACGGATCTCGCTGATATCCGTATCAAGGAAACGGCGCAGCACGGCCGTGCCGAACGTACCGGTGCCTCCGGTTATCAGTAACGTCTTTCCTGCAAACATAAGACTCCCTTCCAAACCTCTTAACAAATCGATACGAGATCCAGAGAATCATACAGGACTAATATGTATATGTTGTTACAGCGGGGAAATAGTTATGTAAAGAAAACAGAAATATTACAAAAGTGGAGGTTACAGCGTGCACCTGAGAGGAAATTAGTCATGTTGAAAATGGGGAAAACATCTCTCATAATACATTTTCCCCTTTCGGTGAATCTGACATTAATCCTGTTCGACTACCAACCGGCCGATGCCGTGATACTCGAAACCGGCATCAGTCATCTTCTGCGGCTGATAGATATTACGGCCGTCAAATATCAAAGGCTGCTTCAATGCCTGTTTAATTCGATCAAAGTCCGGGTTGCGATACTCGCTCCACTCGGTAACGATTGCCAGGGCATCAGCTCCTGCCAGAATTTCGTACAGATTTTCGCTGTAGACAATTTGCTCGCCAAAGTGCTTGCGGGCCTCGTGCAATGCTTCTGGATCGTGGGCGCGCACCTCTGCCCCCAGATCAAGCAGGGCATTGATAACAGTCAGGGAAGGCGCCTCACGCATATCGTCCGTTCTTGGTTTGAAAGCCAGTCCCCACACGGCAACGGTAATACCGGCAAGCGGCTGAGCCGCAGAGATGCCAAGTCGTCTGAGGATCTTGTCGGGCAGCACCCGTTTCTGCCGGGCGTTGGCCTCTTCAACCGCCCTGAGCAGCAGAAAATCGTAGCCGATCTCCTCGGCGGTTTTGACCAGAGCCGACACGTCCTTGGGAAAGCAGGAACCGCCATAGCCGACACCCGGAAACAGAAAGTCATAGCCAATACGGGAATCGGAGCCGATCCCTTCCCGTACAGATGAGACGTCAGCCCGCATCAGTTCGCACAGGTTGGCGATCTGGTTCATGAAGGAAATCTTGGTAGCCAGCATTGCGTTGGCGGCATACTTGGTCATCTCGGCACTGCGGATATCCATAACGATCATGCGGTTGCTTTTGCGCATGAACGGCGCATACAACTCCTTCATGATCTCTGCTGTGCGTACATTGTCGCTGCCGATGACAACCCGATCCGGTTTCATAAAGTCGTCGATGGCGGCACCTTCCTTCATGAACTCAGGATTCGAAACCACATCAAACTCAAGAGAGAGGTCGCGAGCCAGCAGTTCTTCCTGTACCGCCGCCCGGACCTTGTCGGCAGTACCAACCGGAACCGTGGATTTATCGACGATGATCTTGAAATCCTCCATGCTCCGGCCAATTTCGCGGGCAACCCCGATTACATACTGCAGGTCGGCCGAGCCATCCTCTCCCGGCGGGGTACCGACGGCAATGAAACAGATCAGAGAAGATTTGACCGCTGCCGTCAGATCAGTGCTGAAAGAGAGTCGCCCTTCAGAGCTGTTACGCAGTACCAGTTCCTTCAAGCCAGGTTCATAAATCGGGAGAATTCCCTCTTTAAGCCCTTCTATCTTGGCCGCATCAATATCAACGCAGACCACGGTGTTGCCACTCTCGGCAAAGCAGGTTCCGGCCACAAGTCCAACATAGCCGGTTCCGATAACGCAAATTTTCATGGTGCTATTGATCCTTTCACTATGGAATAAAGTTATGCCTGGCTTATATTCGACCGCCTCTCGAGATAATCAGGCATGCCATGCGTGTAACATGACTGTCCTCAAAGAAAAATTCCCTGTATTTAATATGCCTTTAAATTTAGTCTTGTAGCCGATTGACTCAAGAAATTCTTTCACTTGTTTCGGATGATCCGCATTATGGTACGTAGTTACGGCAATTTTTGGTTTGAGACTTTTTAAAAGCTGTTTGCCGGATTTAAGGATTTCCATATCGTACCCCTCGGCATCTATTTTTATGAAGTCCAGGCGGGGCCATTTTTCCCGCTTCCACAGTTCATCCAGTGGTAACATAGCAACAGGATAGGAGCTTTCAAACTGTTCCGGAACAATACGGCTTGCACCAGGATTAACCGGATCATCCCAAAATTGCATGGTAGCCGAATCAGGCCCAATAAGAATTTCGTGTATCTCCGGCTGATCCAGTTGCCACTCATTAAATAGTTTCCTGATCAGAGCACAATTTGCCCGAGACGGCTCTATTACAATCACTTTTGCACCTTTGGTAGCTGCGACCGCAGCAAATGCTCCTTCACAAGACCCGATATCCAATACAATGTCATTCTCACCATAACTGGTTTCAGATGTTATGTATTGATGCGGATGATCTGGAGAAAGCAATTCAGAAATTATCATTCGACACGTGGTTGAATTTGAAATTGCAGGGAAAAAGTATTTGTGGCCACCTACTTTAATAATACGAAATTCGCTGTTTAATTCTTCTTCAATCACATTTTCTTGCAAGAATTTACTTTCAACCCGCTGAGAAGTTTGGAACCACCAATAGGGGTTAACTCTTGCCAACGGCTGAATAAGCTCGGAAATCAATTTCATCTTATTGTGTCTCCTGAAAATTTTATTGGGCAAAACAACCATCAACAGATTTATATTCGAGGCACTTGATAAAAATGGCCGGGAAACAACCTTCTGAGAAACCATTTGAAAGTAATGACCCAGGCTAAAGGGTGCCATGATCTGATTAAAAGAAAAAATGCATCAACTATTCTCAGACATTTCAGCCGGTGCACCGCACGCATCAAGTTATTTGACTGTTTCATCACCACTACCGAAGGGGGGAGAAATTCCGGATCGACATAATCATATAAAACTTCCTTCAGCATACGCATTTCGCTGTCTAAAACTGATTCGTCCTGCCTCACTGATGACGTTAATGACGCATGATCACCTTGATGCTCTTCAATCAAAACCTTATTCAAGAGCAGCAGGTCTCCATATTTAAGAATATTTGCAAACCATAGGGTATCCACTGCGTAGAGTATTTTATTATTCAAGCACGTCAGATAGGCCCCATTTTCAATGGCGGTTCTTCTTACAAAAACTTGTGTTGGGATACCGATTTCAACATCCTGCAAGTACATTGCATAATGAGCAGTTTTTGACGGGATCAATTCTAAGCGCTCTTTACCACGCCTGTCCTGTTTTACTAATTTTCCCGACATATAGTGATCAGCCATGCAAGAGACAATGGCTACGTTAGTATAAGTGCTTACTGCAGACATAAATTCTGTAAGACAATCGGGACGCAGTACATCATCGTCATAGCAAAGCTTGATCCATTCCCCCCTGGCTTGTTGCAGTGCAAAGTTTACGTTACCTACTTGACCGTGTGGTCCCGGGTTCCTGAATACTCGAACACGCGAATCTCGGGTGGCAAGCTCGGAAATATACTCCCAGGTAGCCCCGGAGGACTGTTCATCATCGCTTAGAATCAATTCCCAACCGGAATAGCTTTGATTCAATACCGAGTTGATTGATCGTCTCAACAAATCAAACCGTTTATATGTCGGGATAACAACAGACACTGAGGGGTGTGCAACTTCCATAGTGCGGCTCCGGATTGCTGTTTCAGACTTTTATGGAATAAATTTCATGTAACGCTGCTTTAATCCCGATCGGGGTAAACCTGCCCGCGCGGCGAATTTCATAAATTTTTGCATCAACCAGAAACCGGTACCAAAAGCCCTGCAAAAAATGACAGACCAGCCCTTCCCGGCCATCCAGAAACCCCCGTTTCAGAAAATACCGGTAACAAAAATAGATAACAGGGCGCAGAAACAGTGGAATACTCAGGTATAAATTCTTGAGCCAGCGCTTCCTCTGTTCCCCTGTTCCGAAGAAGTCGGGTTCCACTGCATCAGATGTAAACAGATTGTATTGCAAATTGAGTGTTTCGATTGCCTCGCGAGTTGCATAGCCATTGTGTTTTTCCGTCCACCACCCCAGACTGCGCTTGTTGTCATCAACAAAATCGAACTCAAATTTGATTGCATCCCCATCTGTGAGCTTCATGTGTTCATCCATCCAACGTTCTTCGCACCTGCCGTGACCATGCCGCCATATTCTCAAAAATGATATCGGGTAATAACAGCCATGACGGATCCAGCGGCCCATGAAAAACACCCGGCGGGTCAGATATAGACCGGTCACGGATTCGGGCAGAAGGGACATTCGTTCACTGATTTCATTGCCCAACTCATTCGTTACAAATTCATCTGCATCAAGCCTGAAAACCCATTTCGTCTCAATTGGCAGATTATCGAGCGCCCAATTCACCTGAATAGCGTGATTGGTCCATTTGTTCTGATAGACTTGTGCGCCAAGACTTTTCGCAAGCTCGACAGTTGAATCGGTTGAATATGAATCAACAATGAAAATGTGCTTTGCAAAAGCCTGCACACTCTTTATGCATCTTTCAATATGGATTTCCTCGTTAAAGGTCAGAATGATTACTGATATATCCTGGGTTTCCATTGAATACTCTCCAAGCAATTCATGAGTGTTGTATAAAATCCGGCTTCGGTCCGTTACCCAACACCCAGCTATACGCACAAGACATATCAGAAGCTATTTTCGACCATGAATAGCAATCTGCGACAAGCTTCCGGCCGCGTTGCCCCATTTCATGACGTTCATCATCTGACAATGCTACGGCAGAGCGTAACGCCTCTGCCAGCGGTTCCACTCCGATATCCACCCACCAACCACAATTATGAGTTTCAAGTTCCTGCCACGGAGTTCCTGTGGTGGTAATCACCGGTAGTCCGCAGGCAAGAGCTTCGGCGATTACAATGCCGAAGTTTTCAGAGAACGTCGGCAGTACAAAAAGGTCAGCATTAAAATACCACTTCCACTTGGCATCATCATCAATTGAGCCGACAAATTCGAAACTATCCCGCAATCCAGCCGCATTGATCGCTGCCATGACCTCCTGTTTATGGCCACCTTCATCGGGTCCGGCAATAATGATCTTCCAACCCGCAACGATAGCCTGTTGCCAGGCTGATACCAGATTCAGCAAACCCTTCTTGGGATGCACCCGCGAAAGAAAAAGTATCGTTTTTTTGCCGTCCTTTGACGGACTCCGCTCCCGCCATTGTGGCAGATCGACCCCGTTTGGAAGAATTACGACAGGTTTCTGAAGCCCCAGATCCCGAAAGTTATCTGCCTCCTGCTGTGAAGTGGCATGAATGAGGTCAACAGAATCCAGATCATTTTTAAGATACAGATTCCATGCAATTTTTTTCTTGAGCGCCTTATGATTCATCGCCCAGGGCTCGAGCATGCCTCTAAGACTCACGATTACAGGCGTTTTCGTTTTTCTGCCAACCCCGACAGCTAAATGGTTGTTCATCATCCACACACCCTGATCGTGAATAATTGAGCTACCGGCATGCTCTTCAACTTTTCGAACCAGATGATTCCTCATCCGGAAGAGCGCCCGTAACCTTCCGGGCCTGGACCAGCCGATCGGGAAATAATTGATTGCATAGTCTTTGCCCTCAGCGACAGGACTTACTGAAGTTGTTGAACTCAATGCTAGCAGACTGACATTAATATCGGAATGTGTGCTCAGGTGATGTGCAAGGCTGGGAACCGACCGTGATGGTCCTCCTGATTCAGAAGCGATTCCGGCAATCGTGATAAAAATATTCATTCCATCTCCGAAAAATTAAAGTGAGTTACCAACAGAGTGAATTTTCGTAACCTGGTCTGAAAGTAATCGATCTGCAATTACGCGCGCCCGCTCATCATAGCTGTAGGCGGGCACACAGCGCTTATAGGCCTTCTCGACCATCTCCCGGCGGACTTCATCATGCGCCAGGTAATAATCAATTTTTTCGCATAATTCTTCTGCATCACGGAAGACATCAATCTCTTCTCCAGGTGTGAACAACTGCCGCACCTCGTGATTATCAACATGCAGCATGAACCCCTTGCACGCCGGTATCTCAAAGGTCCTGGTCGATACCAAATCAGCCCAGGCATTTGTACCGACAGCACCCATATGAACAGCAAGATTGATTCTGGCTGAATAGATGGCCTGTGCATATTCCTGCCCATGGAGTGGCACACCTGCGATTGATTCACCGAACAGCGCTCGATCCCGGATAGTATTCCAGCGATTCCCATAAATTTTGAGCTTGGCCCCGGGGAATCGTATCTTAACCGCCCGCAGCCAACGCTCTTTTTCCGCCGTGTGACTTCCGATGTAGACAATATCGGCACCATTACCAGATGAACCATTTTGAGACGGCGGTTCATGAAATCCGGAAACATAGCCATGGTGCAGAAAATCGACCCGGTCAGCACCAAATTTATCATTCAGATATTCAACATGAAATGACTTGGTAGTGATGATCCGGTTGTAATGTTCTAAATCTGACTCGTGTACGCCCGGATGCGTAAAGTGAAAATCAGGCCAGTAATTAACCGTCAAAATGCCGAGTTGCCTGATGCGTTGTAACGTTTTAGCCGTTATGAAATTGCCCTTGACCGTCAGAAAAAAAAGTGGTCTCACCGCTTTTACCTTTTCAATAATGGCATCGTTATAGTTGCGAATGGTCAAAGGCAATCTCAGCCGCGAAGCGATCCGCGCGTACCTGCCGGAGTAATTTCCGCCATATTCAGCACTGTCAACCTGGTGAACCTGCCATCCCAACCGCCGGAAACCATTGGCAAGACCAAATTCCGTCGTGAGACCGTTGAAACTTCCCGCAATAACAATCTGTTGGTTTGACATAAGAGCATTTCCCTGACTGTTAAATTCGCTATTCAGGACGCATTTGCGGTACGGCTCAAGCGACCTTCCACTTCACTTAAAGCTGCACTCCGTCGATCCCTGAAGAGCAGGTGCAGTACGGAAATAATGAGACAGGATCTCAAAAAAACAATATTCTGTTGGGCAAAACCGGTCTCGAACTTCAGGATAAGTGTATAAACCGCGCTGATCAGTATCAGCAACCTAGTAACCGAGGCCTTCTCCCGTATATTGGCGACGCTTCCGATCACGCCCCAAAACAGGCCCGTACAGAACATGCCGCACAGAACGCCAAGCGTTCCAAAGTTCCAGTAAAACTCCCCCAGGAAGGTTGTGGAAATATAGGTATTCTTATTGGCTGACAGCTTTAACTGCCGGTTGAATGTTTGCCCTACACTAAAGGCCGGTTTGTTGGGCATAATCAGCCGAGGAATGAAAACGAAGGGTAGTTCAATATATGTTTTGCCACCCATGAATGGCAAATCAACACCGAACCTGTGTACGGTTAATTCGATAATGGTTTTATAATCATTTCTGCCGGCAAATTTATCCAACCCGTCAAAGGGTTTCTTTTCTTTGGCGTTACTCGCAACAGCTTTATCCATAAGAACATCAATCGAACCCATTGACTTCATGACTGACAGAGACTTGGATTGAAGCGCAGTACGATAGGCATATGACAGGGGAAAGTAGATGATGAGAACAGTTGCAAATATGGCAACCCACCGCAGTGGAAGCTTGCCGTCATAGATCCATTTCGTTACAAGAAATGTGGCAATAAACGATATACCAATTTCTTTAGAATTAAGAATCAGGCCGATAGGTAACTTTACAGCAGCTATTACCAAGATGACGACTAACAGATTATAGCTTCTGGTTTTCATATAGGCATATGACAGCAGCACTGCACCAAATGGCTCTAGCATGCGGGAAAACACAGTCATGGCAGCACTTGACTCACTACCCAAATCTACATTTTGTCGATAATCCACTGCGATCTGCATTAAATAGGTTGCATATAACCCAACAACAACACAGATGATCCCGAGAACGACTGTGTTCCCTGTTTTCCAGTCATCCGAGAAAGGCATTTGTTTTGATCGCCCCAAGATCCTGGCGGCAACAATATACCCAACAAAAAGTGCGGCTATTCCAATCAGAATCACCAGTTCTGCATGCGTTAATATGCTATTTTCCGCAGTTACATAGCGCCCACGTAAATCCAGAAAATATGAGAGTAGATCATTGAATCCAAAGTACAGAAACATCAACGGACCAGCCAAAACCAGTAAACAATAGCGACCACTCGACTCCTTCACCAAAATAAACGGGGCCATGCAGAGTGAAAAAACCATAAAAAGGAACAACCCCGGATCGTGACCAACCCGTGAATCAAATGCCATGCAGATGCCCACTACCACTAAAAACAGGAAGATGGTCAGGAAGTACCAGCCGGTACGGCCTAAACCTGATTTCCTGGCATCATGAATATTTTCGTTGTAGTTAAGCCTATCGTTGGCACTTATCATCTGTAGCTCTGCTCCAGCCAGCCTGTTACCGATTATTTTTTCGTTGTTGTTCATACTTATTGGCACTTAATTTCATTTATACTTTTTACACCCAACGCCCTCTCCACATCTTTCGCTTCTCTAACCTTTACTCCGCTTTTCCACTCAATATATGCAGGAGATGAAGAACAAACCTGATTCGACTCTACGGATAAGCCTTTCAAATCTGCAATGCCAGATTGTGAAAAGTAAAACAGACTCTTTGACAATTTAAAAAATAAATTATCTCTTACAAGATAATCTACTGGCGGATATGGCTCCGCATCAAAAGAGACTCCGTAGGCACCTCCTGAAAACTTATTACCAATAATTTTGACGTGTTGAGAGTGCATTACAGAGAATATAATATGAGAACAAGAGGTATCCGCCGACAATACTAGATCGTTGCCTTCAATAATGAGTGGTGGATGCAGTTCCAGATTACCCCGCACTGATATTCCATGCCCCTCATCCATCAATATCCGGTTATGCTTGATTGTCGTAATTGCGTTTAAATCATCAATATCGACAAAAATCCCTGCTGAAAAAGTTCCCGGTAGCCTGACTTTTTCAATGAAATTATCGATAATAAGTGCTGACGAATGAGAACAAATACCGCATCCGCCTGAAGTAAGATTACGTATTGTATTACGGGATATGGTGACATTACGATTACCCTTCTTGATATCAATGCCATCGCCATTAAAAGCTGATGTCGGGCCTGCTCCAGCCCAACCAAAACTTGGGTCAGATGGGTCGCCAATACGGTTGTCGCTAATATCCAGGGATTTCCGGGTGGCATATTTACCGATGTAAATACCTTCTGCACCACTTTGGCGAATGGTATTGTTTCGGATAGCAATCATGTCGTAGTTCATGCCACCAGACAGGCACACAGCAGAATAGGCATTGCCAATAAAAGTATTATTCTCAACCAGTACGCTACCCTGGATCTGCTTGTCCCCTTGCCACCAGACCCCGATGCCATAGCGATTTGCCAAGTCGATTTCCAGGTCGCGGACAGTTAAATTATTTATCCGTGCTTGCTTGATTTCAAAGATGTTTTCTTGCCTACCAATATGGAAGGTTTTTGATATGGACGTAACCGGATCAAGAGGTTTGACATACAAATTTTGTGAACGCTTGTCGTAAAAGAATTGTCCATTCCCGTTCAGATTTTCCAAAGATGTAACCTTCTTGTAAAATTTGTTGCCCGATTCCATTACCAATTGGACTTCCCAGTTTGTCCAATCTTTCCGTGTGTGCGGCCTCGGGAAATAGGTGTAATAGATGCCGTTATCACGCTTCTTCCAGTCAGATATTTTACTGGTGATACTGCCAACTAACCGGGGTGGCGCTCCGGCACCATACGCGCCAAACGTAAGATCAGGGGATTCTACATTAATCATCACATCGAACCATTCCCCGCCTCGTTTAAATAGGACTACATCACCTGCGTCATAGCGCTTCAGGTTGACGCGCCTGATTGATTTCCAGGGTGTTGCTTCGGTAGTGCCCTGATGAGTATCATTTCCAGCGAGGCTGTCTATGTAATAGGATTGCGCAGATGAGGTTTCGACTACGGCAAAAAAACTCAACACGAGCATCACGATGGTTGGTGTGACGTTTTTTACGGATGGCAGGTTGGTGGAAAGCAATGATCGATTATGCGACTTCACAATCGAAGCAAAGTACGTAATTATTAGCATGACTCCAAAATAGACCGGTACAGCCATCGCCGCTCCGACAAGCCCGAATATCTTTATTCCAGCAAAAGCTGAAAAAAGGCTGATCGCTGCACCGGCAACCTGGATAGTGAGAATTCTTCCGGTATATCCATACGCGTAGCAGACTTTGACAAAAACATCAGAGAGTGCCAAAAGAACATAACCACCGGCAATCCAGAGCATCAACGTCACACCACTCCGGTACTGTTCCGCAAGCAATACCTTTATAAGAAGATCGTCAAATAGCGCAATGCACGCAAATCCGGATCCGGTTGCAACCACAACCAGTAACAACCATTTCCTCAAGAGGATTTGTGCTTCATTGTCCTTCCCTCCGGCAACCAATTGGTTGTACAGCGGGCGCAAGGTTAATTCCACAATACCGGAAGCCATCAGAAACGGTCTGCTCATAAGCCCATAGACCGCTGCATAAATTCCAGCCGATTCCAGACCGAGAAGCCCACCGATCATATAGCGGTCACCTATTCCATTCATCCACCCGAGGGCCGACATGGGAGCCAAAGGCCGCGAGTATTTTGAAATCAGGTTTTTTAATGTTATCTCGTCCTGAAAAGTTGTATGTACTGACGGAGTATTCTCAGGCTTGGCTAATACGTAGAACAACAGCAAAATGCTTGTCGAAGTGAGAGCGTATGCCATAAGTATGGACGTGATGTCTGCACCCAACACGTTAACTGCAAACACTGCGGCAATTGGTCTGCCCCACGCTTCTGCAACGGACACCATGGCATAACACGTGTGTTTTCGGGCAGCATTGAGCAGAGTTGTCTCAAAGTTGCGCATACCATCAAGCACCAGCAGCAGCAAGCAAAGCAGCACTACTGAAATATCCAGTTTTCCGAACATGATACCTAATGGCGTTACCAGAACTACTAGTGCAAAAAAAATGCTGATTCGTTTGATCAGGATATTACGGATCGAAACTCGTAACAGAGAGAGCCGTCCATCGGAGTATTCAGGATAATATTTAAGGGCTGCCTGCAGGACCGGGGATACAAGTGTTCCAAGTGCGAGTGAAACAATTCCGATTATCAGCGTTGCTGCTCCGAATATCTCCGGCACGACATATTCAGTGAGTACACGGATACCAATAAGCGTACCCAAAGCCGAACCGATCTGCCCGATAGTTACCCACGCGCCTTCGGTGAGTATCTTGCGCCGTGAATTAAGCGACGACATCTATCGTGCTCTCTTCGGCACAGTGTCGAGAAAGCTATGGACACGCGCTTCAAAATTAATACTGGAAAAATAGTCCAGCCCTTCAGTTACCTGACGAGGTTTTCCCAAAGCTTGTATGACTGCTGCAATGATTTCGGCAGGCTTATCCGGGTCTACCAATATACCCAGCAAACCATCCCGTAGCGCCTCTCTACTGCCATCAACGGTGCTGGCAACCGCAGGAATACCGCAAGCCATCGCCTCCAACAACACGATGCCGAACCCTTCTCCCCTGCTCGGCATTATGTACGCATCTGCAAGCCGGTAATGGTCAGCTTTCTCCTCTTCTGAAACCATACCGGTGAATATGACCAACTCTTCAATCTTCAGTGACTTCACCTTCTGTTCCAACCGTTCCCTATCCCTGCCACTTCCAGCTATCAGATAGGCAATATTTGGTATTTCCACAACGAGTAACGGCAATATCTCCATTATTTCATCGAAGCCTTTGGCACGCTCTTTGGAATCAAGCCTACCAAGAGTCATGAGGACAACTCTACCGTTGAGACCATACCTATCCAACAAAACCTGGTTTTTTGGAGCTGGAGTAAATAATCCTAGGTCAACGCTATTAGGCTGAATTACGAACGTGGCGTTTTTTAGGTTTGACCACTCGGTAAAACGTTTTCTGGTATATTCACTGACCGAAATCAGAATATCTATCTTCCCGGAAAGGTAGTTGACGATACGGCTTCGCGTTGGTTGCCAGGCATCAATGCCATGTATTATCAACGCGAGTGGTGCACCCAGCATCAGGCGACAAAGGTACGATAGCGGAACAAGATTAATGTGACCGCAGACGATGAGATCGTAGCGTCGGCGTTGGAGAATCATCAACAGTATCTTAAAAATGAATCTGGATTTACTGTTCAAACCGTCCGTCACATAGGTTAAATTTTTTGGGAGATTACCCGAAGGATTGGGCATGAGGCGCGGTACCGCGACCACTTCATCAACGTCGGGATAAGAACAGAGTGATGTCAGCAAATCGCGGTTGAATTTCGAGATGCCACCGTGCCCGCCAAAGGCATCGGTCACCAGACAAAGTATTTTCATTGTTTTCTCGATAGATAATTCATGCCCATGTACTTACCTGTCTGCTGAAAATAGTTTATTCGTGGCTTATTTTTTACTCTCTCATTCAGAAACAGATTTTTACTTAATATTTTCAGATCGATTTCTTCCACCTACCCGAAAGACGCAACACCATATTTGAGCCAATATCCAAAGATTTTTACGTATTCCCTCAGCACACTTTCGAGCAGCCTTTTATTCCCAAAAATGTCGGTCAACGGAACTCCATCCGTAGGAACTGAAAAAAAATTTATCTTTTCAGTCCTGGATTCGAAAACCGCCGTCGCTCGCCGTGAGTGGAACCATGAGGTTACGAGGAGGGCATTCTTCATGTTCCGTTGTTTAAGAACAGGAATACTGAATAATGCATTTTCAAAAGTACTGGAAGCCGCTGGTTCGAACAAAATGGCTGACTCCGGCACACCTGCAGCAATCAAATTCACCCCCATTAATTCAGCTTCATTTTTGCCAGTAACCAGGACAGTGGGTGCATAGCCGGCTTGATACAATGCTGCTGCCTTCTCCACCCGGCTCACATTCTCACCTCCAAGCAGGACAATGACATCTGCTTTGTATGGTTCTTGTCGCTTCACCAGCAGCAACTCAGCAAAAATCAGCCCCATGATTGGAAGTGCAACAACAAACACGAGAACTGCTGCTGCAAACTTGCTAACTGCTCCCCACCGTCTCCAATAGGAACCGCCGGAACTCCCCATTAAACTCCTCCCGCTTCAAGGCCAACGACACCGTAGCCTTCAGAAAGCCCATCTTGTCGCCGCAGTCATGGCGCTTACCCTCGAACAGGCAGCCGTAAATTGCCTCATCTTTGGACAGTTGCAGGATGGCGTCGGTCAGCTGGATCTCGCCCCCCTTGCCAGGCTGCTGGCGCTCCAAGATCGGGAAGATCTCCGGTGTCAGTACGTAGCGGCCGATGATGGCCATATCAGAGGGGGCCTCTTCCGGCCGGGGTTTCTCCACCAGATCGGTCACCTCGAAAACCTGCTTGTAGATCTGGTTTGCCTGCACGCAACCGTAGGAGGAGATGTTCGCCATGGGCACCTTTTCCATTGCTAGCACGGTCCCACGATATTTGCGATAGACATCAAGCAGCTGTTTCAGGCAAGGCGTCTCAGCATCGATGATGTCGTCGCCCAGCAGGACGGCAAACGGCTCGTTGCCGACAAAGTCACGGGCACAGAGGACGGCATGGCCAAGCCCCAAGGCCTGCTTTTGGCGGGTGTAGAAAATGTCTACCAGATCGGCGATCTCGCGCATCAGGGAAAGTTCGTTATTTTTCCCCTTGTCGGCCAGGATTGATTCAAGCTCGAAAGAAATATCAAAGTGGTCTTCGATGGAACGTTTATTCCTACCGGTAACAAAAAGAATCTGCTCGATTCCAGCTGCAACAGCCTCCTCAACCACATACTGAACCAGCGGTTTGTCGATCAGCGGCAGCATCTCCTTTGGAGAGGCTTTGGTGGCCGGAAGAAAACGGGTGCCGAGACCGGCAACTGGGAAGACGGCTTTTTTCACCTGCATATGTGAAGCTCCTTCATCATCAAATGTCACTCCACCGTCACACTCTTTGCCAGGTTTCTCGGCTGATCCACGTCATTGCCCTTGATGGACGACATATGGTAGGCCAGCAATTGCAGCGGGATCGAAAGCAGGATCGGGGCAATCCATTCGCTGCATTCGGGCAGATACATGACCGATTCGGCCTTGAGCGCCACCTCGTTGTCGCCCTCGGTGCAGATGGCAATCACGCGGCCGCCTCGGGCAATGACCTCCTCCATGTTGGAAATCACCTTTTGATAATGGCGGTCCTTCAGGGCCAGGACCACCACCGGCAGGTTTTCGTCGATCAGCGCTATTGGACCATGCTTCATCTCACCGGCCGGATAACCCTCCGCGTGAATGTACGACAACTCTTTCATTTTAAGAGCCCCTTCCAGGGCAATCGGGTAATTGATGCCGCGCCCCAGATAGAGGAAATCGCCGGCATGCTGGTAACGACGGGCAATCGACTCTGCCGCCGAATCAAGCCGCAGGGCCCGCTCCATCAGTGCCGGCAGATGCAGGAGGGTCGCGAAGTGCGGCAGCATCCGCTCCAGCGTGATTGAACCGCCTACCCGGCCCAACCGCAGCATGAGCAGGTAGAGCGCCACCAATTGAGTGACAAAAGCCTTGGTTGATGCGACACCGATCTCGGGTCCTGCATGGGTGTAGATGACCCCTTCCGTTTCACGGGCGATCGAGGAATCGATCACGTTGCAGATGGAAATTGTCCGCGCCCCCCTGATAGTCGCCTCCCGCACCGCCGCCAGGGTATCGGCGGTTTCGCCGGACTGCGAAATGGCTATCAGAAGCGTTTCGGGGCCGATCACCGGATTGCGGTAGCGGAATTCCGAGGCAATGTCCACTTCAACCGGCAGGCGGCAATGCTCTTCCAGCAGGTATTTCCCCACCAACCCGGAATGCCACGACGTTCCGCAGGCCACGATGCAGATCCGGCGCACCTGGGCCAATTCGCTGTCATTGAGTCCCAGGTCTTCCAGGCAGACATCCTCTTCATCTTCCAACAAACGCCCCGCCAGGGTATCCTGCACGGTACGCGGCTGTTCGAAGATTTCCTTGAGCATGAAATGCCGGTAACCATCCTTTTCAGCCAGTAACGGAGACCAGTCGATGTGCCGTGCGATTTTCGTCAAGGAATCGCCGGAAACCGTGGAAAACCGTGCCGAACCGTCTTTGAAAACCACCATCTCGTCATCTTCAAGGAAGACCATCTCGCGGGTATGCGGCAAGATCGGCGGTATATCCGAGGCGACCATGAATTCCCTGTCACCAAGTCCGACCACCAGAGGTGATCCATGTTTTGCGGCTATCATCATCCCCGGCTCCGTTTCGGAAACCAGGCACACGGCATAGGCGCCCTTCAGTTCCTGCAATGCCGCCCGGACCGCCTCCTCAAAACCGCTTCCCCTGACCATTTCATGTTCAATCAGGTGGGCAATCACTTCCGTATCCGTGTCACTCTTGAAATTATGGTTATTACAGTGCAGATCCTTTTTCAGGGTCAGGTAATTCTCGATGATGCCATTGTGCACCAACACCACCGGGCCGGCCTTGTGCGGGTGCGCATTTGTCTCGGTCGGTTTGCCATGGGTAGCCCAGCGGGTATGGCCAATGGCGACAGAACCCTGCATGGGCACGGCGGCCAGCAACCGTGCAAGATTGACAAGCTTGCCCTTGCTCCGCCTGATATGTGCCTGTCCTCCATCAATAGTGCAGATCCCGGCCGAATCGTAGCCACGGTATTCCAGCTTCTGCAGTCCTTCGAGTATGATCGGCGGCGCCGGTTGTTGTCCTATATATCCTACGATTCCACACATGCTGTCAGACCTCCGACCTCTGTTTTGGCTTTGCTCCCACTACCAGTCCGGACATATGGGGTGGCCAGGCAAGAGTATCCGTCTTGCCCGACTTCCAAAACGGTATTCCCATTCAGCCGACACGAATTCATCCGGCTGGCGAATCAGATTCAGGAGACTAGCATAGAATTGTTACAGGCTTGAGGCGGTGCGATAACTTTTTGGAAAAGATTTGTTGCAGATATGATCCGGGGCGCATTACGTCTGATCGCCATACCAATTTCTATTGACGCCACCGGTCCGACTTGTATAGTGCGAGCAGCTGCCACCAGGTTGGCCACGGCATCACAGCCGTCATCAACATGGACAGGATAATCACTAACTATACCGGGATCGGAGTAAATCTGATGTCAGTCGCCACATTCCTGTTTCTCTGCTCTGCGCTTCTAGCCGCTGCCCCCTCTTACGCCGGAACCGACATGGCCGTCGCTACCCGTTATTTTGAAAAGAAAGATTATCCGGCCGCATTAAAGGAAATCAGGCCGCTGGCCGAATCCGGTAATGTCGATGCCCAGTACAACCTGGGGGTGATGTATGACAAGGGCCTGGGCGTTTCCCGAAATGCAGCTGAAGCTGTCAAATGGTATCGCAAGGCGGCGGAACGGGGTCAATCCCTGGCACAATTCAATCTTGGCATAATGTACCAGCATGGCGAACTCGGTGATCCCGACTCCGCCGAAGCGGCCCGCTGGTTCCGACTGGCCGCGGACCAGGATATTGTAGAAGCCCAGTACAGCCTGGGGGTCATGTACCACCGGGGCGAAGGTGTTTCACAGGATTACAAGGAGGCGCTGCACTGGTACCGCCGGGCGGGGAAACGCGGCTTTGCCGCTGCCTTGTATAACCTCAGTGTGATGTACCGCCGTGGTGAAGGCGTAGTCAAATCCATCGAGGAAAGCACAAAGTTATACCAACAGTCGGCAAAAGCGGGAGACTCCGATGCCCAGTACAGCCTGGGGGAACTTTACGAAAAGGGCGAATGGGTAAACAGCGATCCGGTTGCGGCCTGTCACTGGTATCAACTGGCTGCCGGGCAGGAACACCATGAGGCCCAGTATCGCCTGGGCAGGTTGTATGAGAAGGGATTCGGAGTCCATCAGGATTTCGTGCTGGGGTATCTGTGGTATAACCTGGCCGCGGCCGGAGGGCTGGAAGCGGCCAGAACCGCCCGGGACAACCTGGCGCTCAGGATGACGCCGGCCCAGATCGCGGAAGGGCAGAAGATGTCCCGCGAATGGCGGCCGAAACAGGTTAAAGAGCAGACGCATAAATGATCTATCCACTATGAAGATTCAAGGTTGTATTACGACTTTTCGGGTTACAATTGACTGCTCATCCACGGAACTTCCCCTACCCCAAAACTTATCCAGCCGAATCCAGAACAGAAACGGCAGCAGAAACTGGCCCATCAGGTAGACACCCTGATGAAGCGGCATTATTTCCGGAATGTCCAGTGCGGTCCAGACGACATGGCTGATCCGGAACAGGGTATGACAGCCGGCGATCAGAACGACCCCGACGACCACTGCCGCCAGCCGTCGCCATGTCCAGGCGGTGTGTCCGGCCAGAACCAGGGCTATAAAGAGCGGAACAGCGAAGGTGTGATTGTAGATCGCAAAAGGACGAGGCGTCAGAAGCTGGTAACCGGGGTACAGGAAAGAGAAGAAAACCGCAACCAGGCTGTCGAGGAGCGCTACATATGACCGGTTGACGACAACCCAGGGAACGAAAAGCGCCGTGGCGGTCAAGCCGGCCCGCAGCAGGAACGGGAACGGAGACGGTCCGGCGGAGTTCCATCGCATCCAGGCCAAAGCGGCCGCCACTACCAGTATCAACATGGCAACCTGCCCAAGGTAGACATGCAGGACATCGAACATAAATCCAGATACGAAAGGACCGGCCGCGGTAACGAAAGCGATCCGCATGAGATTCATCGCGGAGATAACCATCCCACCCACAAGCAGACCCGCCAGAGTGCGCCGCAACGAGGCGGGCTGAGCCAGAACGAATGCGCCATACAGCAGGCAGGCATACAGCGGTGTGCATTCGGTGACGATCCTGGCGGTAAATCCCTGCAGAATCACCAGGTCGCCCCTCACTTGGGGCGAATATCCGAACAGGCTCAACAGTGCGCCCACCTGGCCGGCGGTTGCACGGCAGAGCGGCGCCAGATGCGGCTCCAGCCAGAGCGCTGTCAGCATGAACAGCGTGCAGAACAGCGCAAAACGGAGCCATGGGGGAGTACGTCTATCCACCATGGGAATGTTCTGCCAGAATCAGTGTCGATTCACCGGTGGGCATTTCTGCCTGGACCGGGTGGAGACTGAGGAGAGTAGACACTTTTCAAAATAGGAACCTCCACGTTTAATGGGCCCTGTATTCCGCGTTCCTTACTCTGGTTTCAGGTTGCGGCAAATATAGCAAATCCAATTGTCGGTTGCATGACAGGATTGTTAATTGTTGGTAACAACAACTTCACATAGCGGCTCAATTCTATAAATCCACCAATTATCCCAGCAATATGTAACCAAATATTTACCTCTTCTCAACTTCACTTCAATAAAGTCTTGCTATAGTGAACATATTAAAAGAACTGATCGATTCGATGGCCCGACGTTAGCCAGCGGGCGGATTTCGTTATTTATTTTTCAGCAAATTATGGAGATCTATCATGGCAAAAACCAAAGTCACACCACGCAGCAACATCATTTCGATGAGAGTAAGTGAAAAGGAACGGCAGATTCTTAAAAAATTAGCGTCGCGTCACAAGTTGAGCATATCGGATATGATGCGGCATGCCATGGAGAGCTTTACCAATAACCAATACGACTCCGGCATGGGACATACGGCATAGTTATTTGATTAATGCTTCAAAACACAATCTGATCCCAATAACGACAGAGGTTACGCAAATGAGAAAGATTAAAAATATGCCACTTGAGTTAGTCGACTGCAAATGCTATCGCCCTGGAGATCCCGAATTTGAAATTGTGGCCAGCCAAGTCACACCGTTGCATAAGATACGGTCTGAATTAAGCTGCAAACAAACTTTATTCCATGAAGAAAAATCCTATTACGGTTGGCGACGGAATGAGAGTGTCAATGATCTATATTCGTATGCAGACAGTAGAATATTAACAGCATAATCCCCCCTTAACATTAAAACCACTCAACACGACTTTCTTTATATATAACAACTCCGCATCGACAAGGTGTAACGATTCAGCAAAAAACTTTGGCCCGGGGTGTAGTTCCGGGCCAAAGTTTTTGTTACTGTTTCTGCTACTGCTCTATATTAACGACTTGCGCCGACGAAGCATGACGCCGGAGAGTCCTGCAACCGCGACCAGGATCCCCAAGGGGCCGAGGGCTGGCACCGGTACTGCTGTCGTGTCAACAATGGTCATTGTGGCGGTTGAGTTCCCGGTGTAGTTGGGGTCGGTTACCGTTGCCAGAACGGCATAGGTTCCGGCTTCTGTCGGTGGATCTGATGATCCGTTGTAGGTGATGCTGTACGACAGTCCAAGTGGCTCCGTGGTCACGGTAACACTCTTTGGATTGCCGTCATAGGTGAAGTCAAGGACACCTGGTGTGACCGTGGCTGCGGCAGGTGTGATTACCAGGGTTCCGGTTGCTGTTCCCTGGTAGGTAGGAGAGTCTACCGTGGCGACCAGCGGATAGGTCCCGGCGTTGACAGGTGGTATGGTTGACCCGCCATAAGTTATTATAACCGGAAGCCCCGGCGGTATGGTGGAAGCGGTCACCTGTTTTTGTCCCCCGTTGTAGGTAAAGCTCCAGTTGCCGAGATTGACGGTGGCGGTTGCCTTGATGATTCTGAACGTATCGGTTGCCGAGCCGGTATACCCGGCCTGGGTCACCGTTGCCACAACAGTGTAAGCACCGACGGCAAACGGCACGGAACTGTTGCCGTTGTAGGTAATGCTGTACGACAGCCCTGGAGGGACAGTGGTGACGGCAGGTGCTTTTGCAGTTCCGTCGTACGTTGCTGTCAGGCCGCCGAGGGTTACAATCGCTTCGGATGTATACGGTGGAGCGGCTGTGTAATGCGTCGCGGTATGGGCAGCAGCAGGCTCCGGCTCCACGTTGTTGCTGCTGTCCATGGCGCGGCTGTAGAACTCGTAGTAGCCGTAACCTTGAGGATAAGTAAACGAAGTCGTGTATGGGACCGTCGTAGCGGGAAATCCGTACTGAGTCCATGCACCCCAGTTACTGTTATCCGCCGAGTAGCGATAGAAAAACGCCACCTCAGCCACCGTTACCGGGGGAGCCTGGAGCGTGACCTGCAACATCGGGCCGTTACTGCCGTACTCCTTGGCATCGAAGCCGTAGCTCGGCGCCGGAATGGCGGTTGAGTTCTCGGTTACCGGCTTAACCAGCAGCGACACCATTTTGTCGCCGCTCCACTGGTTCTGGACAAACGGAGTGACATCCCATCCGTACCAGAGATTCGGTGTTCCGGCGACGAGTGTTTTCGTATCAAGCGGCGACGGATCGAACACCGGCTGGCTGCTCCAGGTGATTCCGGTTTCGGTCCAGCTGTCGTCATTAACGGGGTGGATGGAAGCAGGCATTGACTCTCCGGCGACCTTCCAGTTGTAGAGCTGAAGGTTGGCGCTGGCAATGGTTGCGTCGGCTGGAAGGCCGGAAAGATCAAATTTCAGCCAGCCCCGCTCATTGCCGTAGCCGCTGGTGGAACTTTGCAGATAAAGATTGGCGCCGGTGCCGTAGTTTATGGTCGGGTAGGCGCTGGCCACCTGGGCATCGGCAACAGGGGCGAGAGTGAAGCTGTTATTGGTTGTGGATGCGGTCGCGGTAAGGGTGAGTGGTGAAGCACTGCTGCCGGCCGGCGCCGGGGCAATGCGTGACGAGAGCGGGGACGCTGCCGGCAGTGTGAGAGCGGTAAGAACAACACCGTCGCAGCGGAAGCGCATTCCATAGCTCTCCATGGACAGTACGCCGGAAATCAGCAGCGTATCTCCGATGTTGCCGGGGATGCTGGCAATATTGGCATAACCGGTAACGTCCATCAGGGTGATGGTCTGCCCGTTTTGGTCGGTTACGGAGCTGGTTCCCGCTTTTTTCGCCAGAAACTGGACATAGCGGTTCTTGTTGTGGTCGTTCCAGAAGGCATTGATGGATGTCATGAAGGCCGGTTTGGCCAGGCTGGGGTCGAACCCGATAATCTTGAACTCAACACCGTCTGACCGGATCCCTTCCTGATCGACAAATTCCGGGTTGCCGCCGTAGAAGCTCCCCTTGCCCCAGGTTTCGATGATGTCGCCATGTTTCAACGCACCGGCCTTGAATCCGAGATAGCTGCGGTACAGCTCGTTTTCGGCCAGGTGGTGGGCCGGATTGATGCTGCCGTCTTCATTGACCAGATCAGCCGGCACCTGCGGAGTGCCGCGGCGGGCCAGAGTCTCGGGGGTGGCGCTCAGGAAGCGGATAAAGGCTGTTTCATAGGTCGGGTTTGCCTGGCTGTCGGTCAGCATGGTGACTACGGCGCGGTAGCCGCCGGAGAATTCTGTGTTCATGTGGTAACGCGGCCCACCGACCGTGTAGGGATTGTTGGCGGTGAACTGGCGCATGTAGTCGACGATGCCGTCGCGGCACAGGATGGTCGATGTAAGAGGAGCCGTGTCGGACCAGGTCCAGCCGCTCGGCGGGTTAGCATACAGGTAGTTGTTGATCGCCACGGTATAGGTGCGGTTCAGCTCGATCGGCTGGCCGTTGAATCTGACTTCGGTCGGCACGCCGTCATAGGCGGTCACGTCGAGCTGCCGGGAGAAGCCGGCGTTCAGGTTGGTTTCCTTGAGGAAATTGACGATCTCCTGGCCGGTCATGTTGATCCGGTAGAAGAAATCGTCGCTCCAGGGGAAGGTCTCGTAAATCTGCAGATAGGTGACCGGACCCGCCGGGATGTCGGCACGAACGCCGCCGCCGGTCTCGATGGCCAGATCACAGGAACCGAAGATCTGTTCGGCCTTCCACTGCACGGCATCGCTGATCCACTGGCCGGCGGTGTTGTTGCCGCTCCAGGGGTACTCGTTGGTCGACCACCATTTCATTTCGTTGTCCAGCAACAGGTTGTCGGCGGTGTAGCCGATGACTTCATTCACCGGGCGGCCGGGATTGGCGGAATCGTACAGGGCAATCAACCCGTTGACGTAGGACTGCACGTCCGGGTCAGGGGTGATGTCGGCGTTGCGGATCAGATGGTTGCTGTTGGCGAAAAACCTGCCCGCATCGGTGACCTGCAGCTCGCCGATGTATTTCATGTAGCTGCCGGCTTCACTGAAGATGGTTTTGTAGTTGAGAGAATCAGGCTGCCAGGCTGTGTCGGCAATGGTGTGCCAGTGGCCGGTGACCACCACCTCCGGCAGCTTGGGAGTGCCGGTATCGGCCAGGACCGGCGCCGCAGGGTCCACCAGGGCGCTGTGGCCGAGATGGGAAAGCAGCACCACCAGATCAACGTTGTTGGGCTCGTTTCGAAGCTGGGTAACGTAATCGGAGATATTGCAGACCGTGCTGCCGGTCCAGGTACAGGAGACCACTTCCAGGGTGTCTGTCAGGGACGGTCCGATGTCGCCCGATGGATTGGTATAGCCGATTACGCCGACCTTCTTGCCGTTGACCGTGGTAACGGTGTAGGGGGCAAAATAAGGGAGGTGGGTGGTCTTGTTGCGCACGTTGACCGACACCACCGGCACCCCGGTTGCCTGCAGGGCCTGCAGGTTCCCGATGTAGCTGGCATCACGCACGTCATGGTTCCCGACCACCACCGCGTCAAGGCCGCGGCCGTTGCGGCCGGGCACCAGTTTCAGCTTGTCCGAAAGCATGCCGTAGAACGTGGTCATGCCGCAGTTGCTGCTCATCCCCGGCGTGCCGCCGGCGGCGCAACCGTCAAAGGTCATGTCGCCGATCGGATTCCCTTCGGACATGTCACCGGCATCGAGCACCAGCGAATCGGGGTTTACGGCGGTCAGCTGCAACATTTTGCCGGCAAGGTGGGCGGCCCCGCCCACCTCTTCGAAGGGTCCGTTTACCGGGCTGTGAGCCGGCGGAATCATCTTGTGCGGCGTCAGCCGGGCATGGGTGTCGTTCACGTGGAAGATGGTCAGGCCGGCGGCGGTGGCGGTGAAATTCGCCGTGCAGGTCTTGCTGCTGTCCATCGTCACATTGATGGTCAGCATGGTGCTGGTCGAGCAGTCGCTCCAGGACGTGAAGGCCGAATTGGAACCCGGTACCGCGGTAATGGTGGCATTACTGCCCGCGGCATACGGGTTGGTTACTCCGGTGACGCTGCCCGACCCGTTGCCGGCGATTGTCGTGGTGAGAAGGAAGGTACTGGGCGACGTACAGGCGTTGGCCGTTGATGCTGTGTTGCGAGGGAACGGCGTGCCCGCTGAGAAATCGTTGCTGTTCACGTCCGTGTCGGTACAGCCGTTACCCGCACGCAAAACAGCGGTCGTGTTGCTCGGCGCCGGTGTTGGCGCGCTCCCTTCGGAGCAGTTTACCGTGCTGCCATATCCGACCAGATCTTTGAAGCCGCCCGGACATGCGCCGCTGAGGGGTACGGTAGCGGTAACCAGCGCAACCTTGCCGGCGGTGGAGCTCATGGCGATGGAACCTGTAGCGTCAGGCGTCGGCAGGTAGACTGTACCGCCGGTTCCGGCTGCCTCCTTAACCAGATAATACTGGCCGGGTTGGAGTGTCACATTGGTGAGGCTGGTAACCGCCCAGGTCGTGCCGGTTGCCGAGGCGTACTGCACCGACCAGCCATTGAGGCTGACCGGGCTGCTCCCCCGGTTGAACAGCTCGATAAAGTCGTTCTTGTACGTAGCACCGGTATTACCGCCACCGCCATACACCTGGCTGATGACAACATCCGGCGAGGCCGCAAAGGTCGGGCAGGTAAAGGCCATCACCAGCATGAATACCGTCAGACGCAACAGAGATCGCAAGCCAAACCCTGAGTTGTTCTTGTTATGCGTTGTCATGACTAACTCCTTGGGCCGTAAAACTGTGGTATGCACGGCACCGGCGGGAGCCGGCTGATCTTGCGAACTGCAACAACTGCCGCGGTGACGGCTACCAGAGCGAAAATGGTCTTTTTCATGGGGATTATCCTTTGTGTAATTGGCGTTGTACTATTCTTCTGCCGGCACTATTGATATAAACCCAGAAAAAGCAGTTAACCGCCGATGAACGCCGATACACGCCGCCAGAAGTAGGCGCTACACGCCGAGAAATCAAAAACTTGATCAAAATACTGGCTTAACCCATAAGTTGATTAACATTTTTGATATAAGTCTAGGTTTTATCGGCGTGCATCCGTTTTTCTCGGCGGTTATCTGCCGTTTTAAGGATAAATAAGCCCGGACCGGAGTCTAAACCCCGGTCCGGGTCTTTTCAGCAGAAAGTCGTTATCCCAATTGGCAACATGGCCTTTTCTCATTGTGGAGGGAATTGACTCTGCGCTGAAACTCTGAAAACGTTACATCGTGCAACCAGGCGCAAGCAGTGCGCCCCTACGGTTTACGTCTCCTGATGCCGATCAATCCCAGCAAACCTGAACCGAGCAGCCAGGCGGCCGCCGGGATCGGGGTGGGAACAGCCGGATTCAGGTCAGGTGTGCCCGCAACAAAGATAGTATTGCCATTGGTATCAGTAGTGCGAATCGCCGCGGTAATCGTGCTCAAGTTCGAGGTCATCTTGGGATACAGGCTGAAGTTTGCTGTTGTGCCGTAGCCGACCAGGTCTATCAGGTTGGAAGTTGCTGCCATGGTGCTGGCTCCGGTGGCGGTAGTATTGAACAAGGCCAGTTTCCCGGCGGTAGCGGACAGATTGAGACCCGCAAAAGTGCCCAGAGTCAGGTTGTAAACCGGGTCGGAGGCAGTGCCGGCCAGACCGGTTCCGCGACCTTCCTGAATCAGAAAATAGCTGTTGGCCGCGATGGTTCCGGACAGGGAATGCGCCAAAGCGAATGTTGTCGTGTTGGTCGCGGATGCATATTGGAGACTGTAACCGCTCAAGCTGATTTCTGAGGATCCATCGTTGTACAACTGGACCCAGTCGTTGCTGTAGAGCGGCGCGGCGCTGGTAGCCCCTCCTCCGCCATAGATCTGGCTGATGTAGAGCGCCGCATTTGCCGAACCCGCCGCTGACAATACTGCTACAATTGCTGATGCTGCCAATATCCTTTTCATTTCCCAGCTCCTTTTCTCCGTTTTTTGTTTTCCGACTACAGCTTCATTTACGCAAGTAGACTAAAAAAAATGAAAAGCCCGCCGTAAAGATTCCTCTACGGCGGGCTTTCTGGTGCCTGGTGAAGGTCAGCAAAGTTCCCGGACTGGATTTCTAAATTATCTGCTATTCAATTCTGCACATACTATACATTGTAGTTTATGAATATTGTGTGAAAGGTCCGCAAAAGTGTTGTTACGAATCAGTATATCCAGCATCCTCATAACCGCTTGATATCATACGTACATACTTGAGCTAATTAAAATTTGGCTACAAACATGAAAACTTGTTAGTCGAACTGAAACAAACAACCATGAAGCGGATTGAAATTCCCCGGTAATTGGCCCGAGGCTGCTCAGATTGATCTATCTATTACCTCGGGCCGTCAGGAATACAAGAGCAAGGACCGCAATAGTGGCAAGAGGCAGTGGAAGACCCGGGACCGGTTCAGCTGGTGACGTGGTTACTGATAATGAATGCATCGCGTTATTATTGGTAATCACAGGGTCTAAGGTGGTTGCAGAAACCTGGGCTGTGTTCAGATAAAGTCCCGGCAGGGTTAAATGAAGCATTATCCGGGCAGTTACGGTCCCATAAGGGGGCATTGTGCCAAAAGAACAATTGACTGTTCCGTATGATTCAAAGCAACCGACCGGGATAGAATCAATGATTGAACCTGAGGGCAAGGCGTTAATGATAGTCACCCCTGTTGCGGGAGAAGGGCCGTTGTTGGTGGCTACAAGATCATAGGATACGGTTTCTTCCGCAAAGACCGGTTCGCTTGGCCCTGACATGATGAGGGACAGATCAGCCTGTTGATCAAGCGACCAGTCGAGTTGCAGCTGTCCGGTGGCGCCGTTTAATCCGTCAACGGCTATCTGGTATGTCGTGCCGGCCTGGGCCAAAAACGTCACGCCGCTGGTATTGCCGGCAGATCCGTCATTGTCGTTTGCCGCTATGCCGGCGAGATCGTTTATGGCTATTCCGGTGTACACCGCCAGCAGGGTGTCGAAATTGCTGTTGTGGGTATCGATCGAAGCAATACCGGTGAAGGGCGCTGTCCAGCTCCACCATACGGATTTGCCGCCGGGGTTGTTAGCGTGGTTTGGCTCACCATACTCCTTGGTGGCATTCAGGTTGATCGCAGTGATCTGGCCTGTTTCACCGGCAATTAGCGAGAGGTTTGCAAACATGTCGTTGATCGGCGGGCTGATTGCTGCCTGCAGGCTAAGGCGCGGCTTGGTGATATTGTTGCGGCTGTCAGTGATTGAAACACCATTTGACGTCAAGCGCCCGACTGTCTGGTCCAGTGTGTCAGTTGGATAAGCCGCATTCATTACTGCCACCGCACCGGTGACATGCGGTGCAGCCTGAGATGTTCCGGCCATCTGAATATTGGCAACTGTGATGAAGGCGCCCGGGGCAAGCATGGTCAGGAAATATGCGCTGTTGGAAAAACAGGGAATTTTATCCGCCCCTGTGGAACTGTCGGTACAGCCGGAACTCCAGGTATAAGGCCCACCCCAGTTAGTATCGTAAACCGCCCCAACCGAGACGACTCCCGGGGTACATGCGGGACTGGACATCCCGTCTGCCAGTGCAGAATTGCCTGATGATGCGACCGGAACGATACCGGCAGCCCGGACATTGTTTATCGGAATCAGAAAGGGGTTGGTACGCAATTTGTCGCACGGCGATGTATAGTATCCACCATCGCCCAGGCTCATGTTCATGGCCACAATATTATAAGCGTTCTTGTTGGCGATGGCCCAGTTGATACCGGCGATTATCCAGTCGTTGTCAGAAGCACCATCGGAAAAGGCGTTGATCGCGGCAATTTGAGCACCGGGGGCAACGCCGGCAGCGATGCCGGCAACATTGGTTCCATGCCCTCGGGGGTCGGTGTTGAGAGTGATATTATTGCCTGTGACATCTACGGAGGCAATAACCTTGCAGCCGGCAGGGACACCCGGTGCGCTGCAGGAACCGAATTCTGCAAGGTTATAGTTGATTCCGGTGTCGATGACAGCAACGGTTGTGCCGCTGCCGTTCATTCCTGCATTGGCGGTAGCAGGCTGTTTGATGAATGGCAGGCTGTAGGCAAGGTGCGGGTAGATGGGGGTGTTTTTGTAGGCGGCAATTACACCCGGATGCTGAAGGTATCTCTTCAGGGCGGCTCCGGAATGGAAGCGCTTTAACGCCATCGGAAGGTGCGAATAATCGGACAATGTTTCCGTTTCATTCCGTGCAAATCCGGTGTCAACGTCATCTTTCAGGGTGCGGTACCTGCGTGCCTTGAAAGCGAGTATAGACTCATCGTCATGTTTCAATGCCCAGTATTGGCGCATTTCCCTGCTATTCTTTTCCACATCCTGGTCATCATAAAGGACGATGATATCCTGCGGGATACTTGCGTCTAGACGTTTGACAATTGTGTCTGGAACATCGGACAGATCGAAAGCGTCAGCATGCTGACCACAGATCAGCATGAAGATGCTTGTCAGGACGCAAAAACAAATAATCTGCTTGAATCCTCCAGCGTATGTTTCCACCACGACTCCTCTGTCTATAATAGAATAGAAATCGACACCGGCAATTTCTCCCCGATACGTGTCTTTACCCTGTGCCGATCGCCTGACACGGCCTCATATAAACGGCATGATGCATAAGCCCGCTGCAAAGATTCCTCTGCAGCGGGCTTTCTGGTGCCTGATAAAGGTCAGCAAAGTTACCGGACTGGTTTCCGCCTGGCTCTGCTATTCAGTTAGGAATGCACTTTACAATTCAATGGTTGAAGTTGTGCGTGCGGTCCTGCCTGCTACTGCACCAACGGTGCGCCTTCGACTTCAACCACCAGCGCCGGAGGCTGCTTCCCTTCGGCGGTCTCGAAGTCCCAGCCGTCGGAGCTGGTCGGCTCGAAGAACCAACCATGGTTAGGAGCGCCGTCAACCCATGCCTGAACGGTCGCGGTCAGGCCGGCAGTGTCGGTGCTCAGAATCTCTGGTGCAGGTGCCGCAATGGCGATGCCGGTAGCCGGATCCCAGGCCGGTGCCTGATAGGTGGTGCCGTATTTGGTCAGGATGAAGAACGGCAATGGAATCGGTTTCGGCATGGTGAAGATGAAGTCTGTCGCGCTGGCCGCCTCGATGTCATCAGTCTGTACACCGCCGCCGACCATGACGCTCGGCAGTGTTATGTAGCGATAAATCCCGGTGTCGGTATTGAGATAGGTCATGGAGGTCCAGGAAACCGGCTGGGGGGTGAAGTCGTTCCAGATGCTCTGCTCGCCCCAGGGTACCAGCATCCGGTGCATTTTTACTTTTCCCTTGGTGGAGCTGGTAGCCTTGAATATCAGGTAGGCGGACTTGATCTTCGATCCCGGCGCGATCTGGCCGGGATTGGTGCCGATGATATTGTCGAAGCGGAGCATGGCGTTGACTCTTGATCCGTTGTCGTCCATGTCGGTGGTCAGGGTCGCTTCGCCGCCGTAGCTTACATTGGCGTTGTTTTCGTTGATCTGGACATCAACCGTGCCGGAATACGGGGTGGTGGTCCCCACCAGCGGCCTGCGGTTCTGGAAGATGTGAGAAAAGTTGCCCACCATTGCAGGGGTGATCGGTTCAAGTGCAGGCAGCGGCGGTGCCGGCGGCTCGGCGCCGAAGTCGTAGGTGGTGTCTACGGCGAGTCGTTCTTTCACGTTGACATCATACTCGAACTGGCTGTCGGCGTCGGTCTCGAAGTAGCTGGTGAATCCGTCGACGGCGCCTGCACCCTTGTTGTACCAAGGGGAGAAGGTCTTGACCAGAATTTTGGCTGCTGCCGGGTCGATGGTAACCAGCCTCATCAGGCCGTTGCCGGCATTGGCGCGATCCTGGTAGTCGGAGAGCATCTGGTAAACCGGGCGGTTGGCCGCGTCATGGTTGACCAGGGCGTACTCGGTGTGGGTGTGGCCGTTCAGCACCATGAAGACCATCGGGTTGTTTTTGACGAAGGCGTCCCAGATTTGGCGTCCGGTCACGCTCTGGCCGCTGCCGTCTATGTAGTCATGGGTGGAGACGACGACCGGCAGCCCCTGAAGTTCAGGCTTGGCCAGCAGGGCATTGGCCCAGGCGAGTTCTTCGGCGGTCGGGTCTTTCTGGAAGCCGATATGCAGGATGCAGGCGCCTTCGACCCTGAAGACCTGTGCCTGGGAAAGGTTCCCCGGCGCCGCCTCGATGAACCAGGGCTTCCCCTGGGTGATGGCCGGTGTGATGTTGTTCAGGAAGAAAGCCGGGTCGTCATGGTTGCCCCGGACGATGGAGAAAGGCAGTGCGCTCTGGGCCAGCAGCGGGTCCAGGGCGGTCATGGCGTTGGTCCACTGGGCGGCATTTTCGCCGTTGTCCACAACGTCACCCAGGTGAGCGGCAAAGGAGATATTCTGGCTGGCGGCATTGGCCAGGATCCACTCAACCTGCTTTTTGAAGCCGATGTCCCCCTCCTCGGAATAAACCTGCGTATCGGGAATGGCGGCGATGGTGAACGGTTTGGTAAGGGCACGTGCGGCCTTGGCATTTACTTTGCCGTTGATCAGCTGGTTGACGGACGTGGTGAAGGTGATTTTTGTTTTCCTGTCTTCTTTGCTGAATGAGAGAGGAATAGTCGTAACATCGAAGAAATTGAAACCACGGCGGACATAAATATATGGAATGCCGTTTATCTCACCATCAGCATTGCTGAGAGTGACTCCGGTGGGGAGATTGCTCAACAGCACGACCAATGACCCATCGATTTCGATTCCTCTGTTCTCGCGAATCCTTATAAAGCCGACATAGTTTCCGGTTTTACGGCAATGCTCAAAGCCGCTTACGGTAACCTTCACTGAACCGGAGTAGTCATTCAGTTGTGCTGACGTGATGATGCCGGCCTCACTGTCAGTGACAAAGAGGGCAAATTGGGCTGAACCGCAGAGGGTAACGGCGAATGCGGTAATGGCGAATTTTCTGATTAATGGATGGGTCATGCTGGTGTCTCCTTGTTAGGTAGGTAGTTCGTTAGACAAAAAGAATCCGGGCCGGAGAATATTCTCCGGCCCGGGGAAGTGGATCTGATTATTTGCCTGTTCTTCTTCTGATTCCCACCAGCCCCAGCAGTCCTGAGCCGAGCAGCCAGGCGGCCGCTGGAATCGGTGTGGGAACCACATCGATATTGGCTCCGAAGTTGCCGTATTCGGATAGCGGATCGATACCTGGCATTCCGGTCAAGGTATCGGAATATACGGCGTTTCCATAGGTGAGATTCGAATTGAACTGCAGATTGTGGTCTGCTGCCGAAGCGCCGTTAAAAAACGCAAACGCATCGGATGTGCCCATGGTTGCCGCAATGACATAAGTCTGGCCGGCCTGGAGAGTCGCGCCCACATTTATCATGTGGTATTTTCCGTTAACCAGTTCCTGGCTGTGAGGATAAATCGGCTCGGTAAATGAAACCGAGGTTATAAGTGTGCCATTCGATTTCCAAAGGCTGATTACATGGCTTCCTTCTAATTTTCTGTCCGGTTCATGGTCGTAGATACCAAGTGCGGTTACATAGAGGTCACGGTTGGCCGTGAAACTCCACCCGGCAATCCCATCGGATCCCGCCACCAGATTATCACTGGTGGGAGCATCAAAATCCACACCCAGCGCGGCATGTGCATCGCCTGAGCCGACAACCAGAGCGGCGATCATGACAGCGCCGCACAACATGCTTTTACAGATTGTCATTCCTGTGTATTTCATTTCCTTTTCTCCCTGAATAGATTGGATCTTCCATGCCGAAGGGCGGAACTGTCAAGTTCCGCCCGTAGACAGGGCAGCTAGAGCGCCTTTACGAAGATCGGATTAGAGTAGAACCAGAGGTCGCTCCAGGCGTGGTCGGCACTGTTGATGCCCGGGGTATTCTTCAGAGGGTTGCCTGAAACGTCGGTGCCGTAGATCGTCAGATTGCTGGCATTCTTCACTTCGACGCCGTAGCCGAGGTTTGAGCCGCGGATGCGAAAGAACATATCGTTCTGTACGTTGGGCACTTCAAAGGCCATAGTTGTGTAGCCGGCGGCGTCGGTGATCCATGAAGTGGCGTCAAAAGTCTTGACCACGCTGGCAACGGAAGGGTCGACGGTTTTGTACTCGGGATTTGGAGTAATGCCATCAGCAAGCAGCTTGCTTGCTCTGGCCGGATTTACTCGGCCCTGGATAAGCTGAACATGATGGACGACCGGGGAATTGCAAACATAGTCAGTCGATGCGTTGTCCCCTGCCTGGCAGTTGTTGGCGTCCGGTGATTTGAAGCGGATCCTGACGGTGATTTTATCCCCTTTTTCAACAATAAGCTCTTCTCCCATGGTCGCATTGTTTTTGCCATGGGCTTTTTTGTGATGCCCGGCTGCGCCGTGGACCACCCTGAAATCGAGCTCATTGATCAGATCGCCATGCACTGAATATGCATTGCCGGAGCGGAGCCCATTAACGACATCCTCCTGAGTGAACCTTTCTTCATGCCTTAGTTTCTTTGCATGGTGTTGATCATCGCGATCATGTTTATCATTCTTCTCATCATCGTCGTTATGCTTTACCTTCACATAGGTCTTGGTGTACTCGCCAGGCCAGAAGTCGCTGCCGAAATCATTGTGGAAGTCAGAACTGGCGAAGTTGAAGAATTTACGGCCGTCAGCCAGCAGGTTGTCCCAGACCCCTCCGATGGTTGCGATGTAGTACCCTGCGCCGCCGTATGTGCCGCCACCACAGGCATTGGCGCCGAACGACCCGCGATCGGTGTCTTTCGGGTGACCGGGGATCCCTTCAAAACCGAAGGCAACGGTCGGGCCGTTGTCGTTGATGTCGCGGAATGCAGCGATATTCCAGGCGCCGCCGGTCAGGCCACACCCCGCCCGCTCTACATGAGCCGGAACGATCCAGCCGGTGGTGGGATAGTTGGCCTGCATCCATTTAACGCCGTCGATAGTCTTGTTATGGGCCGCATTGAGGCCAAGTGACGCCGAGTAGTCAGGAGCGGTATAGGCGGAGTTCTGGAGCTTCCCGGGCCAGCTCATGGTACTGGCGGTGGTGGTGGTTAAAGTGCCGTCGGTGTCCGACTTGTCGAAGCGGTATTCGAACTCGGCAATCGGCCTGGCATCAGCGGCAACGATACCAGTGCTTGAGTGCTCGTGGCCCGGCGGATTCCACTCCATGCCGGTCATGGCCAGTTTGCCGGGATAGTTGGCGCGGATGCCGAGAATCCAGTCAAATGCGCCCATGTATGCAGGGCCTGCATACCCCGGAATATCAGAGGTGCTGATCAGGGTCTGCCAGCGCCACATCTTACCGGCATCGCCGATGGCAGGATTGGGAGCATAGGTGCTCCAGGCATTACTGAAACCGTCGCGGCTGCTGCTTCCGCCATGTTCGGAATTGGCCTGGAAGTCGAGGCCGAAACGGAACCCCTGTGGCATGACTCCTTTGCGATATAGCCCGGCAGGATCCTGAACGGCCGACGTTGCGATTACGCCGGCTGCTGTCAGGTCGTTCATCGGGTAGCTGCCATCGGTATAGGTCGTGTGCTGGTGAAAATCACCTGTCATCCATTTCTCAGCAGCTAAGGCACTGCCGGCAGTGAGCACGGTCACGGTGAGTATTGTTGCGCAAATCTTCTGATTCCTTTTCATCTGTTCACTCCTTTACGGTTTTGAAATATAGTTATGGCCTTCCTCAAGTTGTTCCTGCTGTATTCAGTTTGCCCGCGTTCAATCTGCAAAAGTTATTCGAAACGTCCGGTTCAGGTTTTGGCACCTCCTTTTATCTCGGCAATATAAAAACAGCCGGGTTGGCTTTCATCATTGAAAGGCAACCCGGCTGTCCGCATGGGATCCGTGGCTTTCCGTCCCCGCCTTGCAACGGGTTTGGCAATATCCTTGAAAATGCCTCTTGTCTGAGCTGATGCGGGAATCCGCTTGTTCCCAACCGGCGGAATCAGGAACAAAAAAACCCGGACCGAGCGAAATCGCTCAATGGTCCGGGCTTTCTGGGGCCTGATGTATCAGGTCAGCAAAGTTCCCTCATTGTGTTCAAGTCATTACATTAATGTCCGTCTGAATTCCGCATCACAATAACATAAGATTATTGCAGCCATATTACAGCAGGCTAACGATTTTGGAAATAATGCGGTTTGTCGAAACTTCAAGTTCAGGCAATTATCAGGTTACCCAGGTCAAAATTGTGCATGCTGGCTGGTAAGCGTATAAACGCCGGTTATTTTGAACAGCATGGCATTTGTCTTATTTTCTCCGATGATTGCTATCTCGGATTTTTTCTCGGATTTGATGTGCTTGATCGAACGGAGCAGGATCGCAATACCCATGGAATTGATACGAAGCGTATTGCTGAAATCCATGACAACCCTCTTTCCGGTGATCTTGCGGGAAAGCTCCTCAAACGGCTGCTCGGAGTGCGAGTCGATGTTACCGTAAAAGCGGATATTGTCACCCATGCTGTCCTTGTGGATTTCGAACTTGAATTCCAGGTCCATTTTCATTCTCCTTTTTCAACAATTACCGGGAAGAGGCTGAGGACTCCACCCATGGTGGTATCCACCCCTGGGTTGATATTGACATAGAAATAATCCAGAAATTTCCACAAGATGAACAGGCCGCGGCCGGCCCTGTCACTTTCCGGATCAGTATCGTTGTCGTTCAATGATAAAAACAACTCCACTGTTTCAGGCGCCAGATTCCCCCAACTGTCGCTGATCTCCAGGAGAAGCTGCTTCCCGTCGAAAGCGCAGCGCAGCGTTATCTTTTCGTCCGCGAGCAGTTCGCGTACGCAACCCTTGATAAAAAGCGGTTTGCCCTCGGTGTCGCGAGGGGCGGAATAGAGCGCGTTTTCCAGCATTTCGTCCACGATTAGTTCGGCCCGCTGGCCGAGAAAATCATGGTTCACATCCTTACCGTCAAACAGATTTTGCAGTTGGCCGATAATCACTTCCTTGTCCATTGATGACGAGACATTCCACTCTCTCGTCCAGCAACGTGCATCTACCCTGGGCACCGTGCCTGATACGGATATGACCGTGCCTCGGTCGCCATAGCGAAAAGTTCGTATGCTCATTTAAGTTCCTTCATGCCATTCATTCTTTAAATCCTTCCGTTTCATAACCGACAATCAGGACGGTTACGTCATCCTCGAACTCTTCCACTCCGGTAAAATCGCGGACCGATTCAACCAGCCGCCGGCGCGTGACAGCCGGATGGCCACTGAGTACGTTTCTCAGAAACTCCTCCAGACGATCATACCCGAACTCTTCCCCGTTGGTGTCGCGGGCTTCGACAATCCCATCGGTATAGAGCAACAACCGGTCATTAACGCTGAAATCAACCGTGCCTTCTTCGTAAATGCTTCCCGAATCAAAACCCAGCGGGAACCCGCCCGTGTTTTCCAGCATGGAGATGACTCCGGTCGAAGCCCGGTAGATGTAGGGATAATTATGGCCGGCATTGGCATAGGAAATTTTTCGATCGACCAGGTCGATAACCGCAACCACGGCGGTCATCATCAGTGAACTGGAGGCCGTAACGAGCACCGCCTTGTTCATGCCGGACAACAATTCGGATGGTGTCCGGACGCCCATGTCCAAAAGCAGATGCAGCCCTGCTTTTGCGGCGGTTGCGACCATGCCGGACTGGACCCCATGCCCGCTCACATCTCCCACCATTACACCCAGACGGTTGTCGTCAATTATGAAATAATCGTAAACATCTCCGCTGATCTCGCTCGAATTTATCAGTACAGCGTCCAGAACAGTTCCTGAGAAGCTGAATGAAGAGGGGGGCAAAAGACTCTGTTGAATCTGACGGGCCTTGTCCACCTCTTCGCAGATCCGCGCGCTCAGAATTTCCAGCTTGTTCAGCAGGCTGGCCTGGCCTTTGGAGATGACCATGATCAGCTCGGCCACATGCACGATTCCGACACAGTTGCCATTGTCCAGCACCGGAAATGAGTCAAGGTCCAGTTCCGGGTCGAGCTTCAGCAGCAGCGACAGGGCCGAATTGATATCCATGTCGGGAGACATGCAGATTGGTTGGGTGTTGATCAGCAGGTTAATCGGTTTTTTACCGAAGAGCTCAACAGCGAATTTGCGGGCCAGGTGCCGTGAAAACAGGTCGCGGCGACTGATCACCCCCTCGAAACCGTCGGCACCGCTCACCGGTATCATCAGCAGAGTCGCATTACTTGTGAAGAGGGAGGCCACTTCCATGACCATTGTGGAGGAGGGTAGCGATGCGGACGGACGCATTACATCTTTAAGCAATGCTGAACTGTATTGGCTTCGAACTGACATGGTCCGGATTATATACCAGCCAATATTTCAATGGTGTGCCGATATTAGAAAATAACAGTTACAACCTGCAGCAGCACACATGATAACCAGTTAATAAACCGGGCATTAAATCTATTCAGTTCGACCTGAAAACTTTGAAACCAGGATCTTTATCCATGATTTCATCCATCTCGCGATACATTCTCTCACGCAGTTGCGGGTCATTATCGCCACTTAAACGCAGCACGAGCTCCTCCCATTCATGCCTGATGAATGGTTTCTCCCGGTAGGCTTTCAGTGCCGACACCGCAGCCTGAATCTGTTTGGCGCTATACTTGGGATACATAAATTTTCCTTTATCGAGTAGTGGCGCATTGGAAACGTCGCTGACTATACCAGTTCCTGCCCGATAATTTTGTTACAATCAGGTAAAAACACGCATCAATCGGAACAACCGGCTGATCTGAATAATACTGCTAATTTCAGGCGCAATCCTCGCGCCACAGACATGCATCCTGTCCGCAATTGTCCGCCTCGCCTGTTTCAAAGCAGACGTCGTTGTTTTCCGCCTGCTGGATAGCCCTGACCAGCTCGGCCTTCTTCATCTTGCCTACCTTGATGTCGTGCTGTTTTGCTATCTCCTTGATCTCTTCCAGCTTCATTTTGTCCTCCCTTTCCCCTTGGTTTATTGTTCCTCTGCCAGATGAATCTCCACCCGGGCCGCCTCGCGCAGACGCTTCAGATACGAAACAACCTCTGCCTGCAGGCGTTCCCGCTGCAACTGTTTGCTGATTTTTTCCCTGACCTCTTCGAAAGGAAGCACCTCTTCGGGGCTGCGCTCGGTGACCTTGAGTATGTGGTATCCGAAGCGATCCTCGACAATCGCGCTGACCTGGCCAACTCCCAGAGAAAACGCCGCCGCCTCCATGTTTTTGCCCAGCTGGCCCGGAGTAAAATACCCCAGGTCGCCGCCATTCGCGACGCTCGCACTGTCATCGCTCTCCCCGGCAAGCAGGGCAAAATCCTCCCCCTCTGAAACCCGCCGCGATAAAGCCTCGATCCTGGCGCGCGCCCGGGCCTTCTCCGGGTTGCCCGTCACTGTGTCGAACCTGACCAGGATATGGCTCAGCCTTACCCGCACCGGCCGCAGGTATTCCCTGAGGTGGCTGTCGTAATAGCCGCGCGTTTCGTTTTCCGCAACGGCTGTTCTGGCTCCGAATTTGGAATCGGTCAGCGCCTGAATGGCCATGCCGCGCTTGATGTGCGACATCACGATTTCCATGGACAGCCCCAGTTTATCCAGGGAAGCGTTGAAATCCGCTTCACTTGGGAACTGGCCACGCAGCTTGGAGATTTCAGCATGAACTTCATCATCCGGAATCACGATCCCGTCCTTCAAACTCTGCTGATAGAGAAGCTCACGGCCGATCAGGGTCTCCAGGGCCTCTTTTTTTGTCATAGCCAGGGTGGCCGGTTCCAGGTTCGCCTCGGTTTTTTTGCGCATCCGCAGGACTCGGGCCAGCTCACCGCGATAATCAGCGGTCGAGATGACCGACCCGTTGACCAGGGCGGCCATGGCTGCGGGAGGAATATCCGCGGCATAAAGCGCCGAACAGGAGATCAGCACCGCACTCACTATTTTCAGGAAAGTTGCCATGAAATGAATTCCCGTACCTCTAAAACTTCGCATTCAGGTTCAACTGGAACACATCGATAGCCAACGGCACACCGCTGATTTCGTTGGCGGTAAACCAGCGGGTAGTCATCCAGACATTTTTGGCCAGTCCCAGATCGACTCCGATGATCCAGCCCTTGGCATTGGTGCCGCCCAGGTGGAAATCCGATTCGGTGAAACCATCCACCACAGCATCCGCCTCCAGGTATTTGTAGTTCAGCATCACTTTCCAATCCATGAGGGCGCTGATTTCGCGGTTTCCGACCGAAATACCAACCTGGTAGCCCTCGGTCTCCTTCATCATGGCCTGACCGACGCGCGCATCCACATCGGCCCTGTTGTAACCCAGGTTGTTGACATAATCCCCGATCAACGTCACCTGATAGTTTTCATCGATGGCATAATCTATTTTTGTGCTGATGTTCAACTCCCTGAATTCGGCGGCATACCCCAGATAACTTGATCCACCGCCTACAAACGATGGATTGTCGTTCGGATCAAGGTAAAATGGCGTATTACCCTTCTGCTGGAACTTCGGCCTGCTCCAGTCGGTGTCTCCCTTGAGATTCTCAATCGACTTTCCGGTAATGTTGTCGAAATGGTAATAGGCGACCGCCAGTGTTGCGGTCAGCTTGTCCCGATACTTGTAGTTCACGCCGACCTGGCCTCCGAACAGCCATTTGTCATGGCTCTTCATCTCCATTTCCTCGATCGGGAACGCGCCTGCGGTAAAGAACAAGCTGGCGCCGCCGCCAAGGTCCGGCTTCCAACTCATGGCCAGTCCATCGAAATTAAGATCCTGGTCCCAGACCAGGTCGGTCCCGAACCAGGGATTTTCGAAGCGCCCGCCCCAGACAGTGAACTCAGGAATAGGCTTCCACTTCAGATAAGCCTGATCCAGCAGGAAATTCTTCTTGTTCAGTGAATCCCCCATGGTGCTGTTGGTTGAGACCGGGTTGCTGGTGTTTCCGGTCGCCAGGCGTATCCCCGCTTCAAGCTGGTCATTGACCTTGACTTTCAGTCCCAGCCTGGCTCGAACCTGGGCATAGTAGCGGTCAACCGTTGAGTTGGCTTTTGTCAAAGTATTTGTATCCGTCCTCCACGACTCGCCGTTGTTCTTGTCAAAGAGGTCGGCACGATAGCGCAGCCGCAGATCCCCGTTCAGCTTTATCCGCCGGGTCCACTCCGGTATCGGCAGAATCCTGCCGGCAACCTCGACCCGCATGTCACGCTGAAGATTATCACCGATCGCATCGGTCACCCGCTCAAGCGAAAGCTTGCGCAGGAAACGGTCGCGGATCCGCTCGGCTTCATCGGCGGTGATCAGGGCCTGGTGTTGAAGTTTCACGATATTCGCCAGCAGGCCTTCCTTGGGCAGGGAGCTGCGGTTGTACTCGATTTCCTGATCTTCCATGGCGATGAAATCATCTTCATCCGCGGTTGACCATTTTTTCCCGATCCGCTCCTTGATCTGCTCCGTTTCGTCAATACCCAGCACCCCCTGCTCACGAAGCACTTCCAGAACCGGTCGGATTTCCTTTTCCGGCAGCTTGGCATTGGCTTCCATCGCAGGCTCAACGCTTTTTTCCTTTGCTTCAGTTACCTCCGGATCTTTTTGCGGCTGTTCCTGTCCGCTGCCGGCAAGCTCCCGTCTAAGCAGTTTGTCAGCTTCCTCGCCGGTGATGGTGCCCTTGCGTTGCAGAAGCTCGATCACGGCCTTGAAGCCGCTCCCTGTCGGGCTGTCGCTCTTTCCGCGCAAGCCGGCGCTTTCTTCAGTGGTAATAACGCCCTTGACGCTCAACAACTCCAGAAGCGCATCAACACTACCATCCCGAGTAGAAGCCGCCAGGGCCTGGCCTGACGCTGTCAGCAGCATAGGCGCCAGAACGGCACACACAACCCTTGTGTTAAACTTCATATAATTGGTTCTCCATGTATAATTATTTTTTCGTTAATCGAAATTGGACTCAACCCTGGGAAAGAATCCGCAGCGTAACCAGCGACGGCATGCCGTCCGGCGGTGCCTGACTGATTTTCAATCCGGGGAGCGAAGCCTTCAAGGCATCATCCAGCTTATCGTTGCCGGACGAAGCGACAATCCGGTATTTCTTGATGGTGCCTTGCGGATCGAGCAATATCTTGAGCGTGATTTCATACTTGCCCTTTGGAACACCGCCCTCTTTATCCATGCGCTTTTTTAACTGTTTCTTGATCTCGTCCTGGATCTTGCTGGTGTACCAGCCGTACTTGGTCAGCATCGCCAGGCGGTTCATGCCGCCACCACCACCGAGGGTTATGTCGCGTCCTTTATAGTTTTTGCCCTTGCCCACCAGTCCGAATCCGTCCGAACCGGCGCCTCCCTCACCTTCAACACCCAGATCAGCTCCCGCCGGAGGCGCATTGTCCTGTGGCTGGTCCTGGGCCTGTGGCTGCGGAATTTCCGTCGGCGTCTGAATCGATTCCTTGGGTGTTTCCTTCTGCTGTTCCGGCTCGGGCGGTTTTACCTTCTCCTCGGGAGGAGGTGGTTTGATCAGCGTGACCTGATAGAGCGCCTTCTTCTTTACGCCGTCGTCGCTCAGGAACACCTTGACCACAAAACCGACAATCAACAGGAACACCAGACCGACAACCCCCGGCACCAGCCAGTTCTGGTACGGGGTTTTCAGCTTCTGTTTAGGCTTCGCCGGGCCGTCAACCGGAGCGCCGGTCGGCTTGCCTTTCGGAACAACCCCGCTCGCGCGCTGTTCCCACTCCTCCGGTTCCGACGTGCGGTAGCGTTTCAGATTCTTCAGGCCGCTCATTTGACCAACTTCTGCGTCACCAGCCCCAACTGGGTAATTTCCAGTTTCTGAAGCAGGTCCAGAACATCGATGACACTCTTGTAGGATATCTTCTCGTCACCCCGCACCAGCACCGGCAGGTTGGAGTCGACCGCCTTGTACTGGCGCAGGCGGGACTCCAGCTCCCCCATCGACACCGGAAAACTGTCCAGGAAGATGGTCCCTTCCGACGTGATCGTGATCGCCTTGGTGGACGGCTTGATCTTGCTGGCCGCGGCGCTGGCCTTGGGCAGATTGACACTGATCCCCTGCACCGAAGCTGTTACCACGATCATGAAAACCACCAACAGGTTCCAGGCCAGGTCCAGCATCGGGACGACATTTATTTCGACTATCTCGTCATGGTCATCCGCCGGCGCTTTCATGCTTCCTCCTTCCCGTGGAAGCCTTCAACCCTCAGGGCGTATTCTTCGATGAAATGACGCGTCTCCACATTCAGGTTTTTCATGTGCATGACCAGGAAGCTGTAGGCAAACAGCGCAGGAATCGCGACAAACAGGCCGAACAGGGTACAAGCCAGGGCCGAGGCCACGCCCGGAGCGATCGCGGACAGGTTGGCCTCGCCAGCCTCGGCCAGGCTGGCGAAGGTGTTCATGACCCCCCAGACCGTCCCCAGCAGGCCCCAGAAAGGGCCGCCGGAGATGCCCAGAGTCAGAACGATCATCCAGGCGTTCATCTTCCGGACCTCTTCCGAGTTGGCCCGGTCCAAGGAGGCGCGGAAGATATTCATGGCCGAGTTGGTCAGTGAGACATCATCCTGCTTTTCAGACTGTTTTTCGACCCAGTTGGCAATCCTGTCGTATCCGGCCTGGTAGATCCGGAACAGGTTTGAGTTTTGAAAGTTTTCATCATTCTGATCCAGCTCCAGCGGATCATGGAGATGATTGAAACTCTCCAGAAAAGCCTCGTTCCCACGTTTGATCTTCTGCAGCCGGGTGAATTTGTTGACGAACACCACCGCGGCCAGAAGCAGCATAAAGGTACAGAGGGCGATGATCATCCAGCCGTCGAAGGTGATGCTCCTGGCGGTGACCTTGATCAGGCGGATGGTAAGATTTTCTCCGCCTCCCTTGCCGCTCTCTTCCTGCATGTAGGAGGTCAGCTTGCCGTCCTGTCCCTGACCCGCGACGGCAGCCGTGAACCAGGAAGCCGGCCGTGCCAGATTGGCAACTTGTACTTCATCCAGATCGCCGACATAAGACTCGGAAAGAATGATGTCGGCGGCGGGAGCAGGCAGCTCTCCGGGCAGATTCGCCGCTGCCGCTTCGGTGCCATCGATATATACCGCCAGACGTTTGCCCGGCTCGGCGGCAACAGCAACATGATGCCAGGCCTTGAGTGACAGCGGTGCGGCTGCCGTTGCAGTTACCGCGGGTTTTCCGCCGGCGGCGACCCGCGCATAGGCCTTGTCGCCGTTGATTCCGACCACAACTGCCTGGGCGCCTTCCTGCCAGGAGAACAGACGGGCGTCACCCTGAGGCTGGTCGAACCTGACCCAGGCCGAAAAGGAGAAACCCTTGGCAAAGTTCAGCGACGGTGAACGCGGCACAACGATCTTGTCCGCCCCCCCCTTGAATGTGGCGCCGTTACCGAGCACGGCAGCCGTACCTAGCGCACCGCTGAAAGTCGAACCGTGATTGCCGTAGGCGGTGGCATCCTTGGGCGCTCCTTCAGCCTCGCTCAGGTGATAGGAGAGCACCTGGGCGGTGTCGTAGGTGCCGCCCGGTTCCTGACCGGCATTGGCGCTTTCATTGCCATAGTAAAGTCCGATCGAGTCCTGGGTGCCGCCACCGACAATCTTGGGCACCTTGACCCACACCAGCGCGATCTCCTGCTTGGGGTCGAATTTCTCGATATGGAACTTGAGCGGCATTTTGTCGTCGGCGCTGATGAATCGGATATCCGAACCATCTTTTTTGGCATTGGCAAAAGCGAAGTTTCCGCTGTGCAGCCGCACCAGCACCGGAGCATCGGTGATGCTTTCCTTGACGTTGCCACCCTTGTCGCCGGCATCGAAGGCGATCTTCTTGCGATACTGCCACTTTTCATCCCACCAGGCATCGGCCTGCAATACACCGGTCACCATCGTAAGAAGCAGCGCCGCTCCCATAATTCCGGTCAATCTTTTAAACGTTCCAGGCACCTTCATGAAATTCCTCCGAACTCTATTTGGTACATCCTTCATAAATTCTGCAACCGCCGCTTCATCCATCACCAACTATCCTTCACAACGTCTCTTCCGACAGGTCGATCACCTTCACATCCAGATACTTCATCAGGAAGTCTTCCGCCTCCGCCAGCATGGTTTTCCTGGCGGCTTCACCGCCGCCGGAGATCGTCTCGATCAGCCTCTTGTCGTTGGTTATGTCAGTGGCGCCGGTCATCGGCCCGATGCTGACCGTGTTCTGGTTGGACGCCGGCACACCGACCGAACCGGCCGAAAAGCCGATATTCTGACTGTTAAGCACCGCGCTGGCCGCAATCATCAGCTTGTTCCCCTGGATACCGGCTTCACCCGCGTCCAGGGTACCCTTGGCATAGATATGGATATCTCCGGCCAAGGGAGGGACAACCGGCCCGGAACCGTCGGAATCAAAGGTCAGGGCGCGGATACCACTGCCTGCGGAAGGCGGAGTAAAGCTGATCGATGTGAGCACTTCGGGGTTGGCCGGATCGTAATTATAAACCGGGGTCGGCGCGCTGACGACTGTCTTGGAACCGCGACCGGCGTTGATGTTGCCCTGATCGCTCCAGATGGTTATATCTCCTCCCAGGTAGGTCATCAGGCGCGATTCGTTGACATTGATATCGTTGCCGGCATAGACAGACAACTGCCCACCGTAGAGGGTAGTTATGCCGGAGGTCTTCAGCGGGGCGTTGCTGATGGCGCTCTTGCCGATATTCATGTTGCTGCCGGCCATGACGTAAATCGATCCGGCACGGCTGCTGATGGCCGAATCGACCATATCCAGATTACCGACTTTGGCCAGTTCAGGTTTCTTTTCATCATAAGTGTAAAAATATTTGCTGATGATTTGTTCGGTTTCCGCAAGCAACGTTTCGGCCTCTGCATCCTTTCCATCGGCTTTCAAGCGTGAAATCCGGTCGCTGGCATCTCGAATGGCATCAAAGAACTCCTTCACATCGGTCTTTGCCATGGAGGCGCTGACGTAAGCCCCGGCGCTGACGATCAGGTCACTGTCCGCATCCACGCCGGTTCCGCTGAAACTGCCGTTATTGGCATTTCCGACCGAATTGACGCCCTCCGAGTTGCCCAGCAGGATATTGCCGCCGGCCTGCACCAGCAGGGTGCCCGGCCCGCCAATCTCGATTGAAGGCTTGACCGCGCTGACACTGATCCCCTGGTCGATGTTGCCGCCGGCCTTGATGCTGGACAGGCTGTCCGAAGCGGTGTTCTGGCCGATGAATTTAAGCCTGTTGATGTCGCCGCCGGCCGTCACCTCCGCCGGTTTGTTCAGGTACAGGTCCAGATCAGCAATATCTTTACCGGAACGGATCTTCACCAACCCTGCATCCTCCAGATGATTAATTCCGGAGTGAATTACGCCGGTCAGCTGGTTATAATGCAGATATCCGCTTGTATCCTCCTCCTGCCGGCCATACATGGACGCTATGTCCACATCCTGCATCTTGAAACCAGCCGCCAGTGACCCGTTACTATCAAGAGTCCCACGGATGCTGCCCTTGGCAAACAGTTCAAGATTTCCATTGTGGGATGGAGCCAGCACGAATTTTTTCTCGACATTGATATCACCGCCCGCTGAAAGGGCAAAGGAGGCGGGCAGGATTAATTTTCGGGGTTCCAGATAGCCACTACTCGAGGAATAGCCTGCATAATGGTTGGTGCCGTAAAGATTGGCGTCACCAAACAGGGAGGTTGCCGAAAAAGCGGTATCCTCTGTGTAGGTCATATTCCAGGGCTTATTAGAAGAGTAAGAAGTAATCATGATGCGATCACGGCTGTTATCCGGGTTCTGCACCGACCCCAGCTGGACATCGCCCATGGCGGCAATACTGACTCGGGCATCGGCCAGTTCCAGGGTTGATCTCCAGGTCGGATTCTTTGCGAAATCGTCCTTGCCGAAACCTCCGGCGCTGGTCAATGTCGCATTGCCGTTCATGATCCGGAAACGGCCGGTCATGTCCCCGCCGGTCGTCACCGCAATATCCCCCTTGCCGAAGGCTCCGATCTGGGTCAGGAGCGACCCTCCCGTACGCACCGACACATCCCCGCCACCCATGGTCGCAATCCCGACTGTAACGGGAATGTTGACAAGTCCGGACTCCTTGCCTCCGAAACCGGCGGCAAGATAGAACCAGCGTGATTCACTGCCGAAAGACACCAAAGGCGCGCCTGTCGAGTTGTACAGAGAGCCATCAACGTATGCTCCGTCCCAACCGTTTGCCGCGTTCAGGTTGCCGTTCACCGCATTGCCCACATCCAGATTGATGCTGCCGCCGTTATGGTAGGTCCAGTAGCTTTTCCGGTCGGCAACCGTGTCCTCGGCCAGTCCGGGCTGTTTCGCAACCAATACCGAATCATCGAATTCCCCGGTGGTGCGGATCGCGCCAGTATTGGCGACGCTGCCCAGGTTCAGATCGCGCCCGGTCCTGATATCGATGTTGCCCAGTGCAGTCTGGATGGCGCTGCCGGCATAGGTGAAATTGATGTCGCGCCCCACATCACCGCGAATCGCTCCGCCGTAGCTCCCCAGGTTGTATTTCATGTCCGCGTTTACCATGTAAGAGGGGCCTTTGACTGCGTTCCAGCCTTTCATGGTCACATCGTTTCCGGCAGCAAAATTTATCGGAGCGTTCTGGCTGTAAACCACCTTGTTGGCGGCAATCACTAGATTCCCGCTGCCGGCGGTCAGCGCGCTCCCATTTTTGACACCCATGTAATTGGCGCCGCCATCGGAACCTGCAATCAGGTTCACTCCCCAGGAGTCGGCCAGTGTGCTCTGCCTGATTGTGTCGAGAGAGGTAGGCGCATCCGAAAGGATCTGGTTTACATTCAGGTCGCGGGTGCTCTTCAGCGTAACGACCCCGGCCTCTCCGCCGGGACGTAACGATTTCAAGTCCCAGGCCGTGTCGAAGTTGAGATTGGTATCAGCGGCGCTTGAAATTTCAATCCCGGCCTGGAAGTGGTTGACCGGTGCATCTGATGCAAACAGGCGTTTTTTTGTATCCGCTTCCGCTGCGGCCGTCATGAATGCTTCGGCGTCGTCGCCATATTCGGTTATCGCCCCGACATTGGTTCTGTCGGCATAAGCCCTGACAGCTTCCACCGAGACTCCGGATGCGCCATTGATCGCGCCGTTGACCGTGCCGATATTGACATCGTTCAGATTTTCGTCACCGGTCTGTTTTTTGCCCTGGTAGGCGCGGAAGGCGACTGTCCCGTCTTTTCCGCCATAGCCTGACGACACGTCGATCGTTGAACCGCTGTTCACATTCAGCGCATAGTCGCCGTTAAAGGCTTTTTTATTGTCGGAGCCATCCTGGCTGCTTAGTATCACCGTGCCGCCATTGGCGCCGGCCGCCTTTCCCATGGCCGACAGTACCGAGCGGGACTCCAGGGTCAGTTTTCTGTCCGAGTACAGCTCGATCCGGCCGCCGCCGTCGGACGAATCGGCGTTGATTGTGCCGCCCACGGTAATTGAGCCGTTATCGGCCGCAACCACAACTTCGCGGCCGGACAGAGTCTTGCCGTTTGTCAGGGCAAGATCACCGGCACGGGAACGAATATTGAGCAGCTCGTTGAAGCCACCGCCCGACAGTGTGCTGCTCAGTCCGTCCAGGCCACCGACACCGTCAAGGTTGGCGCTGTCTATCGAAAGCGAGCCGCCCTTGCCGTTTGCGCCGGCGGCTCCCGCCAGACGGGCGCCTGAATCCTGCGAAACACCGCCGTTAGCGGCGGAAAGAGCTATTGCGCCAGCATCGCCCTGTGCGGAGGCCGACACATCAAGATTGCCGCCGCTACGCAAGTTCAGTTTGCCGCCATCGCTCCGCACCGTAATCTTGCCGCCGTTGTAATAAACTTTCTCGCCGGACGCCGAGGTCTGTTCGTTTCCGGTTGCCTTGATGATTCCATTGATGGATATATCGTTGCTTGCCGTCAGGCCGATCTGCCCGGCAGCCACTTCAACAAGGCCTCCGGTCTGGGTGATCGAGTCCCCCAGTATCTGCAGGCTCCCTCCCGGCGTGGATGCTGTCCCGGCCGTGCCGCCCTTCTGGCTTCCATTCAACGTGACAGCGCCATCCCGGCCGTCAAGAGTGATGTTCGCAACCACGTACGATCCGTCTGCCTTGGATGTATCCGCCGCTGTTGTCACCCTGGCGGCGGACAGATCCAGATTTTTCCTGGTCGTGAGGCTCCCCTCGCCCTTTAGGATCAGATCGTTCTTGCTGTTGATTTTCACTGATTGGTCAAATGCTATGTTTCCGTTGGAGCCGTTCAATCCGGGCGCGATCGTGATCTGGTCCGCGCTGAAGCTGACTGTTCCGCTTGCGGCGGGGGTTGAGGCGGTAGATGTTGCGCCCGAGTTGAGCAGGGTCATCTCCAGGGACTCGAAACTGACGTTATTAGTTCCGATATATCTTGATGCATCGAGGGTAAGCGAACCGCCGGTTTTCAGGGTTACATCAGCCTTCGTAAACTTCAGGTCCATTTCGCCGCGGCTGGCGATTGCCAGATCCCGGTTGTTGGCAAACGTATTTTTCCAGAAGGTTTCAGTAGCGTCGTCCATTGTGATCCGGTCGGCGGTCAGCGAGAAATATCCGACGCCGCCGGTATCCAGGACACCCGAATCACTCAGGGTGTACGTTTTCACGTCCAGCTTGATGCCGGTTTTCGCCTTGAGCAGGGCCCCGTCGCCCAGATCAAAAACACCGCCCGGCGTCACGATCGAGGCATAATCATCAGCTCCGCTGCCGGTGGCCTCCACCTGCGCTCCGGCCTTCAAGGTCACCTTATCGGCGGCGGACAGGGTCACGGCGGCGGCCTTCAGGCTGATGCCATCCTGTACCGTAACCTCCGAGGTTGTGTCCTTGTCCCCGAGCAGCAACCGGCTGACCTGCATTCCGGAGAGCGTGTCACCGGCCAATTGCAGTGTATCTGAAAGCGGCTGGCTGAAATCCGGCTCGGTCACATCGTTGACGATCTCCACATTCCTGGCGGCAAAGGAGGCAATGCCACTCCTGTAAGCGGCCAGCGGGTTCGCATCCAGCGGGCTCACATCCAGCGTTCCGCCAAAATAGGCGCCGTTCGAAGCGTTAAGCGTAAAACTGCCGCCATCACCGCCTATGAAGCTTTTAACTGTAAAATCCCCCTCCTTGATCACATCCTCGGCACGGCGAACGCTGAATCCCGTATAAACCTGCGAAGCGACCGACGTGTCCCTGACGGTCATGTATCCGCCCACGACCGGATATTTCTCTTTTGAAATGGTCTGCTGTCCGGCCAGCAGCTGCTGGCCGGTATCCTGGATTACCAGCGCGCCCGGAACAAAGGCAAACTCTATCGGCAGGATCGAATAGACACCCGCCTTCAGGCCCAGCTCCGGCATCGCCTCCAGGTAGATCGAATTGCCGGGCCGCGTGGCGGAGCCGTCCGGCAGGATCACGTAGCGCCCCGTGACGGTTAGCGGATTATAGGTGCCCGGTATGCCGGACTGCCAGTAGCTGGCATACACCGACCCTCCGCCGGACAGATCCTGGATCGCCCCGTCCCGGACTACCACCTCTTTTCCTTTCAGCGTGATCGACTTGTCCGGAGCAGCGGTGACCTCGGCGCCGGTATTGCTGTTGTCCACATACTTGGCCCACCATTTTGAACTATCGAAATCGCCATAGGCCACCGGAGCAGATCCGGCGGTTGTGATGACGCTCTCCTCGGAAAGCTCGACCGTGCCGGAAGCCCCGCCGTCCAGGGTTATGCTCCCCAGCGGAGCGGCCAGGAAACCGTTGTGATAGATGCCTCCGTCGGCGGCGATGGTGAGGCTGCCGCCCGCCGAATAGATCGGGCTGGTGTCCCGGACGTCACCCGGCAGAATGGTTGTGGTTGTCTTTCCTGGGGTGGTTATGGTGAAGTTGCTGGCGGTGGTGGGATAGATCCTGGCGGCCTGCAGGGTCAGGTTGGCGGCGCTCGTTCCCAGAGTCCCCAACCAGGCTTTTACACTAGGGTCACTATTATAATAATCAGCAAAGGTCATATCGTGCTTCGCCTGCAGCTTGATGTCGCTGAATCCCTGCATCAGCAGGCTGCCTTGAACATCCAGATACTCGCCAATGAAGCTGGCTGTTCCTCCGCTGTTATCAACTACCGACCCGGGAGCAGACGCGGCAAAGATACCGGTATTAACCAGCTTGATCCAGGGAGCGCTGATGGTGGCCGTTTCACCGAACACACCGGTCCCTTGAATCAATGGACTGTCAAGAGTCAGACCGCGGCCGATTGACAGGTTAAGGCTTGTGGGGAGGTTGATTTTCGTCTGGCTGGAAAATGTGAGGTCATCGAAGCCGCTGCTCTGATAGCGCCCCACTTCTCCGGAATTGATGGTCAGATCGCCGATGGTATTTTTAACCGTCAGGCTGCCGTTTCTCGCTCCGGTGGTTTTTCCGGCTCCGGAAATCGTGCCTTCCAGCAACATCCCGGTACCGTAGACCAGCGAGAGGCTGCCGGCATCGCCTGCAACCGTGACAGTCGTCAGTGTGCCGTTATCATTTCTTACATCCCCTGAAACAGGATCCGAACCGGAAACATCCACCAGTGATCCGTTTTCCAGGTCCAGCTTCCCGTTTGAAGCGTCAAGCTTGACGGTCCCGCCTGCTTTCGCGACCGGAAGCGGAGCCGGCTGGTCGGCTTTGGTGGCAACGCCGGTCTTGTTATAGCCTGCCGCCAGTATCTGGCCGGTGCCCCGGACAATCAGGGCGCCATTACTTGCCTTGGCGGTCACGGAACCGCCGGAGGCGCTGATTGTCCCGGCGATCTCGACAAGCGGAGCGTTCAGGGAGATCGTTCCGCCCGGTGCGGTTGCAACTGTGGCGTCGGCCGAGATGGTCAGCTTTGCCGCGGAGTTATCATCGAGTTTTCCAAATTTTAAATCATAGAAACCGCTTCCATAAACATTACTGCCGGCATTAAAGGAGATGTAGGTTTTCCCGATCTGATCCAGAAAGGTCGGGTTGGAAATTGAAAAACATGACCCGGCGCTGCAGGTTGATCCGGTTGCGGCAATATTTCCGGGTGCGGCGCGCTTTAACAGCGAAGGAGCCAATACGACACCTGTATCAACGGTGATATTATTGGTCGCGCTCAGACTGATCCTGGAAAAACCGCTGTTTTTGAAACGGTCGGCGCCCAGCACGAGTTTTCCGACCGGATAATCATCGGGAATCACATCGTCCATACCGAACCCGGCGGCCAGTTGTCTCCCCTGCACGGCCACCTGAACCTCCTGGGCATGCAGGACAAGCTCGCCGCCATCCTTGCCGGGCAGTGAGAAACCGCGCAGATCGCCCCCCAGGGAGATGGTGGGCGACTTGACCGTCAGGGAGCCGGCGTCGCCGCCGCTGACCGTCCCCTTCTCGTCGATCAGGTAACCGCCGCTGACATCCAGCAGCGCCCCGTCCTTGATCACGACGCTGTTCTCGTTGTTCCGGGTCAGGACACCATCGCTGCCACCGGCTACGGAGAGTTGCAGCAGTGATATCGATCCGCCGGAGGTGAATCCTCCCTTGCGCATCTCCAGCGTTGAAAGGCCCAACGTACTGTTGTCTATCTGTTCCCCGGCCGTTGAAATCCGGCTTTGATCGCCCAGAAAAATGGTTTCGCGAAGATCCCCGTTGTAGAGAGGATTGTTCCCGCCATCAATTTTTTCAAAGGAGGTGATGTTGGGGCGAGTCGTCATCTCCACCGTACCGCCCGCTGTTGTGACAGATCCCAGGAATTCTATCCGTCTGCCCCTGGCGATATAACTCCCGCCGGGACGCAGGGTAATCCCGGCATCGCTGTCGGTCTTGATTGCCGTATTGGCATTTATCTCGAGTGCGCCCAGATATAACCTGTTGATCATATCCGCGGAAATCACGGTGGAAGAGTTGCCGTCCAGCAGTTCCCTATCATCCCATGAAAGCCCTTGGGTAGCTGCAGTTACTGTTTTTTTGACCTCAACACTGTTTACGGCAGCACTTTGCAATACAGCAACTTCTGCACTCAAGTCGGTTGACAGCGTTGTCCCGATGGAAAGCCTGCCGCCGGTCGGCGCTTCCAAGCCGCGGTTCATGGAGATCAGATAACCCTGGTAGCGCTGGTATTCCGGGCTGTCCTCATCAGTCGAGTTTTTATCGCTTTCCAGATACGAAGTCGTTACCGTCTGGTTGAGACCGGTGGTGACCGCTGCCCGCAGGTTGAGGTCATCGTTCAGCCCCAGGATCACCTTTGAACTGAGCGACAGCGAACCGGCGCTGCCCCCCACAACCCTGTCATCGGGCTTTGACTTCAAGGCGATCAGGTGCCCCCCGAAAGAGATCCCTTTCAAGGTTTCGCTGCCGAATTTCCCGTAGCTCTTCGTGGTGCTGCCGACCATGCCGGTATAGGTGGACCACTGGGGCGCGTTGCTGATGTCATAAACGCGGCCGTCGGAGGCGATCAGCTTGGTGGATGCCGGCGCGATGCCGCTGTAGGTGACCTTTCCGCCGGAGATGTCAAATCCGGCGCCCTTGCTGATGATGATGTCTCCTAGGGTGTATGAAAACGATGTGCCCGGTATGGCTTTTTTCAGAGCGCCGATGCTGATATTGCCGCCGACCGTGCTGAGATCCCGGGCGTTTTTGGGCATTCCCAGATAATAGCTGGACAGGTCGCCCATGGAGGAGCCTTCCAGCACATCAATCGTCACCGTGCTCCCCGGCAGGAGGTCGCCCTGTTTCTGTCCGTAGTCGTCCCGCAGATACAGGCTGTTGAGCTGCGCCTCGATGAACTGGTCCGCCATAGAGCGCTCAATGCTGAGACCGGAGACGTCGATGTTGCTCTTCTCCCCCAGAAAAACCCGTTCGACAGCCTCCATGGTCACATTTCCGGAATGGGCCGTGATGCTTCCTTCGTGATCGATGCGGGCCAGGGTGGTCGATATCGGAGCGGCCGCTTCGCCGGCGCCTTTTTGAAACAAACCGGAAAAAGTGACGTTGCCGGGAGTGAAGGCAAGCGCATTCCGTCCCATGGCTTCGGCTGATTCACTGACCTCCACATCGGTATCGCTCCCCTGCCCGGTGGCCACCAGATCCCTGGCGGACAGGTAGACGACCCCGTTCTGCCTGCGGGTGGTCACCGCCCGGATCAGGCCATCGTTGCGGACGGTACTTCCGTACAGACCTATCCAGCCGCCATCATCTCCATGCAGCGATCCTTCAGCCATGTTGGCCACATGACCGGCCTTGGAGATGTCACTGTAAATCACGTCATTAGGCGCGCCTCTGGTTTGAAGAATCTCCTTGATCTCGACCTGGCCGTCGGCTTTTAATCCCACCAGGTCGATTTTGCCGCCCGGAGCGCTGATTTTGCCGAGGTTCTGCACATTGGGGCCGACAAAGAAGACCGAACCGCCGCTGTGGGTGGTGATGTCGCCTTCGTTTGAGATGGCGGCGTCATCAGAAATGGGAGTAAGTTTGTTAGGGTCGGGATCGGAGAAATGATCGTCATTAAATATCAGACGGCCATTTTTAAAGTTTTCATCAGAGATATTGAAGGTAGATGCCACCAGCGACTGGACCTGCACCTTGGAGTCGGGGCCGAAAAAGACGCCATTGCGGTTGATCATGTAGACCCTGCCGTCGGCTTGCAACCTGCCGTTTATCACGGACGGATTCAGATCATAGATCCGGTTGAGGGCCGCATAGTTGCTGTTCGGATTCCAGTCCGTCGCGCCAGGCGTGCCGACGCCCTGGTAAAAGCGGATCAGGGTATCCCTGCCGGAGTTGAACGACTGCCAGTCGATGACGACCTTGTCCTTCCCCTGGTTCTGGGTGATGGTCATAGTAGTGCCATTCGTCGTAACCGCTGCGCCATCGGGTGTAAAACCGGGAAAAAGCACCGGCAGCATATTGGCCGTCGGCACGAATGGGGTCGCTGTTCTTCCGATCAGCCCCGGAAACAGTCCGGCAGCGGAGGATAGCGTGGGGGAGCAAGTCGTAGTGATGACAAGCACAAGGGCACAGACCCTGTGAAAGACCGGTTGCTGCGCTGTATTTTTATAGGCAATTTTCTTTTTCATTCGTTGATTCCTTCGGAGTTCCGGTAGATCAGCTTCGCTTGCTCCACCAAATAACTACTTTGTCACAATCAAAATCAAATCCCCCTCAATCCCCCTTTCATAAAGGGGGAAGCTTTAAAATCTCCCACTACAAAAGAGAGGCTTTAAAAGCAACCCTTTTCAAAGGGGAAAGCCTGATTTCCCCCCTTTATGAAAGGGGGGTCAGGGGGGATTTGCCGTTAATCACTAAAACTGATACCTCACCTTGAAATGCAGACGCGCATCACCGGCTTTTGTACGGCTGTTTTCATGCAACGGAAATCCCAGGTCGGTCTGGAAATCCAGCCCTTTCAGCAGCGTTCCCCGCAGTCCGAAACCGATTCCCTGCAGATCCGCGGATGAATCCTGTTCGGGCAGCGGATCGCGAACCCAGAGATGGGCCGCTTCATAGAAAATATAGGGGGTCATGGAAAAACGCTCCTTGCTGGCCTGTTTCAACAGCTCCGGAGCAACCAGTTCGATCACGCCATGCACCGCGTTGTCGCCGCTGGCCTCGCTCTCGCGGTAGCCGCGCACGCTCTCGACTCCGCCGGCAGTGTACTGTTCGTTGCTGATCAGCGGCTGGTCCGAAAGCTGGCCGTCAAACTTGGCCAGCAGAGAAAATCCGCCCGGCAGCTGCTGGTTGCGCTCCAGACCGGCTGTCATCACGATCGAGTTGCCACGGGCCTTGTAACGCTTGTCCTCAACTTCGCGAACATCAGTAATGGCGCCGCGAAACAACACCGAAAAACCACTGGTAAACGAGGTCATGCCGCCGGCATCCCTCATGTAGGCGCTATAGCTGGCGCTGACCGGAAAATAACGGATCGGTGTTTTTACGCCGGGAGCGCCGGCCAGTCCCACAGTTTCTGAAAATTCCTTGTAATCAAAACCGGCCACGGCGCTGTGGAAGAAACCTTCACTTCCCTGGAGCGGGAGGATCAGCCGCGAACCGATCACATTTCCCTTGCCGAGGCTTGAATATCCGACGGCAGAATTGGTGTTGCTGTTGGAAACGACGCCGTATACGACCAGCTTGTCGTCCCTGCTCCAGAACATCGGCAGTGTGTATGATCCGGATACGACCTGAACTTCCTCAGGCGCCTGCGGAGCTATCTGGTACTGGACCGAGATCGAATGATCCCTCTGCCAGAGGTTGTCATAGCGCAAGGCTGCATTCAGCCTGAGCGCGGTTGTGTCGTGGCTGGCACGGTTATTCAGCTCCAGGCTGCCATGCAGCGGCAGTTTGTCCTGCACCTTCAATGAGATGTCGATCGTTTCGGGAGCCTTGCCCGGCTGCATCTCCGGAATGGCTTTGAAATCAGGATTCCGGTTGGCTGCGTTGATCTCATTCTGCAGTTCCTTTAGCTGAAGCACCTTGCCGGGCAGTATCGAGGGGATATCCCGGATTATCCTCCCGGTGGATACCCACTTGTTGCCGCTCACCAGTACATTCCCGATCCTGTTTTCGATCACATCCAGCCGGAAGATCCTGTTGCTGCTGGATTGGGCCGGAATGTTCACCAGCATGGCCGGATAGCCCCGGCCGTGGAAAAAGCGTTCCAGCGCATCCCGGGCGCCTTCCACGTCCACGGCGGTTTTACCCCTTCCGCAAAAGCGCTTGACCTGGTTCTGCAGCTCCTCCTGCGTGAAGATCGAAGTGCCCTCGATGATGAAACCCTTGATGGTAAACGTCTCACTCTGTAGGGCGGTCTCGGCCTTTGGCTCTTCCTCCAGCAGAAACTCGGAATCATCGGCCTTGGGACTCTTCTCCGACGTCGGCGCGGTTTGCGCGGTTTTTTCCGTTTCGATGGCTGGTGTCGTTTTTTCCGTATCCAGGCTTTCCATGACGGGAGCAGCCAAAACCTCATCAGGCTTATCGTCCTTGGGCAATTGCCCGGTTGCAGCCGTCAGCTTCGGCAGGTTTTCCTGAACATCAAGAGCGATGACCGATTTTCCGGGCGCCGGCTCCATAACCTTCACAGTGGCTGCTGAATAGCCCTGCTCACGAAAAAATATCTCCAGCGCTTCGCGGGCTGCCTCGATATCCGCCTTGGCCCTGTTCCTTCCCACAAAACGCTGCAACTGCTGATTCAACTCTTCCTTGCTGAAACGGCTGTTCCCGGTTATCACGAAGCGCCTGATCGAAATCCTGCCCTGCGCTTCCGGTTGAGGAGCGGCCAGTTCAGTGGTGTCAATTTCGCCTTCATCAGCGCGGACCGGCGCAACGCCTGTTGAAAGCGCCAGCAGCAGCAATATCGCAATACGCTCAACTCGTCCCGGGCGGCTTTCAAATCTCAATTCAGCACCGCCTTGATCTCCTCGCTCAGCGCCCTGGCTTCGCGGTAACCATTGATCTTTTTCAGTACAGAACCATCCGGGTTCATCAGAACCATCATCGGAAAGCCATCCTGCCCATACTGTTTTTGGTACTGTTGTTCCTTGTCCGAATCAATCCGCACCCATATGAAACGGTCCTTGAGAGCCATGATGCGTGGATCGGGAATCGTCTCGGTTACGGTTTTCTTGCACCAGCCGCACCACTCGGCTTCCAGCAACAGGAAAACCGGCTTGTTATCCTGTTTTGCCCTGGCCAATCCGGCATCATGATTGTCGATCCAGCTGATGGCAGCCGGCGTCGCCGGCGATGCCACTGAAACCAGTTCAACATCCAGCACAATGGTCTTGCCGGCCAGCGGGTGGTTTGTATCCACGGTAAAGGTGACGCCGTCGGTAACGCTTACTATTCCAAACCCGTCCTTGAGCGGGAAAGGCGCGCCCAGTTCAGGTTTCAGGGTGGTCGTGATCCGGTCGCCGGCAACAGCCACGCTGACCGTTCCGAAACTGTCATTGAAACTCTCGCCATCAGCGACAAGGAACTCCAATGCCACGTCACGCTCGGTCACTTCAGTCACCCGCGATTTGAAATAGGGCATCAGTTCAACCTCTTTGTTCAGTTGAGGGAATGCGGAGAAACGCTTGACGTATTCGTCGGCCGGCATGCGGATTGTTTTGGGAAAGGTCTGGCTGCATGGGAAATTCTGCGTTTTCAGGGGATCGGGCGCGCCAAAGGCCTTGTCAGGCGTCAACATGATGCGGCGTTTTACTCCGGCCTTCATTCCGACCAATGCCTCACCCAGACCCGGTATGAGTTCCTGCTTGCCGGCCACCAGTTCCACCGGAGCATATCCGACCGGTTCGCGGTACCATTTCACCTTCTTCACGGCCTGGTCCAGGGCAATCTTTTCCAGCGTGGTCGCAACCAGGGCGCCATTTTCCAATGTCACAGTGTAGTTTGCCGTCACCAGATCGCCGGAATTTGCAACAGCGACTGTCCCGGCCAGCTGGCCGGGCATCGCCGACATCCTGGCCAGGCCTTCATCGAGAACTTTCACTGCGTGGGAATCAGTTTTGCCGCCGGATTCGGGAGCTGGAGCAGGTTCAGGCACGCTATTCTTTTCTTCTGCCGCAACCGGAACCGATTCCGGCACGATATTGTTATTTTCCGCGGGTACAATCGATGCCACTTTCACATCGCAATGCAGTTTTTCGCCACCAAACGGGTGGCCGTAATCGATCTCGAAGGAATCCCGCTCCACGGCGCTGATTCGCCCAACCATGCCGCCGGTTCGCACCGGTCGGCCCTTCTCGGTTGCTATCTCCAGTTCATAGTGAGTGGGGGTTTCGCGAACCGTGACCGGCCCGAAAGGTGTCAACAACGGTTTCCCCGGTTCAGGAGCAAAATGAATCACAACCTCCTTGTCGGTAACCTCGCTGACCTTGCCGGGCACAAGCGGATCGATCACGAAGCGTTGTCCAACCTCGGGAGCCTTGCCGGCGCGGGAAGTGTACTCTTCCGGGGCAAGGCGCATCTCCTTCTGGCGCTTTCTGACCGTAGCCATCCGGAGAAAGCGATCTTTGGGCGTCGCGGCCGGATAACGCTCCGCCTGCAGTTCCAGGACTGTCCGTTCCCCTTCTCTGAGCCCGGACAGCGAACTTCCCAACCGTTTCATGATTTCTTCCTCGAAAGAAACCCGGTCCTGCTTCAGGTCGTCCGCTTGCTTGCCAGCAGTCAAAATGACCGTCTCGGCCCCGTTGCGGGGCAGGTAAAAGGGGGACCTTCGGTCGTCGCCGACCGCGCTGTCAGGCCTGGTGGTGGCCGCAAGTTCACCGCCAGGCAGGCGGCAGCTGAATCCCAACTCCACCCGGTCGCCGGTCCGGATGACGGCCGGCGCGCCGGAACAGCCATTCAGGGCTGCTGACAACAGAGTCAGGGTGAGTAGTGAATTTATCTTCGGGGTCATTTGTTTTAATTCTCCTTGTGTTGCCGCTATTCGTGTCTGTTAGCCCCGTCCAGCCGCTTTGACATGTCATTATATGTCGCAACAATGAACGTTTTTGTACTGCCAGATGCAAGCGGGGGCACTATACATAAGTAATGTTGCAAACGTGCGACAACAGGGTAAAGATTGCATAAATTTTTACGCATGCCCCGCTGAAAGCCCATAAACCGTGCTTTTGCTGGATGCCAGTTCACCTGCCAATGTGTGATGCGATCTTTTCCGGCACGTGGCGCCAGTCGCAATAATCGAACTGACAACCTCCTGACCGAGTGAAATCCGGCCATTACAGACCGAAATGAAAGTTTGAAAAACTTTCACCAAACTGACCTTTGAATGTAACAATTTTCTGTTATGGTGCTGCCATCATTAACGGCAAGGCGAAAATCAGACATGGGCAAGAAGAAAGACAAACATCACAAGAAGCTCGAAAAGCTGAAAGAGGTCATGCAGAACATGGTTGACGGCGAGTTCACCGGCCACGTCAAGGTAAACTTCAGCCAGGGTGGAATCGGCCGGATTGAAAAATTTGAAGAGATACTGAAGGAAGACGAACGGTAGTTTAACCAAAACCGAATATGAGGGTACCTTGCTGCCCCCGGACCGATCGTCCGGGGTACCAGAAAGCCCGATTCGAACGCAGACCGCCAACGGCGAGGAATATTTTCCCGCCGACGGTCACCGCGATTTGGATCGGGTTTTTGTTTTTTCAGGCGCTTGCGCCGGAAGGAGGTGAAAAAGGCAAACACGCTCCATGGGAAATATGAAGTCTGTTGAAGGCATATAGCTTTCACCCTCTCTTCAGATAAAGCCAAAACCACGGGTAACCGGGTGACGGAAAGCCGACGGGTCCTTTAGTAAACAAGAAATCATTTTATGATTTCGTTAACGCACTTATCCTGCTTGTCAGGGAAAAAGGATGGCCGGGCCGCCTGGGGAAATTGAGATGCAGCTGCATAACCAATTCAATTTACCCAAAAAGGAAAGAAAAGGAGATTTACCATGTTCAGAAAGAAACTCGCCGTACTCGTAGCCGCAGCACTGATGTCTCTGACCGCCAGCAGCGCTTTCGCCGCTTTTGCCGACTTGGAACTGATCCGTGTTTATTATGATCGCGCCGGAAATGAAGTCGCAACCGATCTGGGCAAGGTCAAGGACATTCTGGCCGCGCCCAGCACCACCTTCGCCGGTTCTTTCGACGGGCTCAGCACGGGCTATGCAGTTTATTTTGCTCTTGACCGTACCGCTGGCATGAGCGATCTCTGGGCCACCGGCAGCACTACTACTGCTTCTACAATCGTTGGTACAAGCTTGGGTATAACATCGCTCAAGAGTGGCACAACATATATGTATTCGCTCTACAATACTCAGGGCGGCACCAATTACACCGGTCCTGCATCAGCTCTTAACTCGTACACAAAAAAATTGTCCGCAACGCAGGGCTGGCTGGCGAACTCCATTGCTTCCGTTTCACGGCTTAACACAGAAGCAAGCCTTTCCAACCTGCTCAGCACAGGGACCGGTTCAGTAACACAGGCCCTCTACTTCTGGGACAATGCCTTGACTTCGGTTGCTGCTGAGAAAATTGGCGTAAGCGTAGCTACCATCATCACCAATGCCGATGGTTCCACTACCGTCAACTCCACAGTAGCCACTCCGATCCCGGCCGCTTTCTACCTGATGGGTTCCGGCCTGCTGGGTCTGGTCGGCATGCGTCGCAGGAACAAGGCTTAATATTAGTTTTCCCCCCACCAGACGTGTTCCGGTGGGGGGAAAAGACCAGCTTGCAATTACGATGGCCCATACCAAAAAGCGTTGCCAACCAACTAAACAAGGAGAATCAAATGAAAAAGCAATTCACCGGATCACTCGTTGCAACCGCCGCCCTGCTTGCCATCGCCGGTATCGCCCAGGCAGCGCCCGCCGAACTGAACATCTACGGCGCTTCGGCCCAGTATGACTACTGGAATGCCCAGGCCCAGAACTATGCCCTGAACAATCTGGGCTGTGCCACAGCTACCGCTCCGGTCAACAACAACAAGAAACACGGCTTTGTTTCCGCCAAAAACTGCACCAGCACCCTGGTGCCGGTCAACCCCACCAGCGGCCAGCGAGATCTGGACATCCGCTACTCCGGTATCGCTTCCGCCGAAGGTCCGCTGTCTGTAAACAAAAAAGCTCCTCTCGACCCAGCCCTGGCTACAGGCTGCAACATTGCCAACGGCGAGCGTCTGATGTTCGCTTCCACCACCACGTTGGTCTGCAAGCAGGTACACATCGGCACCTCCGACGTGGCTGGCGAATCCCTCGTCCAGTCTTCCAGCGGCGAGAAATTCGGACCTATGGGTGGCGGCCCCTTCAGCGTTAGTCTCACCGGCGTCGAAACCACCGGCCTGACACCGGCCAATACCGTGGTAGTCCCCTTCGGCTTCTTCGTTAACTCCAACGTAAAAGCCCAGACCTGTACCGCAGGTTTGATCGGCAACTACTGTACAACCAACACCGAATGCAACACAGCGCCGGCAGCAACAGACGGCGTCTGCGGCGCAGCCAGCACCATCACCAACATCTCCCGTGAAGAAGCCACTTTGATCTTCTCCGGCTACGTTCCTGACTGGTCCGACCTGGGCGCATATTTCACCGCCCAACCGGCTGTTGCCTGCCTGCGTCACGCCGGCTCCGGCACCCACTCCGCTTTTGACCTGACCGTAATGAACTCTGGATGGGGCGCTAATATCGTCGCGGAAGAAGTCCCGGGACAGATCTGGTTCAACCAGGGTTCGTCAGACATGATGAAATGTATCAACGGCGCCTCAACAGCCATTCCAAACGGTTCACTGGCCGGCACAATCGGTTATGCCGACGCTGATCAGGCCATTGGCCTGGCAAACGTAAGCCAGAACGTCAAGCAGCTCAAGTACAACGGCTTCTACCCGACTCGCACCTCCATCCGCAACGGCCTGTACGACTTCTACACCAACGCCTGGCTCTACACCAACCCTCTAAACACAGGTTCCGCAGTATTGCCGGTAGCATACAATGTAAACGCCCTTGCAGCCAACCTGGTTGAGTTTGCTCAGGATCCGGCCAATGTTCCGTCTTCCAAGGTCAATTACTGGGCCGCCGTGGGCGAGATGAAGTATAACAGAGCTGCCGACAATGGTTACCCTGGCTTCACTGGCGCTTCAATTCCGATGCTGCCTTAAACTTATCTTTCAATTTCATCACTTCGCCGGGCCCCGGAAACGGGGTCCGGTTTTTTTAATTGGTATTTCTGGTTATCTGCAAAACTCAAGTTGAATTCAGAAATATTTTCCTCCTCCCTTGCCTGGAGGCACCTACTATTGGTGACGGGAGGGGGGCAGGGGATGGGTGAAGTAGCAAATTTGGGTATTTCATGGCAACTTCCCCCCCACCCTAACCCTCCCCCGCCAAGGGGGAGGGAATGCTTTAGTTAACCGCCGATGAACGCTTTTTCCAGGACAATCTGCTCCAGCAAATGAACTTGTGCGATAGCAGGGAGATACTCAAGGCGGGAAGTTGAACAGGTTGGGTATTTTTACTTTGGATTATTCTTGGTTACGGTTGAGAGGATGTAACGGTTGGCATTCCTGACAAACTCGGTCTGTTCGGGCCCGGCCGAACCAGCATCGAACAACTCCAGGGAAGGAACCACTGCCAGGGGGTACTCGATCGCCTCCCGGCCGGACAGAAGCGTGACCGAAGCGATCAGCGCGCCGGTTTCCGGCATAATCTCAAGTATCCAGACACCATTTTCCGCTGCCTTCAAATGGACGCAACGACCGCCGGAGATGAAAAACTGCGGCGCATGTTTACTCTGACCAAGCGCCCGGAATGTCAATTTTGCCACGGTGGTTCCATCGGATAACAACAGGGGCGGTTCCTGCACAAAATCGTCATCTTTACCCGACAACAACCCGGCCAGCGCATCATCCGATCGTTTGCCATTTATTTTGCAGAAACGCTCAAACAGCCCTTCGCGTCTGGTGAAAATCAGCGAGAACGGCAATTCTTCCGCATCCGTTGAAGGTTCAGCGCCGTTGTTCGCGGACTCGGCAGCGGATGGTTGTGCGACAACAGCCCCGTCAGTGGGCACATTGATCCGTTCCGGCTGTGATGAAGACGGGGAAATCGCGGCGGTCTGCTCCGTAAGAATATTGCCGCTTGCACCCGATGCGACATCCGTCTCGCTCTTACCGGTCGAACCGCCTTTGTCAACCTGTTCGTTTTTGGCTTTCTCTGCGGCCACGTCGTTCAACTGATCTTTGGTGGGGTTTGTGATCGATACACCGGGAACCTCGGTGGTGCCGTTTTCATAACGCAGGAGAGCCGAGAGCGATGTGATGCTGCCGGGGATTCTGGCGATTGCCAACGGCACGTTACCACTCATGGGCCTTTTTTTATCTATCTCAATCTGGATCACAAGCAAACCCGGTTCACTTGTCGTTGTGCTCAACCGGGTTGTTTTTCGATCATGGAATGTCCCGGTCACTAGAGGCAGAGTAGAGTCTTCGCTCTGATAGTTAATGCGGATTTCAGCCCAGACCATCCTGTTCAGATTACCGGCCTGTATGGAAAACGAACCCTGAGAGTTGGAAAAGGCCGAAATGAGCGGCGCTGCAATGGTTTCAACCGGGCAGAACAGCAAACAGGTTAGTAGTGCCAGGCAAATCCGGACAGTCAGAGATTGACCGGATAATGATTCTGTTCTGTTCATGTCTGCCCCTCCGGTTGTTGCGCTTTTTTTCATATCTGCCCGACTCCGGGGAGATGTTTTCATATCGATGATTTTGCACTATAGCACACCGATTTTACAGTGGAGTTACGACTGTAAAACTTTTTGCCGGTCGGAAATGCATTTATTTGCTGTGTGCCGAACAGCAGGTTTCCATCCGAAAACCAGCCACATAAAAGTTTGCTTACTGTTTACCTGGATGCCCTACGTTTGTAACCTTGGAATGCTATAGTATACCGGCGTCAATTATGCCTGCATCAGCCATGTACGTTTCATGCAAGGAGATATTCAAATGAACCGGATAAAAATCATTATCGCGGCAATCCCGCTGGCTGTCAGCCTTTCCGGTCCGGCAGCGGCCGCGCTTGTCGATCCGTCAGGAGCTGGAGACCTGAACGGCGCGCGGATCAGCATAGACAGTCTGCTCAATCAGTTCTCCGGCCTTACGCCAGGCGACATTTCTTCGACTGGAACGGACAACCTGAATGTGCTTCCCAGCCGGCAGCTCTCTTCCTTCACCAGCGCCGGCACACCCATGAGTTCCTACTATACGATTCTGGGTGGTGAACGAACGTTCTCTGCCCAATCAAATTCAGCCGCCGGCAGGCTTGCCGGGTCAGGCGCGGATACCGGAAATGCGGCAGCGCCTGCGGCGCGCACTTCATCTGTCCATCTGCCCCAGGAGTCGCTGGGCGCGGTAGCTGCCGGGATTTCACCCTCTTCATCCGGCCAGGCCTACCGGGCAGCATCGACATCACAGGTAACCGGGGGACCACAGATCCCAACTGTCGAACCGAGCCCTGTTCCGCTTCCCGCTGCGTTAGTTCTGCTGGGTTCCGGTCTTGCGGCTCTGGTGCCGCTGCGAAAACGGAAATTGTTCAAGTGCGCTGAATGACACTCCGGATCGGAATTATTCTGCTCTTTTTAATCGGGAGTCTGTCACTTGTTCTCCCGTTTCAGTGTATGTCAGCCGGCATACTTCCGGAAATTCCGGTTGTTGCCGTTAAAGGCGGCTGCTTCGGGATGGGCGACAACTTCGGCGACGGCGGACTGGACGAAAAGCCGGTCCACGAAGTATGTCTCGACGACTTCCATATCGGTAAGTATGAAGTTACCAGGGAACAATGGCAGCTGGTTATGGGCGGCGCCCATTCCGGAAACAAGAGCAGCGGACAATTCCCGGTGGATAACGTGAGCTGGAATGATGCCCAGGAGTTTATCCGCCGCCTGAATGAAATTGACAGTCGAAAATGGCGCTTGCCGACCGAGGCTGAGTGGGAGTATGCGGCCCGTGGCGGAGGCGCCAAACAGCGCTTTTCCGGCGCCGACACAGCAGAAAGCCTGGGCGAATACGCCTGGTATGCCGACAACTCCGGAATGAAAGCGCATCAGGTGGGAACCAGAAAGCCAAACAACCTCGGGTTATACGACATGAGCGGAAATGTCTGGGAGTGGTGCGCCGACCGCTACGACCGGGATTACTATAAGCAGAGCCCGCGCGGCAATCCCAAGGGAGACCCGTTCGGTGTCAACCGCATCATGCGCGGGGGAGCGGCAAGCTCGATACGGGGATTCCAACGTGCATCCTACCGTGATTATGTTGCGCCCATCGTGCGCGGCGACCTGTTCGGGCTGCGTCTGGTGATGGAATAGAATCTCCCAATAAAATATATAATTAAGCCGGAATAAAACAATTTAAGGAGCTATCAATGATAAAAAAACTTGTAACCTTCATTACCGCTGCCATGCTGATTCTGGCTCTGTCCGGTAATGCGCTGGCTGAATTCGCCGATCTACATCTGATCCGAATCTATTACGACCGCGCTGGTGATGAAATTGCCACCGACCTTGGTTTGGTCAAGGACATTCTAGCGACTCCCAGCAGCACCTTCCCCGGTTCATTCGGTTCACTCTCAACAGGATACTCAGTCTATTTCGCGCTTGACCGCACCACCGGCATGAGCGATCTTTGGGCGACCGGCAGCACTACCACACCTTCTACAATCATTGGTACAAGTCTTGGCCTGACCTCGCTCAAGAGTGGTACAACATATATGTATAGCTGGTACAATGGTTTTGCCATTGGCGACACCTATACCGGAGCGGCCTCAGCTATAAACTCCTTCAAAAACAAGCTATCCGCAACTCAGGGTAATTTGGCAAACTCCATTGCGGCCGTGTCACGACTTAACACTGAAGCCAGTATAGCCGGCCTGATCACCAACGGCAGCGGTTCCGTGACCCAGACTCTCTACTTCTGGGATAACGCCCTGACCACGGTTGCTTCGGAAAAAATCGGCGTGGCGGTGGCCACCATAACCACTAATTTCGACGGCACAACAACCATCAGCAACCAGGTGGCAGATTCTTTCCCTCCGGCTGTAACCATCAACACCCCCCCGCTTTCTCCATCCACCAGCGCAACGGTCAGTATCTCATTCACGGCAACTGACGCGGTCGGGGTTACCGGCTATCTGCTGAATGAATCAGAAACTCCGCCGCTTGCCGATGATGCGGGCTGGGTCGCGGTCACACCATCCACCAGCTTCAGCACAGCAACGCCCATCGATTATACATTCAGTGGTCTTGTCCCCGGTGTTCTCACGACAAAATGGCTGTATGTCTGGGCCAAGGATGCGGCAGGAAATGTATCAGCCCAGGTCGGTTCATACACCGACATAACCATCCCCGCTGGCGGCGCCACCCCGGTCATCACATGGGCAACACCGGCCGCCATTACCTACGGGACCGCGCTTTCCTCAACCCAACTCAACGCCACCGCCAGCGACCCGGTAACAGCTGCCTCGATTCCTGGGACATTCGACTACACCCCGGCCTTGGGCACCATTTTGAGCGCAGGGACACAAGCGCTTTCCGTAACCTTTACCCCGACTGATACCGTCGCTTATACTGCCGCAAATTCCATGGTCAATCTGACGGTCAACCAGGCGACCCCGACCATCACCTGGGCCACTCCCACCGCAATCACCTATGGCACGCCGCTTTCCGCGACTCAGTTGAACGCCACCGCCAGCGTGCCGGGAACTTTTGCATACAACGTGGCGCCTGGCGACGTCCTTGCTGCCGGAATACAGACTCTTTCGGTTATTTTCACTCCAACCGATACAGTCAATTATTCAACCGCGACAACTTCGGTCAACCTGGTTGTCAACAAGGCTGCACTGTCCGTCACCGCCAATAACCTCAGCAAAATGGTTAATACCGTAAATCCGACACTGACCTATACCATTACAGGTTTTGTCAACACTGAAACCACAGCGGTACTTTCCGGCACACCGACGCTTAGCACAACTGCTGTCACCAACAGCCCGGTTGGTTCCTATCCGATCACCGTTACAACCGGCACGCTGGCTGCAGCCAACTACAGCTTCTCATTTGTCAACGGAACGCTGACCGTCACCGGCCAGACCGTGCCGACCGTCACATGGAACACTCCCGCCACGATTACCTACGGCACGGCTCTTTCAGCAACACAGTTGAATGCCACCGCCAGCGTGCCGGGAACATTCGCATACACACCGGCAGCAGGCAGCGTGCCGAATGCCGGAACACAGACCCTGTCGGTTACCTTCACTCCGACCGATTCAGTCAATTACTCCACCGTAACCGATTCAGTCAATCTGGTCGTGAATAAGGTGGCCCTGACCGTAACCGCCAATAACCTGAGCAAAATGCTTAATACAGACAACCCGACCCTGACTTACACCGTTACCGGTTTTGTCAATGGTGAAACCACTGCGGTTCTGACTGGAGCGCCCGTGCTGAGCACAACAGCCGTCACCAACAGCCCGCTTGGCTCCTACCCGATCACAATAACCGCAGGCACACTGACAGCAGGCAACTACAACTTCTCTTTCGTCAACGGAACGCTGACCGTCACCTCAATCAACCTTATTCAGAACCCGGTTATGATCCTGGGGGACAAGGGATATGCCACCCTGCTTGCGGCCATCCAGTCAGTCACCGCTGATGCCACCATCCTGGTTAGGGACACGTATACATCGGCTCTGCCCGAAACCTTGTTGTTGAATAATGGTTATAACGTTACCCTGAACGGCGGTATAGATGTAAACGGAAACCCGACAACAGGCTACTCGACCGTCCATGGAACACTGACCATCCAGAGCGGAGCGCTTGTCGTGAATGGAGTCGCAATCTGGTAATATTTTAGATAATTCAGCATCGCGGTGACACGAAATACTGTCCAAACAAAGATGGCCCATTCATACTGCTGATTGCAGTTTGAATGGGCCATTGCTTCATCTGTCGAGACTGTTAAAGTAGTCGATTCTTGTTTTCCATCAGCGAGCCGAACCAGAGCAGCAGATCCAGCATGGCGTATGTGACAGCATGTACCGAATAGCGGGTTGGGGGATATTTGGGGTTGGCATGGGGTGTATGGGCGCCGTTGTCGCTGGTGATCTTGTAGATAAGTTCGGCAAACCGGTCGATGATCTTGTAGCGCTCCACCTGCCCGGTTTCGGAGAGATGTTTGTAGGCTCCGACAATATTCAGCTCGCCTCCCACGAAGCGATTGGGCAGCAATTCCCTGTCGGCTCTGTTGACAGCCAGATATATCTTTTCCTGCAGCCGCCTCAAGCAACTAAGGCTGTTCTTGATAACGGTGAAATCGGTGTTGTCCATCTCTTTCAGACAGCTGATCAGCTCCTGTTCTGCCTCCTTATCCAGATGCTGGTCTACGACCGCAAAGACGTCGGCATACGAGTGGCGCAGCCTGATCCAGTCCAATTTTTCCGCCTCCGCAAGCATGAAGGCGATCATTTCGTTTTCATCCCGCCCCTTAGAATAAATTCGTAACGTCCCTTCGTATAACTCTTTCAGATTTTGGTACTGGTCGGTCTCGCCGGTCAAAACAACCAGCGGCAAATGGGAGGCTTTTTCACCGAAGTATTTGATGGCAGCTGTGATGAAACTGCTGTCGGGCACTGTCTGGTGGCGGGCCTTCAGACATTTGACATCCAGTATTACCCCGGCGATGGAAGCCCCTTCCGGCCCCTCGAACAGTTCCCGCCCCTCTTCCAGGCTGCCGGCATGTCGCAGCTGGATATTGAATCGTTGAACATCCCGATAGAGGGCCTCCACATAGGGAAGTGAATCGTCAATAACCAGCATCTTCATCTGAACCGTGGATGTGGACATCAGATTTCCCCCTTGGGAAGCATGATTCTGAAATGGAGCGGTTGTTCATCACGAATTATCTCGAATGAACCATTGTGAGCAGCGATCATCTTGCCTATCCAGGCCCCACCGAGTCCTTCTCCGGGGCTGTCTCCGCTTTTTCTGCCGAAGCTCAGGAAATCCTTCTCGGACAGGTTCCCGGGAAATGTGCGCCCGTTGTTGGTATAGTCAATCAGAATCCTGCTGCGCCTTTCCGTGATCCGGAAAGACAGCACGGCCTTTGAACAATCTCCCGAAAAACCATGGACCTCGGCGTTGCGGATAAGGTTGAGCATCGCCTCAACAAAAGATTGCCGGTGCAAGCGGATTTTAATTGCACTTCCGCAGTGGATGGTTATGGCCATCTTCGAGGCAAATAGTGGAATTATTTCCCGTTCGAACAGTTCACAAATGTTCACTTCCCGAAAATCCTCCCGTAGTATTTCGTGAGTGACCAGTTTGCGTGTGCTTTCGAGAATGTTGTTGATGTGCTCCAGACTTATCATTGCATGATCCAGCGCCTCACGAACCGTCTCGTCGCTGCCGTCGAGGCGTTTGGCCAGCGTTTCGTCCAGAATTTGCCTTGACTCCAGAAATGAGATTACAGCCGTTATGGGAGATTTCACCATCAGCAGGTTGGGTTTGACGTTGTGATTCAGGTGCCGCAGTATGTTGTATTCGGCATCATGCTTTTCTTCGACGATCTTGCGCCGGAATTTGCTGGACATGAATTCCCTCGCCGCATCAATGCACATACCCAAGGCCACGCCAACGACAGTCAGAAGCGCGATCGAAAGAGTTCCAAACCGGCTGAACAGGTATAACGAAACCGGAACAAGAAACGCTCCCAGCGCCAACGTGGCCACGATTTTGTTGGCAGCTGTTTTTTGATAGGTCCAGTTGAACGCGCAGAAAAGCACCACGCCCAGATCCAGTAAAAAACTAATTAGCGAGGGGGAAAATGACGCCTTGTTGTCCAACAGGGCAAAATGGACATTAACCAGAACCTTGATCATGAAAAGCAAGGTGCTGTACAGGAGCGGAGTCTGCACCAGAAAAAACATGAAGAGCGCTATCGCCGTGCAGATAAGAATGTTTGAGGTAAACAGTTTTTGCTTCGGCAACAGCATATTCGAATCAACTTCTGTCGGTATTCATAATGTCAATCAGGTTTTGATTGGCAAGTCCTTCGGCCATCTGGGAGCGACATGAGTTATGGGTGCAAAGAAAGAGAATACGCTGTTTCATGAGGTATCTCGCTGAAATCGAATCACTGGAATGTTGAGTTTGCATGAAAATCATGCAGGCTGGCAATCATGGATGAATCCGGGGTCGGGTCGATGTGCGGTATCTTGGACTGGCCGCCCAGTTTTCCTCGTTCCATCAGCGACCACTGGTAGATGCCGTCCTCCGGCACCAGCAGCACATCAGGCGCGTTGATGCGGCCCTGTCCCCTGAAGGTGGCATAGTCGGCGTTAAGATCGCAGAGGACCCTATCCAATACTTGTGATGCATCGGATACATCCGGGCCGGCATTTCGAACCGCCAGCACCCACTGATGACGCCGGTTACGGATATCCGCGCCTACCATGAATTCGCGCACGTTCCAGCGAACGTTCAGGTTGAGGTTGGCCACAGCCTGCTCGACCTCGCCCTGGGTGACCTTTTCCTCCAGTTTGTCCAGAAAGCGGTCCCGTCCGGTGAACTCGATCAGATGCGGCGCTGTGGAAATAAAGCGGATCGTATCGCCGATATGGTAGCGCCACAACCCGGAACAGGTGCTGAGGATGATCGCATAGCGCTGCCCGGTTACAACCTGCTCCAGCGGGATCGCTTCGGCATGGGGCGCCGGCCGGCCCTGCCCGTCCAGATCTTCAAAACGGACAAACTCGAAGAAAACTCCGTAATAGGGGGTCAGGCGCATCCGCGGCTCGCCATGCCGCTGGAATGCCATAAAGGCTTCGGACGAAGGGAGCAGTTCCAGCAGATGTGGCATCTGTCCATCAAACAGATCCTCGAACTCGCTGCGATAGGGTTTCAGGCTGGTGCCGCCGTGAATTATCAGCTCAAGATTCGGTAGCAGCTCTTTAAGCGGCCTGCCGCCGATCTCCACGCAGCGTTTCAGCAGCAGGATGATCCAGGGCGGCACCCCGGAGATGACCCGGATTCTCTCGTCGCGCAGCAGCAACTCCGCCATTGCCTGTAGCTTTTGCTCCCAGGGAAGAGCCGATACTTCCGCATTAGGCTCCACGAAAGGCGTCAGGTACCAGGGGCGAAAACGGAGCGTCAGGGCACTCATGTCACCGGACCAGACCCCGCGTTTGTCCCTGTTCAAACTGGTGGAGCCGGACATGTAGAGTATCTTGCCGGAAGGTATCCGCGACCCGGGATTTTCGGCCAGGTAGCACGAGATCATATCGAGCGCCGCCCGGCGGTTTTCCGCAAACATCCGTTCTGAAAAGGGGATGAACTTGGTCGGCGCCGTGGTTCCGGAGGTTTCGCAGAACATACTTATCTTACCTGGCCAGGTTGTGTTGTCCAACTCAGGAGCCGTTCGAGCACTGAATGAGTCCGGCTGATCGAGATAAAAATAATCTGTCATGAATTCCTGGTACGAGCGGATCGTCACACGGTTCTTAAAGTCACGATAGGCGCTCTCGAACGGTGGGCCTATCATCCCGGCAAAGCCGTTGTCTTTGCCGAACTCGGTCTCCGCTGCCGTTTCCAGCAACTCAGCCAATATCCGCCGCTGTTCCTCCAGCGGGTCCAGACGCATGAATTGTCCGGCCCGTTTTACGGCCTGCGACAGCAGCAGTTTATGAAGCAGTCCGCTATCCTGAATCCTGCTTGCCAATGTCATCTATACCGCCAGCTGCAGACGCGGATAGAGCAGCTTGTCATACCACCCCTCCAACATCGTGTTGTAGGCTTCGTGGTGGAATATCAGCGAGGCGTGGGCGACACCGTCACCGACAACCTTGGATTTTACCGTCTTTACACGGCAGGTGGGGAATATCCGGTTGTAGAGGGAGGATTTACTGAACAGCAGCAGGGTCGGCGACGACGGCACCAGTATGTCCGATTCGTTTTCGGCCAGCAGCACCAGCACCGGACCCGAGAAGAGCGAGTTGTTAAGCTGCGGAAAGTTGAAGTCCCGCAGCGCCGAAACCCTTTCAAATCCGCCTCGGGCGGTGGTGTATTCGATGACATCGTTGATTTTTTTCCGGATGGCAAGGTGGCGTACACCGAGGGTGCGGTTTTCGGCTCCGGCATTGAACAGCGCCTGAAAGCAGCGCCGTGATCTTTCGATATGTTTTGAGATGCCGACTTCGTTGACGGGGTCGGCGGCCACGATTTTCCTGAGATTGCTTTCCAGCATTCTCACTCCGTCACGTTTCCGGTCGGCGCTCCGGATCAGGTCGTCGGTGGTGAGAACCGGGCTTATCAGCACCAAGCCGCGGATGCTTTGATGCATCTGTTCGTCGGCATGACGCAGGAAACTGGAGAGCAGGCCACAGCCGAAGCTGACCCCCATGATCAGTGGTTTTTGTCCCTTGCGGGCCAGGTATTCGATCAGGTCGGTAAGCTGGGCGCTGAACATCTCCATGCAGAAGCCGTTGCGGGAATAGTTGATGTAATAGATCGAGCCGTGCTGACGCAGTATTTTACGCTGGAACTCGACGGTCTCGGTGGCGTCCGGGACAAAACCTCCCAGCACAATTGTAGGCGCATTGCCGATGCCTTTTTCGCGGAAGAGGCTGCAGCGCGTCCGGTAGGAGTCGTGATCCCGTTCCAGCAGCGCAAATTCCCGGCGACGGGATTTCGGCGCGTGGCGCTTTATCGATATGCCGCGCATGAATCCGGCGGCGGCAGTGAATGCCGATACCACCGGACGGATATCCTTCACAACCTGAAGCCTTGACACCTTGTCGCGCATATGCCCTCCAGTTATCGTTTGAGGGCATCCTAGCATTGTCAGGTTACATGCATATTGCAGACGGGTGAATGTTTTGAAAAATTATGGCGAAATTACCACAACAACCAACTTTCAATTTCACACCTGCCAGATTTCCCTGGTCAATACATTGCAGCAGGTCAACCTCCCCCGCCCTTCAAATTCTTCTGGATTCTGACAAACCCCGAAATCCAAACTTATCCTGTACTGGTGTGTCATGTCCGCATCAAGTCCAACTGTATCAACATAAAATCCTTTTGCCCAAAAATGATTGCCCCAGTATGGCTTCTTTTTCAGATGCGAAAACTGCTGAAACAGTTTCATCGATGTCTGCCCTTTTAGTTGCGGCAACAACTCGACAAAAGAGTAGCAGTAAGCGGCTTTATCAGCCATAACCATTCGGGACCGGCATACCCAGTCCACATGACCACACCCGTAGGGTGTGGTTTTCTACGTTACGAATAAAAACGAGGATTAATAACTGAAAACAACTACCTGGGGTGGGTCAAATTTCAAAGCCGATTGACATTCGATATATCGCCGCATGTGTTTGGATTTGGGTTGAAATACAGGATGTGAAACATTCAAATTCATGGTCATGTTGATCATCAAAAAACCTCGAAAGCAAACGATTACAACTGCCCGATAAATGTCAAAAATCTGCACGAATTTTTGCGAGAAAATGATGCCAATTTAGAGCAAATATTTTGAAATTATTTTAGTAACAAATGATCGAAAATAACGGCCGACTTACAAGCGATAATGGTACACATTTTTTGCTCATACGAGATATAGTGAAACAGTCTATTATTAATTTTATCCAAATGAGTACTACATACCCGAAGGGTATGATTAAGGGCATATTACTGTCAGGAGGAAACACCATTAACTAACCGCTCTGACATGTCCGCAGAAGTTTTTAATTTTTCCTGCGTATAGAATTCGCGGGCGGACAAGAATTTTAACGAGATATTGAAAGGATTTACAAGACCGTAATTTCAGAACCCTTTTAAAGAAAACAATTCCCCATAATTTTTAAATCATTTGAGGAATTATTTGTGCCTCGATTTTTGCCTGTGGAGAGGAACCAACATATTTTTTCAAGCCCTGTTAAGATTCCATCCCACGTTAGCAACAACATTTTCATAATAGATTTTTTTCGGCTACTCGATCGAGCATTGAAAACCATTTTTGCCAATTCCAAAACAGAAATTTGTTACAGCCTTTCAGTGACACAGGGCGGCCACTGTCTCATCTAAAATCCTTGATTAACGTCCCACACCCCCTGACGGGATGTGCCTTGTCGGCGAGTAACTTGCGGCACTGTTTATAATAGGTTATTTTTGTATGCGGCAGCCGGGATGAGGATGGCGCAACACCACTGGTGCTCAATGCCCGAGAATTAGCGAGGTCCGGGAGCTGGCGTATTTGTCATTGGTGAAGCATTTACTATCCCGTTCAGAAGAGAGCCGTATTCGACAGCTCCCCTTTCCGGTCATGCCGATAATGAGTTCGGAGGCCGGGCTATGAAACAGAAAAAGCAGATCAAGCGAAAAAGCATCAATCTGCCCAAGCATTTGCAGAACCTGAACCCCTATGCCGCCGGTATCGATATTGGCTCCAAGAGCCACTTCGTGGCCGTCCCTGTCCAGCACCATTATTATGTGGCATGCATTATTATGGTGCTTGCCCGACCGCGTGCACCATTATTTTACAGCATGCTTTATTATGGTGCTGACCTCTTTCCAAAATCCGGATGCCTCCCAAAAATGCCTAAAGATGCCTAAAAATGCCTACCTGGCATTTCAGACGCCTTCGCCACCCCGACATCATGCAAAAAAAACGTCTCTAAAAATAAAATGCCCAAAATGGCCTCTTTGAATGCCTCGAGATGTCTCTTTGAATGTCCGAAAATGCCTCAAACGTCTCCCAAAATGCCTCCCCCTCTTCCTTTACCTCTACCTTATCCATAACCATAGTAAAGAAAAGACTTTTGCCGAAACCGATGAACCGGTTCCGGCCGCCGGGGCTGGAGTCCTGCGTCCAGATTCGGCCGGATCTCAAAAACGCCACTGAAATGGCGAAGCCGCGTTGCCGCCCCCACGGTATAGCCGAGAGCAAGATATCCAGCCAGGGGCAAAATTTGCTCGTTTGGCGGCTGTTCTCATTAAGTTGCTGCTTTGTTTTTTTGAGTGGGGTTTTGTTTGAGGGTATTCGGCATACCAGGACTCAATCAACCGCCGGTACGGTGTGAGCAGCAATTCCTGATCCGTTTGGCGCACCGGCGCCCCCTGGGCGGCAATGATACGGGAAACCGTCTTTCTGCCCATGCCGCACTGTACGGCGATTTGGCGCATGGAAAGCTTCACCGTCTGATACAGTTGCAAAACAAAGGCGGCACATTCAGCGTCGGTCATAGCATCCTCCCTGAAGTTGGTTATGAGGAGGCCAGACTAAGCCAGTCAGGGGGAACGGGCCATCGTGTCTTGTATCACATCCAGGCCCAAGGGAAGCTGCTTGTGCAGCCGCTCTTTCAGTTCAGGATAGCGGCCACAGAAGTATCCGGGATTGTCAGCAATCCAGCTGCGTTGAGCAGACTGTTTACGAACCGCCTTGCATTCCTTTCGTGAACAGGCCCGTTAACGATCACCGACTCGGCGATCAGGAACAAAAAAAACGACCGCAGAATTCACAACGCTTGGTCATGGCCACCTCCGGAAAAAGTATCCGGAATTGGTCGTAACAGTTCTTCAACAAAAATGTCGTATGGGAAAAGATGGGCGGCTGAACCTGAAGAAAGAAGAAGAGAACTTTACGTCAAAGCCACATGATCGAAAATGGACTCAATTGCGGGATCGATAACAACATGTTATGCGTTGAGTCCACTGCCTGAAGTTGCAGTACCCCGTATGAGCCTGGCCTGAAAACGCACCATCCCTGTTATTATCGGTTTTTATTTGAGTATGCCTGTTAAAGGCCCCCGGCCTTACTTTTTTTCCGATACGACCTCCCTTCCATGGTGAGAAACGTGCCGTTCAAGGTAAGCAGGTCAGGATGGTGGTAGCGGCCCCGCAGTTGAGGCTGACTTCGGCGAACAGTAAAATTGTAGCTTTGCTGCTCACAAAAAATTGAAAAAGCAACAAAGATACATAAGAACCAGTCAGACGGCACGGCGAGGCGACTTCGCGTCCTACACAACAGGATTTTTGTCCGAGGCTCCCGTCCGATGTCCCCCCTCCCCTGTGTCTATCTCACAATGAACACTATCTGTTAAAATCTTCCGAATGCCGCTTTCACAGTCCGTCCCGTGAAAGTAACTGTTCTATCTGTCGTTTATCCCACCTTGGATAACCGAAATTGCGGTTGGCAGCAGGAATTCTTCCTGATTTCTCAAGCCGCCACAGCTTTGTTGACGAGCACTTAAAAATTAACATCATCTCCACACGAGTTAACGTTTCCATCTTGTCCCTCCGTTCTTTTTTTCATTCCTAAATGAAAGATCGCGAGGGTGTCCGGTTAACCCACACTAATGTTATATGTACCTGATTTAAATGAATAAAGAACTATTTTATCTGTACTTATATGGAGTTTTTTCTTACAGCTTCTCACTTTTCCATAGTATTCTGTACGTAACGACTGTAAATCTGTCAAAAACTGAACGATACTGCTGATCATATTTGTGAATTCGACGCGTCGATTTTAAAAATAACGATTCGATATGAAGCGAAGCCGGTTATACATCTATTCCCCAAACGAGTCAGAATATCTGTACGTCGTGATGCGCTGATTATATGCATGCTGCATTAACCTCCTCAATCAAGATCGGGCTTCCCACATTTCTCTTGTTTCTTCCAGCCATTCACAGAATTTTTCTTCTGTCATCTCGGATATTTAAGCGTTATAGACCGGGGGCATTCCATCACGACCTTGTCTGGCGATATTCCCGGCTCAGTCAATAAATGGTATGCAACTGATTCCAGATCAGGTTGCTTAGGGTCCACAATATTGCCGATGGCGATATATTCGGTTATCTGCGACCATAAGCCCGCCCCAAGTAAATTCACCCACCAATTTAACGAATCTGTATATTTTCTATTGTTAGCTTGCCATCAACTATGGTGACTGTTCCTTTGACGACTGAATATCCACTACTGTTTGATGAATAATCAGTGGAATATCCACCCTTGATAACAACGGATTTGTTAATTGCAAGTGAATTGCTGAACTCAATAGCCCATGCCTGTATCGTGTCATCAGGCAAAGCGGCATTGAGAGCTGCAGTCAGACTGGAGAAATAGACCGCGGGATCGCGTATTAACCTGACCTGGTGTTCGGAATCCTTGCTGAACGTGGCTGAGACAGTAGTGTCGCCGACAAGACTGAAACTGCAATCTCCTGTTCCGCTGCAACTCCATCCGGACCAACCTGAGAAGAGAGAGTACTCCGAAGGCACCGGATGGAGTTGAAGTGTCGTGCCGGACGGGAATTGCGCAGTTGTGCTTGTATTTGTCGAATATCCTGTCGGGTTGATGGTAACGGTGCCTGAGCCTGTTCCGTCTAGCAGAAGAGTCAGCGTCAATTGTGGGACGGTAATATCGTAAGGCAGCTCACTAGTTTTCTTACCATTGGCATTGTCAACGGCCCACCAGGCATAGTGACCTGGCGTCAACCCTGTCTGAGCTGGATAATTGATGCTGAAGTAGCCATCGGCATCGATTGCCTTGGTACTGTGCGCCAAAAGAAAGAGAGCGGAAGTTCGGGACGATTCATCCAGCTGTTTCTGGATCAGGGCGATGCCGAAGCCAGAGCTGTTCGGAAACAGGTCGAAATCCAGGGTTTCGTAGATGGTGCCAATTTCAACGGTGTAGTATCCATTGGGGCCGTCACCGTTCCAATCGGCATATTCTCCGCCACGATTCCCGACATGATAATAACCGGAAAAACCCTGTGACATTACTGTTGATAAGGTTTGAACAGTTGACTCGTCGTAAAACAGGATCGGATTGACAACATGTTGTGAATCCGGCATCGGAATAACCAAACCGTCGACAACAGGGGCCATGTTGCGGGCAGCATATTCAAACAGGTCCGGCACCCCGGTATCCAGCCCGGCATGCTTGATATTGTAAGCGTGGGCAGGAACATGCATATCCGCTATCAGGTGTAGCTCATGGGATTATTTGTTTTGCGTTAAAGATTCTGTTTCAGTAACTGTTCCAGATGCTCAGCCCATTTTGCAGTAAAGAGTTCCTTTTCTCCGGCACCTTCGTACAAATCATAAACACCGGTCACCCCACCAACGCGGTGGCCTAATATTATATTCATGGTGTCTCTGGTCGCCCCTAAACGACGAACTCCAGTTCCAGCTGTCCTCCGCATATCGTGAGGCGTCCACCGAGGTAGCCCGTAATAAGCTTCTTTGCCTGTTCTTGTTACTTCCCTTCTTACATGATATGCAACGGCACTTTCAGTAATTGGTTTATCCGGAGTGTCGCCAGGAAATATATATCCATTACAGACAATACCGCCGCCATCGATTAACTGCATAGCAATTTGAGGCAAAAAAACTAGATGCTCGCCGCCTTTATTCCCCTGACGTCTTTCTTCTGGAATTGTTAACCAACCGCACCGCCGACAAATTTTACACCAATCTTTCCCAATGCCTGCTTGTATTTCCCGACTGTGGATTCCGCATATCTCGTTGCCTCTCTGACCTGTGATTAGCATCAGCTTTAGAGCTCGGCGGGTACTCTCGCTCCCACCACCGGTGTCTATAAGCTGCCAGATAGCTATAATTTCATTGTCTGTAAGCACTCGCTTTCTGGCAATCTGCTTCATAGACGGTATTCTCTTTGTAGTTTTCAATTCTGCGAATGGATTAAATTCCACCAGTTCTTCATCAACCCCATATTCCCATGTACCTCTTAAAGCTTTGTGAAGGTTTCTAGCTTGTCCTGGAGCCGTTTTTGCCTTTTCTTTAAGTATATTTGCGGCATCCATACGCTTTATGTCTATTGCAAGCCGATTACCGTATCTGGGCAAAAAATCCTTTTCAAGTGTTAGTTTTAACGTGTTTGCCCATTTTGGGGAGTGATGTGCAGCACTCCATTTCATCCACTTTTCCACGAGATCCGCAACTGTGGTGGACACAGATGTTGCAGGGCTCTTGACCTCAGTCGGAACAACCTGTGGGTCTATTCCTTTTCTTACCATTTGCCAGGCATTAGTGTAAGCATCGCGGGCATCGGCAAGTTTAATACCTGTTGTATCGTTATCGCTTGATGGATAATGCCCCAAGCTCATGACTTTCTTTTTACCGCCGATCGTATACACATACTCAAAACGGCGCAGCCCCGAAGGCAATACCCGAATACAAAACCCCTTACCCTCGTATATTCGATAAGCTTCAGTTTCCGGTTTCATTGACTTAATACGTCTGTCTGTTAGTTTTTCCATTTCTTTTCTCCGTGGTTCCGTTTTGGTTCCCAAAGTGTTTTGGCAATAGCAAAAAAACCTTGAAAACACATGGAATAAAATGTAAAACTAAATCACATATAAGTCAATGTATACAATACTTTAGTAACGCCTGGCAGTAAAATATGAAAACACATGCAAAACATTTTTTTCAGCTTCCCAAGCTGAAGGTCGCGGGTTCGAATCCCGTTTCCCGCTCCAACAAAAACAGAGGGTTAGGCAGATTGCCTGGCCCTTTAACTTTTTATAGGTCATATATAGGTCACACCATAAGCAAAACGAGTACG
>Ga0209212_1000238_pt1 | contig 114181 bp, 122 predicted proteins | sample RifGroC2_FD_183996 | JGI IMG/M metagenome (GOLD analysis project Ga0209212, IMG submission 183996) | Groundwater microbial communities from Rifle, Colorado, USA - Groundwater C2 (SPAdes) (version 2) | ecosystem: Environmental > Aquatic > Deep subsurface > Groundwater | place: Rifle, Colorado... | reverse complement strand
TCGGCGTAGTCGATATTATCCTCATACGAGTCGTATGCCGCTTCTTGGCTCTCTCGCTTAGCGGTAGCGTCGATATTTGAACTATATGAGTCATATGCTGCCTCTTGCGCGGATTTTTTCTGCGTGTTTATAGAGGCTGCTTCATCGTATGCATCTGCATAATTGACGTTTTCGCTATAGCTGTCAAAAGCGTCGTCTTGAGCTTGGCGCGCTTCAGAGTAGGCGACGTTATTCTCATACGAGTCAAAGGCGCTATTTTGCGCTTCGCGATTTCGATTATCATTTTCTTTATGGGCGGCACGCTCGGCAAATCGTACCTCGGCTTTTTGAGCAGCAGCCATTACTATGTCTTTTGAGATCATCGCAAAGAGGGCAGTTGTCTCAGCGCCACTTTTGCTCGCTGACCAGCCTTTTTTGACTCCTTCAAGGGCGGCTAGCCCCCAGTAAGAAACTGCATCTTTGGCATTCGTTATTTTTTCAGCACGGTTTTCCTTGCGTGCTGCTTTATCGAAGTCTTTATTGAGTAGGAGCGCTTCAGCGTGCTGCTCGTCTCGATGTTCGTTTTGAGCTTGCATCCAGTCGGATTCAAGCGACTCACGATCTGCAGTGGTCTGGACATTGCTATCGTACGTGGCAAATGCTTCATTTTGTTCTTGAGTTTGTTGAGCGAAGTTAGCGGCATCTCGAGCTGAGTTTTCTTGATGCGCCTCACTGTGTAGTTTGTTTATTGCTCGCGTATTTAATACGTTGGCAACTCGTGAGGCGGCATTTTTGATACGCTCCGCCATAGGGGAGATTTCTTGTCTTTCACTTGAAAGTTCATTTTCCCACTGATCGAAATCCTGCTGGTTGTCTTCGGGGTTGAACGCTGGGGCGGATGATTCAAAGTTTCGTGGCATGGTTTTTCCTATTTTTGTTTTATAGTGCTGATGGTTTGAGCACGGTGAAGTGATTTGTAGTTTATATTAGCATAAATATGATAAAAAGTCAATATAGTTATCTGCAGTGATTAACGTACACTTACGAGTAGTTAAACGCGGGTGCAGGTAATTGCATCTGTTTTGGTATAGTGGAGATATGAAGAAGCTTATGATGTGTTGGGTGATGATAGCGAGTGTTGTAGCGGGAGTGATGATTTCTCCGGCTGTGTCGGCGGATGTAAATAACTTTTCTTTTTCGAGTTTTGAGGGAGATTATTATCTTTCGAGAGGGGAAGATGGTAGGTCTCGTCTCAGGGTTGTTGAGACCTTTACCGCCGATTTTCCTGACTACAATCAAAATAAGGGGGTGGTGCGTGCAATCCCAAAGGTATATGATGGCCACTCAGTGTCATTGGCGATAGAGTCTTTAACGAGAAATGGTCAGAATGAGCCTATTTATGATCAGACCACGCAAAATGATAACCTACTCGTATCGACTGGTGATGATACGTACGTAACCGGGTCTCAGACATATCAGCTGACGTATACACTGCAGGATGTGACAAAAGATTTCGGTGATCATCAAGAGTTTTATTGGGATACTGTCGGTACTCAGTCGAGTCAGTCATTTGGACGTGTTGTTGGCAGAGTGCATTTAGATAGCTCGGTAAAGGATCTCTTTGCAGGTCAAACAGCTTGCTACGAAGGAGTGCAGGGCTCCACGACTCGATGTGACGTTACAAGCCAAGGTGATGTCTATACGTTTAGCTCTAATGGCGCTATGCAGCCCCGTGAGAATGTATCTATGGTCATGAAGTTTCATGGAGCTAGCTTTGCGGGATATTCTGAAGGGCTTGTTGGTGTCGTGCGACAAGCGGGTGCTATCTTGGGGATAGTGCTTTCGATTTGCGGGGTTTTATGGGCGATACTTATTCGGGTAAAGCGGGGTAAAGATGCTGTAGGACGCGGTACTATCGTACCTGAGTATCTCCCGCCAAAAGACATTTCGGTGTTGTTTGCGAGTGATTTTTACGGGGGCGCAGCACACGCATTACCTGCTCAGATGATTGACCTCGCTGTCCGCAAGAAGATCCAGATTATCGAAGAGGAGAAGAAAGGTATTTTTGGGTCATCGAAGAAGTACAGCGTAAAAAGTATCAACACGGATAATCTCAATCAGCACGAAAAGGCATGCATGGAAGCTATATTTGGCTCGCTAGAGCTTGGTGTGATCCATGAGCTGAAATCATCTGACGCAAGCGTATCATCAAAGTTGCAAACGCTGACGACAACCGTCAAGAGTGACGCATTTGAAAGCGGATACCGCCGAAAAGTTCCGGGGGTCTACAGGCCATTTATGTTGAGTGGGTCAGCGATGGTGATAGCGATTGCGGTGTTTATCTATTCAATCGCGACGATACCTGATTGGACGATCGCTGTTTTCCCGGTGGCGGTTACAGGGCTTATTTTTACGGCAATTTTGACTGCGACGCTTCGTCCTTTGACTGAAAAGGGTGTACAGCTGACAGAGTATCTAAAAGGTCTTGAGCTTTATATAAAATACGCCGAAGCGGATCGCTTAAAGGTACTCCAGAGCCCTGAAGGTGCTGAAAAAACACCCATCGATATTTCCGACACGGCGAAAGTAGTGAAGCTTTACGAGAGAGTCTTGCCATATGCGGTGTTATTTGGGCAAGAAAAGGAATGGGCGAAGCAGCTAGAGACGTACTACGAATCAAGCCAGACGCAGCCTGGTTGGTATAGTGGTTCAAATGCATTTAATGCGGCACTCTTCGCATCATCGTTGAATAGTTTTTCATCAGCTGTCGCCACAAGCTTTTCACCTCCGAGTAGCTCAGGCGGGAGTGGTTTTTCTGGTGGAGGCGGCTTCTCTGGCGGCGGAGGCGGTGGAGGTGGCTTCGGAGGTCGCTAGCTAGTGACCTTAGGGGCGTAAAAGAATAAGCAAAATAGAGGCAGCTTGGGGTACAATAGGTGATATGACAGTTGCATCACAGCTTGGCTTTTCCGACACACTTCCTGTATTTGATTTTTATGACACGATTGTCGACGCCGTTGACCAAAATCAAGTGACGATTATTACTGCAGAGACAGGTGCTGGAAAAAGCACGCAGGTGCCACAATATTTGGCTGAACACGGTTATAGTAAGGTGATTGTGACGCAGCCAAGGATTCTTGCTGCCAGAAACCTATCCCGACGAGTAAGGGAAGAATACGCTATTCGAACTGGCAAGGATGGCGATGATCGTATAGGCTACCGGACAGCACATGAACGTGACGATAGTCCGCGAACACAAATATTATACTGCACTGATGGGCTGCAGCTTGTTCGCGAGATTACTGGAGCTGGCACCGAGGAGCAACAGGTGCTTGTACTCGATGAGGTGCATGAATGGAACGAGAATATGGAAGTTCTTGTGGCGTGGGCAAAGAAGCGCTGCGAAGAAGAGCCTCGTTTTAAGGTGGTTGTGATGAGTGCGACGATCGAAACGAGTACTCTTGCTGAATATTTTGACACTACCGCAGTAGTGAATGTACCTGGGCGAAGTTATGAAGTAAAGAAGCGGCGCGGTACAGACGTACTTAGTGAGATTTTTAATCAACTCGAGGCTACGACAAAGAGTAATATGCTAGTGTTTCTTCCTGGTAAGTCGGAGATCCAAAATGTTGGTGAAGCAATCAAGACAAAGGCAGACGAGGCTGGCGTCCCTGTTATACCACTGCATAGCCAGCTTGAGGCGACTGCTCAGCAAGAGGTATTTGCGAACTATCCGAACGGTAAAATTATATTGGCGACAAATATTGCTCAGACGAGCGTGACGATTGATGACGTCGATGTGGTGATAGATAGCGGCTTGGAGCGTCGTAGCGAAGTGCGAAATGGCGTTGAGGGGCTTTTTATCGCTCAGATTTCTCAGGCAGATTGCTTACAACGGGCTGGGCGAGCAGGGCGCACGAAGGCGGGTGAATATATACTTGCACCGTACGATAGTATGCCATGCCTTGAGTTTGACGACCGGCCGGAGTATGCCACACCAGAGATCATGCGAAAACATATCGATCGCCTCACGCTTCGGCTTGCGAACGTAGGTATCGATATTGAAATGCTTGATTTTTATCATGATCCAAGTAAAAAAGCGATCCAACGCGCTAAGCGAACGCTCGTCGCACTTGGTGCGATGACGAAAAAGGGTGATGTCACAAGGATTGGCCGACAAATGGAGCAATTTCCAGTCGAGTCGAGTTACGGACGCATGCTTGTCGAGGCACAAAAATATAGCAAGGAAGTGCAGACTAAACTTGCAGCAATTATCGGAATACAAGAAATCGGTGGCATCGTAAAGGGCGGCACGCGATATACGGGGTGGCGTAAGTATACGAAACAATATAAGTCCGACCTGCTCGCTCAGTATGATGTTTATTTGGCGCTGCCGCTCATGATTGCAGCTGAGTACGAAGAAACAGGTATTATCAGTAAGAACGTACATAAAGCAAAAGAGGTGATGGAGCGTCTCGATCGTGACTTAGGGCTTGATCCTGAGCTTTTGACACCAATTGCGGAGGATGAGCAGGATCCATTGTTGCGCTGTATTGTCGCGGGTCAGATTGATCAGTTATGGATGATCAATGAAAAAGGTGAAGCCGAGCACATTGTAACGAAACAAAAGCGCGAGCTATCGAGTGGTACGGTCGTGCGGAATCCGAAGCTTGTGACTGGCACGCCATTTGACCTACAGGTACCAACACGTAGTGGTGATCTCGAAACGCTCCATTTGGTTCAGGGGGTAACGGCAGTGAACACTGACTGGCTCTTGGAGCTGGCGCCGGAATTATTTATGTCGCGTCGCGGTAAAGTACAGTACGATCCGCGATCAGGAAAGCTGACGACCCGGCAGATGGTACGCTTCGGTGGGCAAGTTCTCGAAGGGAGCGGTACGTCTGTCAACGAGAACACTCCGGAAAATCGACGTCTTTTTATCGATGCTTTTGCTACATGGGCGTACGAACAGCTTGAGCGAGAGCGTCGTAGCTTTGCGAAGTACCATACCAAACGTATTCCGCCAGTACCACTCCGACAGTTGCAGCAGCAAGTAAAGTCTATTGCTCACAATGCGATTTCTCTTGATGATGTCGCCTCGAACCAAAAAGCAGAGCTCATTGCGCTCGCAAAGCTACATACTCATTTAGGCAATGACTTCATGGCGCAGCTGGGAGCTACACACAAACGTCACGATCATCGTGATCAATCTCGTCAGCGTGGCTGGCAGCCCAAACATAAGCGAAAGTTTGATCGACGACGCGATAGATAACGGAAGATGATGACGATATTGTCGCTTAAGATACTTTGTGTGTTAGTAGCCATATCATCGTAGTGAACGGATACTCACTAGTAGATATCAGGCGGGGATGACTACGCGAGTTGCGCATCAAAAATAATATGGGCCGCAAACATGTGGCCCATTATCAATGAGCGACTATCGATCGTTACTGTAGTAAGAAATAATAGCTAGGAATGTAAAACGTCCGCACCAAAATCTGGTGCGGACGGGGTGATCGTTCTCGATCAGCGATTCCGGTATGGACGGGAGCTCCACTTTTTTGTTTCAGTAGAGCGCCAATGTGTTAGCGCACGCTCAAGCTCTACAAGTTCTTCGATCGAAACGCTTTCGGGGTGACGCCAGGCTTGGCGTAGCATCTCCTTCCGCTGAGCTTTAGTTGTGAGGGTATCTTCGATCAGGATGATCTTTCGTATCACAACCACTCGTGGCGGAAGCCTATATATAGTTGTAATAGTCTGAGCTGGGCGACTGCCATAGCTCGGTCGATGTTCGTAGATACGGATCTCTCTTGGGCGCGGTGCAAAGAGACCTTCGAGGCCTGTGGTGTCAGCTATAGCCTCCAAAGTTTTCCCCGAGGAGGGGTCGGCGAGTTCGTAGCGACTCGAAGTGGCAAGTGCACTATTGATGCGAGAGCTGATACTTTTACGTAGCTTAGCATACATAGGCTGTGCGGCTTCGAGCCGATTCATTCGGACTATCTCCTTGATTACTAGTGTTGTCAATGCAGCTATCGCTATGACGAAAACAACCAAAAGTACAATCAACCAAGAATCATTCATGAAGACTCCTTGAGTGGAACATGAGATAGGGTATCTCAATGTTCATATTATACCATAAATATGAATTAAAAACCTTCGTGCTGACCAGTTGACACTATCGGGCTCATGTTGCTTTAGTACAGCATAAGAGCGCCACTTCCTACGACTCATACTCCTTCCACCATGCTTCAGTAGGATAATTGTTGGCCTTGAAAGCAACCGTTTCGCCGATGCGTGGCGTTATGATGGTTGCGTCAACCTTTGCGCCAGCTGCAAGTGCTCGTTCTACCGGCTCAGTCCAATCGTGTAGAGCTAGTACGAACGCGCCCCAATGCATGGGGATCATCCGCTTGCCGCGTAAGTCTTTGTGAGCCTGGATAGTCTGCTCGGGGGTCATGTGAATCGTTGACCAGCGTGGGTCGTATTGACCACACTCAAGGAGCGTAAGATCAAACGGTCCATACTGTTTACCGATTTGTTTGTAGTGCGGGCCATAGCCGGAATCGCCACTGAAAAATATGCTCGTATCGTCGGTACGTATAACCCAAGAAGCCCATAGCGTCGTCGATCTATCGGTCAGGGTGCGACCCGAAAAATGGCGAGATGGCGTACAGATAAGCGAGAGCCCCTCGAAGGTACGCTCGTCCCACCAGTCTAGTTCAGTGATGCGTTCGGAGTTAACGCCCCATTTCCGCAAGTGCGCTGCGAGACCAATCGGGACAAAAAACATCGTTGTTTTACTGTTGAGCTTTTTTATAGAAGGATAGTCGAGGTGGTCGTAATGATCGTGTGAGATGACGACAGCATCGATGAGAGGCAAATCTTCTGGATTAGCGGGCAGTTCGTTACTAAAACGTTGCGGTCCAATGGCAGGAATAGGTGATGGTGATTTGCCAAACATTGGGTCAAGCAGGATATTTTTGTCATTAATTTGCAGCAAAAACGCGGAATGCCCAAACCAAGTAATTTGCGGCTCTTTTGGCTGTTTTGACGTGTCGAGATGTTCCGGGGTCAGGCGGCGAGATGGTTGACGGTTCGGTGCGCTTTTGATCTGGTCGCGAATGATCGATATTATTTCGGCAGGCTTCATACCCATAGACGTAGGGATTTGATTCACAAATTTACCATTTTTGAAGTTAGGGGAGCGTTGCTTTATAGAGCGTTTAGTTTTACCACCCAACGGTGGGTAAGTTCGAAAGAAAATATAAGTTGACACGGCAGCGATAAGTAAAAAAATATACATGCTATTTATAGCATACCACCTAGAGGGGTGGGGTGCTGTCTGGGAAATAAAACGCCCGCACTATCTCTAGTACGGGCAACCGTTCTCGGTCAGCGAACTCTTCCTTGGGTGTTTACCATACCTCGGTGATCAAATTGTACAGTTCCTCTAATTCTTCCACCGAGGCTATTGCTGCGCTCATTGATAACTCATCGAAGGAGGTTTTATGTCTGCCGTAATGTGTTATTGATGTGGAGATTTTCTGCAGAACAGAAGTTGACTCACTCTGATCTGACCACTCTGACACCGAGTGCTTAATCTCGCACCTCGCATCTTTAGCGTGATGAAGAAAGTATCTTTTTTCAACGAAAACAGGCGTGTTAAGCATCGTGTCTGGATCATACGAAAACCCAGCATCTTCTAGTACGCGACAGCAGGAGATCCTCCTTCTTTGTAGCGCAAATAGCCTGACACCGGGTTGTATCAAGCTCATGTGGTATGGTGCGCCTGAGGTATATCGCTCCATTGGTAGCTCTCCAATTTTATCGATTATCTTTTCTTTGATGGCGAGATAATTGGAGATTTCTTCCTCAATATCTGCATAGCTTCGGAGATCAGCTCTGTAGTTGAGTAGCTCCTTGCTTAAGATGTAAGTAGATATAAAGAATACCGTCATCAGGAGTAGGGCGATTATTCGCCACCAATCTTCAGTGAAAATTGCAGCGAAGGCGTAGGCCAGGAATCCTGATAAGCTTAGGATGACTTTCACTAGTCTGTGAATAAACGATGGTTTCTGAGTGATGTGCAATGTACTTCCGATTCTTTGTAGGAATGAAGAGTGATTATATAATACAATATATATTAGAATATCACAAGTATCACGATGCGTGTGATTAAAAATGTAAAAATGCCTAGACAAGATGCTTATGCTGTAGTAGTATAAAGCCAGTAAGTTATCAAAAAGAAACACTTACACCTAGCTACAGGGCACATTCCGATAAACAATTGAGGAAAGGGCCGTGAAGCACAAAATCCTTATCGCGATAGGAATAAAAATACCAGTCTGATCAACTGGTTTTTTTATTTATACAATAAGTACCGAAGGACTGGGTGAGTGTAGGCTTTGTGATATCATATAGACACTTTATGGAAAATCAGCAAAAACCTACAAGAAATTATGACTATACACGCTTAAATAGCAGGGTAGCTATTAGGGATATGCTTGCCGTTATCCAATCAAAAGTAACAAAGCCGGTGTTCTATAGCTATCTGTTTTTGATGAGTGTATTTGTATTTGTAGCTACTTTGGTGCTTGTACTGTCTATGCCAGCTCTTTTGTCGGGTCAATTTGGCCAGACTGCACAGAGCGTCATCATGGTTGTGATTATTTTGATTGTTGTTCGAATCTCCCGGCGACACCTACAGGTCGCCCGACAGCAAGTTCGTCTAAGGGCGTTTGCGGCAGTGAATGGGTTTAGCTATCTTGACTCGGTGAACACAAGCATTGATGCCTACAATGGCATGATGATGAACGAGGGGCATACTCGTACTATCTATGCCGGTATAAGATCTACTCTCGGTATACAATATGAATTAGCAAACTGTAGCTATACTACCGGTGCAGGAAAAAATTCGAGAACATATTACTATGGATTTATTCGCATAAAGCTTCCTCGCAGACTGCCTCACGTGGTGCTGGACGCAACCGCCAATAACACGTTCGGACGTTTTTCAAATTTACCAGTGACTTTTAGAGACGGCCAAAAGCTCTCACTTGAGGGTGACTTTGATAAGTATTTTACTCTTTATGCGCCAGCTGAGTATAAAGCGGATGCGTTGTATGTATTTACGCCAGATGTTATGCAGCTTTTCATTGAACGTATTCATACATTCGATGCAGAGATTATTGACGATGATTTGTACCTGTATAGTCCACGGCTATTTGAGCTCGATAGTCCCGCGTCGCTTCAGGCGCTACTAGATCTTGTCGATAGTATCTACCCGAAACTTTACAATCAAAGTAGCTACTATGCTGACTCGAAAGTGGGGGAGCGAGCTGTGAACGATATTGCACCTCAGGGTGAACGATTGAAGTCACGGATATCGTATATTGTGATCGCTATTATTGTATTCTTTGTGCTTATACTGATTTTACCAACCCTGATACGTCTAGTGGGGTCACTAGGAGGTTCATAGTTAACGGGCTGCGGCGAGTGGTTTTTGCGTCCGCGCTATCTTGACAGCGTTAAGCATAAACGTTTAACTAGAGTCATATATGAGTGGGTATTTACAACCAGCAGAAAAACTAGTTATTAGTGGCGATATCAGTCATGAGTGGGAATCTCGGCAAGCAGTTAGCCGAGATGCAAGTATATTTGAGGTAATGCCAGCAGGGGTGATTTCTCCTCGTAGTGTAGAAGATATTCGTCGGAGCGTGGTATGGGCGACGCAAGAGACGAGAGCGGGGCGTCCGGTTTCACTGACAGCACGAGTTGGTGGGACGTGCATGTCGGGTGGACCACTCACGAGTAGCTATGTGCTTGATCTTAAAAAATACCTACATAATGTGGGCAAAATCGACACAGTTGGCCGATCTATCACGACCCAGTCAGGCGCGATGCATCGTGTGATCGAAGAGAAGACGATGGCAGAAGGCTTATTGTTTGCGCCGTATACTTCCTCGCATGATATTTGCGGTATTGGCGGTATGATTGGCAACAATGCAAGTGGTGAGATGTCAATTAAATATGGCCCAACTAGTAGTAATGTTGCGACACTAAAAGCAGTGTTAAGTGATGGCAATCAGTATAAGTTTGGTCCATTGACGCGTGCTGAAGTAGAGAAGAAGAAGCAGCTTGCGACATACGAGGGCGAGATCTATAGACGTGTCACGGCTTTATTGGAACAGAATAAGGATACAATTGCTGCCAACCATCCCCGAACGGTGAAGAATGCAGCTGGCTTCCAGTTATGGGAGTTATGGGATAGGCATGAGCAGGTATTTGACCTTAGTCGATTGTTCGTGGGGTCGCAGGGTACGCTTGGGATTGTGACAGAAGCGACACTAAAACTTGTGAAGCGTGCGAATTTTTCGAGGATGATCGTCACTCCTATCAGTGATCTTATGAATCTTCCTGAGGTAGTACGAACAACCCTCGCTTATGAACCTGCGACATGCGAAACTTTCGATCATTTCACCTATGAACTTGCCGAGCAATACCACCCCGAAGATGCCGCACGTGCTCACGTGGCAAAAGGCAAGCATATCGTGATTTTATCGGTGTTTCAGGGAGACGATCAACAACACACTGATGTATTAGCGGGTCAGGCAAAAGAGAAGCTTGAGTCTCTTGGTCATGAGACATTTTGGATCGATGAACCTGCGACGATCGAGAGCTTCCTTAATATTCGACGGTGGAGTTTTAAGATGTTGCTCGAGCATCCCACTCCAGGTACGCGAGCTGAAGCGTTTCTGGAGGATACAATTGTACCACTTGATCGCTATGGCGAGTTTTTGACGCAACTTGAAGCGATTTTACGTGAGTATAATATGATCTATACGTACGCTGGTCACATTGGTGCAGGGAGCATTCGACTTGTGCCGCTCGTAGACATGGAAGCGGATGGTGCGGCAGAGCGGGTGATGGAGCTCGAAACTCGAGTGAATGATCTTGTTATTGAATTTGGTGGTTCTATCAGCGTAGATCACAATGACGGCATCATTCGCACGCCGTATCTTGAGAAGCAGTTCGGTAGTGAAATGGTTCGGCTTTTTGAAGAGGTAAAGCTACTATTTGATCCACTTGGCATATTCAACCCAGGTAAAAAAGTCGGTGGAACATATGATGATGCATTGAAATATATAATTCGCGAAAACGTAGCATAGATACGTGCGAGTGCTGTAGAATGAGCGTATGGATAAAATAATTATTGTCATCGGTGTTATTGCAGTTATCTTACTCATCATAACAGTAGTAAGCCGCAAAAACCGTCGCGAGAACAGTATGAATAGTGGCTCGTCGGACGGTGGAGGCGCAACGACATTTTCCTCTGAGCGTCATGACACGGATAGTTCATCAGACACTAGTTCAGACGGTGGTGGTGACGGCGGTGGCGGAGGAGGTGAATGATGACGAAGGATAAACTAGTGGGGTATGGAGTAAGCGTGTTATTTATTGGCCTTGGCCTTGCGCTACTTGGGACGCTACTGAATTTTTATGATAGTGCATTCATCTATAAGATTATCGTTCCGTTGACACTGCTGGGTGCAGGAGTTGCACTACTTGGCAACAACCCTTCTGAGCGAACTCGTCGATCAGTTGCCTTGGGGTTGATTGTCTTCGGGCTTGTCTCTCTGTTGATTCAGTTTGAAGTACTGCGCGGCGATGTTGTCAACGCAATTGTAGGGGTTGCGTTTGTGAGTGCGGGCGTCTTTATGGTCTCTCGTCTTACAGACCGTAAAAGTCGAAAAGACACAGAAGTCGACGATATTAGCGTCGTTTAATCATAATTTCGAGATTTGAAATATACTGACGAGCATTTACCATTTTATTTTTGCGTAAATACGCAAGGTGTACTTCGACAAAAGGAAATCTACTATCTGGGTAGTCAGTTGCCATGGGGCTGTAAACGCTTTTTGTGTTCATAGTCGGGTCGTCTTGAAGATCGGCAAGTTTTGCAGTAATCTCTTCGATGGTCATGACAAGAGAGGGTGGAGTAGGAGTCTCACTAATAAGCGTTGCTTCGTTTGACATGATAGAACCTCTTTCCGCGTATACTTCTTGAGTCACGCATATTGTTCTTAGTATGCGCTTATTTTCAATAAATAGCCAATCAAGTTTGACTTTTTATAGTACCTTGTATAACATAGAACTATGACACACAAAGCAGATAGGATTACGTAATGGAAAGGATACTGATGGAAGAGAGCGCTAAATATGCTGAGCAGCTAGCAACGCAGCTGCGAAAAGGTTTCTTGGTGTACTGCGTTTTGCGCGTATGTTCTCACGAGCCGAAGTACACGAGCGACATTATACGAACGCTCAGTGAAGCGGAGATGGTGGTCGTAGAGGGTACTATATATCCATTGCTCAGCCGATTGCAAAAAGATGGCCTGCTGACGCACGAGTGGCAAGAGTCAGAGCAAGGGCCGCCGCGAAAGTATTATAAGATCACCGATTTTGGTAAAGACGTAATGGATCAGGTGACGAAGAAGATTGCTTCACTTAATGCAACACTAAAGAAATTATAAGGAATAACTATGAAAGAGATTACAAGAATTCATCTCGCAGCAACTCCATTTAATGTAGAGATTGATGCAAAACGTGATTTAGAAAAATACCTAGCTGCTATTGAGAAATCGCTTCAGGCTGACGAAGACGCACTGCGCGAGATCGAAGCGCGTATTGTTGAACTACTCGCTGAGCGGGGCGTTGTGAATGAAAGGGCGATCACACGATCCGATATCGAGGCGATCAAGACTCAGCTTGGAGAGCCAGGCGAGTTTATCGATGAGCAGGCAGTTGAGACTATTGTTCATATGCCGTCAAACGATAAGCGCTTGTTCCGTGATCAAGATCGAGGTGTTTTGGGTGGTGTCCTTGCGGGAATTGCGGCATATTTTGGCGTCAACCCGGTATGGTTCCGATTGATTGCAATCGCTTTGACATTCGCATCATTCGGTACAGTTGTCTTGGTGTATGCTGTGCTTTGGATTGCATTACCTCCAGCGAAGACGGCAGCGGAAAAACTGCAAATGGCGGGTAAGCCAGTGACACTCGAATCGATCAAGGGTCAAAGTGAGCAGGCGAGTGACGCAGCTGATCATAGTAAGCCACTGGTAATTGTATTGAGAGTTTTGCTTGGTATCGGATTTATTGGTGTCGGGATAGCCGGACTGGCGGTAACAGGAGCGGCTCTAGTGGCGAGTACACCAATACTCGGAAATGAGATGAATGATGCATCTATTTGGCTGTTTGGTGCAGTCGGCGTAGCAGCAATAAGTGGAATTCTTTTTGTCACGCTTATGAGTCTGGCGGCATACGCATCGTTTGCATGGAAGGTAAGCAAGACGATGATAGTAAGCGCCATAATAATTACCATGGCAGGGTTGACGACATTTGGAACTGCAGTTGGTATTGGCTTTTATGGCTCAAATGTACGAAACCAGTATCTTGATTCGATTACTCACGAAGAAAGAGTTGAGCTATCCACCGAACTTCGTGACGTTAAGCGTATTGTGAGTGAAAGTAAGAGTAGTGCGACTGCGAAAATTACCTACAAAGTAACAAATGATACTCCATATGCTGAAATAAAAACAGTGAGCGCGAGCAAGAATCGACCAAAGCTTGCTGTTACGAGAAGTGGAGACGAAGCACGACTTTCAATTGAAAATACGCAGAATAATAAGTGTAATCAATGGGATGGATATTGCCTGGATAGTATAGAGGTAACCATATACGGCCCAGCCCTTACGGCGATAGAGGCAAAAGAAGGTCAGGTTTCGTATGCGGCTATAAATCAACCTGAGTTATCAGTTATAACTCACCGGGATGCGAGCGTTACGATATCTCAGGGCTCGGTGATTGCACTGAACGCACACCTCGCACAAGGGAGCTCATTGAACGCCAGTGATGCGGCGATCAACGATGTGACGGTAAAGACCGAAAGCGGCACATCGATTGATCTAGGAGTGCTTACACGTCTTACGCTAGATACGCCTGAATCATGTCCTGCTAATAGCAAGGTGACGATTAGTGCGGAGCGAATTAACTCAATAGTAAAAGCTGGACTGCCGCTAGCTCAGTCTGATGAAATAAACGAAGCCTGTACGCAGATACGTCTCGAAGAGCCAACCCAGTAGTTTACATAAAAGGAGAGTGTGATGACACTATATGATATCGTGCGACGATCGGGTCGTAGCTTAAAGAATGCCAAAATGAGGACGCTCTTAACCAGTCTTGCTATCGCCGTAGGCGCTTTTACAGTGACACTGGCGCTGGCTGCTGGAACTGGGGGAAGGGCATATATGGATGATGCCATCGCAACGAGTGGTGATAATAGGGCATTGAACGTATTTCCTCAAGTAGCAAAGGCGACAACCGGCCTAAAGGAGTATGGTAAGGATACAGCTCCTGAACAGGCAAATAAATTGTCAAATAAAGATATCGATGCACTGAAGCGTGTCGATGGAGTGTTGACAGTGACGCCATTTTATCGAGTTGAGTCACAGTTTGTAACGAGAGGTGGTGGATACGCAAAGTTAGTCGCTCCACTGGATGTTCGGATCGACAGAACCGACATGAAGCTCGCAGCAGGCGCACTTCCGAACGGGGTCATACCGATAGGCGGTATTGTATTGCCTGAGTCGTATGTTTCGCAGTTTGGATTTGGGTCAGCACAAGAAGCGATCGGAAAGACGCTCACGATACGTGTTTCACAATTTGATACGCAGGGAGAGGTGACGGATAGTTTCATCGATACAACATTGACGATTGCGGGTATTGACCAGCAGAAGGACTCAGTTATTTATTATGAGCCAGCTGTACGACTATCGCCAGAAGATGGCAAGAAGATGTATGAGTATCAAAATGAGAACCTATCTAAAGGACAGCATTATGGTGTATCTGTGCGAGTAAGTGATACTGCAGATATCGCAGCTGTTCAGGCCGCGATAAAAGCAAAAGGGTATGAGGTGTACTCGCTCGAAGAAACTCGAGCAACGCTCATGCAGCTTGTCACGATTGCGCAGTGGGGGATGATAGGGTTTGGAGCAATCGCCATTTTGGCATCGATTTTTGGAATCATAAACACTCAGTACATATCAGTGCTCGAGAGGACACAGCAAATCGGGTTAATGAAGGCGCTCGGTGTTCGCAGTCGAGATATCGCAAAGCTATTTCGATACGAAGCTGCGCTTGTGGGCTTGCTTGGCGGGCTGACCGGCACATTGCTTGCTCTGATAGCAGGCTTGGCTAATCCATTTATATCAGAGCAACTCGGTATGGACGAAGGAGCAAGGATCTTGTTGTTTGATCCACTAAATAGCTTAATCTTGATAGCAACTCTCGTAGTGATTGCTGTGGCGGCGGGATATTTTCCTGCAAGAAAAGCTGCAAAATTAGATCCAATTGAAGCACTACGAACTGAATAACTAAATGATACAATAGAGAAAAGGGGTTTTATGATTGAAGTAAAGAATGTCACAAAGACATATGGGAAAAAGCAGAATGCGTTTATCGCACTCGATAATGTAAGCTTCACGATTCCAGATGGTGCGAGTGTCGCAATCCTCGGTAAGTCGGGTAGTGGAAAATCAACACTGATGCATGCAATGAGCGGTCTCGATCGACCTGAAAAGGGTGAGGTTGTTATCGACGGTGAAGACATCTTGAAACTGAAGACGAAGCAGGTTGATAAATTCCGCGCAAGTAAGATTGGATTTATTTTTCAAAGTTTTTTTGTGCAGGCAAACGAAACAGTGAGCGATAACGTAAGTTTACCTCTTGAAATCGCAGATATACCTCGCGGTGAGCGCAAGAAAAAGATTCAAGCAGCGCTTGAAGGTGTTGACCTGAGCGAGAAGATTGGCAGCAAGGCAAAAAACCTTTCTGGCGGTCAGAAGCAGCGACTCGCTGTTGCAAGGGCGATTGTAAATAGTCCACAAATTATTTTTGCTGATGAGCCAACAGGAAACCTCGATAGTGTTACAGGTGACAAGGTCGAGAAGATGCTTTTTGGCTATAATAAGAAAAACGGCGTTACGTTGATTATCGTCACACACGACCCTGAACTTGCGGCGAAGTGTGATATTCAGATAAATATTAAGGACGGTAAAGTTGAGTCTATTCGCGACACGAAGCCAGCGACTAAACAGCATACCAGAAAGGTAGTTTCATGAGATTAACCGATACAATCAAGCGAGCAGGTCGCAGTCTTCGTAACGCAAAAGCTCGTACGTTATTGACGAGCCTCGCTATCGGCGTAGGTGCGTTTACTATTACGCTTAGTCTTGCGGCAGGTCAGGGTGGGCGCGCATATACCGACGAAATCGTGACAGCAAACACAAGTGTAAATGAGCTCCTCGTCACGAAAAAACAGCCAGAAGCCAATAGTGGTCCAAAAAAGTATGAAGATACAGGCGTCTCCGCGATGGCGGGATCAATGTCAAACCCCGGTGCAGCTGATATTGCATATCTAACACAGGACGACATCAAGGCGATGGAAAAACTGAATAATGTTACGTCAGTATCGCCAAACTATAGCCCAAGTGTCCGCTATATTACTCGAGAGGGTCAGGATCGCTACGTCGTGGAATCAGTCTCGACATTTAGTCCGAGTGTTACACTCAAGTATGCGGCAGGCTCAGTAGACGGTAATCTTGCTAATGACGAGATCATTCTTACTGAAGAGTATGCAAAGGTGCTTGGATTTTCAAATCCATCAGATGCAATCGGTAAAACCGTTGAGATCCGTGCAGATAAGTTATCTGCACCAGTAAGTGCACCTGAGAACAAACTATTCCCATTCAAGGTGAAGGCAGTGAGTAGCAAATCTGGCTTTGCATTTAGGGCTCAAGGTTCTCTCCTGGTATCGAACGATGCAGCCCGAGAGCTGTATGAGTATATCAACAAAGATACACGAGCTTACGGTAACTTCTTGCTTGCTTCGGTGCAGGTAAACGATGAGAAGAATGCGACAAGTGTCAAAGATGAGCTTAGTACAAAAGGCTTTGAAGCGCAGACGGCAGAAGATGTGCTCGGAGCTATCAACACGTTTATCAATGTACTTCAGGGTATTCTGATTGGCTTTGGTGCACTTGCTGTTCTTACGTCAATCTTTGGGATCATCAACACTCAATACATCAGTGTACTTGAGCGTACGCAGCAGATTGGCCTGATGAAGGCACTTGGTATGCGTCGTCGTGACGTAGGAAGGCTCTTTAAGTTCGAAGCTGCATGGATTGGCTTCTTGGGTGGAGCTATTGGTTCAGGAATGGCGGTTATTGCCGGTCTGATCGCCAACCCACTCATCAACAGCGCACTTAAGCTTGAAGATGTGACGTTGCTGCAATTTAATCCTATTGCCGTAGCAAGTGTCATTATCGGTCTTATGATTATTGCGATTGCTGCGGGCATTCTGCCAGCTCGAAAAGCTGCAAAACTTGATCCAATTGAAGCACTTCGCACAGAATAAAAGCGAACTATAATTGGACATGAAAGCGCCCTGACCACGAATGGTCAGGGCTTTTGCTTCAGCGCCGAGGAGGCTTGTCTTCGAAAATACCTGAAGTTGGAAATTTTCCGTATAGGAATGCAAGTATGCCGAGGACAACCACCACCACTGGAACGGTGATTTTCACGCTGGTGATGGCATAGAACTCACTGTCTACGAGACATAGAATTCCGTATATAGCCAAAAACGCTATTACGATAATCCCAGCAAGTATTGCACCTCGAACGGTTGCTTCCTTATTGGTGATATCCTCTCTTGGATGAAAAACATTTGCCAGATGGGGTGATCCGTGCTTTTTTTCCATGACTTTCCTTAACGTAAGTAGGGGCTGAAGTCTTTATTTATTATACTACTTATGCATTAAAAAGTCAATATTACATACGCCCATAGGCCGATACTACCCACGAAAGTAGTTTTCCTCTATAATAGCAACTATGTTAGATATCCGTTACGTACGCGAAAATCCAGAGCGCGTCAAAGAATTCTCAAAACAAAAAGGCTATGATGTCGATGTCGATAGAGTGCTTACTCTTGATGAGCAGCGTCGAGAATTGCAGCAGCAGATCGAAGTGTTGCGTACTGAGCGTAATAGTATTGCTGATGCGATGAAGCAGTCGGGTGGTAAGCCGGACCAGACACAGATCGATAGAGGTCGCGAATTGAAAGTTGAGATTGCAGAGATTGAAGAGAAGTTTAATGGTATTGACGATGAATTCCTGAGTCTTTTTAAGAAGATCCCAAATATTCCCGCAGATGACGTGCCGATTGGCGCAACCGAAGATGAAAATGTCGTTGCTAAGAAAGTAGGGGAGCCGGCGCAGTATGGCTTTACGCCAAAGTCTCATGCGGAGATTGCCGAAACAAAGGGCTGGCTCGACAAGGAGCATGCGGCGAAAGTGACAGGCTCACGCTTCGCCTACTTAAAAGGTGATCTCGTGAAGCTACAATTTGCTTTGATTCAGTTTGTTATGGATAAACTATCTGACCAAGCATTTATCGATGAGGTTATTGCTGAGAATAACCTTACTGTGAGTAATAAGCCGTTTCTTCCTGTGCTGCCACCGTTTATGCTACGAACTGAGCTGTATGACGCAATGGATCGCCTTGAGCCACGCGATGACCGCTACAAGATTGAGGATGAAGATCTCTGGCTACAGGGAAGCGCAGAGCATGTACTAGGAAGTATGCACGCTGATGAGATTTTTAACGACTCAGAGCTACCTGTTCGCTACATAGGGTATGCGACGAGCTTCCGACGCGAGGCGGGTACGTATGGAAAAGACATGGAAGGTATGTTCCGTATGCACCAATTTGATAAGCTCGAGATGGAAAGTCTCACTGCTGGCGATGATGGTCTGCAAGAACATCTCTTATTGGTTGCGATTCAGGAGAAAATTATGTCTCTTCTCGAGATTCCATATCAAGTGCTTCAAAAATGTACTGCAGATATAGGTAAACCGAATGCACGAGGTATTGATATCGAAGCATGGTTGCCAGGGCAGTCTGCGTATCGCGAGACACACACCGCTGATTATATGACTGACTATCAGGCGAGGCGACTAAAGACTCGTGTTCGTCGCGCTGGCGGTGATATAGAGTTGATTCATACAAATGATGCAACAGCACTGCCACTTAGTCGTGGGCCGATTGCAATCATCGAAAATCACCAGACGTCGGAAGGGGATGTGATTATCCCGACGATTCTACGTTCATATATGGGTGGCAAAGAACGTATTTAAGGTCAAAGTGCTTCTTATGCAGGCTTTTTAGAGGCATGGCAAAACATAAGCGGATGAGCTATAATAAAGGGACTAAACCAACGCGGATATAAAAGCCAAGGAGGATAGCGAATGATTAGTAATATCAGCATTACTGGAGTCAAATATGACCTGGATGAGACGACAAAAAAGTACGTCATCAAAAAGATCGGACGGCTCGATCGTTATCTTCCACGGCACGCTCGAAAGTCAGCATCGGCCGACGTCGTGCTCAAAGAAGTCGGACGTGTTCACGGCAATAAATATGAAGCTGAAGTTATCATTCATGTGCCAGGCAAGACACTCACCGCGAAAGATTCAACAGTAAATATGCTTGCAGCCCTAGATATTGTAGAGGCAAAACTTGCCTCGCAGCTACATAAGTATAAGGAAACTAATATTCCGCATGTCGGAAAACGAGGTATACTTGCACGTTTTAAGCGAAGTTACGCAAGAGAAGCTGGCGCATAGTACGGTAAGTCGAAAAACACCTCTAGGAATATGAGGTGTTTTTTTGTCTGGGAGCTTTTATCTCAGGAGAAAACAGCGTATACTAGACCATAGTAATTTCAGACTATTTTTCAGGAGCAAGGGTATTTCTATGGTCAGTAGACAAAAGGTGTTAACAAAAGTATTTGGCGATCCGCAAAAGCGACTCTTGAGGGCGCTCGAAAAGCGCGTTGACGCGATTAATGATCTCGCCGAAAAATACAACAAGATGACAAAGCCAGAGCTTAAGAAGCAAACGGCTGAACTTAAGAAGAAGCTTGGTAAAAAGGGCGTGACGCTTGATACGATTCTTCCCGAGGCGTTTGCACTTGTGCGTGAAGCGAGTGATCGTGTACTTGGCATGCGACATTTTGATGTGCAGCTCATTGGCGGTATGGCACTTCATGATGGTAATATCGCCGAAATGAAGACAGGTGAAGGTAAGACGCTTGTTGCAACGCTTCCAAGCTATCTCAACGCACTTGAAGAAAAAGGTGTGCATGTAGTGACTGTGAATGACTACCTAGCTCAGCGTGATGCTGGCGAAATGGGTGAGTTGTTTGATTTCCTTGGCCTATCGACTGGTGTTATCATCGCCGATGCTTCATTTATTTATGATGGTGAGTACGACAATGATGCGCATGATGACCCGCGCATGCGCCGGCTCCGACCAGTGTCTCGCAAGGAGGCATACGCAGCTGATGTCACCTATGGCACAAACAATGAGTTTGGTTTTGATTATCTCCGCGACAACATGGTGAACGAAGTTGAGCTACTTCGTCAGCGTGAACTGAATTTTGCGATTGTGGATGAGGCCGACTCGGTGCTTATCGACGAAGCGCGCACACCGCTGATTATTAGTGCGCCTGCCGCAGAGAATCCTGATAGCTATCATCAATTTGCAAAAATTGCCGCGAAACTTGTTCCGGATGATTTTATCCTTGATGAAAAGCGTCGTAGTGTTTCGCTGACGGACGAGGGTGTCGAGAAAGTACAACGCATGCTTGGGGTAAAAAATCTTTATACGCCAGATTATATTCGTTCTGTCTATCACCTTGATCAGGCATTAAAAGCGCAGACGCTCTTTAAGCGTGACAAAGATTACGTAGTAACAAACGATGGTGAAGTGATTATCGTCGACGAACACACGGGCCGTTTGATGCAAGGTCGTCGCTACAACGAAGGTCTTCATCAGGCGATTGAGGCAAAAGAGAATGTTCCAGTGCTTCAGGAGAGTATGACGCTCGCAACTGTATCGTTCCAGAACTATTTCCGCCTGTACAACAAGCTTTCGGGTATGACGGGTACAGCCTTCACTGAAGCCGAAGAGTTCCAGCAGATCTATAGCCTGGATGTTATTCAGATTCCATCGAATCGTCCGATTGCTCGTGAAGACAAAGAGGATCTTATATTCAAGTCTGAGAAGGGAAAACTTAAAGCTGTTGCAGAAGCAATCAAGGAGTACCACAAAGTTGGCCGTCCGGTACTTATCGGTTCTGCATCCATTGCAAAAAATGAGATGATTGCGGCGTATCTTGATAAAGAGAATATTCCGTATGAACTTTTGAATGCGAAGAACAATGAGCGCGAGGCGGCGATTATCGCAAAGGCTGGAGAAAAAGGTGCAATTACACTTGCAACAAACATCGCTGGTCGTGGTACGGACATTAAGCTTGGTGAAGGTGTCGTAGAACTTGGCGGACTGGTTGTAATTGGCTCTGAGCGACATGAGTCACGTCGAATCGATAATCAGCTCCGTGGTCGTGGCGGTCGACAGGGTGATCCGGGAGAGACGCAGTTTTATGTTTCAACCGAAGACGACTTGATGCGTATCTTCCAGGGCGACCGAATTGCAAGCCTGATGGATCGACTTGGAGTTGATGAGGATACACCAATTCAAAACAAAGCTGTATCGAAGACACTTGAAGCTGCTCAAAAGCGTGTTGAAGGCTACAACTACGATACTCGTAAAAACGTTGTTCAGTACGATAATGTCATCAACCGTCACCGACGTGTCGTTTATGTTATGCGACGTAAGATCCTTGAAGGTGATGATATCAAGCCTGAGATCGAACGACTACTTGAGGAGAAAGTGCGTGAGCTGACAGCAGTTCCTGCGAAGAATAACAAAAACTTTGCTGAAGAATTTACCTCTGTATTCCCGATTGATGATAAAAATCTAGAAGCTATAGGCCTTGAGAAAAAGGATAAGCTTCGTTTTGATGAGGCGCTTAAGGCAGTCAAGAAGCTATACGAGGCAAAAGAGAAAGAGCTCACTCCTGAGATTGTTCGAAAAGTTGAGCGCGAAGTCTACCTTCAGGTGCTTGATACACTTTGGATGCAACACCTCGAGAATATGCAGCACCTCCGCGAAGGTATTCATTGGCGAAGTGTTGGACAGCGTGACCCACTTGTCGAATACCGTGCTGAATCACAAAAACTCTTCGAGAGTCTTCAGACGACACTTCGCGATGAAGTGCTTCGTGCTGTCATGCATGTTCACCCAAGCGACGTAGTTGTTCAGGCAGAGGAAGAGTATGACACTGAGCTTACAAAACTTGCTGAATCGGCAGTTGAAAAGGGTGTCAACGAAGTGACTGGCGGTGAAGAGAATCGTGATGACGACTTTAGTAAGACAAAAAAAGCTAAGACAGTTTCTGAATCAAATAAGATCAAGAACGATGCGCGTAAAAAGAAGAAGACCGCTCGTCAAAACCGAAAAAAGAAGCGTAACTAGGCCACGCCTGTATGAAGCATACTGTTGAAGAAGTACGTTTAAGTAACGGTGCCCGTGGGCTTTTGATCGATGTACCTGGTGCAACGGTGATGAGTTTTCAGTTTCAATTTCGCGCGGGCAATCGCTATGTGGCGAATAAGGATATTTACGAAACTGCGCACATCATGGAGCATATGGCTTTTGGTGCAAATGCTCGATTTAGAAATGAGCATGAATTTGAGGCTGAGTTTACAAAAAATGGTGCGTATCATAATGCCTATACGAGTGATATGAGTATGGTCTATGTCGCGGATTGCGCTGACTTTGAATGGGAGCGAATCTTCGATCTTCAGCGAGTATCTATCTGCCAGCCTCGCTTTAATCCTGACGAGCTCGAGGCGGAAAAGGGTAACGTAAAGAGCGAATTGACTGGGTATTTAAATAATCATAATCGAGTGTTATGGCCAAAAGTACAGCAACTTCTCGGTGAAGATGTCTACACATTTAACCAACGATTAAAAACAATTGCTAATGTAACGCTCAAAGATATAAAAGAGCATCACAACCGTACGCATACAGCTAAAAACATGCGCTTTGTCATCGCAGGTAAGCTTCATGGACGAAAAAGTGAAATCAAAAGACAGCTTGAAGACTGGGAGCTAAAAGAGGGTGAGCGATTCGATGCGCCACACGATCTATTTTCTGCGGGCAACCCAACGTTGATTCGCCGCAAAGAAGCATCCAACCTTACGTTTGCTTGGTCTATGATTGCTCCACGTGAATTGTCAGATGAAGAGTCTGATGCTATGAACTGCTTGGATCATATTTTGACAGGTACAATGCATTCACGGATCTACGGTGCGGCACGCAAAAAAGGCCTCGCTTATGGTATGTTTAGTGACACGTCAGTAGGGTTCCACGACAGTAGCTGGGATTTTGGAGGACAAGTAAACCTCGAAACATCAGGTGCGCTGTTTGATATCATCGTTCGTGAGCTTGGGCAAGTTCTCGACGGTAAGATTACAGAGGCAGAGATTGATGCGGCAAAGTCATACGCACTCGGTCGTCACCAGATGGGCGCACAGACAGTGGCGCAAATTAGTAATTTTTACACGAATCGTTATTTTGCTGACGGTGAGGTGAAGGATTATGAGAAGGTACCTGAATCGATAACACATACTTCTCGTGACGTGATGATCAATACCGCTCGCGAGTTCATCGATCATAATATATCAGTACTTGCGGGAGTGAGTAGTGGTGAAAAGCAGGATATTGTTGAGCTTAGTAGTAAGCTTGAGACATTGTTTGTGAAAAAATAATAGGAGTATTTAGCGCTATGAATGTTGTGATCGCAGGATACGGAGCCGAAGGCAAATCCAACTACGAGTATTACTTAAAACGTGGTGACTTCGTGACGATCGCAGATGAAAGGCTAGAGCTTGACGATGCTCCCGATGACGCCGCACTGCTACTCGGTGAGGACGCGTTCGCTCGATTAAATGGATTTGACCTTGTCGTCCGAACAGCTGGGCTCGCACCCTCTAAGATTTCTACTGATGGACAGGTATGGTCCGCGACGAATGAATTTTTTGCTGAGTGCCCAGCTCCGATCATCGGAGTGACGGGTAGCAAAGGTAAGGGGACGACCTGTAGTCTTATTACGAGTATCCTTCGAGCGGCAGGAAAAACGGTGCATCTTGTTGGTAATATCGGAGTACCCGCGCTTGATGTGCTGCCTAAAATCTCCGCTGAAGATATCGTTGTGTATGAGCTGAGTAGTTTTCAACTATGGGACCTAGAGCGATCCCCATCCGTTGCAGTTGTGCTGCACATGGAGCCTGATCATCTTGATGTCCATGCCTCTTTTGAGGAATATATAGAAGCAAAAGCGAATATCCGCGTCCATCAAAAAGACTCAGACGTATGTTTCTATCATCCAACGAATGTTTTCTCCAAGCAAATAGCAACTTCACTGACTACGGAAAATGACGAACAGGTATTGCCGTATAATACAGTCAATGAGCGTAACGACAGGGTGTCGGTTGCCTTTGTAGATGGGCAGAATTTCTTCGCATCACGAAAAAGTGCGGAGCCGATACAGATTTGTCCACTCAATGCATTGCAGCTCCCAGGGGCGCATAATCAAGAAAATGCCTGTGCGGCAATCTCGGCAAGTCTTTTATTTACCGATGATTTTTCTGCAGTAGAACGGGGTCTCCGAGATTTCTCAGGTTTGCCTCACCGATTGAAGTTCGTGAGAGCGGTCAATGAGGTTCGTTATTATGATGACAGTATTGCGACAACTCCTGGAAGTGCTTCAGCGGCGCTGGCTGCTTTTTCAGAGCCAAAGGTGTTGATTATGGGTGGGTCAACAAAGGGTGCTGATTTTACAGATTTTGCGAAGGTGGCGCAGCGGAGTAATATACGAAAAATTATTCTGATTGGGGATGAAGCGGCGCGTATCGCGGCCGCACTCGATGAACATGGGGTAGCCACTGAAAATCTTGGCAGTGAAGTGACGATGACGCAAGTGGTGGGAGAGGCGCACGCCTCGGCTATCGCAGGCGATGTTGTGGTACTAAGTCCAGCATGCGCAAGTTTTGGTATGTTTAAGAACTACGCCGATCGTGGTGACCAGTTTATCGCTGCCGTTCAGGCGCTTTGATATAATAGAGAAAATAAAAGGGGAGAGCCATGCAACAACAACCAGAAAATGAAGCTGTCACTAAAGCGCGTCGTTCGAGTGATCTCGTCGTATTGATTAGTATACTTGTGGGTATCGGAGTAGTGCTATTTGTATTTTTCTTAATGGGGCTACTACTTACTATTGCCGGCAGTGAGTTTATGCGAGATGAGTATACCGGTGAGGTCGGTACGGTTGTTGACTATCTTCTTGGGATTGGATTCTACGCATTTTTCCTTGGAATATTTTTGGTGATTCTGCTCGTTACGATTCGCGTTATGCGCCAATCGTTTCTTGGAAACGCTCTGCAGGTTGAGTATAGCAATTACGCATGGCTTCGTGATTGGAGTAATAAGGTTGCCGAAGACTTGCAGATGCCGCGTGTTGAGATTTTTATTACTCAAGACCCTGTCATTAATGCATATGCGATTGGATTTAAGACGCCATATAATATTATGCTAAACTCTGGTGCTATTCGGTATCTTTCGAAAGAAGAGCTAAAAGCCGTAGTGGTGCATGAAATGGCGCATGTAAAATACCACCATACTCAATGGAACGCATACCTTGGAATTCTGACAGCCCTACCTATCATTGGTGGACTGACAAGCTGGCTAATCGCATTTTGGGGTCGTCGCGCTGAGCTTACCGCTGATAGGCTTGCACTTTGCTACCTTAAGGATGTGGAACTTGTGAAAAACTCTCTCGTAAAAGTGCATGTTGGCCCGGATGTTGCCGCATCATTTAATGATGTTGCTCGCCAGTGGCAGGTTATTAATACAGAAAGTACGTTTAACCGATTTTCGCAAACGTTTAGTAGTCATCCTTTCCTTGTTCGACGGTTGCAGCATCTTGATAATTCTACATACCTGATTACTCCGCCGGCGCAAAAAGAGGCTCATGCAACCACTCATTAAGCGTGTAACACAGTTACGCGATGCGATTGATGTCGCGTATGGACAATTGGCGATTGATGATCGTAGCAACAAAGCTGTCCGTCTCGAAGAGGATCTTGCACGTCCTGAGATATGGAATAATCCAACAGACGCCCAAGAGAAGAGCCGGCAACTTGCAGCGCTCCATAGTATGGTTGAGCCGTGGCGGACACTTCGCGCGCAGACTGCAGATATTGTTGAGCTCATGGAGCTTGGAGACGACAGTCTACTGAAAGAGTTTGATGGACAAGTGAATGCGCTAGAAAAGGAATTTAGTGAGCGCAAAAAAGAGCTCCTGTTTAACGGTGAATATGATGATCACAATGTCATCTTAAGGCTTAGTGCTGGCGTCGGGGGACTTGATGCGCAGGATTTTGCTGAAATGCTGGAAAGGATGTACCTACGCTGGGCGGAAAAGCAGGGCATAGAGACCCGTCAAATCGAACGCTCTAGCGGAGATGAGGCTGGACTTAAGACGAGTGTGATTGAATTTGTCGGACCGTATGCGTATGGCAGGCTTCGCTCGGAGAATGGCGTCCATAGACTCGTGCGACTGAGTCCGTTTAATAGTGATAACCTACGACAAACGAGCTTTGCTCTTGTGGAGGTGCTGCCACAAATTGATACTCCAGATGAAGTGAAGATCGAAGATAAAGATTTAAAAATTGATGTCTATCGCGCGGGTGGTCATGGCGGGCAGAGTGTTAATACGACAGATAGTGCTGTGCGAATAACGCATGTCCCGACAGGTATTGTCGTGGCGATCCAAAATGAGCGCTCACAGCTTCAAAACAAAGAAACGGCTATGAAGATTTTGAGATCAAAACTTGCGGCACTTCGTATGGAGCAACATGCGGAGAGTATTAGCGATTTGCAAGCGGGGGAGTCAGCGAACTGGGGATCTCAGATACGCAACTATGTCCTTCATCCATATACACTTGTTAAGGATACTCGCACGAAGCATGAAGATCGCGATGCGAGTGGTGTTCTTGACGGTAAGATTGATGGCTTTATTGAAGCATATCTCGAGAGTCAAATAGGCGAGTAGACTGGTATTTTAAAGCTGATTTGATATAGTAGATAATAATGCTTACGGATACCCTTATTGCCTATGGCTTATTAGTTGCAGCCCTTGTGGTTGGCTATATTTTTGTTAAATTACCTATTATTCGAAAGGCATACTTGCCTGCCAGTGTTGCCGCAGGGTTGTTGCTTCTTGCGCTTGGACCGCAGCTACTCGGAGAGATCCCTAAAGAATACTACGGGACGTGGTCTCCACTCCCGGCATTACTTATCAATGTTGTCTTTGCGGGTCTGTTCCTTGCACGCCCGCTTATTTCGCTGAAACGCATGTGGCAGGTTGCAAGCCCGCAAGCCGCGTTTGGTCAAACAATTGCTTGGGGTTACTATGCGTTAGGCGGGTTGGTGACGTTGTTTATCCTGATACCACTTTTTCAAGCGTCGCCGCTCACGGCAGCTTTGATAGAAGTGAGCTTTGAAGGTGGTCATGGCACAGCTGCTGGTATGATACCAGTGTTCCATGAGCTGAATTTTGCCGCTGGCCAAGAGATTACGGTGGCGCTTGCAACGACGAGTCTTGTCTGTGCGTTGGTATCGGGTTTTATTTTGATAAGTTGGGGGCGTCGTCGGGGGCATTTCAAGGAGGGCGGTCCAGTCGAGAAGATTCAGAATAAGATATACCATCGACGGATTATCCACGAACTTAAGCAAAAAGGTGTTCAACTTCGCGAGGAGATAACAATTGGGCGATTCGTTTCTCATATTATTCTCATTGCAGTTGCGGTGGGGTTAGGACTCTTGACTCATTGGCTTTTGCTTCAGATCGAAAATGCCTGGTGGGGACAGAATGGCGTGAAAGTGTTTGGCTATATGCCTGTGTTTACCTTCTGTATGTTTGGGGGTATGGCAGCTCAGATTATTTGGACGAAGTTTAAATGGCACGTATCGCGACCTGTGGTTGAACTGATCTGCGCGGCGGCACTGAGTATCCTCATTGTAACCGCTATTGGAACAATGTCTCTTGATTTCATCTCACGAGATGGCTGGATCTTTGTTATTCTGGCAGCCACAGGTGTTCTTTGGGTATTGTTTTGTTTCTTGGTGCTTGGTCGTTTTATGTTTAAGAAACACTGGTTCTCAAATGCGATCGTCAGTGCCGGTCAGTCAATGGGGACGACGGCAACTGGACTCCTCTTTGCTCAGATTGTTGACCCAAAACAGCGCACAGGAGCGGTGGAGAGCTTTGGCTATAAACAACTTCTGTTTGAGCCGTTCATGGGCGGAGGTGTTGTCACGGCACTCTCAATGCCAGCTATTGTTTTGCTGGGACTTCCACTATTCACGGCAATCGCCGGTGCATTCTGTCTATTTTGGCTTCTCGCTGGCTTGTTGTATTTTGGTAGACGGTAGGCTGGATCGACTTTTCACACAAAACTTATGCTATAATACTATAAGTAATGATTCTATTAGATAGGGTAACTAAATCGTACGGCAAGGACATGAAGCCGGCAATTAATCGCGTGAGTCTTCACGTTGAACCTCGAGAGTTTGTCATCTTGGTAGGCACAAGCGGAGCAGGCAAATCTACGCTTCTTAAGTTGCTAACTCGAGAAGAGAAGCCAAGTAGCGGTAAGATTGTTGTCGGTGGAATTGACTACGATACACTCAAGGATAAACATATTCCACTACTTCGACGAAAGATTGGCGTTGTCTTCCAGGACTTCAAGTTGCTCCCACAGCGTACGGTATTTGAAAACATCGCGTTCGCTCTTGAGATCGCCGGCATGACAAATCGTGAGATTAAAAATACAGTCCCTAAGGTGATTGAACTTGTTGGATTGAAGGGTAAAGAAAAGAACTTTCCACACCAACTTTCTGGCGGAGAGCGTCAACGTGTGGCGATTGCTCGTGCAGTTGTTCGTCAGCCAAAAATTCTTATTGCCGATGAGCCAACGGGTAACCTTGATCCTCGTCATAGTTGGGATATTGTTCGCTTACTTGAAAAGATCAACAAATACGGAACAACGGTTCTTCTGACGACTCATAACGTAGAGATCGTTAATAAATTGCAGCGTCGCGTGATTACTATTGAACATGGAAAGATTACAAGCGATCAGGCGCAGGGGAGCTATAGACAGTAATGGCAAAACGTAAACTTGACGCAAAAGCGTTCTCACAGCAAAAACGCAAACGTCGCCAGTGGCTCACGTTTGTTCGTATGTGCCGCTACGGAGTCAATAACTTCAGCCGTAATGCGTGGCTGACGATTGCGGCTACGGCAGTTATGACAATCACACTGTTGATTATCTTTGTGACACTTTCTGCACGGCAGGTGCTTGTCGACACAGTTGATCAAATCAAAGATAAAGTAGATATGTCAATTTACGTTAAAACGGATACGACTGACGATCAGGCAAAGAAAGTGAGCGAGGAGCTTAAAAAGCTCGGTAGCGTAAAAGAAGTGACGTATATAAGTCCTCAACAAGCTCGTAAGGACTTTGCTGCTGCAAACGTCAAAGATGACCAGACTCTGGATGCGCTCAACGAAGCAACCAATAAACTCCCAGGGACGTTTCGTGTAAGTATCAGTGACATTAACAACCCTTCCGAGTTAGATAACTTCGTTAAAAATAATCAGACATATAAAGCGCTTGCAGATCCAAATCGTGCTGCATCTTTTAGTGGTGAGCGACGTACTGCCATACAGAATATTGGCCGTTGGGTGGGATTCGCGGAAAAGGTTGGATTAGCAGCCAGCGCAGTGTTTATCGTTATATCATCGCTTATCGTCTTTAATACGATTCGCATGGCTATCTTTAATCGTAAGGAAGAGATTCAGATGATGAAGCTTATTGGTGCAGACCGAAGCTTTATTCGCGGCCCATTTGTTGTTGAGGCTGTCGTGTACGGCTTTATTGCGGCGATTCTTGCTACGGGGTTGGGTATGGCGGCGCTCTATGGCTCGAAAGAGAAGCTTGAGAGCTATGAGGTTGCTGTTGGACCGACTATTGATGCAGCAACTCTTTATCTTGGATTTGTTCTTATTGGTATGATTTTTGCCGGAGCACTCATAGGAGTTATTTCCTCACTTCTTGCGACACGAAAGTATCTGAAAATTTAACGTAAAAGCAGCTTAAGTTTTTGCTTAGGCTATATTGCTTATGATAGGATAAATAAGATGATCAAACACGCCACCACGCATAATAACAGGGTAGGATATGTCACGAGACTCTCTGCTTTTGCAGTAGCGATTCTTATGATGATTGCAGCGCCGATTGCCTATACTGATAAAGCATTTGCTGATCAGTATGATAATCAACTCAGTGCTCTTCGCGCACAGGCTGACCAGTATCAGGCTCAGGCAAATGAATTAAGAGCAAAGGCGGATACACTACAAAATAAACTCGATGAGATTACTGCGCAGAAAAGTGCTATTGAAGCAAGGATTTCGATTAGCCAGACAAGACATGATCAGCTCGTGCAAGAAATTGCACAAAATGAAAAAAAGATGGGACAAGCGCAGGATGTTCTGGGTGACACATTGGCGAGTCTTTACGTCGACGGAAAGATATCCTCACTTGAGCTACTTGCGAGTAGTCATAATGTTGGTGATTTTATTGACAAGCAAGAATATCGCAGCTCAGTTCGCGATGAGCTGAAGAAATCAATCGATACGATTAAGGCACTGAAGAAAAAGCTTGATGCTGATAGAAAAGATCTAGAGAAAGTGCTTGCTGATCTTGCTACCCAAAATGCACAACTTGCCGCAACACAGGCCGAGCAGGCACGACTTGTTGAGCAGACTCGCGGAGAAGAGGCTGCATATCAGCAGCTGGTAAATAGTACCCGAAGCCAGATGGCGGAGGTGACATCACAACAACAGGCGTATTATCAAAGTCTTGTGAGTAAAGGCGGGGGAGGTAACTCGGGAGTTATCGGAAGCTTTAGCTACTCTAATCTTAGCCCTAGTAACGGTGCAGGTGGCTGTTCTGGCGGATATCCGTATTGTCAGGCGCAAGACACAATGGTTGATCCATGGAATCTGTATAACCGAGAATGTGTTAGCTACGTCGCATGGGCACTTGAAAAACGTTTCAATAAGAAGGTGAATCCCTTCCGAGGTGATGGTAATGCGACTGACTGGCCTGTAAGCGCGGTCACATGGAGTGGTGCAATGCGTGTCTACTCGCCCCAGCGTGGAGACGTTGTCGTACTTCCTGCTTCAGGTAGCTTTGCTCCTATCGGACACGTCATGATTGTCGAATCAGTTTCGGGTAATACTATGTTTGTTAGCCAGTACAATTTCTATGGAACAGGGCAGTATAGTACGATGAACGTACAAAACTCCGGTGTCGTACTTTTACGCTTTCAAAATAGGTAGATAGGCCTGCTGCTAAGGTCTGGACATTTTATCCTGCTTATGCTAGGATGGTAAGTAATGAAACAACGGTCCACCACACCAGTTTCGAACACTTCTTTTGCCGTGAAAGCGTCACTAGTCGCAATAGCCATATTGATGGCAGTTGCTACTCCTATCCAGATAGGAAAAGTCGTAAAGGCGGATGAGTTCGATGAACGAATAAAAACGATACAAAACGAAATTGATCAGTACCAGACAAAAGCAAATGAACTAAAAGGAAAAGCAGATACACTCCAGCAGGCTGTTGATGCATTAACAAACCAAAAAAATACGATTCAAGCTCAAATCAACCTCAAGCAGGCTGAGTTTGATAAATTGACAGCTGATATTGCGGCAAATGAAAAAAGCATTGCAACAAATCAAGACGTACTTGGAGATACAATTGCGAGTCTTTATGTCGATGGCAAAATCTCGACACTTGAAATGCTTGCGAGTAGCAAAAACATCGGTGAATACGTTGATAAGCAGGAGTATCAGTCTTCTGTTCGTGATACGTTAACTAAGACTATTAACGACATTAAAAAAACAAAGAAGCAGCTTGAGCAGCAGAAAACTGCTGTTGAGCGTAACCTAGAAGACCAAAAAGCTCAACGAGAAGTATTGGCACAAAAAGAAGCTGAACAAGCAAGTCTTGTTGCTCAGACTCGCGGAGAAGAGGCCGCCTATCATAATCTTTCCGGAGAACGTGAACAGCAAAAGCAGAAACTGCAAGAACAGCAGCAGGCAGCGATTGAAGCTGCAATGCGACGTGCTGCGGCAGCAAGTGGTGGTGGCGGTTCACAGGCAGTAGCGGGCGATCCACGAAAGGGCGGCTATCCAGCAAATCTCGCTAACTCTGACTACTACAACCCTGTAGTTGATAATTGGGGTATGTATTCTCGCCAGTGCGTAAGCTATACTGCTTGGAAAGTATTCCAGAAGAACGGCTATATGCCATACTGGGGTGGTCGAGGCAATGCTAATCAGTGGCCAGGCAACGCTCGTGCCGCTGGCATTGGTACCGGGACAACTCCTCGTGCGGGCTCTGTCGGCGTAATTATGGCCGGACAGTATGGTCACGTCGTATGGGTTGAAAGCGTCAATAGCGACGGCACGATAAATATTAGTCAGTATAACTATTTCAATGCTGGCGGTAGTGGCTGGGGTCACTATAGCGAGATGTACAATGTATCACCTCGTGCTTACGACGTATACATTTATTTCTAGGCTGAATTAAAGCAAAAGTAGTATAGCGCACTCCTTGAGGGGTGCGCTATACTAGTAGGGAATTAAATTCCTAGTAAACGGAATGACTGAAGGGGAGTATAGAGTGACTGAAGCGCCGAAGGATGTGACGCCAAAACGAGCAAAGCAGAAAAAATGGAGTATGATGCCAAGTACGTTTGTACTTATTATTGGCGTAGCTGTCGTGGTCGGTTATGGGGCGGGAACGCGCAATGATCAGATTATGGGGACAGTGGGGCCGTTCTTTGGGCTTCGGGTCGCCTCGGGTGAGATTGACTTGTCTAACGTGCAAGAAACGTATCGGCAATTGAAGGCTAATTTTAATGGCGAGCTTGACGAGCAGGCAATGAAAGATGGCGCGAGCCGTGGACTTGTTGCGTCTGCGGGTGATGATTATACGGTATTTCTGAGTCAAAAAGAGGCGAAATCATTTGATGACGATTTGAATGGTAATGTTGGCGCAGGAATCGGGGCTGAGATAGGGCTACGTAGCGATAAGCCTACAGTCATTCGTCCTTTGAAAGATAGTCCTGCCCTAAAAGCGGGCATAGAGGCGGGCGATGTTATCGTCAAGGTGAATGATGAAGCGGTGACGAGTGAATGGACGGTCAATAAGACGGTAGAGAAGATCAAGGGTGAGGCCGGCACGACAGTGAAGCTATCTGTTCTTAGGGACGGAGAGGTCAAAGAGTTTACGGTGACACGAGATACCATCAATAGTCCAAGTGTAGAGTCGCGTATTGATGGTAAATTGGGCGTGCTAACGATTAGTCGGTTTGATGGCACGACGACCGATCTTGCGCGAAAAGCGGCGCAAAGTTTCAAAGACCAAGGCGTTGAAAAGGTTATACTTGATCTTCGTAATAATGGTGGAGGTGTTCTTGGTGCTGCTCAAGATGTGTCAGGGTTGTGGCTTCGCGATAAGGTGGTCGTTAGTGAGCGACGCGGTGAAAAAGTGACAGACGAACTTCGTTCTGGAAATAACCCCATCCTAGAAGGAATGCCCACAGTCGTGCTTGTAAACGGTGGTAGCGCGAGTGCGAGCGAAATCGTAGCCGGTGCACTTCAGGATCATAAAGCAGCAACGCTGATAGGTGAGAAGACGTTTGGTAAAGGAAGTGTGCAGCAGCTTATCTCACTACCAGACAGTGCTGTATTGAAGGTGACGGTTGCACGTTGGTATACGCCGAACGGCAAAAACATCAACAAAGAGGGTATCCAGCCGAACGAGAAGATTGAAATGACGAGAGACGATGTGAATGCGGGCCGAGATCCTCAGCTCGAAGCGGCGCAATCTAAGCTGCAGTAATAGATAAGCTTGTGCCTTATGAGTGATCTGTAGTACTATAGAGACACTATGCAAGACCAACCAAAAAAGAAAATCCTACTTGTCGAAGACGATATTGCATTGGCTGCAGTATATCGCTCCCGACTTGAACTTGAAGACTTCGAGACACTTGAAGTAAATAACGGCGAGCAAGCGCTACAAGCAGCAAAAGAGTTCAAGCCTGACCTTATTTTGCTTGATGCGATGATGCCGAAGATTAGTGGGTTTGATGTACTTGATATTCTTCGAAATACTCCAGAGACTATGAATATTCGAGTTATTATGCTGACAGCGCTAAGCCAACCGAAAGATAAAGAGCGCGCAGAAGCACTTGGTGTTGACGACTATCTTGTAAAGTCACAGGTTGTTATTGGTGATGTTGTTGACCGGGTGAGGCATCATCTCGGACTTGCAGTAAGCTAGGTACGTTATCTATGCAGCAAATGACACCCACTATCGGGTGTTATTTTTTCTATATAGGAGTTAGCACTAAAATAGCACAGATAAATCTGTGCTATTTTACGGTTTTAGTGTCGTAGTTACTTTACGATAACTTGCGTACGTGGAACGGTCTTGCCTGTAAACTTGCTCTTTCGAACTTTTGCAAACTCGACAACGCCATCAACGGCAGCATGGATAGTAAAGTTGCGGCTGATAAAAGTACCAGGACCAGCAATCTTTGAGCTACCAGTTTGACGAACGAGTACTTCGCCTGCACGAACTTTTTGGCCACCAAAGCGCTTGACGCCAAGACGGCGACCGGCGTTATTGTGGATGTTTTTGCTAGAACCACCAGCTTTGACATGTGACATAGGGCAAACTCCTTATAGTTGCTAAATCAATCTGTACCATTGTAAGCGATAAAATAGCTTTCGTCAACCCCTGTTTGAGGTGAAGTCCGGCGTCAAATCTTAGAAAGACTATTTATTTTTTACGTAAGACGAGGAGCTCCCTGGCGACAACTTGATCGTCACGCGCATAGAGGAGTTCTTCGTTGCGAACGTTCGCAAATTCATGACGAGTAAAGCCAAGCTGTTCGAGAGTATTGATCAACGGCAGGTGGGTGAAGCTGTCATCAGTACTACGCCATGCGGGGACACCGACGCACAGTGGCGTACCGGATTCAAGCTGCGGGCCTATGTTTTCGAGAAAGGCTGTAATGATCTTATTGCAATTGCCGCGCACTTCAGTGAGCTTGCCTGGAGATGGCGGTGCACTAAACGGCTGACCTAAGTAACTCTCGCATGCAACGGCATCTATGGGCTGAGTCCAACGCGCTGTCATGGCGTCATCGGCCTTTAGTTCCCATGTGTGCTCATCAATATGGTGCGTTTTCTTTAACCATTCAAGATTTGTCTGAGTGTAGGCAATCATCTTTTCGGAAAGATCGGTACCATACGCATCATAGTCAAGTAGTAGAGCTTCTTGGGGGATCACCCCAGTACCGCAAAAAGGGTCAAGAATCCTTAACGCTCGCGAGTCTTTATCGACGCTGTCCGGTGTTGCGAGGTTGATCATCATCTGCGCTAGTTTAGGAGGGAGCATACCGACAAACGCATCTCGTTTCGGGCGTTCTTGGTCGCGACGGGCAAGCGCGGTGATGTTTTGAGCACCAGTGCTTTCTGCGATAATAACTTTGCCGTTGCGGGCGCGCACAACAAGAAGCTCTACTTTATTGCTTGATAGGCCAAGTTTGTTGTGGTGACTTGCTGCGGTATTGAGCGCAATCTCTTGATTTGGAATGAGTCGCAGACTAACATCTAGTTTCTTGAGCTTCTGCTTGAGGACAATCCCTGTTTTTTGCACATCTCGAGGGGAGATGTCAAACCCGTATGCACTGATGCCAAGAGTGATTTTTCCTTCAACTCCTGACCATGCATCGGTGTAGGCTTTTACGAGCTTCATACTACTCGTGCGCCAATCACCCCGAGGGAGTGTGGCGACGATTCGACCCGCCTTTAGGGTGCCACCAAGTTTTTCGATAGAGAACTCATCGGTTGTGATTACTGCAGAGTGATCAGAGAACCATTTTACGTCGCCGTGAACTTTTTCAAGCTCAGCCATGCCAAGTGCTGGTTGGCGTCCAAGAAGTGCTATATACATAGTAGTAAGTATAACATCAGATCACGAGGTTGGCTATGGGTTCTCCTGATAGGTGCGTGAGAAAAGTTTTTAAGTTTATCGACAGGTTAAGGACCTACGGGTGTATAATAAAAGATAGATATGTCGTTTAGAGCTTGGTTGAGTGTCATTACTTTTTTATTGATTGCAGTAATCCTGTACTTCTCACGCCATGAACTAGTGCATGCTTGGAGTTTACTTGGAAAAGTGAATATTTGGATTCTTTTACTGCTTATTCCAGGGCAGATTATTGTCTACTATGCAGGTGCAGAAATGATCTTTTCGTACCTACGAGATAAGGGCAAGATGCGAGAGGCTTCGAGGGCTCAGCTGACATCGATTGCCCTTGAATCTAACTTCGTAAACCATGTTCTTCCAAGCGGTGGAGTGAGCGGTATGTCATATCTGACATGGCGACTCGGTCACTTGGGTATACCGGCTGGGCGAGCGACAATGGCGCAGGTTGTTAAATATGCTATGGGCTTTGTGTCGTTTACTGCTTTACTGCTCGTGGCTTTGTTTGTAGTTACGATAGATGGCAATATAAATCGCTGGATTATATTGAGTAGTGCGCTTCTCATTGTAGGCATGACTATAGTTATTGGCGGAGCAATTTTTTTGTTCAGCAGCCAACGACGCACTGATCGATTTAGTAAGTGGCTCATTAAGAAGAGTAGCTATATTGTCCGAAAGGTGACAAGAGGCAAAAAACATCAGCTGGTAAAGCCGGCAGTCATTGATACGTTTTTTGATGAGATGCATCGGGATTTTCTAGAACTACGGCACGATAAAAAATTGCTTGTAAAGCCATTTCTATGGGGATTACTATATACAGCGATGGATGCGGCTTTGTTCTTTATCACTTTCTTGGCGTTAGGGGAGGTTGTAAACCCTGCGCCAATCCTTATTGCATATGGCGTAGCAAGTATGGCTGGATTTTTCGTTCTGACTCCTGGCGGAGCCGGGGCATATGAGGCGATCATGGTTGCATTTTTGGCAGTAGCGGGACTTTCACAAGGAACGGCCATTGCAGGTATTGTGCTGACGCGCGTAATCCTTTTGCTTGGAACAATTATTTTTGGATACATTTTTTATCAAAGGTCATTGATTCGGTATGGAAAAAACACCGACATTTAGTGTCAGCGACTTTATCGCTGTTACAAATCAAACACTCGAATATGCATATCCGAGTGTTGTCATCGAGGGTGAAGTATCTGGGTTTAAGGTTAATCAGGGTAAGTTTGTCTTTTTTGATTTGAAGGATGTACAGGCGAGTGTCGGTTGCTTTATGATGGCTTTTCAATTGCGTATGCCTATTGAGGACGGAATGAAGGTCGTTGTTGTTGCACAACCTAAGTTAACAAACTGGGGTAAGTTTAGTCTCACTGTGAAGTCGATTCGACCAAGTGGCGAGGGTAGTTTAAAGAAAAGTTTTGAGATTTTAAGAGCAAAACTTGAAAACGAAGGTTTATTTAATGATGAGCGCAAGCGAACACTACCAAGAGTGCCTACTCATGTCGGTGTTATTAGCAGTACCCAGGCTGCTGGATATGCGGATTTTGTTAAGATTTTAGACGATCGATGGGGTGGTCTTGAGCTGCAGGTTGCACAAGTACAGGTACAGGGTGAGGCTGCGCCAGATCAAATAATACGCGCTATTGAGTATTTCAACAGCCTAGAGCGGCCACCAGAAGTACTCGCACTTATCCGTGGCGGTGGTAGCGCGGACGACTTAAGCGCGTTTAACGACGAGCGACTTGTGAGGGCGATCGCAGCAAGTCGAGTCCCGACACTCGTAGGGGTGGGGCATGAAACCGATGAGAGCCTTGCGGATATGGTGGCGGATAGGCGAGCTTCAACGCCAAGTAACGCTGCACAAATACTCGTTCCTGATAAAGCAGAGGTTCAGCGGAGTGTTCGGTATCAGATGCGATCGCTTATTCCTAAAATTCAATCGGTCGTCGAGAAGCAGGTACTCGGTGTTCGCGAGCTCGTTTTTTATGCATTGACGCGTATAGAAGATAAAGTAAAAATGCATGAGGATCAAATTGGTCAATCAAAAAAAGTGCTCGCGCAACTCAATCCAGAAGTGGTATTGCGGCGAGGCTATGCGCTTTTGAGGGGTGAGGCGAAAGTTGGCAGCACTATCGAAATAGAGACGATACGCGCTATAATTAAGGCAGAGGTAAAAGATGTCAGAAGCAAGTAAAACAATCCAAGAGAAAACCGATGACCTCAACCAGCTTGTGGCTTGGTTCGATAGTGAAGATTTTATTTTAGAACAGGCAGTCGAGAGATTCCAGCAGGCTGAGATGCTCGCGAGCGAGATTGAGAACGATTTGGCTGAAATGAAAAACACTATTACAGTGATCAAGCAGAAGTTTGATCAAGATAGTGTGTGATGTTTGTCGCTATCGTTATAGTGGTAGCAACGATACTTCTGGTTTTTGGGCTCGTGGTGTTCCGCGGTGCGCCGTATGTGCCAACATTGCGTAAAAATCTCGAGCAGGGGTTTCGCGATGTTTATCCTCTTAGTGAACGCGATCTACTTGTCGATATCGGCTCAGGCGATGGGGTTGTCCTTCGCCAGGCCGCCAAATGTGGGGCGCGAGCTATCGGCTACGAGCTGAATCCTTTTTTGGTGGTGATCTCTAAGTTATTGTCACGGAATAATCCGCTTGTAAAAATTTATTTGGCGGATTTTTGGCGAGTGTCTTTGCCTGATGAAACAACGATTGTTTATACATTTGGCGAGTCGCGGGATATAGAAAAAATGTATCAAAAAGTACAAGAAGAGGTAAACCGTTTGGCGAAGCCAATATATTTTATGAGCTTTGGTTTTCCGGTGAAGGACAAAGAGGCTCTTAAGACTGAGGCGGGGTTTTGTCTCTATCAGGTGAGCCCTTTACAGTAGAGTAAAGCACAAGTATAATGGCTTCATGAAACTTTATAAAACACACAGCAATGAGCGAGGCTCTATCTCCGGCGCTCAGGTTACAATTATTGGACTCGCGGTGCTCGTACTTGGACTCGGTTCGTTTGGTATTTGGGCATTTGTAAGCTACAGCGACGCAAAGGATAATGTCGACACTCGTGTCGCAACGGCGCGAACTGAAGAGCGACAAGCGACGCAAGAAGAAGATGAAAAGAAATTTGCCGAGCGAGAGAAAGCCCCCTATAAACAATTTGTTGGCCCAGTAGACTACTGCCGTGTCACGTTTGACTATCCAAAGACATGGAGCTCATATGTAAACAAAGATGTTGCAAACGGTGGTGATTATGAAGCATACTTCCATCGAGATGTTGTACCTCCGGTGTCTTCGGATCAGCAATTTGCACTTCGATTTACTATTGAGCAGAAACAGCTCGATAAGGTGCTTGATTCTTATCAGGGCCTTGTCACTAAGGGTGATTTAAGGTCAAGTACTTCTAGTTCAGATGGTAACGATTTTACGCGTCTGACTGGAAACTTCTCAAAGAAAATTCGTGGAGACGCAGTACTGTTTAAGTGTAACGATAAGACAGTTACTATTCGTACCGATGCGGATGTATTTAAGCCAGAATTTGAAGATCTTATCAAGACTATTCGCCAGAAGAACTAGTGCGTAGCGTTACATCCCCATGCTACACTAGGAGTAGCTATGAGTGAGGGGACTAGTAAAAAAACAATAACCATAGCCGGACTGTCACTTGATAGTCCGGCTATGGTTATGGTTGCGGCACATGAACTAAAGGCGCCTCTTGCACTTTTACGGCAGCTTTCGCTTTCTATAGAGGCGGGCGGCTTATCGGCAAGTGATGTAGAGCGAGTGGCGCGTCAAATGACGCTCACGAGTGAACGTGCGCTACGCCTAACAGGAGACATGACTCGCACTGCTCAGCGCGATTCCGCACTATTTAAACTTGAGCCAGTAAACCCCGTTTCTCTTTGTGAAGAAGTTGCAAAAGAGCTTATGCCTTTATTTGCTGCGCACAATAAATCTATTAGGGTGCGCTACCGTCGCTCATCACCACTTGCAGTTGCTCACCGAGAGCTGCTACGGCGGGTGCTTATTAATTTTAGCGATAATGCACTGCATTATTCGGCTGATATGAAGCCTGTTGAGCTAAGTGTGCAGGTAACTGGCTCAACAGTGCGTATCGGCGTAAGGGACTATGGCCCAGCAATCGCGGCAGATGTTTGGCGGACGCTCTCGTCTCGATTAAAGCAAGGAGCTATGCAGCCACTTGCTGCTCGTCCACAGAGTAGTGGGCTTGGGCTCTCCATTGCATCTCAGTTTGCTGAGATGATGCAGGGTACTATAGGGGTTACTCGTCATCGTGATGGAGCGACCTTTTATGTCGAGATTCAGCAGTCGAGGCAAATGAGTTTACTATGAGCAATCTGTCCGCAGATGTACTAATTATTGAGGATGATATTTGGCTCAGCGAACAATTTGAACGTACATTACAACGCGCTGGCTGCCAGACCGTCAGTACCTCAAATGCACTTCGAGCTATGGAGTTGATTGATCAGTCTCCGCCGCAAGTCATAATACTCGATATGCTTCTAGGCGGTGCTTCTGGGCTCACGCTTCTTCATGAACTTCAGAGCTACACGGATACTGCAAAAATTCCTGTAATACTCTGTACAAACATGGCCTCTTCGATCGATAAAAAGGATGTTGAGCCTTATGGAATACGACGGATTCTAGATAAAACAACGATGCACCCTGATGATATTGTTGTTGCTGTGCGTGGAGCACTTTTGTGAGAAGCGAACGGACGCGGGCGGTTGTATTGAGGCGAACAAATTATGGTGAGGCGGACCGTATTCTTCAGCTGATAACCCCTCTTGGAAGAAAAAGTGTCATGGCTCGTAGTGTTCGAAAAGAGAAGTCGCGGTTAGCCGGCGGAATCGAATTATTTGCGATTAGCGATGTTGTGATTGGACAGGGCAAGGGTGATTTAGGTATTTTGACCTCCGCACGACTTGTTTATTTTTATCGACATATTATGGAAGATTATGATCGAATGCAGTTTGCTTACGAAGCATTACGGCAAGTAGGTAAAGCTAGTGAAACACTTGATGAGCCTGAGTGGTATGACATTATAACTGAAGTATTGATGGGGCTTGATGCGTCTTCAGTGGTTCTTCCGCTGACGCAGGCATGGTTCTATCTTCATGTTAGTGCCATGCTTGGCTATGAACTTAATGCGCAACGTGATATTAATGACCAGAAACTGCAAGAGGGTGTGTCCTATCGCTACGATAGCAATGAGCGTGGGTTTGTAGAGGCGAAAAATGGAACGATAACTACTGAACATATAAAGGTTCTTCGTCTCATAAAAGAACGACCATTGCAGGTTATCGTGCAGGTTGGGGGGATTGAACAGTTGCTCGCTGAGTGTCTGTATGTGGCGCGAGAACATGCAGCCTTGTCATAAGGTTGCTTAAAAAAGTAAAAACCTCCGCTTACATAACTTATTTTGAAATTATGTAAGCGGAGGAGTACCTCCATTTCTTTTAACGAGAGGGGTGACAGAGGCGGAGTAGGTCGCGAAAGCATTCGCCGACGAGTCGGGGCTTCTTGCCGCAAGCTTGCCTCATCAAATTCTCGTACTGGTGTTGCCGAATACTGTCGCCACTATGGTAGGCCGCTGCCGCTGCATTGACGTAGAATGATCGCCTTTGCAGGTTTGACGGTCTGAGGCGGTGGATTATGATAGCGCGGTGGTGCTGACTGGCAAATTCCAGCCGTTCAGCTGGGTCTGATACGAAATCAAAACCAGCGAGTACCGGTTCGAACAAAGGATCATCCTTAATCATGATGCTACCTCTCTAAAATCTGGAAATGTACTACTATATTTATAGCATAATTATGCTATTAATACAAATAGTTCAAGAAGGGTTAGCGATCATGAAAAGTGCCGTCATCTGTTATAATAGGGTAATTATGAGTAGTCCCACCGAAAAAAACCAAGAGATGGAAAATATTGTTAGTTTAGCGAAGCGTCGCGGATTTATCTATCCAGGGTCGGATGTCTACGGTGGCCTTTCAGGGACATGGGATTATGGCCCTCTTGGCGTCGCGCTCAAGCGTAATATTATGCAACTATGGTGGAAAATGTTTGTTGATGATCGTGATGATATGTATGGCGTGGATGCAGCAATCTTGATGAATCAAAATGTCTGGAAGGCGAGTGGGCATGTCGATACATTTACCGACCCACTTGTTGAGGATCTAGAAACAAAGCAACGATTCCGTGCTGATCATCTTGTAAAAGATGCTGGCTTTGCTGTCGATGGACTGTCAAATGGCGAGCTCAATGAGCTGATTATTGAAAAGCAGATCAAAAGCCCAAATGGCAACGATCTTTCAGAAGTACGGACGTTTAATATGATGTTCCAGACGACTGTCGGGCCAGTTGCTGATGAAAAGTCGATTAGTTACTTGCGACCCGAAACTGCACAGGGTATCTTCACTAATTACAAAAATGTTGTCGACAATTTTTATCCAGATTTGCCATTTGGCCTCGCACAGCAGGGTAAGGCATTTCGCAATGAAATCAGTCCACGTGACTTTATCTTTCGCTCACGTGAATTTGAGCAGATGGAAATCGAATATTTTGTCAATCCAGAGAACTGGGAGGAGTCATTTGAAGCGCTTCTCAAAGATATTCATAGCTACCTAGCGGCGCTAGGGCTTCCTGCTGAAAAGATCCACGAGCTCGAGGTGGACGAGAATGACCGTGCTCACTACAGTAAGCGTACAGTTGATATAGAGTTTGATTTTCCTATTGGGCGTGAAGAATTGCTTGGCCTTGCGTATCGTACTGATTTTGACCTTGGCAACATCCAGCGCGTGGCTGGAAAGAGCATGGAGTACACGATCAAGGGCACGAATACAAAATTTGTTCCTCATGTTATCGAACCATCGTTTGGTGTTGAGCGCGCACTCATGGCGGTACTGTCAGCAGCGTACACTGAAGATGAAGTAAATGGTGAAAAGCGGGTCTTCTTGAAGTTCCCAGAGCATCTCGCCCCAATACGGTATTGTGTTTCACCGCTGTTAAAGAACAAGCCGGAGCTTGTCACAAAAGCTCGCGAAGTATATACGCTTCTCAAGAAAAAATACGGAAATGTGATGTGGGACGACAACGGAAATATCGGCAAGCGCTATCGTCGTCAGGACGAAATCGGCACACCGTACTGTGTTGTTATTGACTTTGACACGCTTGAAAAAGATGGACTCGTCTCTATTCGTGAGCGTGATACAACTGAGCAAAAGCGCGTGGACATAGACAGCCTTTAAGGTTAAAATGCCTGAGAGTACGACTACTACAAAGGAGTGCCTGGCCACTTCTAAGAATGGCAGGGTGGTGTATATCGACTATGGCAATACGAATGTGACATTTCATATTCGCGAAACCTCAAACCTACTGGAACTTGTAGAAGAGGTGATTGAGCAAACGGATATCTCAGGTGAGAAAGTAGTGTTTGAGACAGATATGGGTCGAGTCGTCGGCACAACAACACTTGTTGAGACAACTGGTCGTGATGAGATTGTATATGCAAAACGAAAAGAGCGGAATGCATATTCACGATTCGTAAAACATCGAGAAGCTGTACCGTCACAATATATTGTGGTTGCATTGAACTATATTGCAGGTGACTATTTTCTCTGAACGGCTATGTGTGGAAGATTACTTCCTGACGACTACTATGATCCATCCGATCGACTGAAGTCAGACGGCTTCTACCAGACACATGCTCAGGTGTACGACGAAAGTCTCATCCAGCTAGATACTGTACGGATGGATGATCTAGGGTTGTTTTGAGCCGTCCGACTCCTGGCGCCTATTTTTATAGTATCAGGTGGGGAAGAGGTGATACACTTACTTTAATGAGGAATGAAAACGAAGGTGTAATTCGGCGGTGCAATAAGGCTCCTAATCACCTGGAGATTGATCGAATTAGGACGATTGGCGGAGACGTCATAAAGGTGATCATTATGGGCGATGAGATTGCTGTCTTTACAGCACTGCCAGAGGCGGAAGCCGAAGCTACTCAAATTGAAGATGAGACAAAGAGGACGGAGTAACATATGACCCCAGAAATCGAAGTGAAATTTGCAAATGTCGACCATGAATCAGTTCGCAAGAAGCTTATCGCTGCAGGTGCTCGTCTCGTGCAGCCGATGCGGCTAATGAGACGAGTAGTATTTCATAATCAGACGCTTAAAGAAAAAAATGCGTTTATACGCGTCCGAGATGAGGGTAATAGAGTCACTGTAACGTATAAGCAGTTCGATGCGATCTCTGTCGATGGAGCTAAGGAGATCGAAACGGTTATTGACGATTTTGATATAGCTGTTGCGCTTTTAGAGCAGACAGGTCTATCAAATGATGCGTATCAAGAAACTCGTCGAGAAACATGGCTACTTAATGGTGTAGAGGTTGTGCTTGATGAGTGGCCGTGGGTGCCGACATATATTGAAATTGAGGCTAAGACCGAAGAGGAGGTGCGTTCAGCAGCTGAGTTGTTAGGTTTTGATTGGAGTAGGGCGCTGTTTGGCGGTGTCGCGTCGATTTATATGCTCGAGTATCCTACGGTTGGGGATGAGATGCCCGAGATTATCAACCATAAGGTTGGAAAGATCCGTTTTCAGGATCCAGTGCCAACACTGTTTCTAAGATAGGAGGGTATAAACATATGCGAGAAATAGAAGTAAAAGCACGATTGAAGGATATGACTTTAGTAATTGATCGTTTGACGGGTGCTGAGGTAGCGGTGAGTGACCCTGTGACACAGCGAGACCAGGTGTTTGGTCTCATTGGACAGGACGGCAGTGGGGATAATCAGCATCCTTGGTTGCGACTTCGTACAGAAACAAAAAACAACACGACAATACATATTTTTACACTTAAAAAATCTGTTACAAGTCAATTAGACAGCATCGAGCATGAAACGATAGTAGATGACCCTGCGGAGCTTGTCGAAATTATTGCGCAGCTTGGCTTTGAAGCATACTCTGACCTTACGAAGACACGCCGCAAAGCTAAGATTGGTTCTATAGAGTTATGTCTTGACACTGTTGAGGGGCTCGGTAACTTCATTGAAGCCGAACAACTAACAGATGACGCCGCTGATTACGATGCTATTTCGCAGGGGTTGTGGCGTTTGCTTGAAAAGTACGGGGTATCACGGATGGACGAGGTTACTGATGGGTACGATACTCTCGAGAGGCGACAGAGAGGCCTTGAATAAGATGAATGTATCGGAGGTTATCAAAGTCCACCTTCGAGATGCACGTGTCATGCAAGTAGCAACCGTATCAAAGGATACGGGCAGGCCGTGGGTGTGTTCTGTCTATGTGGCGATGGACCCTACGAGTAATCAGTTATATTGGCTCAGTCTTCCTGGGCGTCGGCATAGTGTTGAGATTGCCGATAACGCATACGCTGCTGTTGCGCTTGTTATTGAGTCGCAGTTGCCGGTCGTGGGGGTGCAAGCTGAGGAGCATGTTGCGGTGGTACGGGACAGTACGCTTATCGAGCAAGTAATGGAGGATTACGTCAGACGACATCATACGGGTATGTCGTATACGGATCGCTTCAAGAGCGGAAGTGTAAAGCATGTTCTTTATTGTTTTACGCCGTCACGCTTCAGTCTTTTTGATGAGCGTCAGTTTCCTGACTATTCTCCTTTAGAATGGGTGGTTGAGGCATAAGAAGCTTGTCGCTAACACTTGTGAGATGGTAAACTATATACATGAAAGCACTATGGAACAATACAGTCATTGCAGAAGCGCCCGAACAAGATCTTATTAAAATTGAGGGAAACTGGTATTTTCCACCTGAAAGTATAAACAGGCAGTACCTCAAGCCAAGTTATGAGACTTCAGAGTGCGTATGGAAGGGTACAGCAAGCTATCATGATGTCGTTGTTGACGATGAGAGAAGTGAAGCTGCTGCATGGTATTACCATGAGCCAAACGACAGCGCGATAGCTCGTGTTGGTAAGGATTTTACTGACTACATCGCGTTTTGGCGTGGCGTTGAAGTAGCGTAGTCTGTGATTACGTACTACACTGACGGCAGCGCAAGCCCTAATCCAGGTCCTGGAGGATTTTCGGTTATAAAAGAAAAGCAACCGTATATCTTAGGTGGCGAACCAAGCGGCGCAGTGACGACGAATATTCGTATGGAAGGTCTTGCGATCGTAGCAGCGCTAACTGATGCAGGTGGCGAACCATGCCAGATCTATACAGATAGTGAATTCTGGATTAATGTCATTACAAAATGGGCACCCGGCTGGGCTGCAAAGGGTTGGAAGAAAAAGGGTGGCGAAATCAAAAATATTGATATTGTGCAGCAAGCATACCAACTGTACCAAGACTCACAAGCGACCCTGACGTGGGTGAGAGGTCATGAGGGTGATGAGGGTAACGAACTTGCAGATGAGTGGGCAAATAAAGCTCGTGAACGCCACGAAACTATGCCGATTAGGGTCTCTGAGCTCTAGCGTACTTTACCTTTGCCCATAATGTCGTTATGCTTATATATATGCGTCAAACTATTCTTCGTGCTGTAGTCCTGAGTAGCCTACTTATTACAAGCCTTATTGGTATTCAGATCCTCGGTTCGCCGACGGCAGCCGCAGTAGCTTCAGACCCTAAAATGTTCGTCAGCGGCGACAACACGTTCTACGCGTACGTAAAAAGTGGCGAGACGGTGGGTGCGAATTTTTTGAAGAGTGCTCAGGTTGAACCGCTCGGTCTTCCGGCGGTTGATATTGCCGTAACACTTGAAGGCCCAGGTGTGCCTCAGAAAAAATGCATGATTGCTAAAGATGTGGCGACTGGTCAGGGCTGCGGCTTTAAGGATGTTATCGCGCCAAAAAGTGGTATTTGGCGAATTCAATTTGACGTTCCAGATACGGGCCAACTATATCCTCAGGTCTCACCGACTGTGCGCTGGAATCGTAATATGTTTAGCTGGAGCATAGCTGTTGCGGACAGTGCGGGTGAAAAGAAAGGTCGGGTGTGGTCAGAGCTATATTCGATTCGTCAGCCGATTGAAGCGGGGTATGATACGAATCTTCTCTATTATTATGTGAGTGAGAGTGGGTATGTCTATAGGGCAACCTATAAAGGGTATAATGGACAAATATCGACGTTGTCTGCAGATGCTTTTGGTATTCGTCAGGGTGAAACGTGTATGTCAGCGTATCAGAGTGTCACCGTAGACGACGCGAAGATGTCACCGGCATTTGGAACATGTGGCGGAAGCTATAAGCTGTTTTTTGAGCAGCCTTCTGGTGATCTTCCAAAAAATGCAGAAAAGTGGGATGAAAAGAATGACTGGATTTCTCCTGCTGTTAGTCGGCCAGTTGTCTCTGATCTCTCTTTCGAACAAGACCAAGCGGGAGATATGCAATCTGGGAAGATTAGCTTTTTGTTAAAAAATTATATCGGTCAGTTTGATATCAAGATAGATACAAATAATGATGGTAATTTTGATGCTACAGAGGATGTGAAAATTATTCATCAAATCAAAAAACTCGATAGCGGTCGTCAGGAGATCCAATTTAAGGGTATGAATGGTGATGGTCAGCCGGTACCAAAGTCTCAGAGAATTGGTATCAAGATTGATATTGCTAAGGTTGCGGAAATTCATCTCGTTAACGCTGACGTTGAGGGGAGAATAGATGGCCTTGAAATCGTACGTATGAATGGAGATAATGCTCCGTCGAGTCGTATGTGCTGGGATGATACAAAACTAGCAGCGATCGATAACCAAGCGCTCAAAACTGAGAAAACTGACGGACGACTTTGTCCCGATAGTACGGGCGGTGTTCACGGATGGGCCTACGGAACTGGTTCCTGGGGCGATATGCGCTATATTGATGATTGGGCGTATGCGTCGGCAAAGGTTGACGGTACGGCTAAAATTCTCTTTCCGTTGAACGAGGAAGAGATGACTGCTGTAGTTAAAAAGAATAATACAGCACTCATCATAGCTATAGTTAGTGGAGCCCTTGTCTTGGCTATAGTCGGAGTCGTAGTGACGATTGTCGTCAAAAAGAAGCGCCGCGCTGCAGCGATTCGTGCAGCTCAGGCAGCGCAAATTCCTCCTGAACAATACCTGCCGTCACAGTATAATTAGGCTATGTATACAATTCTTGCCCCCTCAAAGACGCTGGAGTTATCGGCATCACTCCCAAGTTGGGTTGAGTCGACCAGACCTATTTTTTCCGTTCAAGCTAAAGAGATTCACGAGCAACTATTGAGTATGGCCGAGGCGGATATTACGAAACTTATGAAAATTAGCGCTAGTAAATCCGAAGAAGTGCAGCGATATTTACAAAGCTGGGAGAGTACTCCTTCGCGCTCTGCGGTATATACCTATAGAGGAGATGTCTATAAGGGCTTCTACGTTGATACGCTAGATGAGCCTGCTATGCTATGGGCACAACGACACATCGGTATTATGAGTGGACTTTATGGCATTCTTCGCCCACTTGATGACATGTCGCCATATCGCCTTGAAATGGGATTAAAGTTGCCTGTTGGCAAAGCAAAAAACCTTTATGAGTATTGGGGCGATAAATTGGCGCGTTATGTGGATAGCCAAGCGGACGGTACTATCTGCGTCCTGTCTTCTGAAGAGTATGCAAAACCTGTTACAAAATTTAGTCAATCTCGAATTATTATCCCTGTATTTATGGATCATAAGCCAAATGGAACGGTGGGGCAGGTGCCAATCTATAGCAAGATGATGCGTGGAGTAATGGCGCGGTGGATAATTGATAACCGCATCGATGACGCCATCGGATTAAAAGAGTTTACTGGATTTGATTATAGGTACGATAAAGATCGTAGTTCATCTGATAGACCAGTTTTTGTGCGTTCAACTATGAAGCCGTTAGTGTTTTAAGTGCGCTATTCATGATACGATAGTATTGTTAACAACCTAAATATCAAGAGTCTAGCGAGGGATACTGGCCCTACGACCTAGCGGCAACCGGGTGGAAACATCACGGTGCTACTTCCAGCCTGACGTAGTTCAGGAAGATATTTTTCTTTTTATAGAAGTATTCTTTCTGAATGCCAATGGGTAGATAGAAAGGATTTTTTATGTCTATTGAATCAAACTACCGAACCGCAGAGAGTGTGAGTCCAAAACATCCGGATAAGATCGCTGATCAAATTTCTGATGCAATTCTTGATGCTCATCTCGTTAAAGATCCTAGGGCGCGAGTTGCTGTAGATGTTGCAGGTGGTCATGGCAAGATCTATGTGACCGGGGAAGTAACCTCACATGTGACGGATATAAATGTGCCCTCTATAGTGCAGCGACTCGCGGGAGATAGTATCGAGTTGATTGAGAATATTGCCGAACAGAGTCTGGAGATTGCTCAAGGGGTCGATACCGGTGGTGCGGGAGATCAGGGTATCGTTGTAGGCTATGCGACGAGCGAGACTCCTGAGTTACTTCCAAAAGAAGTGGTGTTGTCTCGTGCGCTTAATCAGCATCTTTATAGGTCATGGCCATGCGATGGTAAGACGCAGATTACACTCAATGGCAAGGGTGATATTGTTGGGGTGGTGGCGAGTTTTCAGCATGCACCAACACCTCATCTAAAAGAAACAGTGGAGTCATGGCTTGATGATTTTGCGGTGGCCGAACAGGTTCGTATTCATGTAAATCCTGCAGGGGATTGGCATATTGGTGGATTTGATGCGGATGCAGGGCTGACTGGTCGTAAGCTTGCAGTAGACAACTATGGTCCGCGTATTCCTGTTGGGGGTGGGGCATTTAGTGGTAAAGATCCAAGCAAGGTTGACCGTAGTGCGGCGTACGCGGCACGGCAAGTCGCCGTACGATACCTTCACGAGCGACAGGCCGATGAAGTGTTTGTGCGTATTGCCTATGCAATCGGCGTGGCTGAGCCGCTCGAGCAAACAGTGATTGTCGATGGCGCGGCAGAGCAGATCACGGGTTTTGACCTAACCCCAAATGGAATTATAAAAAGCCTTAATCTTAGAAGGCCTATTTATGAACAAACAGCAAGATATGGTCATTTTGGCCATGGATTTGACTGGGAGTAGTCAGGTTTCGTGTCAAGGAAAAATATACAACGCTTAAGCTGCAAGCATGTGCTTTAGATGTAGTACAATGAAACAAGTTGTAAAAAAAGAAAGTTAGAATATGGAACCTGAAACCCCTCAAGAAATTGATCAGACTATTGATGTCGTCGAAGAAAACACACAAGAAGATAAAGCGTCACGTATTGAGCCAGAAGAGACGCATGCTTTGGATGCTACGGATATCTTTTTATGGGCGAACAATACTGATGGGGTAAAAAAAGAATTGGATGTTGAGTTCTTTTTGTTCAATAAAAACTACACGCCATATTCGACAAACTTCGCGAGTGAACTCAATGCCCAAATCAAGCCACTTTTTCTGTTTGATTTGATTAACTTTGTTAATCTTGGTGCAGGCACTGGTCTTAGTGTCAGAGACTTTGAAATGAGCGAGGGTGAAGATAATGTACTGCTTCGGACAGATCTTGATAAGGTCGGACGAGCTGAAACGCTTCTTCACCTTATCGAAAATGAGCGTCATGATATGGTTGAGTTTAGCGAAAGTGAGCATGAATTTAAGCGCATCAAAGGTATCATTGCGAAATTTTCACATAAAGATTCACCCGACAAAGTCTTTTACAGTATTAAGCAGATCCAGCAGGGGAGTGTCCTTAAGGGCGCTACTGCATGGGAATTTCGTGATGGTAAGTTTGGTGCGTTTCAGGCGGAAGTTGGACTTAAAATTCCAGATGACAACCAAGTACTTATTATCGACAAAGATATATTCGTGTTTAATCAGTCAAAATTTGAAAAATTGTTTAACTATGAGTACAAGAAGCAGCTTCTCGCTGATCAAAAGGTAGCCGAAATAGAAGATAAGTTCCAGCTTAGCTTTCCTGACGGCCTTGATCTACAGTCACTTGTACGAGATCGAAAAAAGATCGTCAATAAGCTCCAGAAGATGGAGATTGGTGATGTTACTCAAGAGCAGGCGGTTGAGTATGCTGATGAGATGCAATTAGAGCTGATGACTGATGATGCAGGCGCGATTATCATTATGGATGGTAATGATCTTGATACATTTGTGAATCTTATCAATGAAGACTACATCACTAGCCATGTAACAGGTAAGCGTTACGAGATTAAGAGCAAGAAACTCCTCGATGATGCAGAGGGTGAGCCACCTCGTGGATAGCTCGTCAGTGAGTTCTGCCGACTAGTAGGTGAGTGTATACTTGCACAATGTAAGGCCGCTCGATACGGAGGTTTCAACTACAAGGTCATCGGGGCAAGAATTATTTGATTCAAATGCTCCAATAAGCTTGATGTCTGTCGCTCCTATGATTGCATATGGCCCAGCGTACGTAGCGACGGCTGAAGTTGATACAGAAGGAAGTGTAGGACTAACGCGCTTTAATTCGTTCATGAGCCCTGTACTTGCAGCGACAGTTGGCGCTGTCGAAGATGATGTGTCGGCGCACTTTCCTGTAGAAAAACTACTTCCGAGGCAATATGAGCCGGTTGCCTGAGAAGGATAAGTACTGAAACGTGTCTTATATAGCTCGAAGGTTGATTTCCATGTCTCAAGTTCATTGGCGCGCGCTGTATTGCGCGATTGAACTGATACGCCATTCCATCCTACGACTACGATAGCTGCAAGAATTGCCATGACAGCAATGACGATGAGAAGTTCGATGATAGTAAAGCCAGTGGGTTTTTTATACATTGATTTAATCATAAGCAATATACTCCATGTGTGCAATGGTACAGGAAGAAAATAAATGAAAACAAGAGGAGCTAAAGGAGGTATGCACACCTCCAAGCTGTTATACTAAAAAGAATGAATCAGGGATTAGCTCTAGAAATTATGCTTTCAGGTGAAAGCGTTTTGTTGACCGGACCAGCGGGAGCAGGTAAGACATTTGTATTAAATCAGTTTATTAAGATTGCTAAGGCTGACGGCAAACACGTCTCTGTAACCGCTACGACAGGACTAGCCGCCACGCACCTAGGTGGTACGACAATTCATTCTTGGTCGGGAATGGGTATTCTTGATCATATTCCCGAGGGGTTTGCGGCGCATGTTGCAAAAGGTCGTCGAGAAATTATAGAGAAGACTGATGTATTGATTATCGATGAGATTTCGATGTTGCACGACTATCGTCTTGATATGGTTGATGAGGTATGTCGGCTGATTCGGCGAAAAGATATTCCATTTGGCGGCATACAGGTGATTATGTCTGGAGACTTCTTCCAGTTACCTCCAATAAATAGAGGTGATTCACGTGCAGGTGGATTTGTTGTACATAGTAACGTCTGGCAAGAACTTGACCCGACGATCTGCTATCTCCAGGAACAGCACCGTCAGGATGATGAGCATCTCCTCGATATTCTCAATTCACTTCGAGCCGGCGATATACGGCGTCATCATGCCGAAAAGCTGCTTGCACGTGTCGAGGCTACGCCACCTGAGGGTATGGTGATGACTGAGCTACATACGGTGAATATCGATGTCGACAAACTAAATGAGCAACGACTCGATGCGCTTTCGGGTGATGAGCTTTTTTATACACAGTCAACAACGGGAGCTGACAATTACGTTGAAAACCTTCAACGATCCGTACTTGCCCCTGCGACACTTCGACTCAAAAAAGGTGCGTTGGTAATGGCAGTGAAAAACGCAACTGATCGTAGATATGCCAATGGGAGTATTGGGACGGTGATTGATTTTGAGAGCGGTACTGAATATCCTGTTGTTGAGTTTAAAACGGGGCGTATTGTGAGTATGCAGCCTGATAGTTGGGAGCTTCGCGATGGCGACAAAAAGCGTGCGAGTATCAGTCAAATCCCTCTTAGGCTTGCCTGGGCGATTACGGTCCACAAGAGTCAAGGAATGACGCTCGATGCCGCAAGGATTGATCTGCGAAAAGCATTTGTAGAGGGGATGGGATATGTGGCGCTTAGTCGTGTGAAAAATCTTGAGAATCTCTATCTCGAAGGAATTAATCGTATGGCGCTTGCGGTGAGCGAAGATGCTCAGGCTATTGACGCGAATCTGCGCACACGAGCAAGTAATGATGTTAAAAAATTCTCACATCTTGAGGTCAAAGCTGAAAAACGTAAGCATGCACCTGAGCCTAAGAAAAAGCCAGCCGTAGGGTCGAGTGGTTGGGCTGATAAAATTGCTAAGATGCGCGAGACGCATCCAAACGCGTATAAGCCATGGACAAATCAGGACGATTCTCTCTTAAAACAAGAATTCCAAAATGGTGTTTCCGTTGCGGGACTAAGTGAACAGCTTGGTCGGCATGAGGGAAGCGTGAAGATGCGTCTGCAAAAGCATTTCGGTGAGGATGCAGTTCAGTAAGTTATTTGAGCCTGGCGACTTTTATACTGCCATCAGTGACATAAAATGTCCGAATCTGCTGTCCACGAAACCGCAGTTCTTCACCCGAAGCAGTGACGAATGATTTTTTTATACACTTGTTAGCTTCAAGGGAAGATAAGATAAAGTCCCGTTCTTTATCGCTGTCATGACTACCGCCGTGCGTGAGACGACCAGTACGCCATTGGATATCGATCGCGTGCGTCTCTTCAGTTGCTGCACCAATCCATACTTCACGTGTGCCAGAAAAGAGATGCTGTAATTTATCTTGCCAAAAATGATAATGACCCTCGTTGCGCGCGCCGCTATTTGGTTCCTCTAGTCGCCAAAACCGTACATGGTGACGTGTCCGCGCGCTCCCTGCAGTATTTGTTGGAATCTCAAAGCCTATGTCGTGCGTACGATCAAAGAGATAGAGATTGCTCAGTGGTGCCTCTGGATAAGACCGATTAAATACGATAGACAATACTTCCCGAAATCCATTTTTGAAAGTAAGAGGATCAGCTGTGTACCAGCCGGCTTCTTGCATTTTGTGCTCTAGGTGGGAGCGATTTTTGACGATCAGCGCTAGGTTGACGGGGTCGGAAGGCCAGCCGTCACCAGTCGTTACGTAGAGAGGGATATGATGCGGGCGGGAAAATACATGGAAAAGTCGCATGAGGTTGGGTATGACGACGTATGCCATGAGACAGTAAAGCAGGAGGAGGCCAAAAAAGAAGGCGAGTTGACTATCCGCATATGGCCATGCTGTATAGCTGATGCCGGCAAAAATAATACACCCAAGCAGAAAAATAAGTGCTCGCCATAGCGTACGAAGAATAAAACGAAGTTGTGACATGATTGTAGTTATTATACCTTACAAAATCATCTTCGTGTGAGACGGTGCGGTATAATAGAATGATATGAGTACAACACCGGCATCGAAGCCATTTCCGAAAAAATTCCTTTGGGGCGCCTCTACTGCAGCACATCAAGTAGAAGGGGGTAACCACAATCAATGGTCAGTCTGGGAGCTCGAGAACGCAAAGAGTCTTGCGACGCAGTCTGAATATCATTACCATGACCTCGAGAGCTGGTCTCGCATTAAGAAAGAGGCCACATCACCTCAAAACTACATCTCAGGCGATGCAAGTGACCACTATGTTCAGTATGAAAAAGATTTCGACATTTTAACAAAGCTCAATATGAATGCGTTTCGTTTTAGTGTCGAATGGTCTCGCATTGAGCCGCAAGAGGGGGCGTGGAATGCTGAGGCGATCGAGCACTACAAGCACTATGTGCAAGCATTGAAGCAGCGAGAGATTGAGCCTATCGTGACGTTATTTCATTTTACATTGCCCGTATGGTTTAGTGAGCTTGGTGGGTTTGAAAAGAAGAAAAATATCCACTATTTTACACGCTTTGCAGAAAAGATCATTAGTGAACTCGGGGTGTCAGTTCGGTACATAATTACCATCAATGAACCAGAGGTGTATGCACACGAAAGCTATCTTGCTGGTAATTGGCCGCCGATGAGGCAGAGCAAGAAAACGATGATCACAGTGCTCAACAATCTCGCAATAGCTCATAAGCAGGCAGCGAAGGTTATCCATACGCTGAATCGGCGATATAAAGTGTCTGTAGCGAAGAATTCTTGTTATTTTTATGCAGGTGACGATGCGTTGTTGAGTAGGAAAACTGCGGACATTATGCAATACGGTCAAGATGACTATTTCCTTAAAAAAGTTGCAAAACACTGTGACTTTCTCGGAGTTAACTACTATTTTAGCAATCGAGTATACGGCTATCGCGTACATAACCCGGATATTGATATGAGTGATTTGGGATGGGATTTAAGCCCTGCAAATATCCAGCAAGTACTCGAGCGGCTTCATGACAAGTACGAACTACCAATCATTATTACTGAAAATGGACTTGCCGATGCAACGGACGAACATCGAAAGTGGTGGCTTACCCATACAATTATAGCTATGCAACGAGCAATGGCGTATGGCGTGAAACTCGAGGGATATCTTCACTGGAGTCTCCTTGATAATTTTGAGTGGGATAAGGGGAAGTGGCCGCGATTTGGGCTTATTGCTGTTGATTATGCTACGCAAAAGCGTTCAGCACGCCCGAGTGCTATATGGTTGTCTAAAACATTAAAAAAACTGAGGGGAATATAGCTTGATGATGAAAGAACCGTTTGCTCGCACTGAAATAAAGATTGCTGTTATAGGTGGGGGGACGGGTAGTTTCACATTACTCAGCGCGCTAAAGGATCACACTTCTCAAATTGCAGCTCTGGTAAATATGGCAGACGATGGCGGAAGCACAGGGGTGCTGCGCGATGAGCTTGGTGCGCTGCCTCCTGGTGATGTACGCCAGTGTCTTGTGGCACTGAGTCGAACACCTGAGGTACGTGATCTGTTTGACTATAGGTTTGATGAAGGTAGCTTAAAAGGTCATGCCTTTGGCAATCTATTTTTAACAGCACTTGAAAAGATGACAGGTGACTTCGGAAAAGGCGTTGAACTTGCGAGTCAGGTACTCAATATCACTGGTGTCGTGGAGCCTATTACGCTGACGAACGTAAAGCTAGCGATGCGTCGCGCTTCGGGCGAGGAGACGCATGGTGAGTTTGAAATAGCACATAAAGAGTTTAAGGATGAGAAGCCTGAATTCTGGCTCGAGCCGAATGCGACGCCAAATCCAAGGGCTATCCGCGCAATTGAGTCTGCCGATATTGTCGTTATTGCACCTGGTAACCTCTACGGTAGTCTCGCACCTGCATTGATCGTTCCTGGTGTAGGCGAAGCGCTCGCACGAACGAATGCATTTAAGGTGTACGTTTGTAATCTTGTTACAAAGCCTGGTCAGACGGATGACTATAAGGTGAATGATTTTGCTGATGAGATAGAGCGACTTGCGGGCACTCGATTTCTCGATGCGGTTCTATACAATACCAAAAGGCCGACAGATGACTTGATGGATAAATATGCCAAAGCAGGCGAGAGGAGCGTTGAGTATGATGACGCTACTCTTGAGGCGGCTCCGTATATTGCTGCGGGCACAAATCTTCTCGCAGGATCAATTTGGAAGAATTTTAACGCAGCAGATCCAATCGCTGCGAGTCGTACGTTGATACGTCATGACTCTGCGGCGGTAGCGGCGGCAATTATCGAATTATACGAGTATAATCGTGGCTCTAAGAGTTAACCGCACGCTTCCTTCTGCAGTTGAAGTCGTTTATCTACTTGATTTTGATCGGTGTCTTGTAGACACGGAGAGATTATTTGGTATGTTTGTCGAGGTTGTGACGCAGCATACATCGATTCCTATTAGCGAACTTGAGGCTGCGGATCGCGATATGAAACGACGAGGGGACTCATTTGATACCGCAAGCTTCGTCCGCGAACGGCTACTTGAACTGGGGGATGTAATTATATGGGAGAAGATTGTTCAGGAGTTTATCGAAAAGGTAGGCGAGACGGATGTTCTTATGCTGGGTGCTCGTCAGCTTATTGATCAGCTCGACAGTCATCAGTTACATTACGGTATCTTAACATATGGTAATCCACTTTGGCAGGATATAAAGTTACGGGCCTGTGGTCTGAGTGATATTCCTACCTATATTGCTCCACGAAAAGAGAAGGGTCTTTTGATTCAATCGTGGCTACACTCGGGTGTTTTTTTATTGCCAAAAGAGCTGACGGGAGTGTGGGCTAAGGCGCTCATACTTGTTGATGACAAGGCCGTAAGCTTTGATGGATTTCCGTCATTGCCATCTCGAGGTTTTTGGGTGCTGGATGATACGAAGCCTATACTTCCGTCCCAGCAAGGAGGCGTACCGAGCAATGTTGAGCGAGTGCAGAATCTTACTGACGTAATAAATACTATATAACATTTATATTCATATTATTGACAAAACATAAACAGTATGCTAGTATAATAATATTATGACAAAGCAGACAAAAATAACCAAAAAAACAGTTACCACTAAAAAACAGCTTACTCTTGAGGCGGCTACTCCTGTAGTTGTATCAGGCGCCACTCAAGCAGACCAAGACGCTAAAAATGCGCTTCTTATCGTCTCTCTCGCGATTAATATGTTTATTTTTATCGGCTGGATTGCCTTGCAGGTGACGACAGCCTATGACTACCAGGTTGCTGCACTGCTCTTTACTCGCTAGGGCGCTCGCTTCATTGCTTTAAATACCACGGATTATTCATAATCCGTGGTATTTTTTGTTCTCTGTTGATGCCTATGGTTATCCACAGAATTGTGGATAAGTAAGACACGTCTGTGTTTATTGTCAAAATTGGGGGTTGTAGTGGGTAGTTGTGGGTAGTATGATAAGTCCAGTGGCAAACGTAGAACACCTACAAAAACAAACACACCACTAAACAAAACATTAAAAACCAATCTAACCAAAAACCCGGAAAGGGAATACGGTGGCCAGTATAGATTATTTTGAACGAAAGCTCGATGACAAGCGTCGATTGACGATACCATCTGAGCTGCGCGATGAATTATCAAGCGGCGTTGTACTCACTAGGGGATTTGGCAAGTATCTTCATATGTATCCACAGCAAACGTGGGACAACGAAGTCGAACCAGAGCTAAAGGGAAGTATACTCGATGAACGAGTTGCTGACTTGAACGTACGGTTTCGACGCGGGAAGACCGATGCACAACTTGACATGAAACAGGGTCGAGTGACAATCGAGCAGCATCTGCTTGAGTATGCTGGTATTGACCGAGATCTTGTAGCCGTTCGAGCTGGCGCCTATTGGCGTATCATGAGTCCGTCTGCCGAAGATTAGGTATATCAATTCGTCCTTTAACAATTCAACAAAGTAGAGAAACACTCTCGAGATCAACTATCTGGTAATAGTGCGTGGAAAACTGCAAGAACCACATCATCAAAAAAAGACTTGTCGCACCTTCCTCTAAAACACACCTCCCAAAAAACTCCACCTCACAAACACATAAGTCTCTCAACCGGTTTGATAGGGTATGAGTTACATAGTAACCCCCCAGTAATTCAAACCGGACCACTTATTACAAAAACAAACACACTATGCGAAAACAAACAGCGCTATTACCGGTTAGGTGATCTCGAACTTTACGACTAATGATATAGTAGTAAAGATGAGTAAAGAACATCCACCACATCAAAATTTACATGTTCCAGTTCTTCTAGAAGCAACGCTTGATTCACTACATCCTATTGAGGGCGAGAATTATCTTGATCTCACGGCGGGATATGGCGGTCATGCAGAACGCTTTTTAGAAGTAACTAAAAATTTCTCGGATTCCGTTTTGGTTGATCGGGACGACTACGCAATTGCGCGGTTGTCACGATTTGAGCAAGAAGGGGTTCGTTTGATGCATACCGACTTTGTCAGTGCTGCAAAAGCATTGGTCGAAGAAGGGAAGCAATTCGATATTGTACTGGCTGATTTGGGGGTGTCGTCACCACAGCTCGACCAGGGCGAACGAGGGTTTTCTTTTAAAAATAGTGGTCCACTCGATATGAGAATGGATCGTCGGCAAGAAGTGTCAGCGGAAACGTTGGTAAATACACTAACGGCAGATGAGCTTATTCGAATTATTCGTGATTACGGCGAAGAGCCGCATGGATTTGCAAAACGTATCGCTGAGGCGATCGTGGTGAATCGACCATTTACTTCGACAGAAGAACTCGCAGAACTGATCAAGCAACAACATCGGGGCAAGTGGACGAAAGTTCATCCTGCCACGCGCACTTTTCAAGCTCTCCGTATTGCGGTCAACCAAGAGCTTCGGCAAGTTGAAGAGTTACTCCCACTCCTTCCACGACTTCTAAAGAATCAAGGAAGAGTAGGTATTATCAGCTTCCATAGCTTAGAGGATCGGCTAGTAAAGCGCTATTTCAAAGAACAAATAGATGCTGGACTCGAAGCCGAACTTCAGATTCTGACTAAAAAGCCGCTCGACGGAGCCACTTACGACGTTCACAATCCGCGGTCACGAAGCAGCAAGTTTCGGGCAGCAGTGAAAAAATAAAACAAAAAAACGAAAGGGCAAAACACCATGCCAATTCATATTCCAGTACAAAACGCATCAGTCGAAACACGAATCGCTGTACGCGTAAAATAATTGTTGTGCCGGCGAACTTTCGTTCGCCGGCTTTCGCAACGCCATTTTATGGTAATTAAAATACGTTACGAAAGCCTTTTTACAACCCAAAAAATAAACATAAAAATGAGACTCCACCACAATGTCATATCAAAGAACTCAACAATTTAGCAGTCGACGCCAGCAGGGCTGGAACCGCAACCAGAATACAACTCGATTTGTGTCTGCCATTAAACTAGGGCCAGTTGCTCATACAGTTATTGTGGCGCTTATGATTACTGTACTTGGTCTGATATACTTAACACAGGCAACTCGGGCAACCAGCTATGACTATCAAGCAAAAGAAATTGACAGTCAGATTGCAGAATTGACGACTAAAAAGGGCGACCTTGAGGTTGAAAATGCTCGTCTCACTGCACTTGAGGCTGTGCAAAACAGTAGCGTTGCTCGTGAAATGACGCAGCCTGCATCGACCGAATACGCTCGTTAATTATAGATACACTTATGAAGCTAGAGATACAAAAGGGTAGTAGATCAAAAATTCTCGCCATCATCGTCGTTGGACTGATGGCGGTTTTTGTGGTTCGGCTCTTTTATCTTCAAATTATCAAACACGACGAATATGTCGCACTTGCCAATAGCGAGCAAGTAAAGCGCTTAACGATCCCTGCGAAGCGGGGGCTTATCTACGCCATGGACGGCACTCGTCCAGTTGAGCTAGTGCTCAATGAGACAGTGTATACATTGTTTGCTGATCCAAAAATTATCAAAGACAAGTCAAAGATAACTGATACAATCCATCGAATCGCTGGTGGAAATGTCCGACCAAATATAGACGTTCTTCTCGATAAAAAAGAGACTCGATATCAAATACTTGCTACGAAGCTTTCACGAGCCCAAGCAGAGCTTATTAAGAAAGAAAAACTCGCTGGAATTGGCTTCCAGGAGGTATCACAGCGCGTTTATCCAGAAGGTGGCTTGGCTGCTCAGACGCTAGGGTTTGTGAACGCCGAAGGCATTGGTCAGTATGGTGTTGAGAGCAAACTAGACGCACGACTCAAAGGTGAGGATGGCATGCTCCAGTCGGTTACTGACGTCAGTAATGTACCGCTGACGATTGGTGATCGCAACGTGCATGATCCTGCAAAAAACGGCGATAACGTCGTACTTACAATTGATCGAAACATCCAAGCATATACCGAAAAAGCCTTAGCGACAGGACTTCAGCAAACCGGCGCTCAAAAGGGAAGCGTCATAGTTATGAATCCCGAAAACGGTAGAGTTATGGCGATGGCAAATCTACCTACATATAAACCTGCTGAATTTAATAAAGTACAAGATGCGGACGCTTTTAACAACGCTGTTATCACTAGTCCATACGAGCCAGGTTCGGATATTAAGACGCTTACAGTAGCAATGGGGCTTGATAAGGGCGTCATCGAACCTAACTCGACATTTGTGAATACGGATAGCATCAAGGTAGAGGATAGGACCATCGGCAATGCAACCAAAGGTCAAACAGGGACGATTACGATGCAGACAGCATTAAACTACTCTCTCAATACGGGTATGGTAACAATTGCTCAGCGTTTGGGTGATGGCAAAAGTATCAATGCTAATGCCCGAAATACGATGTACGAATATTTTCATGATCGTTTTGGGTTTGGGATGAAAACAGGCATCGAACTTGCTGGTGAGCAGCCCGGTACGATCATAGCCCCAACGCGGCAAGAAGGTAACGCAGTGCGATACTCCAACATGGCATTTGGGCAGGGTATGGACCTCACTATGGCTCAAGTGAGTGCGGCATTTTGCTCAATCATCAACGGTGGAACCTACTTCAAGCCGACTGTTCTAGCAGGAACAATGAGCGTCGACCGTAAGACGTTCAAAGAAGATACAGTGCAGCCGGTTCGCAGTGCAGTGATTTCACCGAGTTCATCAGCGAAAGCTCGAGCGATGGTGTACGAGGCCCGTACAAAATTTTATGCTGGTAAAGATAAACCGGGATATGAAATTGGTGGAAAAACAGGAACATCACAGACGATCGTTAACGGCAAGTATGTCGACAATCAAACTGATGGAACATATCTTGGATATGGTGGCGACGATCGACCTCGATATGTCATAATGGTGCAAGTATCAGGCAAAAATATGAATCTTGAAGGCGGTAAGCATGCACTGCCGATATTTACTGATATTTCCAACTGGATGATAGATTACCTAAAATTACAGCCAAAGGGCTAAAGGAACACTGTGGAAACATTTACACTCGATCAACTTACTTCAGAACTTGTCACAACATTCCTGCTTAGCTTTGGTGCGTTTGTACTTGCCATGCTTTTGACACCTCTTTATACATCACTTGCATATCGATTTAAGTTTTGGAAAAAGCAGCGCGACACAAGTACGACAGGGGAGAAGCTGTTAGTGTTTGTGAAGCTGCACGAGGCGAAGTTTAAGAGAAACATCCCGACGATGGCGGGAATTATCGCTGTGCTTGCAGTAACTGTCGTAACAGTTGGATTTAACCTTGACCGTGCGCAGACGTGGCTGCCGCTTGCAGCCCTTATCGGTGGCGGACTTGTTGGATTGCTTGACGATATTATCAATATACGAGGACAAGGGACGGGAGTTGCAGGCCTGCGCTCAAGCTTTAAATTCCTTATGATCACTGCACTTGGCGTAGGGCTTGGATGGTTTTTTGTAGTAAAGCTTGGCTTTAACACCGTGAATCTTCCATTCCTTGGTGATTTTGCGTTAGGCTGGATGATGATTCCATTATTTGCATTTGCCGTTGTTGCTGCAGGTAATGCGGTAAATATTAGCGATGGTCTCGATGGCCTCGCTGGAGGCTTACTGCTTGCATCATTCGGTGCATTTGGTGTTATAGCGCTCCTTCAAGGTAACTTCGGCATTGCGGGCTTTTGTTTCACGGTTATTGGTGCGCTTTTTGCATACTTGTGGTTCAATATCTATCCAGCACGTTTCTTTATGGGTGATGTGGGGAGCTTTGCGCTTGGCACTAGTCTCGGTGTTGTCGCGATGCTGACTAATAGCTTTTTCCTTCTTCCTGTTATTGGTATCTTGTTTGTTGTCGAGGCGGGTTCAAGCGCTATACAGATATTTAGCAAAAAAGTATTTAAACGAAAAGTATTTATTTCTGCGCCAATTCATCATCATCTCGAAGCAATTGGTTGGCCTGAAACGAAGGTGACCATGCGTTTTTGGGTGATTGCTTGCGTTGCTGCATTCTGTGGTGTCTTACTTGCACTTGTCGGAGGGCATATCTCTTAATGCAACAAGGGTGGCGCTCAACACGTACGGCGGCAAGTAGAAGAGTCAAAGGTGTGGCTCAATCTGCTGTTGCCTCGGTACGACGACACCGTCCTGACTACCAGATTGCTTTGTATATGGGCCTTCTCATGCTGATTGGCCTTGTGGTGATGTATGCGATTGGGCCGCAACGCGCCAACTTCCTCAATACGAGTGAGGGGACTGATTTTTATACAAGCACATACTTCTTCATCAAGCAGACTGTCAGTTTGTCGCTCGCGATAGCTTTTTTTGTATTTATGTCGATGGTGCCGTATAAAATTATTGATAAATACGCTGCAAAGGTATTAATAGTCGCATTTGCGGCCTGTGCGCTGCTTGTTTTTATGGGCAATATTTTAAATGTAGAGTGGCTTACGCTCTGTACGAAAGGTGCGTGTCGTTGGTTTGTCGTTCCTGGTCTGGGCACTATTCAGCCAGCAGAATTTTTGAAGTTTGGTATCTTATTATTTACTGCTGGATTTCTGGGTGTTCGTTCACAGCAAGGGTTGATCAATGACGTCCAGAAGACACTCATTCCCATCGGAATTGTTACTGCGCTTGCGATGTTTTTCGTGATACTGATGCAAAAGGATATGGGAACGGGAATCGCACTTGTTTCTATTCTTGCGACAATGCTTGTTGTGTCTGGAATGCGGTGGAGACTGCTTTCAACGATTTTTGTAGGGCTTATTGTAGCAGGGTTGCTCTTAATCGTTGTTGCGCCTCATCGTATGGATCGGGTGACAACGTTTTTCAATGGTGATAATACATCAGTGGACGAAAAGGGTGGATATCATATTACGCATGCTAAAATTGCGATAGGAACAGGCGGTGTTCTCGGGGTTGGTATAGGCAATAGTGTGCAGGCGTCTGGGTATCTCCCTGAATCGATTAATGACTCGGTCTTTGCGATTATGGGTGAGACATTTGGTTTCTTGGGACTTGTCGGTGTTTTGGCGTTATTTACAGCATTACTTCTACGGCTACTCAAGGTTACTGATCATCTTGTCGATATGAAACTCAAGTTACTTGTTGCAGGGGTGTTTGGCTGGTTAGGTTCGCATACTATATTAAATGTTGCAGCTATGATCGGGGTATTTCCGCTGACGGGCATTACATTGCCGCTTCTCAGTTTCGGGGGAACGAGTATGATATTTATCGGCGGGGCGCTGGGCTTAGCGTTTCAGCTATCGCGTTATACGGCATTTGGAGGTAAACTAGAGGGACATGACAAAGAAAATTCTAGCAGTCGGCGGGGGGTCGGGCGGTCACGTTACTCCAGTCGTCGCAGTACTCCGCGAACTTAAATCTCAGGATCCTTCTATAGAAGTACGATTTTGGTGCGATAATACTTTTGGTCGACAGGCAAAAAGTATCGTTGGCTACTATGATCCTGAAGTGCGTGTAGATACGATCATCTCAGGTAAACTGCGCCGGTATCATCATTTGACGTTTTTACAACATCTAACTATTCCATCTGTCCTATGGCCAAACCTAAGAGATGGCGTGCTCGTTGTTGCTGGTGTAGTGCAGAGTGTGAGTAAGTTGTTGATTTGGCGTCCGGATGTCGTCTTCACTAAAGGAGGCTATGTTTGTTTGCCGGTGGGCTGGGCGGCTCGTTTTTTGCGTATTCCACTAGTTATTCATGATAGCGATGCGCATCCAGGTCTCACGAACAGATTACTAGCAAAGCACGCTGATATTATTGCCACAGGAGCGCCCTTAGAGTATTATTCCTATCCGAAAGAAAGGTCTTACTATGTTGGTATTCCTATCGGGGAGGAATTTAAACCATTTTCTCAGGAAGAACAACGTCATGCAAAGCGTCTACTGGGAGTTTCACTTGATAAGCCGTTAATCGTCATTACGGGTGGTGGTCTAGGGGCAAAATTATTAAATGATGCCGTCGTATTGCATCTCGATGCACTCATGGAGCTTGGAACAGTTATACTTGTCTCGGGTTCGGCTCAGTATGATGAGCTTCGTGCGATTACTCCAAGTGGTGATAGTCGTTTCCAGCTTCATGCATTTATATCAAATGGCATGGCGCAGCTTCTTGGTGCCGCTGATGTTGTTGTTACAAGAGCTGGAGCAACCACAATACTCGAGCTTGCAGGCCTCGCAAAGCCAACAATTCTCGTCCCGAATGGCCGACTTACTGGTGGGCATCAGCTAAAGAACGCGAAAGTGTATGAAGACAAGAAGGCTGTACTTGTCATTGACGACAATAAGTTTGCCGAGCCGAGCGATGCATCTCTCGTGACCGCCGTAAAAACAGTCCTCGGTGATTCCAAGCTTCAAGAGTCGCTGTCTGCTGCGATTCGCACATTTGCAAAGCCGAATGCAGCAAAAGATGTCGCTAAATTAATCATTCAGGCCATCAAAAAACAGTAGTCATCTGCTACAATTAACAGTAGCATTATGGCACTATTCTCAAAAAAATCAGCAGAATCTGATCTTCCTCGACGTCGAAGGCAGTCGAATGAGCCTCGTCGCGAGGAGGCGAGTCAGCGTCAGCAGAACGCGAACTACACGTTTAAGCGTAACCGTACGCTAACTGGGAGTGCCTCATCGCATGTAACGAGTATTAGTGATCCACATGGTGATCTGCAATCTCCGCGCACACAAACGCATCACTTAACGATGCATCGGCGCAAGCTTGGTGGGGTGTTTGCAATGACGATGCTATGTACTATGTTTTTTGGCTTCTTGCTCTATCAATTTACTGCAACAGCATCAGTATCTGCCGCGGATCAGTCGCTAGCTATCGACGGCAAAGTATATCAAGAAACGATACAGAAATATCTAGTACAGCATCCAATTGAACGTTTTCGCTTTGCTCTGAATGAACAGCGGTTGACGGCATTCCTACAAAAGCAGCACAGTGAAGTAACTTCAGTGGCGAGTAATGGAATTGGCGGACTGGGTGCAAGTCAATTTTCTGTCGCAGTACGAAAGCCTATAGCGGGCTGGGTTATCGGTGACAAGCAGTATTACGTAGACGCTACGGGAGTTTCTTTTCAAAAAAACTACCACACTGCTCCTGGTGTTCAGATCGTTGACCAAAGTGGTGTTCGTCAGTCGGGCGTAGATGGCGGCGCGGTTGCGAGTGGACGATTTTTGACGTTTGTAGGGCGTGCTATTGCATACGCTGAGACTCACGACATGATAGTCGAGCAAGCAATTATACCACCTGCTACAACTCGACAAGTAGAGCTACGCATTAAAGCGTATGACTTTCCTATTAAGCTATCACTAGATCGTCCAGTAGGGGAGCAGATTGAGGATATGCAGCGAACAATCATCTACCTACGAAGTGAAAGTATTACACCCAAGTACATCGACGTGAGGGTTTCCGGAAAAGCCTTCTATCGATAAAAGGGTAGTGCTACTATTATAGGTATTGATTATGAGGAGCTATGACTCCTCTTTTCTTTTGCAGTATGTTCTATTTTTGTTCTATCTTTTACGTATCATGGCGTGATAGAGAAAAAACATATAATAATATCATAATAACAAAAAAGCAAATAGGTGAGTAAGACTCAAAAAGAGGGTAGTAGGTAATAAAAAGAGAGAAATGCAAACATCTAAAAAACTATAGCAATATGTGGAAAACTATATAAAGTCAAATTATGACACATGAGTCAAATGGTGCTTCTTGTTGTCGTGGCTACATAGATGGATCTATATATAAAAGCTGTAGCTTGTATAGCGTGACGATACGTATGATCATCAGTATTGAACTGAGGTTTGTTGTATACACTAGATGAATATACATACTACTCCACTGAGAGTTAGTGTGTTTTCGGTATGTGTTTCTATATGTGGTCAAATAGCATACATTAAGGATGTATACTGAATCATCTTATGTTTATTATACTAATGTCGTAAAAGATATATTGTGCGACGTAAGATCATTGTATTGATGCTGGTGTAGTTGTTATGATTCATCCATACAAATTAACGGTTCCGTCACCAAAGGAAAAAATCCATGAATCACGACAACGCCCTACCATCAATCGCCCGCTTCTCTTTAGTCGAAAAAACGTCTAAAGTCGGTAATCTCTACACTGAAGGAATTTTGCATTTAAATAATGATTATCAAATCCGTGTCGAGTTCTTAGCGCCGAATCTTATTACAGCCATCAAAGAATCTCTCAAACTTGCTAAAAAACAGACCCTCCAAGATTAATAACTAATGTTCTACTTTTGTTCTATTCTTTTAGAACACTCAATTAAAAAATACTGAATGTCGCGGTTCAGTTAATATATTCAGATCGATAGATAAAGTACAGTGCATATAGACACGCTAAGATTGCAGGGATGAGATATCCGTATACTGATCTTTTGTAGGCATTTTTATGTTTACGATTCACTATACTGCTTGTAATGCCGCATACGATTATGATTGGTATTCCATACCCTACCGCGAAGAGAATGCCAATGCCCGTGAGCATATCAGTATCGGTTGGAGGTAATATGGATGTCGCCATCATGACTACCCATACAGGGCTTAGGATAATTGAGAGTATGAGTATGCCGTGTAGGATTTTATTAGCCATAGTAGTGTGTGGGTATTTTAGATTATGCGTAAAGGCTACTATTTATCGTAGTCGAAGTATTCCGTCATCCTGGGGTTTTTGCTGAGGAGTGGGCGCTTGTGGTGTAGCGACAGGCGCTTGTGGTGGCTGTAAAGGCTTTTTATCAACAGGGGGTGTTGATGGCACCACTTTAGTGTGATCGACGCGTAGTTTTGTTGGATCTGGTGATGGCTTGTGGGGTGATGCTTGAGCAGGTGTGTGAGGCTGCTCTCGCCTGTGCGGTGAAGCGCCGTGAGGTATTGTAGGCGCCACTGTAGAGTCTTGCTGATGCTGTCTTGGTGCTTGAAGGATTTCGTTCGTAGGGGTGCTTTTTTGTCGCTGAAGTTCAGCACTCCCTACCTCACTTGAGGCTGAACTTTGAGTAGTTTGATCTGAGTGTATCGCTGAAGGGTTCTTCTTTTTGCGACTACGAGTTCGTTTTTTCTTGACGGGCGTGCCGTCGGGATTGAGTGCGACTGGTGTATTCGCCACTGTGTTCTGCTGTTGTGGCAGTCGAGGCGGCTGCGGTTGCTGGTTTTGAGTGACACTACTCCCCTGCTCCGCCTGAGAGCTCGAAGATGGGTTTTCTATGATTATGCGCGGCTTGTTTGGCTGTGCGGGAACTACGGATTTGTTCTGAGAGTCGACGGGCCATTGCTTTGCCTGTGCACTTGACTGAGGTGGTTTCTTTTGAAGATTTTCTGGCATTTGTATGACATCGGAGATCGACTTCTCTACCTCGGCTCGAGGGAGACTGTAGAGTTGGCGAGAGTGTTCAATTATATGTGCGGTGTTGTCGACTTGAGGTGGCGGAAGCTGCAATGTTCGAGCGCTAAATGCTGGTGTTTTCTCTCCGTTGATTACCATATTGATGACAAAGTTTCGGTTGTGCATCTGGAGTAGATCATTTGCTTCAAACTGAGGTTCGAACTGCTTAGAGAGAATCGGAGCGTCGTCTGCAGATACGCGGAAACAAATCATCGTTCCGACATTTCCGAAGACTGCATCTCGAACAGTTTCATTCATCTGGCTGATGTATTGGTTTGCTACTGTAAGATTGAGCGCATACTTACGTGCCTCAGAGAGGATAGTGGCAAATGAATCGGTTGCAAAGTTTTGGAATTCGTCTACATAGAGGTAGAAAGGGCGACGGTCTTTGATATCTGGAATATCCGATCGACTCATCGCTGCAAGCTGGATTTTGGTTACGAGGAACGATCCAAGAATAGAGGCGTTGTCCTCACCAATAAGGCCTTTTGATAGGTTAACGATAAGAATCTTTCCATCGTCCATGATCTCGCGAATGTTGAAAGTACTTTTTGGTTGGCCGATAATGTTTCGAATCACAGGGTTTGCGGTAAACGCTCCTACTTTATTGAGTACAGGTGCGACGGCTTCAGCGACAAACTTGTCATTCCAGCTCGCAAATTCTACTGTCCAGAATTGCATAACGACCGTATCCGTACAGTAGCTGAGTGTCTCCTTTCGGAATTTTTTGTCAGTAAGCATACGAGTAATATCGAGCATAGTCGTCTCTGGGCGGTCGAGAAGCGCCAAGATAGTATAGCGAAGGATGTATTCGAGGCGAGGTCCCCAGCTTTCACCAAACATACGCTTCATAACTCCGATCACTTCTGAGCTGATATTACTCTTCATCGATGGATCGGTGACTTCAAGCGGGTTAAATCCGAGCGGGAATGCTGTGTCTGCTGGGTTGAAATATACGACATCTTTCATGCGCGAGGCAGGGATAAACCGCATATTATCGACTGCAAAGTCTCCGTGTGGGTCGATTATTGCGTAACCGTGATTATGGAAAATGTCTGAAAGTGCAAGAAGCGAGAGAGTACCGGTCTTACCTGCCCCAGTTTGACCAATGACGTACATATGCCTTGAGCGATCAAAATTGAGCATGCCAAACTGATGGTTGATGCCGCGGAAATTAGTTAGGCCGAAGGCGCTAATGTTTTCATCGATTGCAGCGTTGCCTGTGATGATCGGTAGCTTCGCTGGTGGTTCAGCGGTTTTACTGCTCGCCCATACGATATTTGGTGTCTCAACGTTTGTGTGTGGTAAGTGGAAGACGCTGGCAACTTCTTCGATATTAAGGACAAACCCTTTATCAATAAAGAGTCGTGCTCGGTACTGCCCAAGGTCTTCTTTTTTGAAACTCGCCCCAGACACACGAAAACCGTTCAAGTTAGTACTGTTGTACTGTTTGAACGTACCGACGATAGCTTGCATACGTTGCTTGGCGATAGTTGTGTCTTCACCGAGATATGCAAGACGAATCTTCACTTGGTAGCCAAGTTTTGTTGCTTTCTTTTCAGCTTCTGAAATACGAGTTTTGTTGCGTTCAGAAATCTCCTTTGGCGCTGGCGCACCGCCCGCTCCTTGCTCGGGCGGTTTCCATAGAGCTTCAAAAAGGCCTAGTATCCACTTCATACTAAACCCTTCACCACCTGTCAGCATTGTCATCGCGCCACTACCGCCGCTCTTTACTGACTTTACCCAGTTATCGGAATCCTTGTGCCATGTGTCTGGAATCGGGCGAACGAGTACTTGCACCCAAAGCTCCTCGCCTGACGATGGAGTACTGCCAGTTGACTCTGATTCGAGCTTCGCAAGTGTTCCGGTGATGCCGGCAAGAGGATCTACTTCAAAGCTCTGGAATGATTTGATAGGAAGAAACTCGCTATCAGTAAGTGTAATCTCGCTTGTGTAGATGACGCTATGTTCGCGTTCGTGCGAAACATAGTCTTCATCGGCTTCATGAATCTGGACAGTTGGGTACTGAGCATAGATCTGCCCTTCTACGAAACTTTGCAGAGCTTTCGGTACCCATACATAGAAGCGGATCTGACCATTGACGGAAGCGATCTCAAAACTAAGATGTTCTTGGATTCCACCGTTTAGTTTCAGCTCTTCTTTATCGCGTAGTATGCCGTGGAGACTCGCAAATAACTGTTCCGCAGCCATTTCTGACTTGTCGTTTGCCTTTGGAATCTCAAGAATGAGCAGTGTGCTTTCGATAGCTTTGACAGCGTCGATACGCTGATAGTTTTTCCACGTAAGGTATCCCAAAAAAAGCACGATGGGAAGCCATACGTACCACGAAAGGAGCAGCCCGAAGATCCAGGATATAAGTTCCATAATTTACTTCTCTATTGTCGCACCTGTCGCCTCTGTATGCAATGGCAGATACGACGAGTGCGGAGGGTTATTTTTTAGCAGGTTCTTCAACGAGTGAGTAGGTTGCTTTTGCAACGCGCTTGAACTGTGGTTTGCTCTGTAGATTGAGGAGGATTGTCGTTTCTTTGACTTGTCGATTCTTGAGGACACGTTTCACGATCTCGTCGCGGTGAAGTGGCTCTTCTGATTTTCGAAGGATGTCGGCGATAGTATCAGCGACAGTTCCTTTGCTGTAACCCCAGCTGTCGAGCGCGTAGATGCCACGACCGATCAACACGAAGCGCTTGTCTTTGATGAGTTCGTTGTGAATCGCCTGTGTTGTGACGTTTTTGCGGCTAAAATTACTTTCCTTGATTGCATCGGCAATTTCAGAAAAATGAAGTGGCTTGCCATTTTCAGCGAGAATAACGTAGATTTTATCACGAATATTCTTTGGATTGACCGTTGGCCATTTGATAAGTCCCCAGAGGTCTTTTAGATGCGCAAGGTGCTTGCTGACGCTTGCAAGTGCGCGAACCTGGCTTGGGTGCTCGTAGTTGAGTTGCTCGTGAAGCTGGTCGATTGTGAGTGGCTCGCCATGCTTTTTGATAGCTTTAACAATTGCGTCAACTTCTGTACGAATCTTCTTCTCATCACCGAAATCTTTGATAGCAACGGCATGACGATAATTATCGTTTTCATTTACGACAGTGAGGTTTGGCGCGAGCTCTGCGATAAATGCAACGCGAGCACGCTCAAGAGGTTCTGCAGTTTTGCCGAGTAATTTATTGGCAAGGTCAGTGACGGTTGCAAGGCGGCCCATCTCAGAGAGGTCGCGGACGATTTGCTTCTCTACTGCTGGGACTGCTGGAATTTTTCCTTCTTCAGCTGCGATCTTGAGGCGAATAAGAATAGCCTTTTCGAGCTGACGAACACGCTCTCTCGTGATGCCAAGGAGTTCACCGATTTGCTCAAGCGTCTCTTTGCGATCGTAAAGACCGAAACGACGGGTGATGATTTCTCGTTCTCGCTCTTGATCGATTGTGCCAAGAATTGTTTCAACAATTGTATTGATATCAAGTGTTGTCTCTGTTTTGGGAGCTTCGCTCATAATGTGGTATCGTCCTCTCTGCCTCACCTCAGACTGCATTGGATTTGTTATTTTCTCAATGTATTCACTATAAAACAAATTTTTCATAATGTCAAACATTTTTCTTGATTTATTCAATTATAGCATGAAATAGACGCCATTAGTAAAGAGTGTTTTAGGACTTTTTAAAACTTCAGCTATAGTATGTTGCTTATATACAGTAGTAGCTGTATGTGATATGGCACTACGGATAGCGCTCGTGATTAACAATTGCCTTGACGTGCTGAGCCGCCTGGACGGATCATCCATGGCGAGCTAGCGCTCACACTATGTACTACGCGAAGACAATAGTATGCGCCGCTTTCGATAGGTGTGGCGCTCGGTAGTTCTTCTTTTACTACTCCGTTTCCAGGGGTCGCCCAAGAATCCCAGAATGTCATAATTGGAAATGAGCCACCCTGCGCGTTAAGCCGATTGATAAGTTCTTGATAGAACCCTCGTACGGTTGACTGTTGATTGGGGTGCCAAGCATCGCCAGCTGGAACAGATGCAATATAGTCACTGAAGGTTGCTTCCGCAACTGGTGTTGCGAACACCTTAGATTCCCAACCGGTGACTTGCATACTACCGTGATTCCAGTTACCACAGCCGGTAATGTATGTGTCAGTGCCACCTCCCAGATTGACTCCTTGGCCGAAACCTTCGTTTATCAGGTCTTGGCAGATTTGAGCCATTAGCACGCCATTTTGCACAGCTGAGACTCGATCATAATACGGCAGTGATGATTCGACGAGCGAGAGAGTTACTTTTGGTGAAGGCTTAGCAGTAGCAGGAAGTGCCGTTGGATAATGGCCATCGATCGTTTTTGCTATTTCCATGTGTTTGGCTGCTTGCGTGAGATCGTTTTTGATTGTGGTTTCGATTGCTCTACTCTGGACACTGCTAAATGCTACGAGAGTGATTGCTGCGAGTATGCCGATTACGACAATAACAATGAGCAGTTCAACTATAGTAAAGCCTGAGTTTTGTTGAGGTGCCCACCGGTTCATTACGTTTTATGATAACAGATTTTTATATGAAAAACCCACCTCGAAAGATACTGCCGAGAGTAAATTCTCGAGGTAGGTCTTTCGGGGTGGGTTAAGCTCTTTACGTTGTATCCTCGTTCCGTCGCTGATAAGCGACGGCTCTCCAGGAGAGGAGCGCGAATAAGAGGTACGTTGCGACATAGGCGGCAATCAGTGAACTCCGGCTACTTGCGTATATCGATAGGCTACTCTCGGGTAAGAGTACTTGACCTAAGGTAAGTGGAGTCCAAAGAAATACGCTGCAGGGCAAGAGTATACGCTCTCCGAAGCGGAGGGTGTGAGCTATTGCTCTTTCGGGCTGTTGTTGTGTAGCGCGGATGCCAGGCCTCAAGGTGATATGGTGTATTATGGCTGAGCCTGTTATTACGACCAGCCATAATGCTATGTATAGTATTGTAGGCATCGTCATCACCGTCTCTCTGTGGGCTGTAAAAGAACTAGCCTTACTATAGAACTATAGTTACATTGTGTCAATATATGAAAAACCCGCCCCGAAAGAGCGATACTTGCCCTTTCGGGCGCGGGCTTCATTTCATGTGGACGGGTCAATTCTTTACAATACAGCCTTACTCCGTCGCTGACGAGCGATAGCCTTCCAGGACAGAAATACCAGTATGAGATAGGCTGCGATATAGACAGCTACTAACGGCGCCGCAGTACTAGTGCTGATAGGTTGACCCATCTCTTCGGGGTGCTCGGACGACATCATTCTATCGATACCGAGCACTAGTAAGACCGCTAGACCGTAACCCATGACCATGATATTTCCAAGGTCAAGAAACACCATCTTTCTGTATTGACCTTGCTGTCTTGCCGCGCGGATGCCGGGTAGTATGGTGGATACATGTAAGGACGTAAGGAGAGCTACTATACCAAAGCCCATCGCTAATATCATTGTCATTATCATCTCCCTGTAGGCTGTAAAAGAACTAGATATACTATAGGATTGTATTTATATTATGTCAATATATGCCGTTAGTTTAGGCGGATTTTTTACGAGTTGCTGTAACGGTCTTTTTGGCCGCTGGCTTTTTCTTTGCAGCTGGTTTCTTCACCGGGGCTTTTTTGGCTGTCGTCTTCTTTGCGAAGCGGCCTTTTGCTGGCTTTGCCTCAGCGAGGAGCTCGATAGCTTGCTCGTGAGTTATGTCTTTTGGCTCAACATCTTTTGGAATTTTTGCATTTTTTGTACCATCAGTAATATATGGACCATAGCGCCCCTTGAGGACTTTGATGCCATCTCCAAAATCAGCAATGTTCTTCTCTGCTTCAGTCTTTAGTTTCTCGGCGTAGAGCTCGAGCGCTTGATCGAGTGTGATGTCATGCGGGTCGATCGGTTTTATGCTGACAAATAGCTTGCCAACTTGGATGTAAGGTCCAAAACGACCGATATTGGCTTTGATTACTTCGCCGTCTTTGGTTTCACCGACGACACGAGGGAGCTTGAACGCATAGAGTGCTTCTTCGAGAGTGACAGTTTCAATCTTACGACCAGCTGGAAGCGGAGCAAACTGTGGTTTGTTTTCTTTGTCTTCGGTGCTACCGAGCTGAAGCATCGGGCCAAAGCGACCAAATCGTGCCATGACAGGCTTGCCAGATTTTGGATCGATGCCTATTTCACGAGCTTGTGCGACGGTGCTACGGTCGATACCGCCCGACTGTTCAATAAGTTTGTGGAATGGCGTGTAAAATCGCTCAAGCATGGTGTTGCGTGCAAGCGCGCCAGTGGCGATCTGGTCAAACTCTTCTTCGACGTTTGCTGTAAAGCCATAGTCAACGATTTGGTCGAAGTGATCGTTAAGGAAGTCACTGACGACCTGCCCTGCTCCAGTTGGGATGAGCTTGCCTTTATCTGCGCCAGTTTTTTCCTGCACAACTTCACGTTTAACAGTGCCATTTTCGAGCGCGAGTGTAATAACATCTCGAGGTGTTCCTTCACCGTCGCCCTTTTCTGCGTAGCCACGTACCTGAACTGTATTGATGATCGTCGCGTAAGTACTTGGGCGACCGATACCGAGCTCTTCAAGTTTCTTGACGAGGCTACCTTCGGTAAACCGAGCGGGTGGTCGGGCGAATGTCTGACGAGCGCTCGCTGCGAGTAGTGCGAGATCGTCTCCAGTTTTTACTGGAGGCAGGATGTCTGGATCTTTTTTGCCGCCGCCGTAGATTTTCATGAAGCCGTCGAAGATGATAACTTCACCCTTTGCTTCAAATACTTTATCGCCAGAGCTGATTGCTATCGTGACAGTTGTCTTTTCAAGTTTTGCTGGTGCCATTTGGCTCGCGAGTGTGCGATTGCGGATGAGTGTATAGAGTTTTTGATCGTACTCATTACTACTGCCCCGTTCTTGACGCATGTCGGTTGGGCGAATTGCTTCGTGAGCTTCCTGTGCATTTGAGCTTTTCGTCTTGAAGGTGCGTACCTGAGAGTATTGCTCACCAAATGCACTCTTGATGTAGTCTGCCGCAGCAGCAATCGCTTGGCCGCTTAGGTTGACTGAGTCGGTACGCATATAGGTGATCTTACCTTCTTGGTAGAGCTTCTGTGCGCTCGACATAGTTGCCTTTGAGCCAAAGCCAAGCTTGGCATTTGCGTCTTGCTGGAGTGTACTGGTTGTAAAAGGAGGGCCTGGGTTTCGTGTGCTTGGACTTGTAGAGATATCGGCAACGCTAAACGATGCACCGATAAGGCTCTCAAGAAATGTCTGTGCTTCCTCTTCGGTGTCAAAGCGCTGTGGCAGCTCTGCTTTCATCTCGTCGCCTTCGTGAGCGAACTGAGCGATGACTTTAAATTGGAATGAGCCATTAAAGGCATCGATTTCTCGTTCACGCTCTACGAGTAGGCGAACTGCCGGAGATTGGACACGCCCAGCTGATTTACCACCTGGCACTTTCTGCCATACTACCGGGGATAGTTCAAAACCAACGAGACGGTCAAGGATTTGACGAGCTTGTTGGGCTTGCACGAGGTTCATGTCGACGGTGTGTGCGTTTTTGATCGCCTCTTCGACGGCGCTTTTAGAGATTTCATGGTACGTGACGCGCTTCGTGGTTGTCGGATCAAGTCCAAGCACTTCACAAAGATGCCATGCGATAGCCTCCCCTTCTCGGTCGGGGTCGGTTGCGAGAAAGATCTGATCAGCTTCTTTTGCTGCTCGCTTGAGTTCTGTGACAACCTTTTTCTTTTCGGCGTCTACTTCATATGTTGTCGCGAAGCCATTTTTGACGTCAATTGGCGGCGTACCGTCTTTTGTTTTTTTGACGATAGAACGAATATGTCCAACGCTCGAGAGAACGCGAAAGTCTTTACCGAGGTATTTCTCGATTGTTTTTGCTTTTGCTGGGCTCTCGACGATTACTAAATTCTTTGTCATATAATTATACGTTATGCTTATCGTATCTAAACACAGTGGCTGATTGTATGCAACTTGGAACGTTACGTCAATAGGACGCGTCTATATGCTATTGGGTCGAGACGTGAAATGCCGCCCGTGTTGCCACGGGCGGCGAGTAGTGAGATAAAACAGGATGTTCATGCGAAGGGGATGCCTCCATTCTGTTCGTAGAGATCGGCGATTGCGTCTTCATCGAGATTGAAACACTTAATCATCGGATCTTCATATGCCGAAGCGATATGAGAATTGGGTACGTTGTAGCCCGAGACGGCAATACCATCTCCGCTGTGAAGCGGGCCCTTGAGTACCCGCTCTGAGAGTGTCTCGAAGGAGGGGGCGACGTAATTTGTCATGACGACTCCTTTGTGATTCGATCCCCGTAAATCAAACTACTGTTTCTGAAAGAGTCAAACGCTAAATGTGTAGATGTGAGCGTGCTCCTTCTGAAACTATATGCATTATACCACAAGCAATATTAAAAGTCAATACATTTATAGGAAGAGTGAGAAAAGCGACCAGCCGGTTGGATGGTCGCTGTACTCTTCATGATTCATGAAGAGCCTGCTCGTAATGTGAGCAACACGGCTGGAGGGGTGCTACTTATCCTGCACACACAGTGTGATCTTGGTGATCGGCGTAACTTCGTGGAAGTCGTTGGCCGCATCAAGCGTGACTGTGGTTGCAGTCTGAGTGGCGACCTCGGGCGGGAGCTTGCCGGACACGGTATCATTCACAATGAACGATACCGCGCGGAGCTTGCCGGTAATGACAATGGAGACTTTCTCCTCGGTCATTGCGCTCTTGAGGATACTGTCATGGTAGGTGACGGTTCCCTCTTTCGCGAGAGCGACTTCGTTTGCCTGCATGTCGCAGACCGGTTTGCCTCCTTCGGTGGCGACACCAGGTGTGGTGCCACGTTCGATGTAGACGGGGATGGGGCTGGTGTTTTCCGCCACCGGCTCGTCATTCGACGAGCAAGCGGACAAGATCAGAACTGCGACGAGTAGTGCCAGGACAGCTGCTGCACGAGTCTTTTCCTTGGTTCCCATGATTTGCAATATAACATAATAATGTATCTATGTCAATACAATTATGTAATTGTCCACTGATTTCCACCTAGGCTACGGATCATGCCGTTTAGTTCAAGCATGGTTAGTTCTGTACTAAATGTGCTCACAGGTAGCTTCGTGAGGCGCTGCAGTTCGTCTCCGTCGCGCGTTCCTGATTGAATGAGTTGGAGTATTTGGGTTTGTAGTGGATTGTCACCAAGCGCAAGTTGCGTCTGCGGCTGCAGGAGATCTGGTGCGATGATTTCGAGAATATCCTGTGCGGAGGTGATCGGATGCGCACCCTGCTTGAGGAGATGGTTGCAGCCGGCACTTAAAGGGCTGGTGATATTGCCTGGCACGACGCATAGTTCCCTGCCTTGTTCGAGCGTATGGCCTGCGGTATTGAGGGTGCCACTTTTTGCTGCAGCTTCAGTGATGATAGTTGCATCTGATAGGCCGCTGACGATTCGGTTTCGTGCAAGAAAATGATGCACGCGAGCATCGGTATCAGGAGGATACTCGGTAATAATTGCTCCGCCTTTTGCAACGATGTCCTCCCCTATCTGCCTATTTGTGGCGGGCTGTATTGCTGGGAGGCCATTTGCAAGTACGGCAATAGTTGTGCCGCCAGCATCTAGCGCGGCTCTATGGGCGATAGCATCCACGCCAAGTGCGAGGCCGCTTACTATCACTACTCCGCGCTTGGCGAGCTCGTAAGCAATCTTATAGGTCACCTCTTTCCCGTAAGTGCTTGGCTTGCGTGTGCCGACGATGGCGACAGTTGGACGACGTTCGGTCGGTAAGTTACCAATAAAATACAACTTTTTAGGCACAAGCGCAATAGTAGTTATAATCTGTAAGAAATTATTGCTCTGGGGTGATAGTGAGTTGATTTTCATAAGAAAAGTGTTAAAAGGTATTGACGTAAAGTCAAATCCGTGCTAATATGGTACATGATTGATTGAGCTGCGAGGCCAATCAAACGCACCTTATACCCCCTATTCTAACTTATGTTAGGTTGCACGTCATGTTTCTTTAAAGTAACTACCCTCCACTTTTTACGAACTTGCTCTTTGAGCTTGACCGCATGACGCGCATACTAACCCCTTTAACCAGCGAGTATCTGCGCTCTGATCGAGATCACTACGCATGCCCCACGGGTGGGTTGAAGGGTAAAATGGCGCCAGGCGATGCCCACCCTTGCCTGGCGCTTTTTTAGTGGAAAAATATTATGTAAATAGCCCCGCCATATATCATGGCGGGGCTTTATTGCTTGACTGGACGCTAGCTAGTGGTAGCTAGTTTTTGTAATGCTGGAAGGAGGTGATTTTCAAGGACGCCAGTGTCATACCGACACGAAATGATGTCTCCAAGAGGAGTCCAAAGTTCAATGTCGTGGTCGAAGCCAAGATCACGTCGACAGGACGTGCCGTAGAGTTTTCCTTTCTGGTCAAATCCAAATCCATAGAAGCTATCAAGTAAGTAGATGCGACGGCGCTTTGATAGGATCGAGAGTTCGACTCTGCCATGTCTAGTCGGCGACTCGATACTCAAAGACCTTATGACTGTCGATGCATCAGTATACGTGCATAGATGATCAGTTTTGGCGAGCGACTGCACTGCACTGAGAACCTTTTTTGCAACAACTTGTCGCCTATCTTCTACAGGGTGAGTGCGAATGTCGAAAGCTCGACCGGATAGATCTCTTGATATCTTAATGTAGGTCATCGTGCAGCTCCAGTTCGCTTGTGTCTGGTTGTGTCAAGGCTCATCTTGATGAGTGGCGGCGATGTGATTTCGCGTTACCTACTCTACAAGACAGTATATATTATAAATTATAAATATATTATTGTCAATGAACGCTAATGAAGCGCCCGCCACGGTAAGGTGGCGGGCGGTGATGGACAGTGAGCTATCGCACTGGAGTGTTGTCGAGCTTTTCATGAAGCGTCTGTAGGAGGTGGATCAGCTTATCGCGAGGCTTTGCTTCTCGCCTGAGAATATCAAAATCTTTAGCGATTCTGCGTAGTTCAAACAGCGGCAGTACATGTACGGGGAGTTCATACGTCCCACTTCCCGTCCCAAGGTAAAAGCCGCTACTGGTGCGGATGATCCACCAGATTTCGTTATCGATACGGCCAAGCTGATGCGCGGCTTTGCGTTCTATCTTTTGCCATGTTGCATGCTTCCTCCATGAGAACCGGCGCGCCTGTTCGTAGTGTAGCTCTTGTACATACGGCAGTTGCATGAAGCAGTCGGTGTGGTGCTTTGCAATTGCGGCAACTTCGTTGCGGAGGATGGTCTCATAGTCGCCTGCATGCAGCGGAAAGAGTGGGATGTGGATCTTCTCTTCGCCACCAGAGACTATGGTCTGTGTGCTGTCGAAAAACATATCCCATGGTCGTTCAGTAGTATCCATAAGGCTGACTGACTCCAATGCACTTGTTGTCGGCTCGTGTCCAGTTAAACGAGTGTAAAACGACAAATGTCGCGCTACATCTCAAGTAAAACTAACACTATTTAAACATATAAATAGTGTTTAAGCAATCGGCACACCCACTCTGGTACAATAGTGAGCGATATGTCACTACTTAAAAAAGCCACTCACAAAAACCATCCGCTTCGTATATTTGCGATTTCGGGTATCCTCACACTTATTATTGGAATTATTGTTGCCTTTTATGGTGGATTGAGTGCACTATGGCTGTTTGTCGTACTTGCAGTGCTTGAGGTGACCTTTAGCTTTGATAATGCTGTGGTGAATAGTCGCATCTTGGTGAAGATGTCACCATTTTGGCAGATGTTGTTCCTGACAGTCGGTATCTTTATCGCAGTATTTGTCGTACGTTTTATCTTGCCTATCGTCGTCGTCATGCTCCCTACGGGACTTGGGTTTATGGAGGTTGTGCAGTTGGCTCTGAATAACCCTGAGCAGTATAGTGACAAACTGACTCAAGCTGGGCCGCTTATTGAAGCATTTGGCGGTACCTTTTTATTGATGATCGGGATTAGTTATTTCCTTGATCATGAAAAAGACGTTCATTGGATTCGCCCCCTTGAAAAGCGTCTTGCGCCAGCCGGTCGAATCGAAAATATCAAGGTGTTTATCATGTTGATTATCGCTGCAATTTTATACTTCACTGTTGAGCCTGCGCTGCAATCTGCAGTGATTGGTGCAAGTATACTTGGTATCTTACTCCACGTAGGCCTTGAGATGTTTGGGCAGATCTTTGCAGGTGAAGGTGAAAAAACAGGCGGTAAGCTGAAGCAACAGGTGGGCCTCGCCGCGTTCGCTTCCTTCATGTATCTTGAAGTACTTGACGCGTCATTCTCGTTTGACGGAGTGATTGGCGCATTTGCAATTACCTCGAGTGTGCTCCTGATTGTTGCAGGGCTTGGCGCTGGGGCGTTCTGGGTTCGTTCACTGACTGTTTATCTTATGCGGACTGGGACGCTTGCGAAGTATCGCTATCTTGAGCATGGTGCGCACTGGGCGATTTTGGCGCTTGGTGTCGTGATGCTCGTAAAGTTGTACCATGTCGAGCTTCCTGAATGGTTTACGGGCTCGATCGGGCTGATCTTTATCATTACGGCGATCGTCTCAAGTGTCATTGAGAAGCGTCGCTTGAATCAATAGCTAACTATCATATTGACTTTGATTAGCGTTAGTGGTACAATGCAACATAAGTTACATCCGTAGCTTAACAATGGTCTACGTGATAGACCTAGAGCGAAGGAAGTGGTTCTTATGGCATTGTCTGTTGTAGGAATAAGGGGCCAGAAGGTTCGCGCTAAGGAGCATTTGCTTGCTTCAGGGCGTTTCGTATGGTCAGCATTCTTTATCGTGCTGGTTGCGTTCATGCTGATTATTGCGCCAGAAATCTTGGCGTCAGCTGCCATCTTTATCGCTACAGTGAGTGCCGTGGTGCTCTTGGTGCTTATGGCATGCGGAGGGTGGCTGCGACACTGATGATTTTTTCACCATCGATAATTGAGCGTGGCGTCGGATCACTTCCTTCGCCTCTCTCAATCTTTTGTATTAACCTCGGTTGATATTAGGGATTGCGAGAGGATGTTTCTTTGCACGAGCTGCAGAGTCCGGTCAGTTCGACGCTGTGTTCGGCGAGTTGATAGCCTTTTTTTGATGCGACGAGCTTCAAGACGTCTTCGAGTGTGCCATCTTCGATGTTTTCTGTAGTTCCACATTCGGTGCAGCTAATGTGGTGATGGTGTGCCCTGAACGGTCCTGCAAGCTCTGTCAGTGGAGTCCATCCACGGATGACAGTGTTTGTAATATTAAGCAAAGCAAAAAGCTCGAGCGTACGATAGACGCTTGCGCGGTCGATAGATGGTGTGAGACGAGCAATCTCCCCGTTTTTTAGGGGTTCTTTGGCATCTAGGAGTACTCTAAAAATTGCCAGGCGTGGCTTTGTCATGCTGACATGGTTATGTTTGAGGATGGTTGAAAATTTGTCGTGTTCACTCATACGTATTCTGCAACTATAGCACATATTGCGACATTATCGCAATTATATAATAAATTGCATCACTTTTGCAAAAATATATATTTCTCACTATGCTTAGGTTATGAGAATTGCATTTGTAGGAAAAGGCGGCAGCGGAAAGACGACATTGGCGTCGCTCTTTTCGCAGTATGCCGCGAAAAATAATTCACGTGTATTGGCGCTTGATGCTGATATAAATCAACACCTTGCCTCTGCGCTTGGATATACGGGTGAGCTGAAAAGTATGGGTGAAGATATTGATACTATTAAGGGGTATCTGCGAGGTGATAATCCCCTCTTTACCCTTTCGGGCATGCATAAGACTACCCCGCCTGGCTCGGGGTCACATTTTGTCACGCTTGACGAGGCTGATTGGTTTATGGATCGGTACACTGCAGAGGTTGACGGTATGTACGTAGCAGGAGCTGGAGCGATTCCGTCGGGTAATGTCGGTGTACGATGTTACCATGGATTGAATGGAGCGATTGAGCTACTACTTGGGCATATGATTGATCGCGCCGAGGACACAGTAGTGGTTGATATGACAGCGGGCGCGGATGCATTCTCCTCTTCTCTTTTTGCTAAAGTTGACGCTCTCGTACTTGTTGTTGAGCCGACGATGAAGTCACTGAGCGTGTATGATCAGTTTCTTCCATACACTAAAGAGTATGATATTCCACTCCTCGTGGTGGGCAATAAAATCCTCGACGCAGAAGACAAACAGTTCGTTGAGCAAAGGGTCGGTGCTCTGGTGGCATGTATCGGTAATTCGTTGTTTGTTCGAGCCCGTGAGCGCGGGGTGATGATCGACTTTAATCAAATAGACCAAGCGCTTGAATCGCAGTTGGCGGCTATCTTTGAGTCAGTCAGTTCGGTGCCTCGAGATTGGGCGGTGCTCGAGCGAAAGAGTCACCTGTTTCATAAAAGGAGTGTACATAGCTGGGCTGGAGTGAGCGTGGAAACGCATATAGATCCTCATTTTTCTCTTGAGCGGTATGCTAGGGGGTATTTACGCCAAGTCTCCTGATCTGTAGGAGAATAGCGCCAGAGTACTACGGCACTATTCTCCGGTCATGAGGCCGGAATTCATCTAGTGAAAAGAGTATCACTATGACAATGCCAAAAACGGCGGCGGTAATGAAGCTGCTTGATCGAGGCTTACTTCCTGAAGAAATGAGCGATCAACAACTTGCACAGGCAGTCGAGGCACTTCGCGAAGATCTACCGGGTGATCCTGTAGAGTATATCTCGCGCATGATACCTCTTAGTGATCGCTGTGAGTGCGGCGCGGTACATTTGAGTATCGATGAGCCGATGTTGACTGCGGAGTGCCTGAGGAGTCTTCATCGACTGCTCGCAACTCCATATGGTGATATCGTTCGAGAGTCTTTTCGACGAAGTGATGCCGTAAAAAACATTCGTTTTGGGTGGAGCGGTATTGAAGCTCATGTACCCGAGTTTGTTCGAGCCGTCGATAGCTGCGATGCACGGCAAATGTCGGCCGTGGAGATCGATGACGAGCGACTCGGCTTGATCGTTGATGCAGTGCGTCGTGATATGCCGCGTGTGCTTGAAATGGTTGAACGCTCGGTGGCAGGCGTGTCTGTTATGTCGGTGTCTCCAGAACCGGGCATTATAGGGCAGCAAGTATGGAAGCAACTGATTGACCAGCTCATGTTTGTATGGTCAACTCCTGTAAGGAAGTATCTTGCAGAGTGGCTATTGCGACAATATGGTCTTCGGGGCGGTGCCGTGAATTGCTGCATCGTAATGACGGGTCGTTATGATTCGGAAGATGCATGGCGACGTCGCTGGATGGACGAACAGACGAATCAGCAGTTGACGCCTGATTGCTAGATGAAAAAGATGTGCGCGACATTCGCGTAATCGTAGGAAATTCCCACGTCCCCGCTTTTTTAGCGGGGTTTATTCTTTAGGCGTATTGTAAAAATATACGTATAATGATATAGTATGATTGTTCTTCGACATCCGAGAGAAGGGTTTACTATGCAAGTTGACGTGTATGCAACAAAGCATCAGCGACGTCGAATCACCTTTGACGAGTGTGTCAACTGGATCGATCTCGTTGTTTGCTGGTGTGAAGCTGTACGTCGAACCCGCAAGGGTAAGTCCAGATTTATGACAGGAGTACGATGATGCATGACTCAAACGGAATTTTTTGGGCTCCTAGTTGGGCGGAGCTTGCTCAGTTTATGAGAGAGCTACGAGACGTATGGGTGGACCATCGCCGGAAGCGTCGCGAAGCGCGAATAGAGTGCGCAGAGCTTGAGAGGATATTCCGGCTTTGACCAAAAGTCGCATGGAAGAACTATGTTACGGGGAGTGATAATGTCGCATGTGCGGTACTATCACTCCCCGGTTTTTAATTGGTCAGATTTTTAAAACAGGTAGTGACTTGTATTATCATGTGTGCCCGAGAGAAATTTTTCAATGAGCTCGTCTATCTTTGGAAATAATTCTTCATCGAGCTTACTAGCCTCTTCTCTTGAGAATCGAGCGAGTACAAAGTCTGCCGAGTCTATCCTGTCGGCGAGCTCAGTACGTATGCCTACACGGATACGCGCGTATTCTTGGCCGAGGTGGGAGTTTAGTGACTTTATGCCATTATTGCCAGCATCACTACCTTTTTCTCGAGTTCTCAGTGTACCGAAAGGAAGTGCAAGGTCGTCATGGATGACAAGAATATCACTTGAGGAGACCTTGTAGAAGTCAGATAGTATGCGAGCTGATTGGCCAGTCTCATTGTAGAACGTCAAGGGTTTTACGAGGAGATGCTTTTCGCCATCATGAGTGAGCTCAGCGATATCGGCATGAAACTTCGATTTTTGCTGAAATGATACATGTGCTGAGTCGGCGAAGTGGTCGAGCGCTAGGAAGCCTACGTTGTGACGCGTGTTTTGGTATTGTAGGCCGGGATTGCCTTGGGCGAAGATGATTTTCATTACTCACCATAGTATATCATTTGAATCAAAAACTCCCTCGTTGATGAGGGAGTTGTGAATTAGACGTCTTGGTCGAGCTTTTCGGCAGCGATTTTTTCAAGTCGCTCTTTTTCTTTTTGTTCTTTGTACTTTTTAGTAACAGGATCAAGTCCTTTAGAGACGCGCTCTTTGTTTGATTTCACTTGTTTTTCGTCAATGAAACTGAACTTAATTGGTGTACCTGCATAGTTGTATGTTTCGCGAAGAAGACGTTCTAGGTAGCGTTTGTAGCTCCAGTGGACGAACTTTAGATTGCTACCGTGAATCACGAACCATGGCGGTGTAGTGTCGGTCTGAACCATATAGCGAAGCTTTGGGTGGGTGTTTTTGAGGCCTGATGGTGGATGGCGCTGGATGGCTTTTTGAAGCATGTCGTTGAGGACGCGAGTCTTTGTCTCTTGTTTTCGTCGTGCATCAATATCAAGCGCAAGGTCGAAGAGCTTTGTGACGTTCTGCCCTGTAACGGAGCTTGTAAAGATAAGCGGTGCCCACGGAGTGAACTTGAAAGCTCGTGAAATCTGCGGCGCAATAGCATCGCGGGTGTAGGCATCTTTTCCTTCGACGCTGTCCCACTTGCTGACGACGATCGCCATACCCTTGCCTGCTTCATCGATAATGCCCGCAAGGCGCTGGTCAAGCTGTGTGTTGAGTTCGTTTGCATCCATAAGTAGGAAGCAGACGTCTGCTTCTTCGATAGCCTGGAGCGTACGTAGTACGCTAAACTTTTCGATTCCCACTTCTTGCTTGCCTGGTTTTCGCATACCTGCAGTATCGAGGAGTTCAATATCACGAGCACCATAACGAATCGACACACGGTTGACGTCCCGAGTAGTGCCGGCAATGTTTGCTACGAGAGCCTGCTGTTTGCCCGCAAGCGTATTGAAGAGATATGACTTGCCGACATTTGGACGACCGATGAGTGCTACGCGGAGTACTTCATCAGGTGTCTCTTCGTGTTTGAGTGGGATATGAGCAACGATTTCATCGAGTATCTCGATAATACCTTGATTATGCTCAGCACTCGACTGAAGAATCGTTTTGATACCGAGTCGTTTAAATTCTTCTGTAGGGAGATGGCCTTTTAGGTCAGCTTTGTTGGTGACAAGGATAACTGGTTTCTTAGAGCGGAGGGCTTTTTTAGCAACAAAGCGATCTTGGTCGCTCACATATTGGTTGCTATCGACAACGACAAGTATAACGTCGGCGGCATCAGCAGCTTCGGTGATCTGCTCCTGGATACTTGCTTCAAATTCATCATTTGGGTCTTTTAGTCCAGCAGTGTCAACAAGCCAAAATGTATGGTAGTTGTGCTCTACTCTTCCGAGAACATTGTCACGAGTGGTACCGGCTTCTCTCGCGACGATCGCTTGTTGAGCGCGCACCATACGATTAAAAAGCGAACTCTTGCCGACGTTCGCTTGACCAATGATTGCAACGGTTGGTAATTTGCTAGCCATAAACTTTTGCTAATTATAACAGAGGTAGCCGCGTCTCGCAAACATAAGTAAAATAAAACAGGGGTCACTGCGAGATAAAATATCTCTACAGTGACCCCTTTGGGTGGACAATGTCATTGCGCAGCATCTATAACTGTGTAGGAGTAGCGACTATTGCTAGTCATCGTATCGCTAACCGGCCCGCGATGTCGTAGATCATCCCATATAATCAGTGCAATTGACTCCCCTTTTGTATGGATGTGGCCGACAATGATTCCACGGCGTATATCTCCAGAGCTAATCGTCCTTTTCTGAACGCGTTTAACCTGTGATTCTGACATTCGCAAGCTCCTTTTGTGAAGAGTGCTTGACGTACCCAATGAAAATACTATACATCTTTTTAATATATATGTCAATAATATAGTAGAGCGGCGATCTTAGCCTAGGCTAAGATCGCCGCAGGTGTCACTCTTCGAGGTCTTCGATGATAGTGACGTAGCCATTCCATTCTCCGTCCGAGTTCGGTGTGATGCCTAGTGTGCATAGCTCGACGGTTGAGCACTCTCCGTTCATTTCGATATTTACGACTCGCTCTTCACGCTCTGTCGTGTACGGATATGAACGAAAGATGCAATATTATAGCGGTTGAACGGTTTCGATTTCACCTACCGCTAGTTCGCCAAGCGCGTAAGGACCAAAGTTCGTGCGATGGAGTTTTTTGACGGTGTAGCCAAGCGCGCCAAATGTTCGACGAATTTGGCGGTTGCGGCCTTCGCTCATTGTGACAATCCAGCTCTTCCTGTCAGTCTCGTTCATACGCTCAAGCTGAAGTTTACTGCCACCATCTTCAAGCTGAACGCCATGGTCGCTAATCATTTGCTGGTGAAGTGGCGCGAGTTCGTTTTCGAGGCGGACATTGTATATCTTAACTTTTGCAAATTTAGGGTGTGTCATGCGATAGGCAAAGTCGCCATCATTTGTGAGGAGGATAAGTCCGCTACTGTCTCGATCGAGTCGACCGACAGGCTTGAGATGATGGTATTGTTTTGGGATGATATCGTAGATTGTCGGGCTGTCGCCTTGTTGCTTGCGTGAACATACGTAATCGACAGGCTTGTGAAACGCTACGTAGCCATATGCTACTTGGCTTCCCGTTTCTTTTCCTTGTACTTTGATTGAGTCGCCTTCGTCGTAGCGTGCGCCTAGTGTCGCAACTGTATCGTTCACAGTGACTTTTTTTGCATCGATAAGATCATCGGCTTCTCTACGCGAAATACCTAGCTGAAGCGCTAGGTATTTGTTGAGCCGAAGGTTAGTTGATTCAGACATCTATATAGAAGATGGTAGCACAGCTTATTGCTGTTGACCAAATTGAGAGCTCTCATTAGTTGGACGAGGAGTTTCCTCGTATGAAGTGTTTTCAGCTTGTGCAGGGGCCTCCTGGGTCGGCTGCTGTCCATATGACTGGAACTGATCAACTGGAGCTTGGGGAGCTACAGAAGGGGCTTCTTCGGCAAGATCAGGCACAGACTGAACGGCGTCTGGCATCGCTTTTAGTTCTTGAGCGATTTGACTACTGACAGATTCACTTGTCGTTGGAGCAGCTGATTCTAGAGGGTGGATGATTCTTTCGCCAAGTGTAGCTGGCCGTGGTGATGAGAATGGCGCAGTTGGCTGTGGAAGGGTGGCTTCAACTGGAGCAGGGGCAACTTGTTGTTGCTCTTGTGGTGCAACTGGCGTATAGGCTTGGTCTGCCGGAGGCAAGACTGTTGGCTGTGGAGGGAGAGACTCGATTGTTGCTGCCGGAGCTGGAGCTACTTGTTGTTGCTCTTGTGGTGCAACTGGCGCAGTCTGAGGTGCTGGCGAGCTTGGAGCGGCTTGTTGATCTCCAAGTACTTCATGAACGGTTCGGACGACATCCTCGATACCTACTTGTGACTTAACGAGGTAGCGATCGGCGCCTAGCTGTTCGCCGCGAGCGCGTTGGTCATCGCTGCTGAGTGCTGTCATCATGATGACCTTGATATCACGAGTCTCTGTCGTGCTTCGAAGAATATCGAGCATATCAAAGCCGCTGATTTTTGGCATCATTACATCGCTTACAATAAGCTCTGGGCGTTCCTTGATTGCCATGGCAAGCGCTTCTTCTCCATCGCCAGCGGATACGATGTCATATCCCTCGGCAAGAAGTCGAACTCCATAAATTTCTCTTAAGCTCTTGTCGTCTTCTACTAGTAGTATCTTTGTCATATTGTCTCCATTTTACTAAAGCATTAGCGAAAATACTATACCTGCTTGTGTTTAAAGTTTTATTTCTAGCGATTCGGGATTGTTAATGGCCTATCTTGTTGTGTTTGAGCCTGGGGCTGGGAGGTTGCGGGCGGCGTAGGGGGTGTTGCTGGCGCTGGTGTCGCTGTAGGTGCTGTTCCCCAAGGAACGCTCGTGACCGGACCACTTTGAGGTTGTGCTACGGGCGCAGGTTGTTGAACTGGTTGTGGTTGCTGCTGCGGAGGTGTGATAATTTGAGCAGGAGCAGGAGCAGGAGCAGGAGCAGGAGCAGGAGCAGTCATGCTTGTTGGGAATAGACTTGCTACGTGACTCGCCTCGGCTTTGGCGACATCTTCGCTTGATGGTATTTCGCGCTGCTGTGGAACTCCGTGCTTCAGAATAATAGGTGTTGCGAGAGCTTGCTGGCGTTCGGTTTCTGTCGAAGATAGTTTTTCTTCAGTGAAGAATGACTTGCCGCCGGTGCTGATAGAAGGTTTACTCTCACCTGCCTCTATAAGTCGGTTGGCCTCTTCATGAGAGATACGAGGCAGTTCAATTGAGAAAGTACTTCCTTTTTTGTACTGACTTTCAACCCAGATGCGTCCATCCATTGTTTCGACGAGGCGTCGGCAAAGATAGAGTCCTAAGCCTGTGCCACCGATTTCACGAGTATCGCTGTTATCGACGCGGTAAAACTTCTGGAACAGATGAGGAATATCTTCAGCCGGAATACCAATACCACTGTCTGTCACACTGATAACGACATGCGCGTTATCACCTGTAATGTCAACGACAACTTCACCTTTAAGGGTGTATTTTATGGCATTTTCAATGAGATTTGAAAGCACTTCTCGGAGATGATCTCCATCTAGGTGTGTATAGAACATAGGGGTGATGTTTCGCACGCCTTGCCCACCTTCTTTGTCACTTGCGGGTTTGAAGAAGATTCGAAGACCTTTTTCGTCAGCTTTTGGCTGTAAGCCTTGGATGATATCTTCGGTGAAATGGACCATATCGATGACCTTTGGATTGTTTGATAGTCGCCCGTCATCTGCCTTGGTGACATCAAGAAGATCTTGGAATAGTCGGCCAAGATGCTGTGCTGATTCATGAGCTTTAGTGATAAAGTCACGCGCCTTTTCGTCGATATTCGCCGTAGCTGGATTGAGGGCAAGCCCTAAGTAGCCCTCGATAGAAGCAACTGGGGTGCGCATTTCATGGCTCGCAGTACTGATGAATTCTGCTTGCGCATGCTCATCGGCGAGTTCTTTTGAGATATCGCGGAAGACGATGATGGCACCTGAACCAAGGTGGCCAATCGGTGACGCAACTACGGAGATTGATATCTTTTTGCCAGAATTTGTCTGCAGGGCAAGATCGTTCGTACGCTTAGGCTGGTTTGTCGTAAGGACCTCAAAGACGGGGTCGATGGCTTTGTTGAGTTCATGGCCGTCTTTTGTGAGCAATTTGAGGACAGACTTGTAATCAAGTCCGATTGCATCCTGTCTGCCCCATCCTACGATACGCTGTGCAGCAGGGTTTATGAGCTCGATAGCTCCTTGATTGTCAACTGCTATGACACCATCGGCGATAGCGTTAATAACCACCTCTGATTTATTGGAAACTTGGTTAAGCTCATTTGCAAGATCATGATAAGCTCGATCTTTGCTTTTTTCACTCTTTGCTTTGCTGTGCCAGAGTATGTAACTGATGAATATCGGCAGTTCGCCACCAAGTATGATCGCCAGTACGACATCTTTCGTCAGGGAGTTGTCGAAAAATGCCCACAGAAGATAGCTATTGACGAAGATTAGTAGAAAAATGAGCGTATTTGTGCCAAATATACCAGCGAAGACGGCGGTGACCATCCATAGTGCAATAAATGGTGAATTTGCGACACCCGTATCAAGGAGTAATACAAATATCGTACCAATCAACATAAGGTATGCAGCATATGCTGTGATTGATTTTGTCGGCTTTGGCGCAAGGAAATAAGACATCAATGCGAGCCCGATTGACACTGCCGCCATACCTGCGGAGAGTCCACCGATCATGAAGGAACTGCCGATGTTTTTAATGTCAGTCAGTGAGGCCCATAAAAAAAGAAGCAGTACAATTGATGCGATAAGAACAGTCGCTTCACATATGCGACGATGCCAAAACGGTGTGAGTGTCAGTGGTTTAATTGCCCATTCCCCTATTTATTTGCTGACGTGCTTGTGGTTATTATGCCTGATTTATAGTTTGTTCACAAGAGCTAAAGTACGGAGTTTAGCATAATTGAACTATACGTCGGAGACAAGTATGTGGTTTATCTATATAGCCTGTTCTACTGAGAAGTTATCAAATTGCCAAGTTGTATCTGTTGTATGGCCTGCGCTGAAGCCGGCAAATCCAGAAGGTTTTGTGCCTGTGTATGTTAGCGTGTCAGTAGCTATGCCGTTGATCCACATAGTGACTACTGCACTTGTGCCGTTTGTGTCCCATTTTGCGCTTACTCCAACAGTGTCACCTGGTGTTACTGTTGTCGATGGACCTTGGGCAGCGCTACCTCCACTGTCGACGAGATTAAGGCGTGCACCAAGCAGTTGTGAGGCCGAAGTCTGCGTGACACGCACTCCAAGGGCTGTTGTACCCGAACTGCCGACAGCTGATCGTGCACAGTCGATGACGATTAGAGCAGTTGTCGAAGATAAGGTTGTTAGTTTTTCTGTGATCTTGATACTTGCGCGTGCATCAGCGAAGCCGGTTGCTACTGCAGCGGTTGAATAGCCAGGTGATGCTCCGGCGCGAAGTATACCGCCAGAAACGGTGAATTTATCGGTGTTTGATGCAAGTGCATAATTCTTGGTCGTGCCGCCGTTTACGGTGTCTGTTGCACGGTTTGGCGTGCCGTAGAGGCTGCCCGATCCTGTGAAAGAGTCAGAGGTGTATGTCGACCATGTCGCCGACGGGGTGACGCTTGTCGAGGCTGAAGACTTAGCTGATCGATTACCCGCTGCGTCGTAGGCGGTAACCTTGAAGCTGACTGCTGTTCCATTGCTGAGTCCTGTGACGGTTATGGGGCTTGTTGAGTTCGTAGCAGCGATAGCCGAGTAGCCGTCGACTGAGCTGTATGCTTCGTATCCGACGACGGCGACATTGTCCGAAGAGGGTGTAAAGCTAAGGGTTGCTGAGCTGTCGCCAGCTATAGCACTTGGTGTACCTGGTACACTCGGTGCCGTTACGTCACCTCCTATCACGAGTGCGTATCCTCGTGATTTAAACTCATGTTCGATGGCCGCATTGAGTACATTGTAGCCGGCGTCATTGAGGTGTAGTGTGTCGGTGCGAAGCTGCGACGGAGTGACACCATTTGCAATATCAGTCGTATCTTGGCCGGTTAGAGTGTAGCCAAGCGCGGTGATGACATTTGGGTCACGCACCCATGCTGCCACATCGACAAAGTTACTGGCGAAGGCGTCACGTATAGCTGCATTTACCGCATCAAGCGTCGTGCGGTTTGCGCTTCCTGTTACTTCCGTGTTTATCGGTGGAATTGACAATACGAGAGCACGGTCTCGTTGACGAGTGTTTTTGAGCATCGACTCAATAAGCGCCGGAATTGCAGTAACCGCTCCTGGAAGCAATGTGGAGTTCCGTCCTGTCCAAATGATCGGTAGATGGTCGTGATATTCAAATCCAGTTTGGATCGGTGTTGATGCAGCAACATTTATAGCGTAGCCTGGCGTAGAACGTGTAAATGTATATGTCCAAGGGGTTGTACCTGGGTTGGTCGCCGTGAGCGTCCCTTTTACTCCCATGAGAGAGACGGAGAGTGAGCGCGTCGAGCCAACTGCAACTGCAGTTCCTTGAAGTATGTCGATATTTGGCGTGAGCGCTACGGGAGTCGAGGCGGCGGGAATAGTAATGTCTGTGACGACTCTTGCAGGTGCGCCACCCTGACGTGCGGCGATTTGGTCTGATTTTTGTGAGCCTATTCCGAAGCCTTGATTGTCAAGGCCGGTGCGGCCGATCGCTGCAAGAAGTGGCGCAAGGCGCGTTGACCAATTGGCAGTAAGCGAATCGCCCCATCGAACAATAGGTATCGCCGTGACCGGTACTGCGTCGCCTGTTGCTATAGTGACGTTGCCCGCTCCATTTGGAGTAACGCCATTGACGGATTTTACTACTTGGGATGTTAGTGCAATCGGTGCGTAGGTGCTGTCACCAATTGTGGTGATCCGCGTGTCAGTTTCTGCTTGAGTGAGATATCCATCGAGCTCGGCGCGAACAGCGGCAGTAAGTTTATTTCGACTCACCGCATCTTCAGCGAGAGCTGTCGTCGTGACCGCTCCCGTTGCGAGAGCTACACTTGTGACAGAGTTTGGTGCAAGTGTGGCGCTCGTAACGCTGTTATCTTTGAGCAGACCGTCTGACGTATGTGACTGACTAAGATACTCGTTGAGAACTACTCCCCAATTACCGGCATCTCCACCTGGTTGCGGTAAACGTGCCATCTAATTACATCCTCGCTTTTTTACTGTACATTGTTAGTTATTAGTATACTACAAACTACTCATGCTAAGTAGTTTGTAGTGATGAAATATGATGGGGCGCGGGGCTATTTATCGCGATATGAGGATACGATTGACTGCCCTACTGCGATCGAGACCATCGTCTGCGCAGTGTAGAGTGTGACGCCGCGGTGAGTGCGGGCACGAAATCGTTTCGTAAAGTAAAGATCCTTGTCAGATTTGATGATTTCGCGAGCAACTGTCTCGACGCTCTGATAATTTACATCAACATAGGGATATTTTCGCTGGATGATATTGATAAGCTCATTAAGACTGACATGGGCTGTATCTCCTACGCGAAGTCCCTGGCCTGTATGAACAGCGCTTGGTAAGGTTGCGATACAGTCTTGAATTTGCTCCTCATCGTAGGCCTCGATTGCTTCGTGATGGCGCCGTACTAGTCGAATATCGATATCTTGATGCTTTTTTAGATGGTTAAGCGCGAAACTATCGACGGCGAGCCGCGTCAATAATCGGCCTGCCGATGCGAAAGTGCGCACTTTTCCGTTTTGTTTTATTGATGCTTGACCGCGCGTGAGGCGCGGCAAGGTTTCAAGCAGTTCAGCATAGAGCGTGTAGTTATTGACGATGGTTTTTATTGAGCCGTATTGCTTAAAGATAGACTCAATGGATTGCTCTATAGTTGTCAGATGTAAAGGTGTGATGTCACCTATCGGTGCACCGTTTTTGATACTTTCAAGCGTGAAGATATCGGCCATAGAGACTTGCGGTGCAGTATTTGATGCGATAGCATCAACGATATCGATCGCGAGAGCAGGGCGGCCATCCGGCTTATTGCGTAAAATACGGCCAGTACGCTGACGAGCCGACACGAGTGATCTGGTTGGTCGAGCGTTGATGATGACGTTCGCGCGCTGGCTGTCCCAGCCTTCAGTGAGGACATCTATGTACGTTAATGCGTCGATGGTCCCCTTTTCGAGCTCGGCATAAATAGCTTGGCGAGCCGCTGCGGAGATGAGGCTTGTGATAGCATGAACACGGATCGGACGCGAAATGCCAGCTTCATCTTCGATACGTTGGCTGGACAGCATATCGGCTAAAAGGCGTGGATGAGCCATAGTTTCACCCGGTATGCAGGCGATAATCGGTGTGTTGCCTGCTTGAATTAGCTGGGTGGCAATCGACACTATCATGCGGTTGCGCGTGGTATCATGAATTAACTGTCGTAGACTTCCGTTCTCGTATTCGCCAAGAGCGCTGAGCGAAAATTCTTGAGCAGTTGCCTCCGGTGCAGGGATGGCAACCGGAATAACCGGTGAGAGCATAGCTAGTTTAATCGCTTCTTTTAAATCAAGGCGATGGATCAAGTGTGGTAAAAGACTTTCGAGGCTACGAGACGCGTGGTAGTCGGGCGTGGCTGTAAAGCCGATGATTAATGTATCAGGGTCGATATCTTGGATGATTTGTCGGCTGCTAGTGCCGAGCGCCTTGTGTCCTTCATCAAGAAAGATGATGTCGAAGTGCTGACTGACGAGATTGACAAGTGTAGTGCGACTCTTTCCCTGTTCGTCGGTTGTTGTCATAGGTGTTGCGGCGAGCTTTGCGAGCGAGGCGTAAGTAGTAATTGTGACGTTAGCATCAAGTCCGCGCATGCCCGATGGTGTGTCGCTATAAAATGTCCCGACACTCATGTGCGGTGCAAACCCGGCAAATCCCTTGTCGCCACGACTCCCGCCGACAGTTTGGCGAACTAAGTCTTTGGTCGGTGTGACGACGAGAATTTTTGGTGGTTTTTCTGTTTGGTAGCTAAATGCTTCGGCGAGCGTCACGAACAAAACCGTCTTGCCTGTGCCTGTCGGAGCTTCTATATAGCCACGACGATTGCCGCGACGTAAAAATTCGACAGTATCTTTGATGATCGCTTTTTGATGTTCGTATAAAATATCTGCTTTTTTGCCGTCAGCTATAAATCGCTCTAGATTGCGGAGATATGGCGCGTCAATCTCTGTTATCGAGCTGGCTCCTTGGCTTGCGGATGGTACAGTTGCTGTCATCAAGCATCTATTATCTCATTTTAGGCGCGATCTGTCGCCTGTATGTTTTATGTAGCCGCTCTACTGCTACAAGCTCCACTCTTTTTGCCAGTTTTGCATTTGTTTAATTTCGTTGGTCTGCGCATCTACGACGGCTTTGGCGAGGGCTTTGATTTCTTGATGTTTCGCATTGGCTTCGCCTGGAGCTGTGATCTCGACTGTACTCTCACGGTGGATGATCATCCCCTCTGTGAATGCCTTGTCTTAGACGTCACCTTTGAGTGCGGCGTACATCTTGTAGTCATCGCTGTCTTTTTGCACTAATGAGCTGTCACTATCTTTACCTGCCATATTCATGTCGCTGTGACTGTCTTTCTTGTCGCTAAAGTAGCTGTTTAGTAGCGGACCAGCGATAAAAGCTGCAGCTACCACAAGGATTGCGGCAACTATGGTTAGTATGGTTGTTCGATTCTTCATAGTATCTCCTTTAGTAATATGTCTACCGTCTTGCTTTCGACAGATTCGTTAGTATTTCGATAAGCTGAGGTTTTGGCGTGAAGCCGATGAGTCTCTGAGCTTCTTTTCCGTCAATGAAGATTGGCATATTCGGAATACTCTGGACGTCCTGTTCGGCAGCAATCTGGCGGTTTTCTTCGTTTTCTGGAGTATCTTCAATGTTGATTTTTACGATATCGACAGTATCATCAAGCTCTTCGCTAGCTGCGTAAAGGTGCGGTGTCATTGCGACACACGGCGGACACCAGCTTGCCCAAAAATCAACAAGGACGACTTTTGGGTTTTGTAATACTTTTTCTTCAAAATCTCTTCTTGTAGTAATGGTATAGATTGCCATGATTTAGCTCCTTTATGCCGTACGCCGAGGCGTTAGGCGTGTTTTGTTGAGTAATAACGAGCTGATGACTACAGATATAGAGCTAAATGCCATCGCGAGGCCAGCAAGTTCGGGGCTAAGTGTGAGGCCAAGACCAACGAAGACGCCAGCGGCAATAGGAATGCCGAGTATGTTGTAGATGAATGCCCAAAATAGGTTGAGTTTGATGCGACCAAAGGTCTTTTGACTTAGTGCGAGTGCCTGCACGACATCCTGTAAGTTGTTTTTGACGAGGACAATACCGCCCGACTCAATCGCAATATCTGTACCTGAACCCATGGCGATACCAAGATCGGCAACAGCTAGTGCGGGTGCGTCATTGATACCATCACCCACAAAGGCGACTTTGCCGTGCTGCTGTAATGATTTGACGTGATCAGCCTTGTCACTTGGCAATACGTCGGCAATTACTTCGTCAATGCCGACGATCTCAGCGATCGCTTGAGCTACACGCTCATTGTCACCGGTGATCATAACAGTACGGAGGCCGCGCTTTTTGAGAGCAGTGATCGCCACAGCAGATGTGGTTTTTGGTGCATCCTGAATGGCAATGAGGCCAAGTGCTTTGTTGCTTTCGCCTACAATTACGACGGTTTTTGCTTCGCGTTGTAGGCGCTCCATCTCATGCTCAAGTTTTGCGTCGAGCTTTGTCGTCCCGAGCATTTTCGCATTGCCGATGAACGCGGATTTTTTCGCTACAGTAGCCATCACGCCCTTGCCTTCGACAGCCTTAAAGTTTTTGGCTTCTGCCACTTTAATACCAAGCGCCGCGGCTTTTTCCAGGATAGCGGCCGCAAGCGGATGCTCTGAGGAATGTTCAAGTGCAGCAGCGAGTGCTAGTACGGTTTTCTCGTCACCGATAATATCAGTGACGACAGGTTTACCGAGTGTAATTGTGCCAGTCTTATCGAAGACAACAGTCTGAATATCATTGGCGGCTTCAAGAACTTCACCGCTTTTTATGAGAATACCGAGCTTTGCGCCGCGTCCAGTACCTACCATGAGGGCGGTCGGCGTGGCTAGTCCAAGCGCACATGGACACGCAATGATAACTACGGCGACCGCAAACAGCATTGCTGTCGCAGCATCGGCGCCAAGCAGTACAAACCAGACGACAAATGTGAGGATTGCGATGATGAGTACTGCGGGTACGAATATGTTTGATATTTTATCAACTGTCTTTTGAATTGGCGCACGACTTACTTGTGCTCGTTTTACCATATCGACAATCTGCGCAAGTAGCGTGTCGTTACCGATTTTAGTAGCCCTAAACATAAACGTACCGGATTTGTTAATTGTCGAGCCGATCACTGCATCACCGGTTTTCTTGGTAACTGGCATGCTTTCGCCCGTTACCATAGCTTCGTCAATGGTAGACGATCCTTCGGTGATTACACCGTCCACAGCGATCTTTTGTCCTGGTTTGACACGCAAGATATCACCAACCACTACTTCAGCAAGCGGTACTCTAAATAGCTTGCCGTCTCTCAGCACTTCGGCGTCCTTAGCTTGCAGTCCAAGTAGTTTTTCTATGGCGCTACTTGCTCGGCCCTTCATCAACTCTTCGAACAGCTGACCGAGTAAGATGAAGGTAATCACAAATGAGGCCACCTCAAAGAATACAGGCTGATGAACGAGCATAGCATAGATACTGTAAAGATATGCCGTGCTCGTACCGATCGCGATCAGAGTATCCATATTGGCGTTATGATTCTTGAAGGCTGCCCATGCAGTACGAATAAACGGCCATGCAGCAATAGCCATTACTGCCGTAGTGAGTAAGAACATTGTCCATGCGTGACCCGGTAGCTCAAAGCCAAATAGCGGCCGCAAGATCATCTCGAGTAGCATCGGCAGTGATACTATGAGTGAAAAGATGAAACGATTTTTGACGTTCATTACTTGATAATGACCTTTCCGTGAAACATGTTCATGCCACAAGAGTACTGATACTCACCCGCTTTGCTTGTGTCGATCTCGATAGCGTGCTGCTCTCCGACGGGTAGCTCTTCGTTAATGCCAAAATCTGGGAATGTAACGTGCGAGAAACAACCCGATGGATCTTTGCGATCAAAAACAATATTTGCTGGTACGCCTTGCTTTAAGACAACAGTGTTTGGCGTGTAACCACCGCTTACTGTCACTTCTACTTTTTGTTCATTATTTTCTGACATCACTGCCTCCGTTTCACTTGATTGACGTTTACCAAAGAACCACCATAGGATGAACCCTATGAGTAAGGTGGCGCCGATGAGTACAAATAGTTTTTCCATGTACGTTCCTTGTTATTTTCGCTTTAGTTTGTATACTTTTAATATTTCTTCGATAGCCTTGTCTTCTTCGTTGTTCTTTACCTGCTCGATGACGTGAGTGCATAGATGATTTTCGAGTAGTAGATCTTCTACTCCTGATAGCGCTGCTTTAACTGCTGAGGCTTGCGTGATAACGTCGATACAATACGTGTCTTCTTCTACCATTTTTTGTAGGCCACGAACCTGACCTTCGATAAGTTTGAGGCGACGAATCGCGCTTGATTTCGTTTCTTTCTTCATAACTCCAATGTACCCCCTGGGGGTATCTATGTCAACATCTATTTTCGCTAAAATGAGTCTGCGAGTTGTTCGATGCGCGTCTCATGGTGAAGTTTGTATATTAAAATACAAATAAAAAATACATCCGCAACGGATATGCCTCATATGGTGGCTCTTACATATCTACTCTTTATACCTCCATAGTCGTGGAGATAGCTCCTTAAGACTATTCTCTTATTCGACACGTAGCATCTTTAGCGCGTCAGAAGAACAATCAAACTATCTAACAGATAAGAAAAAGTTCCCTACTCTCAGTGGTGAAAATAAGACACTCATTCTAATCTGTAATTCTATTACGGTGCGATTTTACGCCGCAGTCCGAGCCAATTTTCGAAAAAATTCCTAAAGCTCAGCCCTGACGCCTTGCGAGTGTTTCACGCCTGCTCGCCCCACTCGAAAGCCCTTTGAATTATTTTTTATTCGCCGCCGAATTTCTTTTCTAGCTGGAAAGGACTTGGCCGGCGGTTCACCTACCGCCCAAGGCAGTAGAGTCAACACGGCTTTAGCCGGTATAGCTGACGCGTTATGCGCCCTCGTCCCGAGAGTATTGCGATTAACAAGAAAATTCAAATTACGCTATATCTGGTGTATATACACCAGATATAGCGTAATTTTGTTTAACCCCTTGGATGGAGGTTATTTAACATCGGAAAAATTCAATGTCTTCAGGAGCTTTCTCTTGGTTGGTGAGCCATTTGGGAGTTTATCGATTATGGTTATATCATCAAACACAACAGAATCACCTTTATTCAGACGAACTGCTTCTTGAACAGTTGCATGTGCGCGATAGTTCTCAAGTATGTATTGAGGCTCATCAAAGATGGCATGTGCGTCCGAAAGGATACTTACTAAACTAGTATGTAGCTCCTGTAGTTCATCATTCATAATCATTGTTGTTACATGCACTTCTCTGTTTGGGCCAAAAAACTCATCTTCTCCGGCAGTAAGAGAAAAGGTCTTAAGATTACTACAGAGTTGTTTTATTTTGCCCAACAAAGTATCGTCCATCCTTTCAAGCTGAAAGCTTGGAACAATAGTGATGTGTAGAGGGTAATTTTCTGGCAGAAATTCATCTCCGTCTTGTAGTCTTTTCAATAGTTTAATGATTACATATCGTTGTGTTGTCATTATTCTTATATCCTTTCAATCGTTAGTTGTATGCCGCATGACGCGAGGTCTTGGGAGTATATTTCAGAAAAATTTGAGATGGATAAATCGGGGTGCTTGATGCTGAGATGGTTGAAAACTCTATTTCTCATACATTCCCTGACAAATACGTATTTTTGGAGTTCATAGAGAATATGTAAGTCATTTCGACCTTGCTCGCGAATCTTTTGTTTCGTCATCTCTATCTTCTCATCTACAATCGCAAGCCTTGTGTCTCTAATATTTTCATAGTCGGATACTAACGGGCTACGGGGTATTCATTCTCCATCTTTCGGGCTGTATAGCTCTTTCCTGACGCTGAAGGGCCTGAAATTATTACGGGGCTGTCTCGTCTGTATTCAATCATGTATATATTATACAATATTTTTCACTAAAAGAAGTCATCAGTATACTGTTGATGGTATGTCATAATAGAAGTTAGCTTACAGGAGGAAAAATGATAGAAGTAGAACGAAAATACAGAGTTTCAGATAGTCAAAGTTACGTGAAGATTCTAGAGGAGATTGACGCACGAAACCTTGGCACAACAAGGCAGAAAGATCAGGTTTATTTACCTTCTTCTATCGGATCTTTTCGTGAATACGAGAAAGGTATGCCTATCGTACGTATACGCACCGAAGATGAAGCTGTTACATTGACGCTCAAAGCGGGCGGAGAGGCGCATTTTACTCACGAGGTTGAGACGATTGTTTCGGATGCTGAGGCTACTAGCCAAATTATAGAGACTCTCTCTATGCATCAGGTCATGGTGATTGACAAGACACGCACAACCTACAGGTACGAGGGTTTTACTATTGCAATAGACCATGTTGTACATTTGGGTGATTTTCTCGAGGTCGAGATACTTGTTGATATAGAGTCAAAAGTAACAGAAGCGGTGGAGTTAATCGACCTGTTTGCCAGCCAGAAGCTGGGATTATCATTAGACTCTGTCGAGAACGAACGATATGATGCATTACTTGAGCGTGCAAAGGTCGAGGAATAGTTCTTGTCTGGAGAGTATCACAGGGAGATAAGCTCATCAGTATCTTCGATGCTAGTCCACACATTAAGACTTGTGTCATCTCTTAGTTCTCCATAAGCGGTTGTATAGACTTTGATATCGTCTATGTCGGCACGCTGTCTGTTTGATAAAGTTTATCGGACACAATAATACCTGATGAAAGTGAGCTATTATGACTAATCCAGACCCATTTCACGATAGACACCTTTACGAAGATGAGGATGCTATTAATTCGGCATTGAACTACCTCAAAATAAATCATCCCGATGATGCTAATCGCAACTATGCAATTGCATTCTTGAAGTTCATGCAACGCTTCGCGTTCCATGCAGAAAAGACTAAAGGATTCGACTACGATACATTGTTCGAGCAATTCAAGAAGTCAGAGCAAAAAGACTAAGCATCAAACATATCTTCTATGAGAGGATCGACTAGAACAGGTTGATCCTTTTTATTTTTCTCGATGCCAGTAACTCTTGATGTTCGTCTTTCGACTACTTTCTGTGTTGACTTTGGCTGCTCGGCTTTAGGTTCTTGTTTCGTGGCAAATGCTATTTGCGATACGGCTTTTACTGTCTGCGCGGTGTCCCTACTCCCTGCAGACTCAAGCAGTAGAGTCTGGCCTGAGAGTGGTTCCTGGGCTTTAATCGCTGACAGTTTCGCGTAGAAGTTATACGCAGGTAGGTTACTAATCTCTCCCTCGTCAATAAACGGCTTGAAAAGCGGCAATAATGCCTTTTCATCTTGAGGGTTCCCTGTTCTGAAGCAAATAACTGTTCCAACATTGGCTAAGATTATACTCACCATTTGCTGGTCATCCTGCTGTGACGTTGATTGTTCTGCCATTGTGAGGAATAAACGGTATTTGCGAGCTTCTGAAAGCATCTGGACAAATGATGCTGTCGCAAAGTTTTGGAACTCATCTACGTATAGGTAGTACGGTCGTCGATCCTCATGCTCGATTCGGGCACGACGAAGGCTGGCGAGTTGAAGTTTTGCGAGTACCGTAATACCGAATAGTTTTGAGAACCACTAAAAACAGCCCACTACCAGAGGTAAATGAGCTGTTTAAATTGAAAACTTCGTTTCTATCTACGTATGGTGAGCCATGTGGATATTACCTGGAACTCTTTTCTACCCTATTTGATCAAACTGACCGACAGACTTGAAGACCTTGGTTTTCGGTATGTTGATAATAAAGTAATCGTACTAAAGGAGGAAACAGATGACAAATGATATAATTAGAATAATGAAGAAAGTTGATGAGCAAATCGGTTACGACCTCAACGAGCAGGATATTGGCGCAGTATTGCGCTATATGCAGTTGAACGACCCCGAACACGCTACGCCAGAAAGAGCGGTGCGCTTTTTGGTGACATGGAAGAAAAGTCTTCGCAAGCGTGATATCAACAGTCCTCTTGAAGCCGATCTCGATGAGTTTTACAAACAATTCATCAAGACCGACTTAGAACAATCTGAATAGGCGGCCTGTTATGTCGCGTCGTTCTCATAAAAGTGGTCGCGGAAGTGCAATCGTCATTATAGTGGTTGCTGCTGCCGTCATAATGTACTCGCAAGGCTGGTCGAGTACTGCAATATTCAACACCCTTGTCATCGGCTTGCTATTGATAGTAGTGGTAGGAATCTTTTACCGCCCTATCATTGGAGTGTTTCGTATCATCAGAGGATTGATACAAAAAACAGAGGCTCAAGCACATTGCTCGCTCAAACTTACCGATTGAAGCTATGACATGGGCGGAGTTTGAATACTTTGTTGCCGACTGGCTGAGGAATCGAGGCTATACCGATGTACGGCTCACTGAACACTATGATTTGGGCGTTGATATTGTTGCCAAGAAAGACGGCATTACGTGGGGCGTGCAAGTGAAACATTATAGTGGTTTGGTCGGTATTGAAGCAGTGCGACAAGTAGTTGTCGCACTCAAAAAGTACAAATGTGATCGTGCGATGGTCGTGACTAATAGTGTCTTTTCGCGGCCAGCTATTGAAATCGCTAATAGCCAAGATTGCGTGCTTATTGACGGTTCAAAACTGTAGTTGCCGTACTAGAGGTACTAAAATGGCAATATTTTTGACGATTTTACATTGAGAGCTTTGAGGATATTTTCAAAAGTCTCAATAGAGGCGTTTGCTTCACCGCGCTCAATTTGCGCGTAATGATTCGTGCTGATATCAGCTTTTTCTGCAACTTCAACTTGAGTGAGGTGCTGCTTTTCGCGCACCTCACGCAGTTTACGTCCGATTATCTGGAGTGAAATACTGGTCATTCTGTACATTATTGTACCATCTTACCGGTAATGTCATGTGGATAGAGCTATTCTTCGCCCGGTAGCTTGCGATGATGAGACGAGGCTACTTTCTGCTCTAGAGATTTCTTTTTTGTCGGAGGTTGTTTGGTTTTGGCTGGTTTCACCACTTCTGGAGTGTACTTTATTGCATAGTTTTTGCGAGAGCCATCTATGATAGCTTGGCGGATATTCATACCCGAAGTGCTCTTATCTTTAATCAGCAATGTCTCGCCCGACAATGGTTCTTGTGATTGTATGGCAGCAATCCGCACGTAATAATTAAACGCTGGCAAGTTGGCGATTTCACCTTGCTCGACATAGGGCGCAAACATTTGCAGTAGGGCTTGCTCATCTGCCGGGTTGCCTGTTCTAAAGCAGACAATCGTGCCGACATTGGCAAGAATAATATTCACCATACGCTGATCGTCTTGTTGCGACGTAGATTGTTCGGCCATTGTGAGGAATAGTTTGTATTTACGCGACTCAGAGAGCATCTGTACGAATGACATGGTGGCAAAGTTTTGAAACTCATCGACGTACAGATAGTACGGCGTTCGTTCGGACTGCTTTACGCGAACGCGACGCAACGATGCAAGCTGGAACTTAGCGATTACCATAATGCCAAGCAGCTCCGAGGTATCTTCACCAAGGAGGCCTTTTGAGAAATTACAAATGAGGATTTTGCGATTGGTAAGAATATCATCAAAATCAATCGTTGATTTTTCTTGCTCCAAGATACGTTTGGCACTGGCCGAGAAAAGAAAGCGTCCGATTTTTGCCGTGATACCAGCCGCCATTTTGACTTGCTGCATACCTCCGGCCTTGCCAAACTCGTTGCGCCAGAAACGCTTGAGATTCTCATCGTCAAGCGAGGCGACAACCTTTTTTCGATAGGTCGGGTCGTTGATTAAGTCGTACACCGTGAACAGCGTGGCTTTTTCTTGTGTTAGTGCTGTTTGTACGGCATTACGCAACATATATTCGATACGATGGCCTCCCGAGTCGTCATCAGAAAATACCTTACGAAAAATAGAGACGATCGTTTCGGTAATGAGGTCTTTTTCGCGCAGTAATGCATCGCCATCTAGCTTTTCATCAATTTCCAGCAAGTTAAGTCCGATGGGATACGCGAGATCATCAGGATTAAAGTACACTACGTCTTTGATGCGTTCTTTTGGTACATGATTCAGCAGTGTTTCCGCCATGTCGCCGTGTGGGTCTACGACCGCCACTCCTTTACCATTTTGCATATCTTGGACTATTTCGTACTGCAACATAGTTGTTTTGCCGCTGCCGGTGCCGCCGATAATATATTCATGGCGTTCGCGCTCTTGCTCCGTGAGGCCGATTGGCGTCTCGGTATTGTGATGAATATTTCTACCGATAATCACGTCAAACTGTTTGTTTTGTTTGAGTGATATTGGCGCTGGCAGCGTTCGACTAAGCGAAGTGATGAGGTTGTCAGTTTTGCTAACTTGGCTTGACGGGAAATGATACAGACTAGCCAGCTCCGTCGAGGCAAGAATGATCGCCGAATGACGGCGTAGCGACGGCAGCCGACGTGTGGCAGCTCGCTGGCGCAGTCTATCGACGACCGGCAATGTATGTTTTGCTTTGAGTGATTGATATGGCAGCACGCTATAGCCATCGAGCGCGGATTTGAGTGCGGCAATGTGCTGCTTGGCCTCGGGGCTTTTGACGAGTACTCGTATATTGACTTGAAAAAGTGGATGTGTGACTTTTTGGTGCATCGTTTCCATGAGTTCAAGTTCAAAGGCGCTCAATACTCGGGCTGGGCGATCGTGCGTAGTAATACGTGATCGTTGCTGCACGTCTCGCGTCTTGGCACTATAGTACTCCCTATGACTTGACGTCATGCCCATATAGACCTCGCCCGCTAGATCGGTCATGCTTGACGCCGCTTTGCCAAATACATTCGTAAAGCGCCCCATTGCCGATAGTTGCTTGCCGCTGACTTGCTGCAAGATATTTTCGTTGCCGAGTATCTTGTGTGAGAGTATATCGGCTTCATGCAAACGGACAGGCGTGGCGATAAGCTGCAATACAATCTCTTCATCATCAGTCAGCTGCGTCATTGCGCCAGTTACATAGCCGAGGGGGTCATGTTGCTCAAATATCGAGGTGAGTGTCAATGGCAGTACGTAGTGGCCAGTCTCCCTAAACTCAATAACACTGTACGCGCCGTCCGTATTGCGCTCGACCTCTTTTACCTTTGAATCTGGTATATACGAGGTAATGGCTTTTTGTATGTTTGATGAGCGGTTTTTTTCAATTTGGAGCAGATAGCGGATACCGTCTTTACGAGTTGAAACGATCTCAAAACTCATCACTGGCGAGCGATTGATGAGTCTATCTTTGGGTGATCGAGCGGCACGCATACCGTGAAGTACTGAGAATAGTTGTTCGGTTGCCTCTGGCGTTTTGGCGATGTTTGACGGTGGTGTAATCTCTAGCCACACCATGTCACGACCCAGCAGAAAGCGACGGTTCACAATAGTACGAACAACCAAAAAGATACTCACGCCCGCAACTATCGAGGCGATAATAACTAGAGCTGTAGGCCAGTACCGTATGGCGGCATCGACGTAATGGGATTGGGCGTCCATGGCTGCGCTCCTATTTTATTGTGAATAAACGTGTAATGTACGGCCGCTTCTTTTGAAAACGTACGCTGCGAGACAACATTGAGCGTCGGAGCGTTCATCTCGGATATTGTCCACTCACCGCTAACTGTATTGACCTTGATAACATATGCCACATGGCCGTAGCCACCGCCGCCAACATCGGTTTGGAATACCGCACCGACAGCGGGTGTATTATTGACGGCGTAGTTTTGTGCGCGTGCATAATCATCCCACGTATTTGCATTACCCCATGTATTCGGTATCGGGCTACCTGCCCATTGCCGCATGGCATATGACCACCACGTACAGTTGCCCCATGCGTAGGTGTTACCAATCATCACGCCGCCCATATAGAAGCCTTGGGTTTCGGCGCTCTTTGCGTCAGGCGTATTCGCTAGCCAACTGAGGGTTGGCATCCCCATAGAGAACACGGCAACGACTGGCAAGCTGACGACAACAAACATCACTACAACGATCAGGGCAAGGATGCGCTTGATCTTGAAGCCTACAGCAAATAGCGCCACCTCTTGGTTCATGATGAATATAGCTCCGTCGGGTCTGTCGTGATGAGGGGATGTTCCTTTTCACTGGCCACCACCTTGACTGCGACGTGGTTTTGATCGGCAATCAGCAAGGCATCACCTCGTTCGCAGGTTAGTAGAAAGCTCTGCTCATATTCACTCAAATTAAACTCACTCACGACGCCTTTAATCGTCGTCGTATCTTGTCGCATAAGAATACGTAGCGCACTTTGTGAGGCAATGGCACGGCCGTAGTCACTCTTCAGAAAGTCGTTGGCTTGTTGCGAGATGATTGATACACCAAGGTAGTATTTACGAGCGCGGCGCACCAGCCCAGCCACAAATCTCGCGGATTCTTCATGTTCAAGCAGTAGCCAGCCCTCATCTATGATGAGAAGCCGTTTTTCGGGCTTGGCCATCACCTGATTTTTCACAAAGTTAGAAATAATCAGCATCATAATTTGGCGCATACTCTCTGGCAAGTCTTTGATATCAAAGATAACGAGGCGGTTATCTAGCTCGATGTTGGTCTGCGAGTTAAATACCTCTGCCAACGAGCCAGAGATGTACCTTTCGAGTCGTTCACACAGTTTCATTTGCCCGAGGTCTTTTAGCTCGACATACAAATCTTCAAGTAATGACTGTTGATCTTTGGCTTTTTTGTAAATCTTGAGGATCGCCTTATCAACGGCGGCTTTTTCGCGTGATGACAAACCCTCTGCCATGAGGCCAATGACTTCGGTGAGGTCTTGGGTGTGTTCGGACAGGTCGTGTATCTTGTGGAATGTCGTAGCGAGATCGAATGGGTTAATCTTTTGTTTGCTCTTGGCCGAGAGTTTGATATACGTACCGCCAACCGACTCCGTCAGTCGCTTGTATTCTCGCTCTGGGTCGATGACGATGACGCGTGTACCCTGCATGAGCTGGCGCAGTATCTCAACCTTGGTGGTGTAGCTTTTGCCAGCACCAGACTGGGCGAACGTGATGGAATTGGCATTGTGGAGACTAAATCGATCAAGGATTACTAGCGAATTGTTTGATTTGTTGACACCATACAAAATACCACTCTCTTGCACGAGCTCAGACGACATGAATGGAAATGTGAGCGCTGCGCTAGAACTATCGAGGTTTCGTTTTTGCGCTAATTGATCTTCACCGCGCGGTAAGATTGACTGCAAGGCTTCGAGCTGTTGGTAGCGTGCGACTTTTGAGTAAAACAATCGTGCCGACATGGTGGCCTCAAGTAGCTTTGTAATCTTGTTTAGCTCTTCTAGTGTTTCGGCACGTAGGCTAATATAGATGGCCATTTGAAACAGCTTTTCTTGGCCACGCTGGATTTTGTCACGCAGCTCAATGGCTGATTCTAGTGGGTCGGTGATCTCCGACCCGACGATCTTGCCAGCTCGCATCATCGCTCGCTTGGTACTCTCAAGCTCGGTAATCTTGCGGTGGAGTTTCGGTAGTGCCGACAAGGCACTGACTTCGTGTACGTGATAGCTGATGTCGGTATCGTGATTGAAATTGACAAGGCTATCCATCCAGCCAGAGTTAGCCACGAACGGATAGCCCGAGATGTAGAGCGTGCGCATATACACACCGTCGATATGCAGATAATCGACATTTTCTTCTAGCCCAGCGTAAGACAAGATGTCGATGGCATCTTGCTCGCCAAACGTAATATCAAGTTCTTTCTGTCGATCAATCCGAGCCTGCTTGCGCCTTTGAGCTGGCGCGAGTAATTTTTGCTGGACGCTACTGAGCTTTTTTCGTACGTTTTGCATGGTCTGCTCCTTTCTCGATGAGAGCGGTATGAATAATCTGCAAGGCCTGTTCGGTTAGCGGCTGCAACTTGGCCTGTGTCGGACTGTAAAAACTATAGAACAGGTCGAGGACTTCGAGACTATCGAGCCGTTCGGCGTGCATACCGAGTCTGCTCATTCCCTTGATAATGATATCCATCTGTATCTTTAGCTGTTCGGACACGAGGTCAAAGTCTATTTTGCCGTGGACTTTATACGGCAAAACAATGTAGAAATGACGAGTCAGAATCTTGTTGTCAGTGATTAGCGAGCGGATAAACTCATCATAGTTTTGTAACTGGGTGCGATAGATCGGTACAGTTTCGCCGTCAAGCCGGTCTGCTAATTCTTCAAGGTATTTATCCATATCAATCTCACGTGTTCGGACAAGGATTTGCAAGCTGGTTCCGACCGAGTTCAGAAAGCTCTCGTAGGTTTCGATGATGGCGTCTTGTTCGTATTCGCTACGTAGTTCAAAGTTGAGCGACGACACTTGCAAGATTGCTCGGTACTCATTGTTCGGTAGCATCAAAATGCCATCGCGTACTCCCTTGAGTGCGATCTGATTACGTGAGCTGGTTTTATTCTTCGATTTCCGTAAGCCTAACATGCAGGCCTCCTTTCTTTCCGGTTTCAAAACGGACTTTTGCGGCTGGGTTCTCAATCGTGGCAAGGACTCTGGCGGTCGTCGGTATATCGAGCTGATTGCGCGATACTTGCTTAGTGACGACGGTGACGGTTTTTTCTGGCTGTTCTTGGTCTTTTCGTGCCGGGTAGTTTTCTCGCAGTGTGCTGACGTTTTTGTTAAACAGATAGTATTTCGGGCGAAGATTGTAGCGAAGTATGGTGACGAGCCAAAACGCCACCAGCTTACCCTTGATACGGATTGCTAGAATACAGAAGATCATCCCTACTACACCCATGATGACGTACTTGTAGATTGCACTGCCTATGAATGGCGGCAGCGCCACAAAGATGCCAGCTGCCGCAAATACTGGCACGATGAGTAGTAAGATTTGCGAAAAGCCAAGGTTGCCAATAATACGATCTTCGACAGTGGTGACTTGTGCTGGCACAACGGTCATTTTCATAGCGTCTTATCCTTACTGGTATTCTTCGGCAGAGTCGAGGGCGCAGGCACACGAGTAACTGTCACTTTGGGCGCTTCGTAGGTCGTGCCAGTTGGCTTGCTCTTTGGCGTCGGCGTTGCGGAATGGGTAATCTCGGCCGTACCTTTCTTGTTTGCATAACTAATACTTTGTGTTTTGCCGCTGCGGACTGCGTGCGATTCGACACTTCTCATGGCTCGTGTTTTCTTGGCACTATCTGTTTTGGAGCTAATTGCACTGGTGGCCGCTTTTGTCTTGCCAGTCATATAGCTGACGCCGTTGATGAACTGACCGCCGAGCTTCCTCATGTTGCGCGTCCCCATACTGACATAACTAAATTGCATCATGACGCTCTGCGTCTTGAGTAGCAGCAGAATGGTGGCAATGCCCGTCACCATCGCCATCAATGTGTCGGGTACGGCGTTCTCGCCTGAAGCTGTCGCCATACCAGTGAATAACGAGGCCGACAGCTGGAGTATTACTACATGGACGAATAGTACGAAGATCGTTGTCAGATAAGTCTTAAAGGTGGTTTCGGCAAAATCACGACAGCCCGGAATCAGCCAAACGAGACTAATCAATGGCGCGAGAACTGCGCCGATGTAGAGCGTCACCAGACGCATGACGTAGTAGACGAGTAGCACGATCGAACAGATGACAAATCCAACCATGATTAGCAGTGCCGCAACACCCAGGCCAGAAGTTTCCTCGACCACTTTCATCAGAGTATCCCAGACTGACGACGAGCCAGAGATTAACCCGACAGCCTTGATGAGTGCATTAGACAGTGCAATAATACCGTCAATCAAGAAGATCGAGCTATTCATCAGAACGAATATTATCGCTACTCTGGGGAAAAGGTGCTTTGGCTCAACTTCATCGAAGCCTAGTGCTGACGCACTCATGACATGAAAGCCAATCAGCACCAAGACAAGGATAAATAGCACGTTGCCTATGCCAACCATTGCCAGCCAGAAGTTAAATACTGTCTGATTACTGGCCATTGTCGGCGTGGAGGTAGTAAAGAAATCTAGTGCATCGAGAAATGGCTTGGCGACAGCATTGATAATCTGCCCCAACAGACCTGTGACGGCTTTAATAATCATATCCAGCAGGCCGTTACTTTGCTCCTCTTCTTTGATCGCCTCTAGGCTCGGAAGCGTAGCGTTGCCAGAGTTCGTTGGCGTGCCATAGGAGTTCGTTAGGATAGTCGTCAGTGTGATGGCCGCCAGCACAATAAGAAGGCCGAGCAGAGCTTTTTTGAGTATCTCTTTGGCGTGTTCCATCTGGTCGGGTTTGCCGCTGCTGGTGATATACAGATAGCCAGATTGCACGATAAAGAACACGCAAGCTAATCCTGCTAATCCAGACAAAATCCGCACGACAGGCATGACATACTCACGCATCGAGGTGATCGCCGTCGAAGTATCAGCGAAGAATGTTAGCCCTGATAGTAGGGTGTTCTCAAGCCCCCACATAGCAGCTTGTTACCCTCCAAACGCCTGTTTTGCGATGGTAGTAACGATCTGTGCCAGCACGAACGCTGCAATGACAATGGCCAGACCAATCGCCGACCACGTCAGCGTGCGCTTTGCTTTGTCGAGCTGTTCTGGGTTGCCCGAGCTGGTGATGTAGGTGAATCCACCGACAACAAAGAAGCCGGTCGCAACGAGACCAGCCAAGCCCGCAAGGACGGTAATGACATTTCTAATAAAGCTCTCTACGTTACTCACGCCAGCCGTTTGTGCAAACGCTGGCTCCGCCAAAAATAACGGCAGCCCAATCGCGACGAATGCTGCTATAAAATAGTATGTCTTTTTCATTCCCATTCCATTCCCCCAGAGTTATTAACGTATCGGTAATCCCACCATGAGAGCAGCGTAACAGCGTACCGTCCTTGGCTCTCCCACTTGTCATCAAAATATCAGAGGTAGACTATAGCTACAAGACGGTACTTCAGGGGTACTATGGCACTTTCGTAATAGTAACGTACCCCGAAGTACCTGTATTTTATAGAGGCGAATCTCGCAGAATGTTATACCCTTGTGGCTATATAACGTGCATGAAAAATGTCGTAACAAGCAAACTATATTTCCTACACCTCGTTATGCGGTAAAATAGGTGCATGAACAATCAGCTGAGATCAGAAAAAGTTGTCGTATCTGCGCCGTTCTCCTTTGCGGGATCAACACAGCGCATCTGGAAAATGACGAACGTCGATAATGTTATTCTCAAACTATTTCTCATGCCGCTTGCCATCATAGTTATCGTGTTCGCTTGGATGTTTGTAGTGTGCTGGTACTTTGTTATCTATGTGCTATTCGGGCTTTGGTTTATACCATACCGGCTTCTGCGACGAGGTAGCCGCAAGCGCAAACAAGAGAAGCTTCGTCACCAGGAAGTGCTAGATGCCATTGAGCAGCGTAGGCAGCTATAAAACAAGCCACCCTCGACGAGCGAGGGTGTGACTTCGCCTTTTCTTGCAGAAAAACCAAAGTAATAGATAGGGCTAGGCGCGTCTTTGCTGGTCGTAGAACCTTCGCGCTTTACGCATATTGTCGTGATGAGTATCGAACCAAGTCGCAAACTCGGTTGAGAGTTTCAGTAAACCTAGGCCTGCAATTGTAAGTGTGTATTCTACATGAGGAGGTATGGTTGGATATACAGAGCGTTCAATAATACCAGTGCGCTCCATCTCTCGTAGTGTCTCGGTGAGAACCTTTTGAGTAACACCGGGGAGCTGTCTTGAAAGTTCAGAATGCCTTTTCGTGTCTCGGCCTAGCACTCCGACGATATGGAGTGTCCATTTGCGCGATAAAAGGCCAGCTGCGTGATCTCGCAACTGTCGCCGTGCTCGTGTAGCCATTGGAAAACCTCCTCTGGCGGCATCGTTCAAACGCTAGGAGGGTCAAAACTATCTCGTTGAAGACCGATTACCTGCCTATCAAAAAGCACTCCAAAGGGCTCACCCTCGAAGTGCTGCATTTCTAAACACAAGACCCTTCAAAATAATGTAGCACATAAAACATCAGATGGTCAATATCCCAACCCCTCTACTTTGCAAGAGTTCCTAGCTTCAGTTGGTCAAGTTGTTCCTGAGCTACTTGACTATGCGGTGTACCCGAACCAATAGGCTGCCCATCTTCAGTAGTGCGAGAAGTAAATAAAGTTGTCGCATCTATCCCGCAAGCACGAACTACCTCATTGCCACCTGGATGACGATTTACAAAATCGGTAAGTTCGTACACTTGCCCTGAAATAACTGTCCAGCAGTCTGTTTTTGAGTTATGGGTGGCTATTTCGGCCATGGTGAACGTTTTGTTTTGTTGATTAGCAGTTGTGTCTTGCGTCGCTTTGGGCTTCTGATTATTCGAGCGATTCGTCAGTGTCCATACACCTGCTCCTATAAGAGCGAGTAGTAAGAGGGTGATCGTAATGAGTATGATTGTGTTTTTCTTCATAACTAGTATTATCCTTTCTCCAGTATAATGAGGGTGTAGTGTATTATTTGATTAAACGTTATCGCACCTGGATTTTATTTGGAACAGTATCTACTGTAAGCATCGCTTTATGGCTCATGACACTATCCGGGAGTGTTTCATCGATGTACCAATTCTTTCCTATACTCGGGGTTCTTGCATGGACAACGATGTGGGTTCACTATGTCGCAAGTTCTATCGGCAAACCTGCTAATAGCAAGCGATTCGCAACGTGGACTGGACATATAGTTCTATTGTTCATAGTGATACATCCCAGTATTTTTTTGGTGCAACGCTTCCTCGACACCGGCTTACTCCCTCCAGAAAGCTACATCAGCTACGTTGGCTCCTATCGCGCATGGGCAGTGGCAATCGCGATAGCTGCGCTGGCAACGTTCTTGCTCTATGATGTCCTAAAACATTTCCGTAGTAAGCGTATCGTACATGACATATGGTCGTATGTTGGTCTACTTCAAGCCTGTGCTATGGCGGCAATTTTTATACACGGCTTAATACTTGGAATAAGTATGATCAGCGGCTACTTCATGCTGTGGTGGACATTCTTAGGGATATTGCTTGCTCCATGTCTTGTATTGCAAGTCGTTCGTGATTTTAAAGTATCCGATCGAACAAAAACAGAAGTTTAATAACCCCAGTCTTTTTGCCACTGCTTCATCTGCTCGATTTCTATTGTCTGCGCGCTAATAACGGCACTGGCGAGGTCTTTTATCTCTTGGTGTTTTGCATTGGTCGCGGCATATTGAGACATTTCAACTGCTTGCTCGTGGTGAAGAATCATTTGCTTCAGAAACTCTTTATCGTATGCTTCACCTTTTAAGCCTTGTAATTTGTTTTGCATCTCTATCATATCTCCGCCCATGTCCATGTCAGCACCGCCATGGCTACCATGACCACCACTCATCGTTTCTTTATAGCTCCATGCTTTTTGCCATGCTCGCATTTGCATGATCTCTGCACTCTGACTCTGCACGATATTGCTCGCGAGTGTGCGAATCTCATCATGGGCAGTAACTGCCATTGCTTGTTCTGACATGTTCAGAGCACCTTCATGGTGAGCAAGCATGTCGGCAATGTACGCCTCATCAAATGCGTCTCCTTTTAAGTTTGCATATTTATTATCGCTTGCGGGTTTTTGTTTCTTTTCATCTGCTGTCGTGTTGCTTGTCTGTAGCGCCCCTTCAGGTACTGGTTTTACTGAAAAGACTACAAAATACCAAACGGCAGCTGCGGCAATCGCAAGTACGACAATCACAGTGATAAATATTTTATTCTTCATATAACCTCATCTAATTTCCTTTAGCTTGTAATTGTTTCATTGTCTGTATTTCCTCGGTTTGTTTTTTCACGGTCTTGTTCTTGATATTTATCATCTGACCAAACTGCATGCCCTTTAAATACTCTGCGTTTGATATTTCATTTGCACCCTCATGATGGGCAATCATCAAGCGCAAGAATA
>Ga0209212_1000237_pt1 | contig 114691 bp, 67 predicted proteins | sample RifGroC2_FD_183996 | JGI IMG/M metagenome (GOLD analysis project Ga0209212, IMG submission 183996) | Groundwater microbial communities from Rifle, Colorado, USA - Groundwater C2 (SPAdes) (version 2) | ecosystem: Environmental > Aquatic > Deep subsurface > Groundwater | place: Rifle, Colorado... | reverse complement strand
TTAACTTTACGGCTGGCGGCTTTTGCGTATCCGCGGCCCGGGCGAATTTTCGCGTTACATGGCACGCAAATTGCTTTGCTGATTATTGCCGCTCATCGCGGCTAATTTTTAGGAGGTGTATCCCATAATGAAAAAAATTTTAGCGGTATTGTTCATGTTATTAGTCACGGTTTATTTCGCTGCTACTGCTATAGCGGCTGAAGAAGCGAAAAAAGAAGAAAAAGGCAAAGACAAAAAAGGCGCTTTCGTTACAGTAGAACTCACCGGCAAGATCCTCAGCGAAAAAGACACAAAAGGTAGAGAGAAACATTTATTCGTAGCCGAAGACGGCCAGAAATATTTCATAATCAAAGGTAAAGGCAAAAAAGCCGGCATATTCGCAGTTGCTGATTACGCTAACAAAACCTTCAAAGTGAAAGGCACTTCGAAACCCGTATCTGAGAAAGACAAAGACAAAAAAGACTACTATCCTTCTTTAAAGATAGATGAATTCAGCGAAGTCGGCACGCCCGCCATTCCCGCTGAAGTAAAGGCTCCCGAAGCTCCCGCAACGCCTGCAACGCCCGCGGCTGAAGCTCCTAAAGCTGAAGTAAAGGCCCCCGAAGCTCCCGCGGTTTCCGCGACGCCGGCAGTACCGGCAACGCCCGCTGTCGAAGCTCCTAAAGCCGAAGAAAAACCCGCTGAAACCGGCAAATAATTAATTTAAATCTCTTTTCGCCGGTCCCCGTTCCGCTTAAAGCGGAGCGGGCGCCGGTCAGGCTAAAAACCCTGGACAAGGGGAGGAAGGCAAAATGATCTCTAAAATTTTTCATGCGTTTTTAATATTCATACTGTTCGCGGCTCAGGTGCCGCTGACGCATGTTTACGCCGAGCCTTCCGGCGGTGTAGCGGACGGAAAAGTTTTATTTACCGCGGTCGGCGCGGTGCGCCAGGTAAAAACCGTTAAAAAAGAATCGCGGCCCGTTTATGAACTTGTCGACGAAAAAGGGGAAAAATATAAGTTGATAGGCCCGAAGGCCATTGTGGACCAGATACTGGCGGTTAAAGATTACGGCGCGCTTAAGTTTACCGTAGCCGGACAGCTCCGGCTCAGTAAAGAAGACAGGAAAAAGGGCATTTTAATGAGCGGTTTCGAAATTTATAAACAGCCGGCAACGCCGCCTGTAAATGCCGGCGATCCGGCGACTGCCGAAAACGCTTTAAAAAACGCGCCGGATAAAGTCCCGGCGGGCACGGTTGAAAACAAAGTTAAATAAAGCGCGAAAAATCGTACTATAAACGTTTCTGAGCTGAGGGGCATTTTTTTAATGCCCTTTTTTATTTTTTTGCGCGCGTTCGCCGGAAGGTTCGGTCGAGCCCCTCAAACCGGCCGGATTTCATGGCGCCGCCCAAATAAATATCTTGACTTTTAAGATGTTTACAAATATAATCAAGCGGTCATCAAATAAATTAAGGAGTTTTTATGGATCTTGTAAAATTAAGCCTTTTAATCGCTTCAATGGTACTTATATCGATGTCCCTTCCGGCCCGCTCGGAGGCCGCTGACGGCTCGACGACCGAAGTCGGCGCTTCACAGGAGGTCAACGTCGATAACATGAAATTCAACGTGACCGACGCCGAAGGTCCCGCAATGGCCTCTACGGCCGAAATAGTCACGATCGCCCCCGAAGAAGTTCTCGCGAAGGTAGGAACTGACGAGATCAAAGGCAAAGATTTCAACGCGAAGCTCGACGAGCAGATACCGCCTTACGTTCCGCGCAATACTATAAAAAAAGCCGACAAAGAAAGATTTTTAGAACAGATGGTCGACGATAAAATGCTCGAAATGGAGATCGCCGAGAAGAAATTCGACGACAACGAGCAGTTCAAACAGGTCATGTCCGAGATCGAAAAGCGCGTCATACTTCACTTTTATATGACCGAAAAGATACAGAACCACAAAGTCGAAGTAAGCGAGCAGGAAATTAAAGATTTTTACGATAAGAACAAAGAAACTCAGTTCAAAACGGCCGAATTCGACAACGTCAAGCAGGCTATAAACGAAGAACTGAAAAATAAAAGACTCGAGGAATACCTCATGAAATACTGGCTCGACACCGCTAAAGAATATGAAGTGAAGACCAACGAAGCGGGCCTTGCGAAGATAAAAGACATAGCGAAGCTCGATTCGAGCGAACTCGCGATTTCGATTTACGACACCAAATTCGCGAGCATCACGCTCGGCGATCTGAAAAAAGCGTTCGACACCGACAAGATAGTCAGCCAGAACAAGTCGGTTCATAATCTCGAAAGCCCCGAATACTGCGCCATGATAGCCGATAACCTCCTCAAGGCCCACTTGCTTTCAGATTACGCGGTCAAGAACGGATACGCTCCCGACAAGAACGAAAAGGTCAAAAACGAGCTCGAAAAGATCAAAAATATGCAGAAAAAAAGACTTTTTATCGACAGCGAAGTATTTAAAAATATCGAGGTCAGCCCCGACGCCGTTAAGAAATATTACGAGGATAACAAGGCCAGCTTCCGTGACGACCAGGTTAAGGCTTCGCATATACTCGTAGCGAGCGAAGAAAAGGCGAAGGAGATCGAAAAGAAACTCAAGGAAGGCGCTAACTTCGAAGAACTCGCAAAAGCCGAATCAAGCTGTCCTTCGAAGGAAAAAGGCGGCGATCTCGGACTTTTCGGGCGCGGCATGATGGTGAAGGAATTCGAGACCGCGGCCTTCGCGGCCAAAAAAGGCGAAATGACACCTGTAGTCAAGACGCAGTTCGGCTTCCACATAATAAAGGTCACCGACAAGATAGAAGGCAAACAGCGCGAACTCGCCGAAGAAACGCCGAAAATAGAGAACTCGCTGAAGCGGGAAAAACAGATGGCGGCGCGCGACGCTTTCCAGAAATATCTCAGAGACAAATACAAACCGCAGCTGTTCAATGAAAAAATAAAATAAACAATATTTAATATTTAATATTTAATTTTTTAATTAATTAAAATAATTTTATAATAAAGTATTGTTTTATAAACTCAGACTTTATCGAATATATTTTATTCAGCACAAAAAAAGGGCCGCCCCTCTCAGGGTAAGGCCCTTTTTTGTATGATTTTAGTGCGCGTGCGCTTTTTCGGCGGCGTTTTATTTCGCGCTTATTCTATCATTTTAAGAAGCTGCTCGTAAGTTATCACTGATACGCCGAGTTTGACGGCCTTGTCGAATTTCGAGCCGGGCGAGTCGCCCGCGACGACGAAGGACGTCTTTTTCGACACGCTCGAGGCGTTCGAGCCGCCGTGGGCCTCGATAAGTTCTTCAACTGAATCGCGCGGGACCGAAAGCGTTCCGGTTATCACGAAGGATCTGTTCGCGAGACGATCCGATTCGGCTCTGACGGAGGATATCGCCTCGATCCTGAGGCCCGCTTCAAAAATTTTATTTATTATCCCGGCGTTCTTTGCGTTGGAAAAAAAGCGCGCGAGCGACGCGGCGATCTTTTCGCCTATCTCTCCCACGGCCAGGAAATCTTCGGGCGACGCGGCGGCGATCTTTTCGAACGATTTGAAATGGCCCGCCAGGGAAGCCGCGGTGGTTTCGCCGACGAAGGGTATCTGAAGAGCCGTGATGAAGCGGTTGAGCGTGGTGTTCTTTTTCTTTTCGATCTCGAGCGCGAGCTTCGACGCCAGTTTTTCCTTGAAACGCGGAAGTTTGAGGAAGTCTTCGTATCTGAGTTTGAGTATGTCGGCCATGTCGCCGATAAGTCCGTGTTCGACGAGCGTTTCGATAACTTTTTCGCCGAAGCCTTCGAAGTCGAGAGCGCGTTTGGAAGCGAAATATTCGGCTTTTCTGATGAACTGGGCCGGGCAGGACAGCGAAACGCATCGCCAGGCGGCCTCTCCTTCGTTGCGGACGGCCGGCGAGCCGCAGGCGGGGCATTCGGAGGGCATCGTGAATTTCTTCGAATCGGGGCCGCGGCGGGAAACTATGACCTCGACGACCTGCGGGATGATCTCGCCGGCTTTTTCTATTATGACATGGTCGTTTTCGCGGATGTCCTTCGCCTCGATCTCGTCGGCGTTGTGAAGCGACGCGCGGGCTATGCGCGTGCCAGAAAGCGTCACGGGCGTGAAGTTCGCGACGGGCGTGAGCGTGCCGGTTTTTCCGACCTGGATCTGGATGCTTTCGATGACGGTTTCGGCGCGCTCGGGCGCGTACTTATAAGCCATAGCGAAGCGCGGCGATTTCGCGGTGAAGCCGAGGGAAGCCTGCCATGCGAGGTTGTCGACCTTCACGACCATGCCGTCGGTGTCGTAGTCGAGCGAGCGGCGCATCGTTTCCCACTTTTCGATATGCGCGATGACGGCGTCCATGCCGCGAAGGACCGAAAAGTTTTCAGAAACGCGCATGCCGAGGGCCGCGAGGAACTCGAGCGAAGCTGAATGCGTTTCGAAGGCCGTTTCGCGCCCTTTGCCTTTCTCATAGACCACAGGGGATTTCGCGAGGTTGTACAGAAAAATATTCAGGCCGCGTCCGGCCGTAACCTTCGCGTCGAGCTGCCTGAGCGCTCCGGCGGCGGCGTTTCGCGGATTGGCGAAGACCGCCTCTCCCGCATCTTCGCGCGCGGTGTTGAGAGCGGCGAAGACGCTTCGGGGCATGAAGATCTCGCCGCGAACTACCGCGTCGCAGTCGAGCGCGAGCCGGAGCGGAACCTGTTTTATGGTGGCGACGTTCGCCGTCACGTCCTCGCCGGTGCGCCCGTCGCCGCGCGTGGCGGCGCTTTTTAGAACGCCGCGCTCGTAAGTGAGCGAGATCGATGCGCCGTCGAATTTCAGCTCGACGCAATATTGTATATCTTCAGGTTTTATGAAATCGGAAGGCGCCCTGCCTATATTCAGATCTTTTAATATTCGCGTTTCAAAGTCGCGGAGATCTTCGATGCCGTAGGAGTTGGCGAGCGAGAGCATTGGCGTTTCGTGGGTTATCTGGCGGAACTCCTTCGCGGGCGAGCCGGAAACGCGTCCGGTCGGAGAGCCCGGCATTTTCAGCCCGGGGTGTTCTTTTTCGAGTTTCTCCAGTTCGGCCATGGCGCGGTCGTATTCAATGTCGCTCGCGGAAGGCCTGTTGAGCAGGTAATATTCGTGGTCGCACCTCGTGATGAATTCGGTCAGCGACCTTATGCGCTCAGACGCCGCGGAGGCGGCGCCGCCGTTGAAATTGAAATCCATGGTGTCGTCGGGCATGTGCATCTCCGTATAACTATAAATCTATGGGATATCCGGCATATAATGATTTCGTGATATTATTGCCGCCGGAAGAGCTCGGGGCCGGAATACGGCGTCGGAAGTAATTTTATTATATTTTCGATTTTATTTCAAGTGAGTAACGCGATAAATCGAAAAAAATTATAAAAATATATTGCATTTGAATTTTTATAGTGATATAATAAAAAATTAAAAGTTAGCGCTTTAACCTGGAAAAAGAAGGAGATAATATAATTGATGGATTTCGTACCCAAAGGGCTTTTTTTAACAAAAGGCGTCGGAAAATCTAAGGAAAAACTGCAGTCGTTTGAAATGGCGTTGAGGAACGCGAAGATAGCCCAGTACAATCTGGTCCGCGTTTCATCCATATTTCCGCCAGGCGCGAAGATATTAACAGAAAAAGTAGCATCTCCGAAGTTAAAGTCGGGCCAGATAACCTTCGTAGTTCTGGCGGACATCGCGACCAACGAGCCTAACCGTCTCATAGCCGCCTCGATAGGCATCGCGCAGCCTGACGATAAAAAAAGATACGGATACCTTTCCGAGCACCACTGTTTCGGCGCTACCGACAAGGCCGTCGGCGACTACGCGGAAGACCTCGCTGCCGCCATGCTCGCTTCTACTTATGGTTTCGATATGGACAGCGACGTCAAATACGATGAAAAATCCGAAATATGGAAGATCAACAACATAAAGGTCCGCACCAGAAACCTTACCCAATCGGCCATCGGCGATAAAAACGGCCTCTGGACCACCGTCGTCGCTGCCGCCGTGCTTCTAATGTAGCCGCGGATCGCGCGCCTTTTTAATTTTACCAGAACTTCAGCAAAAAATAAATTCCGGCTTGCCGGATCACGAAGCAGGCGCCCCCGGGGGCGCCTGCTTCTTACTTGATTTAAAAGTGTTGATTTATTTGCGATTATCTGATAAAATAAATCACAGTAAATATCGTGCGAGGTGGCAATGGCCGCAATAACCGATCTGATAAACTGCGCAAAAAAATATAAAAGCGTTTACATACAGACCCATAATTTCCCCGACCATGACGCGCTCGCTGCCGCCTTTGGCATGAAAACGCTGCTCGAGTACTTCGGCGTCGAATCATATATAATCTACGACGGCGATATAACGCGGGCCTCCCTGGCGAATATGGTTAAAAAGCTCGATATAGCCGCTCACAAAGTTCGCGAAATCGACGACGCGGCCGGCGCGGCCGTGATAATGGTCGACGGATGCCGCGGCAACAAGAACATGAAGGAACTTAAAAACTCGGTTCTGATAGGCGTGGTAGACCACCACGATACGAGCCGCGTCGAAGATATTCCATTTATCGATATCCGTCCCGCCTGCGGCTCGTGCTCGACCATCATTTATACATATTTCGAAGCGCTCGCCGTGCCGATCGACCGCGTTACCGCGACCGCCCTGATGATAGGCCTATGCGTCGACACCGCCATCCTTATGCGAAACATAACCGAAGACGACGTCAAGGCCTACTTTTCTCTTTTTTCCATAGCCGATAACGAGTTCGTGCAGAGCATGGTCAGAAACTGCATAGAGACTGCGGATCTGCGCTATTTTAAATACGCTATCGAAAACATCAAAATAGCAGACGGCGCGGCCTTCTGCTTTCTTAAAACCGGCTGTTCGCAGAACCTGCTGGGAATAATGGCCGATTTTTTCCTCGCGCTCGAAGAGGTCGTCTTCGTCATGCTGTGCGCCGAATACGAAGGCAAGGTAATATTTTCGCTCAGGAGCGAGAATAAATGCTGGAACGCCGCTAACATAATCCAGGAGCTGCTCAACGGCAGGGGATTCGGCGGCGGCCACCACAATATGGCCGGCGGGGTCATTAACGCCGCCGCGGGCTTTGACGCGCCGGAAATGTTCCGCTCTCTTAAATCGTCGCTCGAGAAGGCTGGAGGCGTTCCGACGGCCGCCGCTTCGGCGGAATTTTAGCGCCGCGCTCGACGCCCGTTGTTAAATTAAAATATTATGATAAACCGATATGTATATCAGCAGAGTGTATTAAATGTCAAAAGATAAAATCAAAACAGGTAAAAAGTTCAGCCCGGGCGGAACTAACGTTTTCGCTTCGGACGTCCCTATTGACGATCCTTCCGAAGACAGGTTCAAACGGTGGAATTTCGCCCGCCGCGTCGCCGGCACGATCTGTTCGCGCCGCGATCCGGGAAGTCTTGTAGTGGCCATTTATGGCGCGTGGGGTGAGGGAAAGACCACCGTGCTGAATTTCATAGAAAAAGAGCTCAACGCCGACCCCGGCATTATATGCGTCCGGTTCAACCCCTGGCGTTTCAGCGACGAGGTCCACCTGCTGCAGAATTTCTTTAAAACCATAGCCGACGCGCTCGGTCGGTCGGCGGTTTCCTACAAGGAGAAAATAGGCCAGTGGTTCGCCCATTACGCGGGCATTCTGGCGCCTCTTTCTGTGTCGATGCCTTTCGTATTCGAGCTGTCGCCGGGCGAAGGGATGAAAAATATCGCCAAGGTCCTCTCCTCGGTCGAGCTCGAGGACGTGCGCAAGCGCATAGAAAATTTTTTGAACGAAGAAAACAAGCGCATAGTCATTCTTATGGACGACATTGACCGTCTCGACCGCTGCGAGATACAAAACATCTTCAAGCTGGTAAAACTTTCCGCCGATTTCAACCATACGGCATACGTTCTGGCCTTCGACGAAGAAATGGTTTCCGCCGCGCTGGGCGAAAAATACGGCACCGGAGGCATCCGTGACGCGGGGCGGAGCTTTCTTGAAAAGATCGTCCAGGTGCCGCTTTATCTTCCGACCGCCGATAAACTCTCGCTCAGAAAGTTCTTTTTCGACTGCGTCGACGAGGTTCTCAGGGAGACCTGCATCAGGCTCAGCGAGGACGAGGCGCAGGCCTTCGTCGTCCACTTCGTTTACGGTATTGAAATAAAACTGCAGACTCCGCGCATCGCGAAGTGCTACCGCAACGTTCTGGGCTTTTCGATGCCGATACTCAAGGGCCGCGTCAACCTGTCCGACCTCATGCTCATTGAGGGCATAAGGGTATTTTATCCTATGCTATACGATGTTATACGCGACAACGCCGAAATATTCCTGGGTGGAAAACTGAATTTATATCTGAACTACGAGCAGGTCATACGCCAGAAAACGCTCGACGTTATAAATAAAGGCCTGGAGGGCCTCACGACCGACGAAAGCGAGGCCGCCAAATATCTTTTGAAGATATTGTTTCCCAAGCTGTGCGGAATACTCGACAATTTTCACTACGGCAGCGAATGGGAGGAAAAGTGGGGCCGCGAGCGCCGGATCTGCTCCGAGGAGCATTTTTCACGCTACTTCACATATACGGTCTCGGAAGACTCCGTCAACGACGCGGAGATCGAAACGCTTCTCGAGCGCGCCCGCCACGGCACTGTAGACGATATCGCCCGCGAGCTCGAAAAAATGCTCGCCCGTAAAAGCGCCGAAAACCTTATTTTAAAACTCATGAAAAAAGAGAAGAAGATATCGGAAGCGCTGAATATAAATCTCGCGATAGCCGTCTCGAAGCTCGGAGGTTCGTTCAGCCGTCCCAGGACAGCTTTTTCATTCACCACGGCGTTCTCGCAGGCAGGCATACTCATCGGCCAGTTCGTCCGCAATATCTCGTCGATAAGCCTGAGGAACGAAACGGCCCGCGCGATAATATCGGAGGCCGATCCCCTTCCGTTCTCGCTCGAATGCTTCAAATGGTTCAAAACGACCGACGAGAAGGGCGAGCTGAACCGCATCCTGCCGATAGAAGACGAACACGAGCTGGCCGAGCTCCTTCTCGAGAGGATAAAGCGCGAGGCCCATAAAGCTCCGCTTTATATCAGTTTCCCTGAAGACGCCCAGCGGCTTCTTCATTTCTGGGCCCACCGCGAATCTCGCGAGGAAACGTCAAAATACGTAGCCGGCACTTTCGAGGGAAAGGAAAAACGCGTTCTTGATTTTTTGAAGTGCTTCATCGAGCCGGCGTTCGGAACGGACGGCGGCCGCGACGACGCGTGCCCGGAATCCGACTGCGAGGCTTACCAGGCCATAGCCAGGGCGGTCGACGTCCGCGTGGTGCATAACGCCCTGAAGCACGTTTACGGCGTTTCGCTGAAATCCATTTCCAACGATTCACAGGAGGAGCGCGCGGCCTATTTGTTTTTTAACTCGTACAACGCTTTTAATAACAAAAACAATATTTAAGTGAAAATAAAAAACTAACTAAACTCCCGTTGAAGCGGCTGCTTTGGGCCGGCGCGCTTTCGGAGCGAGTTTTTAAAAATCGGAGGTCTCATGCAGTTCATTCAGTCCATAACGCTCGGCATAATACAGGGGCTGGGGGAATTTCTTCCCATATCCAGCTCTGCGCACCTGATCCTGGTTCCTAAAATTTTGAACTGGGATGATTTCGGTCAGGCGTTCGACGTTTCCCTTCATCTGGGTACGCTCGCGGCCGTGACGGTGTATTTCCGCGAAGATATTATCAAGCTCCTGCGCGCTTTCGTTGAGTCGGTCCGCAAACGCTCGTTTTCGGTCTCATTCGAGTCGCGCCTGTGTTATTACATAATACTGGCCACCATCCCGGGGGCCATCGCCGGCAAAGCTTTCGAAGACGTCATAGAGAACTCGGTTCGCGATTCGGTCAATCTGATATCGCTGCTGCTCATCTTAATGGGCTTCGTGCTTCTGGTCTCCGATAAGTACGGCAAAAAAACGCTGGGCCTGGAGGGTATCACGCTGAAAAGCTCCATCCTGATAGGGCTCGCCCAGGCGCTCGCCCTGGTGCCGGGTTTTTCGCGTTCCGGCACGACCATAACGGCCGCGCTTCTGCTCGGCTTTACCAGCGACGCGGCCGCGCGTTTTTCATTCCTGCTTTCGATTCCGATAATAACGGGCGCAGGCGTTTTAAAGGGCGTGAAGATCGCCAAAACCGGACTCGAAGGCGTTTCGGCCGCCCAGTTCGGCGCGGGGGTTTTAAGCGCGGCGGTTGTCGGATACCTCGCGATAAGTTTCATGCTGAAATTCATACAGACCAGAGGGTTTAAGGCGTTCGCCGTGTACCGCTTCATATTCGGCGCTTTCGCAATAATATATTTTTTTCTCACGGGGAGAAAATAGAATATCGGCAAATTATCATCAAATTAATAGAAATGAAAAATGAAGTTAAATTAATTATACAGGAGTGATTTTATGGTCCGTAATAATCTTTTTTCAGCCGTTAAGATCGGCTTTGGTCCGCTTTCCGCTCTGCTGATAATGCTTGTGGCATTTTCGGCGTGTTTCGCGGCTCCCGCTTCAGCCGCGATGCATTTCGTCCATCCCGAAGGCCTTTTTAATTTTTCGCTCAAATCGGCCGGCTGGTTCGACAATCCCTTGAACGAGCAGCTATTTTTCAATCTGACTCCCGCGATGTCGCTGATCATCGAAAACGACAGCCAGAACGTGCTTCTGAGCATAAGCCCTCTTGAAGCGAAGATGTATGGCGATGACATCGGCAGGGCGTACGAGGTCATGATAGAAAAAATAACGATGGACAAGGCCAACACGGTGTTTCTCAAAAACGAGTTCAGCCACAACGACATCGCGTTTCGCGACATTATTTACAAGGACAGGAACGATCTTTCGAACGTGCGCGTCATTTTGGCGCAGGACATAAAAAAAACCGCGGCGCGCGACGCGCGGATATACGCGGCAATTTTTTATTATCCGACGAGGTCCGACTTCACCAATTCCGAAGGCGATATTAATTTTTTCATCAAGACCTTCATGTTCAAAACCGAACTTGCGGAGCCTCTGGACGACAGTCTCGTGAGCCTGGGCAAGGGCGCCGACTGCATAGGCGAATATCTGAGCCTTTATGAAACCACGACGGGCATAGTGGGCGTCAAAAATGCCAGGGAGAAGGCCCCTCTGTTCAAAACCCCTCTCGTAAAATATAATCAGGTCCTGGAAACCAACGAAGGGATAACCTGCTTCAAACTCAATGACGGCACGATCGGTTTCGTCAATCAGAAAAGCAGATTGGAATTTTTGAATATGGCGAATCTGAAACTCGAGCGCGGAGAGATACTTGTAAAAGCCGAGCAGCAGTCTTCAGATACGACCATATACGGCGGAAATTTCGTGAAGCTTAAAGTTAAAAGCGGATTATTTTCGCTGTCGAATCAGCCTTCCGACTCCTCCAACCGCTCAGTCATCAAACTAAGCGCTCACGAAGGAAGCGCCGAAGTGGGCTTCGAATCAGGCATCGCCGCGGGAAGGTCCCTTGGCGCCGGCCAATCTCTTATAATAGAGATAAGCGACGCCGGCAAGCTCGTTTCGATGAACCAGGCCGAGGCCGGGCCGGTCAAAATAGATCCGTCGGAGTCGGGCATTTGGTTCGGGCGTTTAATTACGCATAAAGTCGTAGAGGCCGCGGAATATCTCGAAAAGTTAAAGAATTTCAGCAGATAGTTTTGTCGGATAGTTTTTTCATCTCCGCCGCGGCGGCGGGGAACTATAAATTTTAAGTTTATGTCAATATAAATATATTCGGGTTTAGATAGACTCCGTCCGAATTTAAAATAAAAAGCGGCTCCGCATATCACGGCGCCGCTTTTCTTTTATTATTTGTATTTGTATTTTTTCTGTTTTTGTTTGTCCGTATATTACTATGCACTATGCACTGTAAACTATGCACTGTTTTATCAGTTGGGCATTTTTTCGAAATCGATAGCGATGATCGGCGCGTACTGGCTGATCCTGGCGATTTCGATCCTGCGTTTCATTTTGAATATCAGCACATGGCAGCCGAACTGCTCGTCGAATTCAACGTCGATGTCTTTTATTAGCTGGTGCTGCTGATTTCTGATGCGTTTGATCGCGGCGTTGGCGTTGGAAGATATTCTGGTGAGGTGTATGGGTATTCTCACTTCGTTTTTTTCGGACGAGTAATTTATGAAATTTTTGACTGAATGAGGTATCTCGGGGGTGCATGCCAGGACGAGACGACCGGTATAGCGAGAACCTTCGTCGTATTCTTCGTATAAAACGTCGAGCATGACAAGGTCTTTAATTTCGTCGCTGCCGTTCGCGGCGCATACGATCTTGAGATTGGGATAAGATTGCGCCTTTTGCACTCCGCCGAGTTTTTCCTGCGCTTCCTCGAGGCTGGAGAATTTGCCGACTCGTACCGCTAAAATATTGTCCTGTGGGGTTTCTTCTGCCTTGCGGATCAGATGGAAATAACCGGGCGTCTGAAGCTCGCCTGCCAGAGAGTAGATTACCGGCCTTGCGCTTTCGCGGTTTTTAAAAGGGCCGCATTCAATGGTATAAGGGGAATCGGCGTCTGGAAGGTTTTCGATGGCGGCGTCGGTGATGCCGTTGGACCAGGCGTCAGGCGAATTGGAAGCGCTGGCGAAGGCGGAGCCGATATTGTAATTAAAAATGAACACGATAATGAATAATATTAAAAATAATGCGAAAAATCTCATGGTGAAGTCTCCTGTAAATTAACTCTTAAATTAAAGTAAAATTTATGTTATAAGAATGGAATCTGATCAATATTTTATAGTAATTTTGAATTTCCCTGTTTCCTTACAACAGCAACAACTTTTATTTAACCGCGGCCTTTGAACGGTATGGATTCTCAATTCTCTGCTTTCTTTTTCCGGTCCGGCCCGCGGTTACATAAAGTTGGTCAGCATATTAAAGCATATAGTATGCCAAAGATCTTAAAAGGTTCTTAAGCCCGTCCGATAAACGGAAATCTATATTTTATCGTTCAAATTTTCATTTACTTTAGCGAAAAAAATGCCGGCCCCCGTCCGGCTGTGCTTTTATTGAGCACCGTGCTGGATGGCAAACGACCATCTGTTTATCGTTTTGCGTATTTATTGAATACCGTTGAGCGAAAAAAGATATAAAAAAGATATTTAAATTGATTTTCGTTGGATTATGTATTATAATATATCGATATGGTAGAAACGGTAACCATCGAAAAGCGGTTGTCGATCAATTCCGACATCGCGAAAATACAAGCCGTCAGGCAGTCGGTCCTTCTGGAAATGGCCGGCCATAATTTTGACGAAGAGTCAAAAATGGCCGTAGCTGTCGCTTTGGACGAATGCCTTACTAACGCGATCAAGCACGGCAACAAGAACAATAAAAAATTGCTTGTAGAGATCACTTATAAAATCAACTCGGCCGGCGTCGAAATAACCATAAAAGACCAGGGGTCCGGTTTCGACTGGCGCGGAAGCACCAGGCTCAGGGGCGGGGACGATTTCACCGGTTACGAGCTGTGCGGGCGCGGCCTGTTCATGATCAACAATATGATGACCAGCGTCGCCTACAACGACAACGGAAATCAGGTCACCATAATCAGGTCTAATTTAAATTAATCAGCTGAAATATTTCGAATAGATCATAAAGGCGGCGGCCGCGGCGGCTATGACGATAACGGCCGTGACTGCGTATTGCGCGATAGGCATATCGGCGTTGTTTTCGCCTTTGTAAACGGTCCCTCTTTTTCGCGGCCTGTCTTCCAGCTGCGGTTTTAGAGCCGGTTTTGTATATCCGGCCGTTCCGCCGGATTTAGACGGCTCGGCGGCTTTGGTTTCAGGGGCGGCCTGGGGCCTGGGTTTATTATATTTTAAAAGCAGCGTTTTAGATGTTTTCGGTTCTTCGGGCGGCGGTCCGGCGGAGAGCACCCTGGTCACGAGCGTACTCTGCTTTATCTTTTTCACGGCGCTGCCTTCCTTGACTGGAGTGGGTGCCGGCGCTGTCTCCTTATCCGGCGTTCCCGCCGCGCTTGTCTCGGCGAAAGCCGCGGCCGCGGCGGATTTTTCAATTATAATATCGAGTTTGAAGTCGTGTCCGGCTTTTTCGACGACGGCCCTGAGCTCTTCGATCGACTTGAACCGGCTCCGCGGCTCTTTCTGAAGGCAGCGAAGGACGATCAGGTCGAGATAATCGATCACGTTGACCACTTCTCTGCTGATCTGCTCGACGTCGAGGCTTTCGTCGCTGAAATAATTTTCGTCGGCGGAAGAAAGAAGAACGTCGCAGAATGCCGAAGGCGCAACCGGTTCGCCCATTTCGTTAAATTCCGGGCGTATGCCGGTGAGCATTTCGTAGTATATCACTCCGACCGAATATATGTCGCTCGCGGCCGTCAGGGCCTTTCCTCCCGCTTCCTGCTCCGGCGACATATAGCCGCGAGTTCCGCCGACCATGTCTTTTTCGAGTATATTTTCCTCGAATTTAAAGTGCGAAAGCCCGAAGTCGACGAGTTTGAGTTTGAGCGATTCCGGATTTATCATAATGTTCGAAGGCTTCAGATCGCAGTGCAGAAGGCCGTGGTAATGGAAAAAATGGAGGCCGTTGGCGATCTGCACGGCTATTTTTTTGAATTCATCGAGCGAGAGCGATTTTTTATTCTTTAAATATAAATTCAGTTCTATTCCCTCGATAAATTCCATTACCGAATATGCGTAATCGCCCGCCACAAAGTAATCGAGGGTCGATACGAGGTGTTCCTCGCCTATGTTCTTTGAAAATTCACATTCTCTTTTGAAAAGGTCTATAAAAAGCTCGTTGCCGAGGCATTCCGACTTTATGAGTTTGACGGCCACGAGTTTTTGAAGTTTAGTGTCCTGGCAGCGGTAAACCCTGCCGAAACTTCCTTCGCCGGCGAAGCCGACGAATTTAAAACGCTGGCGGTCTTCGGGCCTCAGACTGTCTTCGAGTTTTTCGACGCCGGCCAGCGGCGCGGAACAGCCGGCGCAGGCCGCGGCGCTGTTATTGTTGAGTTCGTGGCATTTCAGACAGTGCTTCAAAAAAAGCTCCTTATTTTTTGCGTCCTTTTTTACGGAATTCGAGTTTGAACGATATGTCGCCGAACTGCACTTCGCACTCTTCGTGAACCACTTTTTCGCCTATTTTGTCGCCGTTGATGAACGTGCCGTTGGTGCTCGACAGATCTTTTATTTTTATGGCGATCTCGCTCACTTCGATGGTGGCGTGCTGCCCAGACATGAAAGGGGATTCGCGCAGGCATATGTCGGACTGGCGTGACCTTCCTATGGTTGTCGCGCCGCGTTCGATCTTGAATTCCTTTCCTGCGTAGGGGGGCGAAAGACAGACCAGAAAGAGATCGTAGTTATCGAGAGTGACGAAATTCTGTGCCGCCTTGCGGAAAGTAGACTTGATAGGGCTGGCCGGCGGTTCGCTTTTTTTCGGGCCTTCGCCGGTTTGCCCTTGATCCGGCTCGTCGCCGCTCTTTTCTTCTGCCGTCTTCGGCGGGGATTGAGGCGGCTCCGGCCTTGAGGGCGCCGCGAAATTGCCGCCGAAAAGTTTGCAGGTCCGTATGGAGCCGCTCAAAATAGCCTTCGCGCGCTTATCGGCGGCCCGGAAGATGAACTGTGCTATTTTGCTCTGAGCGTTGATATAAAAATTCTTGAGCAGGCCGATCTCGGTCAGAAAGAGCGCCGCGTAATATTCTCCGGCTTCTCCGGGTTTTGAAAAAAGCTCCGTCGCGCATTCGCGGATCGTTTCGATCGCTGCCAGATAAGGCGCGAAGCACGGCCGTTGAACCGTCTGGACGCCGTCGAGCGCGTCCTCGAACTCATCCGCGGCTTTAGCCGGAAGGCTGTTTTTGATCATGAGGTTGTAAGCGCCGTTGACCTTGAGATATGTTTCGAAAAGCGCGAAGTCATAAAGAATGTGCCGGTCCGTTTCCACGTCTTCGAACGAGGTCATAAATATCTGGTCGCCGCCCGATAGATACATTTCACGCGGGTTGAGGCCGCCGACCGAAAATGCCGATTTGTAGGAGTATTTTTCGTTTTTTACCGCCCTGAGAAAATTTATTATATCGTTCTTTTTTATTAATCCGGCCAGGTCTTTATTTTCGGAAAAAGTTTTATTCAGAAGGACGTTGTAAAACTCTTCGATAGCAAGCGGTGGAGCGCTTTTAATTTCGAAATCGTACTCCGTGGAATTTATTAATTTAGCGAGCCTCTCTTTTTTTATCACCGGATTATAGATGAAATAAGAGCGTTCGAGCACGTTGCCGCCGCTTCTGGCGAGCGCTACGATGGAGCGGTCATAGGCTTTTTCTACGGTGCCTTTGAACTTGTGCGTCTCGAAAAGAGTGCTGCGGTTCTCTCCTTCGATCTTCATCGGCTTGACGAGCCCGCCGCCTTCTATCTTCACGTGTGGCGGATATGAAAAGAGGCCGAACACCTTGCCGCCGAAAAAAAGCGATTCATAGTCGTTGATCAGAACGTCTTTTTTTTGCGAAGGTTCTCCGTAGAAGTTGGAAGTGAGGTTTTCGATCAGAAAGTTCTTTATCGCGGTGATTATTTCGATCTTATTTTTCGACTCGATGAAATCGATAAGATTAATGCATTCGGTTTTTAACGCGGCCCCGTTGAACTTGAATAATATTATTCCGAAATCTTCCCTGAAGATGAAATCGGCCGCCTCGCTGAAGCCCTCCGCGCCGCGCGCCGCGAGCTTGTTAAGCCCGATGAGTTCCGATTTGAGGAAATGCCGGAACCCTACTTTGATGATATGGTGGCTGATACCGGCGCTGACTGATGACGACGGCTGGGCCTGGCAGAAGAAAAGCTTATATTCGCTGGACTTGTTATACAATAATTTTTTTACCGTGATTTTTTCGTAAAGGAAAAAAACGCCCGAAATGAGTTCGGATTCGTCTTTAAAAAGTGATATTTCCGGGCTGACCTCGACTTTGGTGACGGTCACGATGACTCTCGCCGCGCGGGCGTCGGCGAAATCGGGGGCGAGGGAGACCCACAGCCTGTAATCGCCGGGGATCTCAGGTGATTGAAGCGTTATCGAAGGCATGGAAGAAGCCGAGATCATGGCGCTTCCGGAAAACACGACGTCGTTGCTTCCGTCCGCGTTAAAGCCCCTGCAGTTTATCAGCTTGTAGTAAATATTGAGCTGCTCGCCTTTGGCGGCGTCGAGTTTGAAACGGATTTCAAATTCGGAATAAGGCCTTAAAATAAATACTTCGGAGCTGGATATTTCAAAAGTTGAGCTCATTTCATCGATCCCGCACACATAAAAATAAATACTGTCCGCGGCCCGTTAATAGTATGTTTTCTGCCGCCACAATATTCTACTATTAATCCCGTAATTTTTCAAGATTAAAATCAAATAAATAATAATTTATTAATAAATGGAAGGTAACTAATTAAAATAAAACCGGCAAAACGCCGGACGAAAAAAAACAGGAACGCGATAGATCGCGTCCCTGTTTAAAATATAAGTCTATATTTTAAAGTTAATTATCTGCTTTTTTTGTTCTGATAGCAGTCACGGCAGTAAACGGGTTTTTCCTGAACGGGTTTGAACGGAACCTGAGTTTCTTTTCCGCAGTCCGAGCAGTTAACCGTGAAGAGCTGTCTTTCGCCGCCAGCGCCGCCTGAGCCGCCGCGACGATTGCTCATCGAGCCGCTTTTGCGTTTTGCGCGACAATCAGCGCATCTGGTAGGTTCGTTTTCGAAACCTTTTGATTTGTAGAATTCCTGTTCTGAAGCTGTGAACGTAAATTCTTTCGAGCAGTCGCGGCAAACTAAACTTTTGTCTTGTAATTCCATGGATCTTCCTCCCAATTATTGTAAAAAAATAGTGAATTCTTTGTGCCTGATTTGAAACCCATTTTGTCATAGATATTTTTCCACAAAAAAAATACTAAAATATAACAATAAAAGTGAGTACCAGGACAAGAACGTAATAACATTATAACACATAAGGTTTTCTTTGTCAACTTTTTCTTGAATTTTTTTATCTTTTTTATTTTTTATCTTGTTTGTTCTGCGAAAAACCTTGTAGGACCAACATAATATGAATTTTAAATAGACAGGTCCGCCGCCAGATTTAATGACCGGATTACCTTTACGAAACGTCCGAACTCGTTTTCGAATTCGAGCAAAAGCGTCCTGCACTCTTCCATGTCGCCCTTCGCACAGGCGCGCTCGAGCGCCGCGGCCGCTTTCGACACAAGCGGAGCGTTAATATTGGACGCTCCGCCTTTGATCGAATGCGACTCCCTTTCGAGGGTCTTCAGCTCGCCCGCTTCTATCGCGCCGCGCATTACGCCGGACTGCGCCATTACGTTTTCGATGAAATATTTTACCAGGCGGCTTACGGCTTCGAAGTCGCCGTCAAAATCTTCCATTAATCCGCGAAGATCGAAACTATCGGGGGTACTTCGGTTCGCGCCGATTTTATCCGGATCTTCCCGGGACGTTTTCGTCCGGCCCGCCTCGTCCGTCCGTTCCAGCCACTTGCAGCACATGGCGTACAGGTCTTTTCTTTTCAGCGGCTTCAAAAGAAAATCGTCCATTCCGGTTTTTAGCGCCCGGTCGGTGAACTCTTTTATGGCGTGCGCCGTCAGGGCGATTATTGGGACGGCGGCCCGTCCGTTTTTTTCGCGGGCGTTTCTGAGCTTCTCGAAAGCCCGCATGGCCGCCGCGGATTCGTATCCGTCCATCACCGGCATTTGAATGTCCATCAGGACCAGGTCGTAGTCTTTCTGAGTGAAAAGCTCCAGCGCTTCGCCGCCGTCGACGGCCGAGTCGACCTCGAAGCCCGCCTTATTGAGATGGATGAGCGCCACCTGGCGGTTAGGTTCGTAATCTTCGACAAGCAGTATCCGGCGGCTGCGGCCGTCGACGGCGACCTCGCCGGAGTTTTCATAAGGCGCCGCTCCGGACTCCGCCGTCCGGGGTTTGAAAACGCCCGATACGACCTGATAAAGTTCCCTCAGCCTGACGGGCTTGACCAGGCATCCGGCGGCGCCTTCGGCTTTATAATTTGCGCTGTAGTTGGCGACGCCGATCGATATCAGCAATATTACCGGTACCGAAGAATACGCTTCGCGCGAGCGCAGCTCGGAGATCATCGCTGACAGCTCGCAGTCGGCCACGGGCAGGTCGATTATAATCATGCCGGCGCCGGGGCGGCCGTCGCCGTCGAGCTCGCTCAGGGCTTCTTTCCAGCCTCGGGCGACGCCGCACAGGGCACCCATGGCTTCAAGATATTCGCTTATTATCGCCCCGCAGTCGGCGTTGTTCGAAATGACCAGCGCGCTTATTTTATGGGCCGAAAGATCGAAGCCGCAAAATTCGTGCCCGCCAGTCCCGGGGGCCTTCGTCAGGCGGATGTCGAAGCTGAAGGCGCTTCCTCGCCCCGGCTCGCTTTCGAGGCTTATCGAACCGCCGAGCAGCTCTACTATTTTTTTCGAGATGGCGGTGCCGAGTCCGGTTCCGCCGTATTTGCGGGTGGTCGAGCCGTCCGACTGGGTGAAACTTTCGAATATCAGCGCGTGCTTTTCGCGGGCTATGCCGATGCCCGTATCTTTGACGCTGAACAGAAGCGAAACGTCTTCGCCGGTTTCTTCGAGAAGGTCGACCGATATAAAAACCTCTCCGGTATCGGTGAATTTGACTGCGTTTGCGACCAGATTGACAAGGATCTGCCTTATCTTGTAAGGATCGCCGCAAAGCCGTTTTTTTATAAGAGGCGAGACGCGCGTCAGCAGTTGTATGCCTTTTCGTTCCGCTTTGAGGGCGAAGCCCGCCGCCATATCTTCCACGACGTCGAAAACGTCGAACTCCAGCGTTTCGATCTCGTATTTGCGCGCTTCTATCCTTGAAAGGTCGAGGATCTGGTTTATTATGTTCAGAAGCGACCCCGCTTCTTTATTGATTATATCCATGAAGCAGCGCTGGCTTTCGTCGAGCCCGGTGTCCATCAATATTTCGGTCATGCCCGTTATCGCGTTCAGCGGCGTCCTTATTTCATGGCTCATATTAGCCAGAAATTCGCTTTTGGCGCTGCTTGCGGCCTCGGCGGCGTCTTTCGCCTTTTGAAGTTCCTCGCTGCGCCGTTGCTCGATCGCCGCTCCCAGCACGTTCGCGGCGAGCTTTATCGCGCCGGCCTCGCCGGCCGACCAGCGCCTTTTTCCGTGGCACTCGTTCAACCCCAGCACGCCCCACAGGTTTTTCATGACGAATACCGGCATTAAAATGATCGCGCTGATTTTGTTTTTGTAGAGAACTTCCCTTTCGCGTTCGTTAAAATTTTCGGCCCTTCCGTGGATCATGCGGTTATGAGTGAGCGAGTCGAACCAGCGGCCGTATTCTTCCTTTCCCCAATCGATATTTTTCAGCATGCCGCAGTTGCCGTGCAGCAAGCATTTTTCAGAGTGCCACACGAAATCGGCGTTGGCGATGATATTGCCGTCGATAAGCGCCCTGTTTTTAAGTATGTACGCGCAGTCGGCGCCTGAAACTTCGCCTATGCTTTTTAATACGCCGTCCAGTTCGCTTTCGATATTTGCGGCTTTGAACAGCCGCTCCGAGATGAGGCTTACGCATTCAAGGAGCGTGTCGCGCTGGCGAAGATCGGTTTCGTTACGCTTGCGTTCGGTTATATCGCGGATTATGCACACGGTATGGTCACGCCCGCCTATTTTAAAGGCCGATATTGACATTTCGACCGGAAACTCTTCTTTGTTCTTGTTGACGACCTTGAGTTCGAACGCTCTTCCTTCGTCGATATTTATCGCCGAAGACATTAAAAAGTCGACCTCGGGAAGGAAAACCGCGTCGTATTTAGGAGAGGCTACCAGATGGTAGAAGTTTTTGCCCATAGCCTCGTCCGCCTTATATCCGAACATTTTCTCGGCCGAAAGGTTCCACAGCACGACGCGGTCGTCGAAGTCGCAGGCTATGACGGCGTCCGTGGTCAGAGTGCATATCCTCCTGAATTTAGATTCACTTTCGACGAGCGCTTCTTCGGCGAGTCCGTGCTCGATAGCGTTTCCGACGATATCAGCGGCTGCGGTCAGAACCAGAAATTCCTCTTCCGACCACACGCGCTCATTCGTAAGGTCTTCGAAACACAGCGCGCCGCTGAATTCGCGGGAGCGTTTGAACGGCGCCAGCATCAGCGATTTTATATTCAGCGCTTCAAGATATTTTCGCTCGTCTCCTTCAAAGCCGCCGGGTGTCCCTTTTATTACGATCCCCGCTGCCAGCGATGAGCGCCAGCTTTTCGGCATCGCCGCGATATTGCACGAACCGGAGTTTGGAATCCGGGCACCGGAGTTTTCAGCTGTTCTGACGCGGCGGACCGCGCCGCTTTCCGTTTCAAGAACGTGCATTCTGTCTATGTTGAAAGAGGAAAGTATCAACTGGCAGATTTTATTGACGGCTTCGTCGATATTGTTATGGGTTATTATGAGATTCGAGCACGCAGCTATCAGCTCTCGTGCTTTTTCTTTATTTAAAGGTGTTTTGACCGTCGCGGGCCCGTCTTCTCCGCAAGCCTGGCGGCCGGGGCCCGCGTTCGGCGCCGGAGAGAAAAACGTTCCGTAAATAGTGAGGCCGAAAGCGGTAATTACTATGGCCGTGATGACGAAGAGGAAAAAACGCAGTTCAAGGGGCGCGGCGGCCGCGGACGGGCCGAAGGCCTCGTTCGCGTTAAAAACGCCGACGGCGTTCAATAATAAATATGAAAAAAAAAGCGATAATATAAAAAAATAAATTATCGATTTTTTCTGATTGATCCCATTGTTTTTTCGATTATTTTTATTCATAATTTTTAACGTTTTATTGAGAAAACTTAAGTATTTTTAATTTGACCAGTTTATTAAATACTATCTTCCAGTTAGCGGGCTTGACGATATAGTCGTTGCATCCGCTTTGAAAGCACTCGACCACGGTAGCCTTATCCGATTTCGCCGTAACCATTATTACTTTCACCCTTTTTTCGGCTTGGATGTTGCGTGAGTCTTCGATCTGGCGTATCTTCGATAAAACTTCGAATCCGTCGACATCGGGCATTGAAATGTCGAGGGCTATCACGTCGTAGGGGGAACGTGACTCGCAGGCCATCACGAAGATGCCGACAGCGTCTTCGCCGCTTTTCGCCGAATCACATTCGCCGAAATTCTGCATGATGATCTCCATTTTTTTGCGGCTGACGAAATCATCGTCCACTACGAGTATTCTCATAATTACTCCCCCTGTTTAAATTATATCATAAAACTCGTAAAATGTCCTGACTGCCGGAAAAAAAATGGGCGCGCGAAAACCTCCGGATAAAAATAATGGCACGCTGCCGCGCGCCATTATCGGGTGTTATAAACGATATTCAGTTTTCGGAATTTTGAAATTATTGATTTTAGTTCATTCCGGATTTTATATAAAGATTCTAATTGATATAAATGTCGTAGGTGCCGCGTCCGGTACCGTCGAGCGTGAACTCGGCGGCGGATACCGCGTCCGGCACGGCAAATTCGCGTTGGTTCGAGCCGGTCGTTTTTTCTATCAGCACGACGTTGTTGAGGTAGGGGCCGTTCGAGCTGAACGCCGGGAACTCTATCTTTACGATCGAAAGCGGCGCGCCGGTCACGTCGAACGTCCATTTGTCGTCGATGGTGAAATCGGGATGGGTATTTACGACCAGCTTGTCGCTCGCCGTCGTGAAGTGGGCGTAGAAATCGTTCAATTCATGCTCGAGCGGCATGATGGCGTCGAAGGAATCGGTTCCCGAAGAGGCGTTTCCCTGGATGCCGAACGCCAGTATCGAGAATTTCGAAGCGTCGTTCTTGTAATAGACCTTTACCTGAGTCTGCCAGGGAGCCTTAATGGCGGCGATATTGGATATCGCGGACACGTAGCCGGCATTCGACGCCGACTGGACGGCGAAATAAATATTAGCGCCCTTGAATATGGAACTGGAAACGAGAGCCGATATGTTGAAAGTGAATGATTCCGTGGAGCCCGCGCTTTTGGGCGCCATGGTCTGCACTATCTGGCTGCACGATGAAAATTGAGCTGCCGTGATGGCGGTGTTGGCGTAACGGATGTCGTACGATTGAACGGCCGAGCCCTCGGCCGGAGCGGGAGCGCTGAAGGTGAGCGTGATATCTCCGAATTTTGACCCGTAGGCGGCGCTGAAATTACCGACCGCGGCGGGCTGGCCCGAAACGGGGTCCACCGGAGGAGGAGTGACGGGCGTGACGCCTCCGCCGCCCCCGCCTCCTCCGCAGGCCGAAAGGACGAACATGAGGTTGACCGTGAGCGCCGCAAGAATGAAAATTATCGATTTTTTTCTGATTGATTTAAACATTTATCTCATCTCCGGAGTATATATTATTTCAAATTCGCGGGCGGCGCCGTCGATTATGACGGGGTAGCCGTCGCGCGAACGCATGTCGGTTTCAGTGTTTTGCAGCCTGTCAACGAGGACCAGCCCGCCGGAAGATGGAAGGGCCGACCTGTCCCAGACGATCTTTCCGTCGGCGTAGTCGAGGCCTCTGGATGCGACCGTAAACCGCCATCTGAGAGCGTTGTGCCCGCCGCCTGCCGCCGAAACCGGCGTGGAGGAAGCCCTGATGTCCGATGCCAGCGTGTATTTTCCGCCGGGCGTTTCTTTAACGAAATACAACGCCAGACAGGGATCAGGCGATATCAGCTTCAGAACGTCGCATGCGTCAAGGCCGTCCTCTGCCACGTAGTCGACGCCGAAATAGTTGGCGGAATCCTGATATCCGATCTTCGGGCTCGTTACCCCGAGTTTGACCTTCCAGCTTCTGAGCGGGTCGATATTTAATTTCACGGCCGACTTTTTAGACGCGCCTCTGTCCGCGGGCGCGGGCGAAGTTACGCCTGGCCGCGGTATCCTGAGCACGACGTCGTCCTGGTTGCTGTAAACGAAAAATCCTTCGGCGTTTCTCAGTTTCGCGCTAACGTCGGTGAACGAAAGCGGGTTTATCTGGCCGGAAATGCCGAGCTTGGTGAAAGTATATAAGGTATTTCTGATATATCCGTTACCGATCGCGGCCGTGACGTTGACGGGCGAAGCGGAACTTCTGAGCCTGAAACCGAAGCCGGCTATGGCTATGGTTTCGGCGTCGCCGATGTTGAACGGCACGCCTATCTGGTTGAAGCCTTTCGTAAGAGGTATTTCGAAGTGAGTGTCGCTCGACGAGTCGACCGGCACGGCGTATCCGGCTATATTCAGCGCGACGTCGGAATCGGAGTGAGAATAGAGCCAGTAGCCGTTTCCAGGGCCTATTACGAAAGGCGTGAACGCCTCTACGCCGTTATAGACCGACAGCTGGTTGCCCTTCCTGTTATATAAAACGAACTTCGAGCTCATGCCGGAGAAGATTTCGCCGATGCTCTTAGCTTTCGGATATACGGGGACTGAAATGAGATTCCAGCCTTTTTTGACAGTTATTTTTACGTTTTGCTCGGTCGCGGAAACTTTTGCGCTGGAGAACATCCATTCGGATTTCGTCATGAAGTTGCCGGCTGCGTCGGTTATGTTGTTGACGCTCACCCTGTAGGTGGTATTCGAATCCAGATTGTTTTCGGGTTTGAAAGTGACCTCGTTGATGGATTCGTCGTAATATGTGACGCCGCGAACCAGTCCGCCGGACGATAAATTGCTGAGCGTAATCGAATTCTGGACTGAGGCGGGGTTGAGTTTTTCGTCGAACCTCAGATAGACAGAGTTTGAAACCGGCACGCTCTGCTGATTTTCATAGGGCAAACGCGATATTATGGATGGCCTGGTCGTGTCGGATGTTCCGCCGCCTTCGCCCGAGGCGTTTATGGGATTGAAGATTATCGAGAACAGGCGTTCGCCGGTCGAAGCCGCGCTGAACTGGTACGACGAGGCCGTGCGCATGTTCACGGTGCCGCCGCTCAGGCGGTCGTAAAGTATAAGGTCGTAGTTGTAAGGAAGCCTGTCGCGAAGGGTCTGCCACGTCATGACGGCGGTTTTACCGCTCAAATTGGTTTTGACGGCGAAGTTCCATTTTTTGCGTGCAGCGAGGGTGTTTCTGAAATCGGAGCAGTATTTGACGGCGGTGCCTTCGCCAAGGTAGGCCGAAAGATAAGCCCCCTGGCCGACTGGATTGACGGGCGGTTCCATCAGGTCGCAGTCTTTTTCTATTATGTCCTGCGCGCCGTCCTTCAAGCCGAAGTAGTTATATTCGTCGCGGTACCCGTCGCACGAAACGCCGAGGCGGCACCACAGGCTGCGCTCCGTCGCGAGCCCCGAGCCGGTGAGCGTCATGCCGTAAGGCGGAAGAGGATATTTATTGACCTCGTCGTTGGTCACGAACACCGGCGGCACGCGCAGCGAGCATTCCGCGTAGGCGTAAATGTAATAGCCGGTGAACGGGGTGATGTGCGCGTCGTAGTGGTTGAGCGAGAAGGTCGGCGACCCGCTCGTATCGTAATCGTAAGACCACATCGCCCGCTCCGTGTACACGTTGTCGGAAGCGAACATCGAAACCTCGCCCTGCTCGCTCTTGATGGTGCACTGGTTGAGCTTGACGCGGCTGTTGTAAGGAAATGATACCAGGTTCCAGCCGGCCCTGAGGTTGATGTCGAATTTCTGCATCGGAACGCTCATTTCGTAGCCGTTGGCCGACACGTTGAAGTCGCCTCCGGACGAATTGAGCAGCCAGTAAGCCTTTCCGGGCAACATGTAATAGGCGATCTGCCTGTTGGAATCGGCGCCTTCCCATATGGTGTAGCCGGCGGACGGAAGCCCGGTGAATACGTTAGATATTGATGTGTTGTCGGGCGCGACCGGCAGGCCGACCAGGTAATATTTCTGATTTTTGAAAGTTACCGGCGACATTATAGATGTTTTCGACAGGCTGAAATTGGTTATGGGCGTTTCGGAATATACGCCGTTTGCGTCGGTGCCGATGAAAGTGAACGTCACCGGCGATTTCGGGATCGAGGCGAGCTCGAGCGCTCCCGAGAAGTATTTCTGGTCGCCGTAAGTGTCCGTCACGTTCAGGTAGGAGACGGTTCCGTCGCCGTAGGTGGCCTTCAGCGAGGGCGTGCCCGTGAGCGCTTCGCTCGGCTGGGCCGTTATCAGCATGGTGGTCGGAAGATCGTCGCTGATGAGGTTTGCGCCGACCTTCGCCGTCGGACCGGCCGTATCGACCCTGAAGGTCCAGGGATTTATACCCGAAGTGTCGGCGGCGAGCTTGTTGCCGAGCTCGTCTTCGGCCTCGGCCAGTTTAACTTCGATCGAGCCTTCGCGCAGCGTTATGCCCGCGTCGGCGGGGTTGAAGCGCACTTCGTCGCCAGCGTAGGTCATCGCCGGTGACGCGGTGGTATACGTTACGCCGTCGACCATGAGTTTTATCGTGACGGGCCTGATAGTAGATTTGTCGGAGCGCAGGTTAATTTTGATGAGCGGTTTGTTGTTGGTCACCGAGCTCGAAGGAGCCGGCGTCGGAACGCCGTAGACATAGGGGCCGCTCGATACGACCGTGAACGAGAATGTGTAATCGGAGACCATCTTGTTGCCGAAAACATCCGCCATGGCGTTTGTCGCTCCACCCGCCTCACCGAGCACGGACACTTCGCAGAGCCCGTCGACCAGATTGAAGCCTAGAAGGGCGGTATCGATAGTGACCGCCGGTTTCGCGTAGTAGAAGCCTATGTCGCCGTATTTTACGATGCGGTCGGTGTTGCCGTTGGTTATCCTGACCTTTATGGAGTTGCGGTTAACGTCGCCGTAGTAGGCGACGCCGTAGGCTATTTTAGGGTTGTCGGCGACGGAAAATGAGATAACGGGCCTTAAAATATTGCCCTTCGAGCCGTTTACAGGGCGCTCGGAACCCGCCGTCACTTCGGGCGGCTGACTGTCGAGGTAAACGTTCCATGCGTAAGGAACGGGTATGGCGTTACCGAGAGAGTCGCGCACGTCGGTTATCCTGATGATGTTGTCACCGGCGGCGAGCCTGTCGGCGATGCCGGCCTGCGAAAGGTCGCAGCTCATCCTGCCGCTCGAGGAATCGAATGAGATCTTCGAAGAATCTATTTCGGCTCCTCCGTTTATTTTGAGTTTTATGGTATTTTTATTGACGGCCGAAAGATTATCTTTAATGGTGGCCGAAATTACGGGTGCGGGGTTTCCGACGACGCTCTGGTGGGCCGGCGTCGGCGCGCTGATCGAAGGCGGCGTCACGTCGTTTTTGAAGATCCAGCTGTTTGAAGAGCCTATGCGCGGGTCGGTCGAAGGCCTCAGAGAGTTGCCGAGCGAGTCGAACGCGGAGACTATCTCGAAAGTTATCTGTGAGGAGCCGAACTGAAGGCCTATGAGCGCCGGATCGAAGATCACGCGGTTTCCGGCCTTCACTACCGGCGTTGGAATGGACTTGCTTGAATAGAGCACGCCGTTCACTCTGAGCTCTATTGGGCGTTCGTTGGTCATGACTATGCTCGCGGGAGGTTCCGCGGTCAGGTCGAAAGATATCTTCGGATACTGGCTGGACACGACCTCGTTTGGAAGCGGCGCCGGGTTCGAGGCGTTCGGTCCGCGCGTGTTGACTATGAAGAAGAACGAGTTCAGCAGGTGCGGCCTGAGATTGTTGCCCAGTATGTCTTTAGCCTGCGAGAGAATGACGGCGACCGTGCCGTCCGGATATTGAACGGGCGGCTGGAGCTTCGACGGATCGTAGGTGAAACGTCCCAGCGAAACGGAGTATTCGCATCCTGGGCTGTATGCGCCGACCTCGATTGTTGAGCCGCCGTAAACCAGCTGCATTTTAAGCGAAGCGACGTCGATGAGCGATATATTGTTGTCGTCGGCGATCTCGAATATCGCTTTCTGAGTCCTGCTCGATGTCATCGAGCTCGCCGGCAGGCCGTCGGGAAGACCAATGGTCTTCGAGTTTCGGAGCGCGACGGGGCCGATGCGGTCGAGATAATACTGCCAGTTGACGGGGTTCTGAAGCTGATTGCCCGCCAGGTTCTCGACCTTTTTCAGCGTGACGCTTATCGTGCCGTTATTGAAGTGCAGCAGAGGATGGAGAGCCGGGTTTATGGTATAGAAGCCGCTGGTCTCGTTATAAGATATGCCGCGCACTTCGTCCGTTCCGGCTATGTCGCCAAGATTGGTCGTATGGTTGACGATATTGACCAGGAACGTGGCCGGATTGATCTTAGTGCCGGCCGAGGTCACTTTTATTCCGATGAGCGCTCCGGGATCGCCGGTGACTGTGTTGGGCGCGGGCGTCGCCGTGCTTAAAAACGCGACCGGCCCGGTGTCATCGACGAAGAACGACCACGATTTCGGCCCGGCGATCGGGTTTCCGGCCTCGTCGCGCGCGTTGGTGAGCGACACGTTATTGTTGCCCTGCTTGTAGGAATAATTAGCCGGCACGTTTACCGTAATAGGGTTCAGTTCGGCCTTGTGCGTGACGGGGTTGTAACTGAGCCCGCCTGTCGTCGAATTGAACAGTATGCCGTTTACGGTGAATTCTATCGACGACGTGTCGATACGGTGCGCCGGCGGATCTAACAGCTCTATCGAAAGTATGGACCTGGCGTTGGTGATTATGCTCTTATCGGCGGGGTTTTCGATGCCTATCGTGGGAGCGGCCGTATCGATGATTATGGTGAACTTATAAGGCGCGGCCAGATTGGTGCCGAGGCTGTTCTGTACGGCGGTCAGCGATATTTCGAGCGAATCGTTCGAAGGCACTGAAGGCGCGGGCGCAAGTTTTCCAGTGTCGAAAGTGAGAATTCCGTAATTCTGCCCGGCGACCGGCGTGAACATCATGGCCGGCTCGAGATAAGAGTATTCGGTCCCGCCGACCTTTATCTTGATCGTGTTTTTATTTATGGTCGCGGAGGCCTGCTGCGGGTATATTTCCATTGAAGTTATAAAGCGCGTCGAATTTATCTTTGCGCCGCCTGCGGGTATCGAGGGCCCCGTGATGCCGCCGATTACTTTATTTATGGTCGGATTATCGGCCCATGGCGACGTTGCGTTGATGGTGAACTTCCAGGCGAAGGAGCCGCCCGAAAGGCCGTTGCCGAGATCGTCCTTAGCGCGTTTCAGCGTGGCTGTAACTTCGCTGGCGAAATTGATATTCATTTTCGCGGGGTCGAACACGATCTCGCCATCGGCGGGATTGAATGTCAGCGGTGTAAGACCGCCCGGCCCGAGCGTCGACAGCGTTATATTGTCTATGAAGCCGCCCGTGAGGCCGGTGTTGTCTATCCTGAATAAAATTTCGGCCGGATCGATTACGCCGAGGTCGTCTTTTATCTTTAATTTGAGCAATGCCTGCGGGTTGCCCGTGGTCGAATTGGGCACGGGCATGGGCGTACCGGGAATCACGTAGGGGCCTTTCGAATCTACCTGGAACTGCCAGTTGGCGTTTCCGGCGACGGGGAAGCCGCTCAGATTGTTCGCTGCTATATTGACGCTTATGGTGCCTTCCTTGTACATTATGGGCGGATTGGCCGCGGGATTGTTAGAGCCCGGATTGAACGTCACTTTTTTGTTGAGCGCGTCGTATGTTAGATAATTCGGCTGGCTGAGCCTGAAGGTCAGTATGGTCGCGTCGGGATACTGTATCGTGAGCGCTATGCTGGCCTCTTCGAGCGCGACGCCGTTATCGTTGAAAACGAATTCGAGCTTCTGCAGATTGTCGTTCACGCGCGGGAATTTCGGGTTCGTCGCCGGCGACGGCTTCGTCATATCGACCGTCGGGCCGCCTATGCTTACCAGGAAACTCCAGCGGTAGCGGGCAGGCATTTCCGACGATTCTATTTCGTTGGTTGCCCTGTCCTGGCACCACACTTCGACCGAAACCGTGCCTTCCGGCAAAGGGTTCTGGGTGCGGGTGCGTAAAACGTAGGTTGACGGGTTATAAGTGGTGGCCGTCGGCATCAGCGGAAGAACGTTGCTGTTCTTGTCGCGCACCGTGATGGTGTACTGGTTTACCCCGCTGGTAAAGTCTTTAAGCTGCAGCGAGATGAAGCTCGTGTTATCGGAAGTGAAAGAATTATTCATCGGAACTGGATTTTGCGGCGACGGTTTTACCGTGTCGCACACGAAGGCGAACCTGTAGGGTGTCGCCGCGTTCGACGGGAAGCCGAGCGCGCTGCGGCCGGCGAAATCTTTGCAGACGTCGAGCGAAACGTCGACGGTCCCTTCGCCGTAAGGCGTCGCCGGATTGAATGTCAGCGTCAGCGAGTTGGCGTCGGTGACGTAGGTGAGGTTGGGGTCCGTGCCTATTTTATATGTTTTAGGCCCGACGGTAAGCTGTATCGAACTCGGGTCGACCTGCGAGCCGTGTCCGTCTTCGAGGCGCATTATTATGGGCAGCATATTGTTTTTCGTGTAGCGTACGACCGCGATATGCCCTGGCTGGACAAGATCGTCCGGCAGTTTGGGCGAATTCAGATCGACCGTGAATCTGTATGAGTACGGGAATGAATTCGAAGGGTCTGAAACGTACTGATGTCCCGCGAGGTCTTTGCCTGAGATGAGTTTCACGTCGACCGTGCCTTCGGCGTATCCCGGGCTCGGTATGAAGCTGAGCAGATAATCACCGGTAACTCCGGCCAGCGGCTTGTTCTCGAATTTCAGGAACGTGCCGACGTTTACGACCGTGACTTGCTGATTGGCGGGGTTGGTTGCGGGATAGTATTTAACTTCGATCTGGATCGAGGCGGTGTCGAAGCCCGAGCCGAAGGGGCCGTCATCCAGGCGCATGGTGATTTCCTGCGTGCCGGTGAGGGCATACTTGTTCGGTATCGGGTTAATGGTCGATTCGACCAGTTTCGGCGCCACCGTGTCAAAGATGAAGGTCCACGTCAGAGGGTTCGGGCTCGATGCGTAAGGCTTGCCGAGATAATCGAGGGCCTTGTTGAGTTTGGCCTTGACCTTTCCTTCGGGGATCGGCAGCGGCGGCACGACGTTGGTGTACCTGTATGAAAGCAGTTTGGTGGTCGCGTTGTAGGTAAGACCGCTGCCGGCTATGACCTTGACCAGGCGCGCGGGGTTGGTGCCCTCGGTGAGCTCGAGTTCGATCGACGTCGGGTCCACGCCCGGAGAGCCCGCGGGCGGTTCGATCTTAATGACTATTTCGTCGCTGCCCGGGACCAGGTTGTAATCAACCACGGCGTTTGGCAGCGGCTGGATTATGGACGCGACGGGGCCGTCCTTCACCACGTTGAAAGTGAAGGTGAGCGGCAGCGGCCCGCCCGGAGGATACGGCGCGGTCGCGTAATTGTGGCCGGCCCTGTCTTTCGCGCGGGCGAGCCTGATCTCGTGAGTGCCCGCCTGGTAAGGCTGGCCGCTTGAATATTTCAGAACGTTGCCGGCGTAGGTAAGCGCGGAGCCCGGCGTCAGATAGAACGCCGAAAAATCGGTCTCGCCCTGCTTTTTGATTTCAAACGTCACGGTGGCCGGGTCTATGCCGCTCGTAGCGTCGGAAAGGTTGATCAGAATATCTATGCTCTGTGTCGTTACGTACTGCGTGTTTGGATAGTTCATAGACGCCAGCGGCGGCACGGTGTCGCATAAGAACGACCAGATCACTGGATTGGCGATATCTTTTCCGCTGATCTTCTCTTTGGCGTGCCTCAATTCGACGGTGTTGGTGCCTTCGACCCACTGCGAGGTCGCGGTTCCGAGCGGTTTGAAACTCAGCTTCGATGTCGGGTCGTCGTAATTGAAGATATAACTTCCGGGGCTGCTCGGGAAGAGCGCCTGGACGTTGTTATAATAAAATTCGATAGAGGTCGTGTTTATTCCGAATGCGTGGAATACCGTGAGGCCTACTTCTTCGGAGCTCGAGGTGATGACGGAGTTGTGCGCCGGATAAGGGTTTATGGCGATGGGGTTGCTGTTATTTATGAAGAACGACCACTTGTTGGTGGTTTTAGCCTGAAGCGGATGCAGCGCGGTGGTCAGGTCGGTGGCCGTCAGGATCTCCATTTCACATGTGCACACGTCGGGTATGGCCCCCGCGGTGAGATTGGCGTTCGGTATGGTGTAGGTGATCTCGACCACCGTCGGGCTTATATTGACGACGTTAAGCGGCGTAAGAGTGTCGGTGAGAACGTTTCCGCCGGCGTCGGTCGTCGTGAATTTGTAGGTTATTGAATCGCTTTTTACGCCGCCCGGCATATCTTCGAGGCGGCATTTTATCTGCAGTGGCTTGGTCGCGCTTACGCCGACGGTTGTGGCCGGCGCGGGGACGCGCGAATCGGCGACCGGCGGTTTCGAGCCGTCGATCATGACGGGGCCGGTGGTGTCGACCTTATAGACGCGGTGGATGGGGTTGGGTACTATCGCGAAGCCGGCGTTGTCTTTCGCGTAAACGTAAACGTCGATGACCGCGTCCGAGAATTTCAGAGCCGGCGTTTTAAGTTTGGGATCGTATTTGAGAGTGCCGCTGGTCGAGCTGTCTGGCGTGAAGGTGAAATAAGGCGGCGTCACGGGGAGCATGTTTTCCAGTGTGTTGTCCACTGAAGACACTATCGTGATTTTTATTTCGCCTGTATTGATGCCCTGAGGGTCGCCCAGCGTTGCGGTTATGTAATCGTCGTTCATCAGGACTATGTCGTTGTCGTTCGGCGGCCTTGTGATAAGGCATACCGGCAGCTGCGTGTCTATCGAGAACGCCCATGTGTATGGTATCGAGCTCGCCGGAACGGTGTCGTAAGTATTGGTAGCCTTGTCTTTGGTCGTTTTTAATGTGACGGTCAGAGTGCCGTCCGGGTAGGCGTTGGTCGTGGTGAACGTCAATATTTTATTGATCGCGTCATAATTCATCTGCGGGTCTGCGGTCGTGTAGTCCGCACCAGGGGGCGCCTGGCCTCCGGGAGCTATGGAAAGCGTTATCGAAGCGGGGTCTACCCCGGCCAGCGCGTCGTCAAGTTTTAAAGTGATCGGCACCTTATTGTTGGTCTGGATGGTGTTCGGCGCAGGCGACGGCGATTGCGCATCGATGGTCGCGAAAGGTTTGGTTTTATCGTAAGTGAATTTCCAGTTGAAAGGAGCGTTCAGGAAATTCCAGCCGGCCAGGTTCTGGCACTTGGTCATGCTTATTTTGACGGGACCTTCGAGGAAGTCGCCCGCGCTGGACGTCCATTTAAGCAGATAATGGTCGCTCTTTTCTTCCGCCGTGACGACACCCAGTATGGTGGCTTCGGGAATGCCGTGCAGAACGTCGAAGGTGACGGAGGCGGTGTCGAGGCCGGATGAGGTTTTAGTCATTTTCAGCGTAAAATTGTTTTTGGCGGTGTTGGTATATGAATTGTCAGCCGGATCGGGGGAGGTCGCGTCGTTTATGACCTGCATTCTTCCGTTGTCGATTGTAAAGGTCCATACGGCGGGGGTGACGGCGAGAGTGTTGGTAGCGATGTCTTTTACGCTCACTTCGCAAGTGTTCACGCCGATCGGCAGCGTAGCGTTATAGCTGAGCGTTCCGTCGCCGGCTATGGTATAGGTGGTTATCTGCGTTCCGTTGATCTTGAAAGTCACGGAATTTGTGTCTATACCTGAAAAAGTGTCCGTCAGCCTGCATTTTATCGGCAGGGTGTTTATGTTTCGTATGGCTTTGTCGGGCGGGTCGAAGTTCGCGGCCACTGGGGGCGTCGAGTCGACCTTGAACGACCAGGTGTTGTTGGCGCCGGCGGTGAGCGGGTTGCCGGCTTCGTCGAACGCCTCGACAAGCTCGACGTTGATCACTTTATCGGCGAATGTCACCGCCTGCGTGGTCGGGTCGAAAGTTATCCATGCCGTCGTCGGGTCGTAATTCATTCCGAGCGAGGAGGTCGTATAAATATTCCCGTCGACCTTGAACTTTATCGATGTGCCGACAACCTTCGTGGTAACATCGGACACTTTCATTTTTACTATCTGCTTGTTATTGTTGGTCCACGCGTCTTTGGCGGGGACCGTATCGGTGCCGGCGGCCGGCCCTACGCTGTCGAAGACGAAGGTCCATGTCAGCGGGCGTGACCTGAGCTGATTGCCCTCCGAATCTTTTACGTCGTTGAGAAGGACTGTGATGGTTCCCTGTTCGAACGTCGTAGCCGGAGAGGTTTTCGTCGGATCGAAGGTCAATATTTGCGTCGGCACGTCGTAAACCAGTTCGGTCTGGTTGCAGCCGATTTTCTGGTAGATTACGTTATTCGTAGGAGGCGGACCGGACACTTTCAGATCTACGCTGAGGGTGTCTATAGCCAGTCCGTCGTCGCTCCAGATCCTTATTTTGATCTTGGCGCTGTTGACCTTTACGTTGTCGGGCTGCGGTTCCCTTTTTTCAGCCTGCGGCCCCTTGAGACCGACGGTGAAGTTGATGGTGTATGTGGTTCCGGACATGGCGTTGTCGAGGTTGTCGAAAGCCTTTATGACGGCCTGCGTAGCGCCGTTGCTCAGCGTCAACCCGGTCAGGTTGAGATCGATTTTGACCAGATAAAATCCCGTGCCGGCACCGGAAGCGTCTATGGTAATGGCCGCGGGGAACTTAGGGACGTTGTTTTCCCTGTAGTCGTTGCCTTCGAGCGTGAAGTAGGTCCACTTGTTGTTATTGAATATTTTGATTTCCAGAGAATCTTTAACGCCGCATCCGACGACGCCGCTGGCGAATTCGTTAAGAGCGAAAACTATCGTCGGCTTGGGTTTGTCGGAGGCGCCGCCGTTCACGGGCTGACAGTTCGCTTCGACGGCGGACGGGCCGGTCCTGTCGATGACGAAACCGGTAGTGGTGGTGATCGGCTGCACAGGGTTGCCGTATCCGTCGTCTGCCGAGGTGAGTTCTACCGGCAGCGAGCCGTTGACAAGATCGGTGGATGGCGTGAATGTCAGTCCCGGGTCGACGTAGTTCAGCTGGGGGCCGACTCCATATTCGGTGCCCTGCACCTTGAGTTTTATATTTGTGACCACCGAGTCGTCGTCGGTCAGATTGGCCGTGATGATCGGCTGAGGGTCATTGACAAATTTCGCGTTGTTGTCGTTGGTGTATTTTTTAAAACCGGTCCGGGGATTGATCCGCCAGGCGGAAACTATAGGGCCTTTGTTGGAGTGTATCTGGTAAATTATTTTCGGGTTCGCGCGCGAACCGCCGACCGCTTCGGGGATCACGTTCTTGGCCGAGTCCCAGCCGGTGATGAATATGCGGATGGAGTCTTTGGCGAGGCCTTCGGTGACGTTGAACGAGTAATCAGTGATAGCGCCTACGACCGTTATAGGCGTTGCGATGGTCGTGCCGCCTTCGCCGGCGTCCCAGACGTCGTTGGCGTTGGCGTCGTCCTGTGATTTGATCCAGATTTCGGCCGTGACCTGTGTTTCGCACATCGTGTCGTCGGTGACCCGTATTTTGATCTGGCGCTGTCCGCCGAGCGCGACCACGTCCTGGCCGTTGATCGGGGTTATGTCCGTGACATCGCTGGGCGGGTTTTTATTGATAACGACCTGCTTCACATCCGAAAACTGCGAGAAAGAGTAGTCGTCGCCGACGCGCACTCTGTAGTGATAGGTTCCGTCAATGGTAAGGTTTTCGGTGTGCTGCGTGGTGTTTGCGGCCACAGATATCACGCCGCTGTCGACTATCTGGGCGAAATCTTGAAATGTCGCGTCACGCGAGAACTGGACATGGTAGTATTTCATGGTGTCGCCTTCGGGGTCGGAAAAATTGCTCCAGGTGACCGTCTGATTGCCGTTGGAGGACGGAGAAGCCAGCTGGTTGGTGGAAGGCTTTGCGGGGCAGGCGGAGGTGAAAAGAACGTAAGTCGATCCCTGATAGCCGGCGTTGGTGAAAACACCAGTGGTAGTAGGTGTTTCAGAATAACATGATACGATCAGCTCGGCGCGGGCGTTCGGGCCGCCCACGTTTCCTATGGCGGCGCCATAACCGAAGAAATAATTAGTGTCGCCGGTATTTATGCGTCCGTAGTTGCCCTGCGTTTGAAATGTAGAGTTCATGAAGGGCCTGCCGGCGGCGTTGGCGAGATCCAATTCGCTTCCGGAAATATAAGCCATGCCGTGAATTACATATGCCTTTCCGCGTCCGGTCGTGGCGTCTATGCCGCCTTTCGGCGCGCCGATGGCTATGTCGTCAAAACCGTCGCCGTTGATGTCGCCGCAGGAAACCGAGAAGCCGAAACGCTCGGTGGTCTTGTTGGATTTAATGGTTACATCGACAGGGATGGGGTTGGCTGCGGGAAGCGTTGCGTTGCCGAAAATGACGTAAGCCGCCGTGGCGTTGTCCGCATCGGCGAACTCGGTCACGATCAGATCGTTGTTCGCCGCGCCGGAATCGTGGAATTTTCCGGTCGCGAGAGCGTGGCCCATGCGCAGGCCGTTGGAGCCGCTGGGGCTTATAACGCCCTTGGCTTCGGCTATGAGTCCGATGCTGTAGGTAAGCACGTTCCAGCTGTCGATGGTGCCGCCGGGAATGATAACGACGCCGCCCTTGGCCTGAGCGCCGGTCGCGCCGATGATAAGTTCGCCCCTGCTGTCGCCGTAAATATTACTGACCAGCAGTGAAGCGCCGAAAAAATCGCCAGCGTTGACGCCGGTTATTTTATAACCGTCGGCGGCCGTCATCGTGGTTACGTCGATTTCGAGGGGCGCTGTGTTGGAATCGTTGTCTTTCCAGTTGGTTTTGCCCTTTATGATATAAACCGCGCCCGCGGTGCCGCCGTCGTTAGGGCAGCCTATTATTATATCGTCGACGGAATCGCCCGTTACGTCGCCGCAGGCGAGGCTCATGCCGGAAGCCGCCCCGATGGAGTTATGCGGATATATTCCGCCGACCGCGGGAGCGTTTGCGCCAGGAATGTTTTTGATCAGCAGGCTGAAGTTTTTCATGTCGTTCTTGCCGAGCGTCTGGGTGGCGTCTCCCATTTGTTTCATGTCTATCATATTGGGTTTTATGCGTGTCGCGTTGCCGTTCAGATTGGCGATCGCGCGAGTGAATATCACTGCCACCTCTGACGGCGTGCCCGTTTCGTATGGCCGGCCTATCACCAGCGCTCTGGAGCCGAAATTACCGGCGGCGATGGCGAAACCCGTGTGCTCTTTGACGTTGGCGCCGAGTATATAGCCCGTTGCGGTCGTGTTGGGAGCGGCGTCCCAGTTGCCGCTATCCCATGAATAAGTTCCGCCGGAGGCGACCGGCCCTTTGTAGATCATTACCATGCCGGCCAGCTGATCGGAGAAGTTATATTCGCCGTAAGGGCTCGCGACAATTACATCGTTGACGCCGTCGTTGTCGAAATCCGCAACCAGCGTCCGCCCGCCCGCGCAGAACCAGTCGCAGGTCGTAGGCGCCTGGGCGAAAGTGATGGGCGTCAGGGAATTAGGGGTTATGATCTTGACGCTGTTGGCTGAAGGGGCGGTGTTAGTGCTCGCGCCCGTGTACTGGAAGGCGCGCCCTGGATCAGGCGAAAAAATGATGACGGATAAAGAAAAAATAAGGACGGATAAACAAAGATAAGCGAATCTACGATTTTTCAGCATAATAAACCACGCTCCTTGCGTCTATTAAAAAAAATTAAAAAGCCTTGATTTTACTGTTAAATTAAAATAAAAAATAATGAAAATAACAAAAAAATACAGGCGTCTGAAAAGGGACGCCTATATCTATTATAGCATAATATGAAGATAAATTAAAATAATTTATTTTATTATTAATCCTAATGAAAAAAATAACCACAAAAAACTCATTGAAATAACTTTAAAGATTGAATATAACTGGAATTATTTACTAAACACGGCAAGTTTGCGTGCGGGCAAAACGAAAGCGCATCCGGCTCAATTTGAATTTCCGGATGCGCTTTTGTTTATGGTTAGTTTAAGGTTTTATTTTAGTCGTCGGTTTCGGTTGTGCCGGTCGTGCTCACCGTCGCGCCCGCCGTCGCGGGGAATACGGCGTTACCGAACGCGTCGGTGATCTTCATGGTGGCCGATGTAAGGTTGAACTTGGTAGTTCCAGGATGGACACCGAAGGTTGGGGGCGTGAGTTTGTTCGCGATCTTCAACACTTTGCTTACCTTGGTGGATGTTTTTCCGGCTACTGCTGTTATAGTGGAATTTACCTTATTTGTCGCGCCGATGACCGGTCCGCTTATTTCGGTCAATTTCGAAAGCTCGTCGCCGGTAATCGTTACAACGATGGCGCCGGTGAATAGAACTTTAAGATAACTTACGCCTTCACTGCTGGGGCTTACGAATATATCGGTTACGGAAGTTGTTACGTATTTTTCCTGATTCTTGTAAGCTGAGGCTTCGTTGCCGACGCCTACGAGTGTTTCGCCGAGGCTGCCTTCCGAGTAGTTGCCGGTTCCTGAATCGTAGGTCGCCCATTGAATAACATCGCCGACGACCGTGCTGTTGACAGCCGGAAGAACCATGGTTGTTGCCGATGCCGTGTTGTTTATAAGCATTTTACTGGTGTTTTCATTTAAAGTCGATACCGGCGGATTCGAGCCGACTGTGTAGTAAACGGTGTAGGTCGCGCTGGCGAGTCCGGAGCTGGAAGTTATCATGCCGTTTGCGCCTGCATGTATGAGAGCGGAATCAGGCGCAGCTAGAATGCTGCCGTCCGAAATTTCCGGGCTCGCGTTGCCGTCGACGTTCTCGAACTGATAGGATACCGTTCCGGCGTCGAGCGGCATATCGTTGACGCCGCCGCGAGATGACTTCGGGGTCACCCATGTGTTGGCGGTAAGGTTGGCGGATGCGACATAGCCGGTGTAACTTGCGTTATTGACCAGCAGATAGCATCCGGATCCGACCATCGAAGCGTTTGATTTTACTTTATCGGTAACGCCGGCAGCCTGCATGCAAAGCGAAAGGGAAGTACTGCCGCCGCCGTCGATGGTTGCCTGGGGAATGCTTCCGTCGAGAACGACCACCGATTCGATCTTGCCCGTTTCGGTGAGTGAGTATGACATCGAGTTTCCGGCCGCGAGCGAGCTTAAGGTCAATGAGCCGCCGCCGTTGGAGCCGAGTATTACCGACTGCTGGAAAGTGCCGTTAACGTAGATCCTGGCCGTGGCGTTGGCCGTGGAACCGGTTATAGTTATGTTTTTTGTCCGCGCGTTGGCGAAGAAGTGGTTAGGGTTGGGCGAGGCGCTTACGGACGCGGTTACGGTCTTGTTTTGCGAGCCCTGCATCACGTTTTCCGAATATGAATTGTCTTTGATCTTTGCCGAGCCGGCGAGTGTGATGGCTATGAATACCGCCTGGCCGTTAGTTATCGCCGCGCCGTCGACGGTGATGTTCACGGTGGTCGCCGCGGAGGCTTTTACGCGGCTGTTCGGCAATACTGCGTCGTCTATCTTTGAAAGCGTTCTGTTCTCGCCGCCGATGGATACGGTAATATCGCCGGAACCAAGCCCTGACCACCATACGGGTTCGTTGAAGGTGAGTTTTATTACGTTTCCGCCAAGCGCTACGCTTTGAACGGAGATGCTATCGAACGACGGCGGGGTCGTATCGGCGGCGTAATTGGTGCTTCGTATCAGCACGCCCGTATCGAGAGTGTTTTCGTTGGCGGTGCTGTCTTTGATGTTAGCCGCGCCGGTTCCGGTTATGGTCACGGTAACGGCCTGGCCGTCGGTAATAGCCGCACCGGCCAGAGTTATGTTGAGAGTGGTCGCCGCTGAGCCTTTCGCTCTGGGCGAGATCGCGCTGACCGTTCGGCCGACGCCGCCGACCGTGGCGGTTATGTGCGCGGGGTCGGTCAGGTTGATGCCCCACCATACGCTCTTGGAGAATGTCAGTGCGACGACGTTGTTATTGTAGGCCGCGCTCTGCACGGCGATGGTGTTGTACACGGGTTTTGAGACGTCGGATGCGACGGTGAACTTGTAGTCGGTGTCCGGCGATTTGCCCATAAGGTCTTTGACCGAGGTTTTTGTGACCGTTATCGAGTCGTTGGTCGTTACCGCGCCGGGGTTGGCCGTGTTGTCCAGGACCATAGTGACTAAATTGCTCGCGAGCAGGGCCGCGCCGGCCGCGTTGAACACGGGCGGGGTTCCCGAAGCCCACGCCGTGGTCGTCGAGTTGGATAAAGTGGTAAGATTGGCTACGACGGGTTTATTGAATTCAAGATGAAAATTGCCGCCGTTTGTTATTGATATGCCGTTTGCCAGAGGAGTGAACACGCCCGCGCTGGTTTCGCCCTTCGCGCCGTTGAGAACCGGCGTGAGGTCGCTTGTGACGTTGAACGATATCTTGCGGTCCGCTGAAGCGGGAATGAGCATATTTCCACCGGAAGACTCGAATATGTTTTTAGTTCCGATCACGGTGAGGTTGAACAGTTTTCCGCCGGCGGTGGTGCCGTCGCCGAATACCATTATCTGACCGGTTACGCTCTGCGCTCTTTGCGCGCCTGATTTTATAGTGAAAATACGCTGGGTGATGTTGTCGTCGCCCGAGATGGTCCAGTTGGCGGCGAATTCGGCGGGCGTGCCGACAAGCGTTCCCGCGGCGTTCGCGGCGAGAGCCATGACGCCTGATTTGCTTGTGTCGAAGTCTTCCTGCGTCGGCAGGCCGTTGATCGCCGCGGAGTAGGTGAAGGTGATAACGCCTCCCATAGGTTCGAGCGAGGCGGAGCTCAGCGTCTGGACCGCGCCGTCGGCGGCCGAAAGCGAGCTGATATTGTCGCTCGCGGGGTTCCTGTAGGCGTACTTCGGGGTCATTCCGACCAGCAGCGCGCTGACATCGCCTATGTCGGCGACGAACGTGTACGCGCTTGCCGCGTCGGTCGAACCGCATTTGGTAAGGACCGTTCCGCTGTCGAGGGTGAAAAGAACGTCCATGGAAGCGGTTATATCGCTTGCCGTCGTCGCGTCCACGCGCTGTATTTTGTATTTTCCCGCGCTGCCCTGGCGTATCGCGAGATCGCTTAACGCCGCGGTGCCGGGCGCCTGCGGAATGGTGCCGTCGGCGGTGTAATTCGAAGTGTTACCGTTCTCGTTGGTGAGAGTGTATATGACGTATTTGCCCGCCGCAATTATTCCACCGTTGGCGATAGCGGAGAATGTCGCGTTGTTCAAAGTGAGATCGATACCTGTTTTAGAGCCTTTTTCAGGAGTTAAATTGGCGCCGGCCGCGCTGTCGGCCTGATAGCATTTTATTATGCATAGCGTGCTGGTGTTGGTAGTGACGCCCAGCGTCACGCTGACGTCGCCGTTGATGGCCGAATATGCAAGTTTAGCGGCTAGCGGCGGGTCGGGAACCATGCCGTCCGCGGCGTATGCCGAGGTGTTCCCGTTTTCATCGGTCAGCGTGTAAAGCGCGTATTTATTGGCCGCGATATCCGCTACGGTGAAGACGGTGCCGGTCGTACTAAAGTTAATTCCGGTTTTGGTGCCTTTTTCAACGAGATTTAATCCGTTGGTGTTATCGGCCTGATAGCACTTCAATACGGAGGCGGTGTTGGTGTTGGTGCTCACTGCGCTCTGCGTGGTGACTGTTTTAGCGGCGAGGGAGTAAGCGAGTTTAGTCGTGTCGGGCGCCGCGGGAACGGTTCCTACCGTTACCGCCGGCGAAATGTTTCCGCTGGTATTATCGATAAGCGCGTATTTGACGGAAGCGCCGGCCACAAGCGCCGGGGCCGTGCTGTAAACGTTGGCTTCGTTGCCTGCGGGCGTGGCCGTTCTCGTGAAATCGGTGCCCAGATTGCGTGTGGCGGTGGCCTCGACAAGGGCCGCGCTCGAATAGAAAACTACCTTGTCGGCGCTTTTGACGGCTTCGACGTACAATTTGTAGGACGTGTTGGCCGTGCCGTTTATCGACGCCAGATAACCGACGAGGTTCGTGCTGGCGTTATAGTTGAATTTACCCGCGTTAAGCGCTCCGGCGGGGATCGTTCCGTCGGCGGTGTAGGCCGAAATTTTACCCGTCTCGGTTTCGAGGGCGTACTCGACGGCGTCGCCTACGACGGGGAAATCGTCGAGCGAAGTGGTCGTGGTGCGGTCGAAATCGGCCATGAAGGTCAATACCGACGAATTGTTGTTCGTGAAAAGGGTCTTCGATTTGTAGACCGCTTCCGAAACGCCGCGCTTGACCTTCAGGCAGAGGCGCAAGCCGGTATTGTCGGAGCCGTTGAGGCCCGACGAATAGTTGATGGTCTTATCCTGGGCGTTGACGAAGAGCTTGGCGGCGGCGGGCGCCGTGGGAGCGGCGTTGGCGTCGATCGCGTAGGCCGATTCGTTGCCGTGATCGTTATAAAGCGTGTAGGCTACGAAATGCTTCGGGTCGTTGTAAACCTTTACGGCCCAACCGCCGTCCTGCTTGGCCCAGTGAACGCCTATGGCGTAAACGCCTTTTTTGTCGGTGTTGGTGTCGTCGGTAACTGCGCGGCCGAGATATGTATAGGTCGGCGTCGCCGGGTTCTCGTCTCTGCGGTAGATCCTTAAAATAGAAGCCGTGTCGCCGATGGTTAAATTGGCGACCGTGAATTTGCTGGTCTCGTCGGACCAGCTTATATTAGCCGAGGCCGGCGGCGTCGGAACGCTGCCGTCGGACACCCATGCTGATTTGTTGCTCGAATCGTCGACCAGCCTGTAGTAAACGCCTACGCTGTTTTGCGAGGCGATGCTTGAAATAAGCGTTCCGATGACGTGAGAAGCCGCGGTTGCCTTGAAGGCCGTTGCGACGGTGACTTCCGTCGGGTCGCTTCCGAAGTAAACTTCGAGCTTGGCCGTTTCGCCGCATGAGATGTCGGAGTTCGCAAGAGTGACGCTTCCGACGGCGTTATTATAAAACAAATTGTCTGCGATTATTTTCGAAGGCGCGGGAGCGACCATGTCGAGTATCGTATGGGGGGCGTCAGAGGCGTTCAGGTTTATGGCGGCGAGTTTCAGACCGAAATAATCGCTCAGGAAATTCGACGCGTGGGCGTTGACTATATTGATTTTAACGCGGCCGGTGCCCGTAACGCTGTCGTCGAAGGTGATGATCAGCTTGTCGTTATTGTCGCCTGAGACGCTGTAACCGGTGACGATCAGGGGCGCGTCGGCCGTTCCGTTGTGAACGGTGATTCCGTTATGGAAGCTGCCCGCGTCGGCGGTATTGCTCAAAGTGCCGTTTATCTTGATAGTTTCGCTGAATTTTAATGCCAGTGTATTGAGTTTGCCGTCGCCGTCGTCGTCGGTAGCCAGGCAGTCGGCGATAGTGATTGCGGGCGCTGCGTTTCCGGTATCGTAGATAATGTCTATAGCTGGGCTGCTCCACGCCGAAGAATTGCCGTTCGTGTTGGTGAGCGCGGCCGCGACCGCGAGATCCGCCGTTGACATCGTCGTGAAATCGAAAGAGCCGGTTGTGATATTTCCGCTTCCGCTGTAAGTAACACCGGCGGTCTGTTCGCCGAATACGGGCGTGACGCCCGAAAGCGCTCCGGCGCTCATTTTTATTACATTAGGCGTGCCCGCTTCGTCGGTGACTTTTACGCTCACGGCTTCGCCGGTTAAAAGAGCCAGCGCCGGCCGCATTTTGACGGCGAGTTTGCCCGCGCTGTTGACATGACCCGCCGACGCGAAAGCGCCGCCGTCGCCGGCAGCTATCAGAGAGGCCGCCGCAGGCAGCGTTGGGGCTGTCGGAATGGTTCCGTCCGCGATGTAAGCGGAGACGTTTTTATTTTCGTTGGTCAGTGTATACAGCACGTATTTTCCGGTGCCTATCACTCCGCCGTTAGAATTGGCGGTGAAAGAGTATGCGCCCGAAAGATCGACGCCCGTTTTGGAGCCTTTTTCGGTAACCAGAGAGCCTGCAGCGTCGCTGGACTGATAGCAGGTCAGTATCGCCGACGTGTTCGCGCTGGTTGTCGCGCCGCTGAATACCGTCACGTGATCGGCACTTTCATTGGCGGCATAGAACAATTTGGACGCGTCGGGTGCTGCCGGCAGCAGGCCGTCGGCGGTGTAAGCCGAAACGTTGCCCGCCGAATCGGTCAGCGTGTACAGGATGTATTTATTGGCGGCTATAACGCCGCCGGTGCTGGCAAGGAAATTTGAGTTATTGGCGCTGAAGTTGATGCCGGTGACGGAGCCCTTCGAGCTTGAAATGCCTGAACCCGCCTGGCTGTCCGCCTGGTAGCAGTTCAATGACATGGCCGTGCTTGCTTCGGTGGTTACGCCCGCCTCGGCGGAAACGCTTCCGGTCGCGGCGTTGTATGAAAGTTTTGCCGCAAGGGGAGCCGCGGGAACGCTGATTGCGGAAGTGAGCGCTGAAACGTTGCCGTTCGCGTCGATCACGCCGTATTTAACCGCTATGCCGGCCGCTATAGCCGGAGTGGAGTCGTAGACGTTGCTTTCGGTTCCAGTGACGGTAGTTCTGGTGAAATCGGCGAGGGATACCGACGCAGGTCCAGCGGCAAGCGCGCCGTTTGAAAAGAAGGCGAGCTTATCGGTGACCGCGCCCTTCGTGCCTTCGACGAAAAGTTTGAAGGCCGTGTTGGCCGAGCCGTTTATGGTCGCCTGATAGGTGACGGTGTTCAGACTGGCGTTATAGACGAATTTATTCGCGGCCAAAGGCGCCGTCGGAATAGTTCCGTCGGCGGTGTAAGAAGATATCTGGCCGCTGGCGTTTTCGAGGGCGTATTCAATAGCGTCCCCGGCGACCGGGAAGTCGGCGAGAGCTACCGCGCCGACCAGAGTAAAACCAGCCGGGAAAGCGATGGTTCCTGCGGCGTCGGTATTGAATGCGGAGCTCGCCTTATAGGTCGCTACGTTAAGGCCGCGCGTCAGTTTTATGTATAACTTCATGGTGTTGTTTGAAGAATTATTCAAACTGGCCGAATAGTTTATAGTTTTGTCCTGGGCGTTGACGTAAAGCTTATTGGCCTGCGGCGCGTCGGGAGGCGCGTTCGTGGCGTTGGCGTAAGCCGATTCGTGCCCGCCGGTGCTGAAAAGAGTGTAAGCCACGTAATCGGAGGCCGAGTCGTACACTTTAACGGCCGCGTTCGCGTCGGTTTTCGCGTTATATGTGGAGCCGCTGCTGTAAGGGCCGTTCAGAGGATTGTTCGAGCCGTCGACTATCCTGCCGAGGTAAGTGTAGGTGGTCGAATTTTTGCGGTAAATTCTAAGCAGATGGTTCGCGTCGGCCACTGCGGAATTTGAAATGGTCAACGTGCTAGCGGGAGAGTCGGACCATGTCAGGTTTGCGACCGCCGGCGACGCGGGGATCGCTCCGTCGACTACCCATGCCGACCTGTTGTCGGATTCGTCGACGAGTCTGAAAAATACGTAGTTTCCGGCGCTCTTGGCCGCGATGCCCGTTATGAGATCGCCGGGGTCGTGGGTCGCGGCCGCCGCTTTAGAAGCTGCGGGCTGCGATGAATCGGATGGATTGCTTCCAAAAAATACTTCAAGTTTAGCCATTTCACCGCACGCGATCGACGCGGTGGAAAGTGCGATCTTGCCGGAGGCGTTGCTGAACGACAGATTGGCCGCGACGATCCTGGCGTCGGAAGGCGCTACGAGGTCGGGAATTGTGACCGCGGAGGAACTCGCGTTAAGATTGACCGCGGCGAGTTTATTTCCGTAAAGGTCGCTTAAAAAGTTAGTAGCGTGGGCGTTGGTGATGTTGATCTTTACCCGCCCGCTCGCAGCTACAAGGTTATTCAAAGTTATTTTCAACTGGTCGTTGTTTTCGATGGCGTAACCCGTTACGGTCTGGGCTTTGTCCATTATGCCGTCGTAGGCCGTAATTCCATTATGGAAGTTGCCGGCCGCGGCGCCGTTGTCTAATGTACCGTTAATTTTTATCGGCTTATCGAATTTAAGGACCAGCGAGTTGATATTTCCGTCTTTTTCATCGTCTACCGCATAGCATGAGGCTATGACGATAAGAGGAGCGTAAACGCTCGTGTCGAAATTAACGTTTTTCGCTTCGCTCCACAGTGAAGCGTTTCCGTTGACGTTGATCTTCGACGCGGATACCGCGACCTCGCCCGTGCTGAGCGTCGTAAAATTAAGGGAACCGGCGGTAGAACTTCCGTCACCGGCCGCGCCTGGAGCGAAGATGACGCTGGCGTTCTGTGTTCCGAATACGGGCGTAAAGTCGGCCGATACTCTCGCGGTCATTTTAATTGTATTTGTTTTGACGGTTTTTATGGTGAGCCCTTCGCCGTTGGTAAGCGCTATGGCGGGCCGCATTGTGACAGCCGCCTGTCCGGCCGCGTTCACGTAACCGGCTTTGGCGTTAAGACCGCCGTCGCCGGCCGCCACGAGCGAATCAGCCGCGGGCAGCACGGGAATGGCCGGTATGACGCCGTCGATGGCGTACGCTGAAATATTTCCGTTTTCGTTGGTCAAAGTATAAAGAACGTAGGCGCCGGTCTGTATAACGCCGTTGGTGCTCGCGGTGAATGTCGCGTTATATTCCGAAAGGTTGACTCCGCTTTTCGATCCTTTTTCGTTGATGACGGTGCCGGCGTTATCGCTGGACTGGTAGCACTTAAGAACGCTGGTGGTCTGCGAATTGGTCGTGACCCCGGTAAGCACCGTGACGTTGCCGCTTTCAGCCGAATAACCGAGTTTCGCGATGTCCGGCGCGGCCGGTATGGAGCCGTCGGCTACCCATGCCGATTTGTTGCCGGAATTGTCGGCCAGCCTGTAATAAACGCCGTCGTTGGCGTTACGCGCGGCCGCGACCGTGAGCAGGGGCGTGGTGGCCGAAAAATCGTGCTGTGTGACGAAATTCAGCGCCGAAGCCGTCGCGGCCGTAGCCGGGAGCGGATTCGCGCCTAAAAATATCTCGAGTCTGGCGCTCTCGCCGCAGGGCAGCGACGCCGAAGACAATATAACATAGCCATTCTGGTTATTGAATGAAAGGTTGGCCGGAATGATCTTCGAAGGCGGCGGCGCAACTTTGTCGGGGATGGTAACCGCCGTAGAGGAGGCGTTAAGATTGATCGCCGCGAATTTATTTCCGTAAAGATCGCTCAGGAAATTCGTGCCGTCGGCGTTGACTATATTTATTTTGACCACGCCCGTTCCGGCGATGGCGTTATTGAACGTGATCACTAACTTGTCTGTGTCGAGGAGCGAATATCCGCTCACCGTCAGCGGCGTGTCGGACGTGCCATTATAAACCGTCACGCCGTTATGGAAATATCCGGCGCCGGCGGCGATGTTCAGAGAGCCGTTGATCTTTATGTTCTTGTTGAACTTAAGGACCAGTGAGTTAAGTTTGCCGTCGGTTTCGGCGTCTACGGCGTAGCAGTCGGGCTTATCCTTGTGAGGGTCCCCGACGGCGGTTATCAGAGAGAGCGCCGGCGGCGTGGAGTCGGCCTGATACTGTACGGTAACCGGAACACTGAAAACCGATGCGTTGCCGTTAACGTTGGCGATTGACGCGCCGACCGATACCGCTCCGGAATTGATGGTGGTGAAATTGAACGAGCCCGTTACCGTGTCGCCGTCGGTGGCGGCCGCGCCGGAATAAACGACGTTCGGGGTCTGCTCGCCGAATACCGGCGTCGCGCTGAGCGTGGCTTTAGCGGTCATGGTGACGGAGCTGCCAGCGACCGCCTTTAAACTTAACGCTTCGCCAGTCACAAGGGAGATGCCGGGCCTCATTACAACGGCTTTGCTTCCATGGTCGTTCACGAAACCCGCGAGGGCGTAAAGTCCGCCGTCGCCGGCCGCTATAAGGGCCGTGGCGGCGGGAAGGACGGGCGCCGCGGGCACGGTTCCATCGACCGAGTATGCCGAGATATTGCCGTATTCGTTGGTAAGAGTGTAAATAACGTAAGCCGCTGACGAGATTACGCCGCCGGTGCTCGCCTGAAAGGTGTAGGCGCCGGAAAGGTCCGCCGAGGTCTTTGAGCCTTTTTCGGAAATGGTCGATCCCTGGGCGTCGTTCGATTGATAGCAGGTCAGTTTCGCCGAAGTGCTGGTATTGGTTGTGGCGCCGGATGTGACGGTGACGTAGCCGGTGGCCGCGTTATAGGCGAGTTTAGATGCGTCGGGCGCAGCAGGGACCGTACCGTCGGCTCTGTATGTGGAAAGTTTGCTGGCCGCTTCGAGGGCGTAGGACATTTCATCGCCGGAGCGCGGGAATGTCGCCGTTATGACGTCGCCGGATACGTGCGTGAACTGATTGGTGGCGGTTCCGACCGCGAACGTGAAGGATCCGTCGAGGTTGTTCGCAAAAGCGCTGTTGTATTTATAGACCGTTTCGCTGCCGTTTCTGGTGACCTTTATGTAAAGCACGAGCCCGGTGTTGGCGCTGCCGTTGATGTTGGCCATATAACCTATCTTTTTGTCGTGCGCGGATATGTAAATTCTTTCAGGTATCATGACCGCGGGCGGATTCGAAGAGTCGTACTTGCGGCTTGAAATATTGTCGTCGCTGTTTTTGATCGCGTATGAAGTGAGTTTGCCGGTGGGAACGGCGGTCCAGGCGCCTTTGGCGGTGGCGTTGTAAGTGGTGTTCGTGCCGTTTATCATCGCGAAAGCGGTGTAATTGAGCAGAGTGAGCCCCGCGCCGGAGCCGTTGTCGTCGTAGTAAACCTGGATCGAGTCGAAGGCCGTCGATGAAGTGACGGCGGTGCCGCCGACTATGATCGCGCCGTTGGAGTTGTTGAGGCTTACCGTGGTCACGACGGGATCGGCGGGAATGGTTCCGTCGGCGAGCCATGCGGATTTATTGCCCGCGCCGTCGCTGTATCTGTACCATACGCCATGTCCGGCGGTCGCGGCGGCAATGCCGGTGATGGCGTCGCCGGTGATGTGCCCGGCGGCTGTTTTTATCGCGCTTCTTTGGGTTGGGGCCGTAGCGGCCGAAGGCTGCGAAGCGCCGGTATAAACTTCGAGTATGGTGGCTTCTCGGTTGGTAGTGAGCGGACCTGAAACTATGGACACTTTATTGGCGGCGTTGCTGAAGCCCAGTTTGGATTTATCGGCTTCGGCGGGCGGGTTCGGCGCTGTGATATCGCCGGAAACCACGCTGGCGCTGTATATTGGCGTAGCGGTTATGGAGGTGCCCGCGGAGTTTTTTACGCTGGTATTGGGCGCGACCACGACATATTTGCCGTTCGGAAGATAAGCCGAATTTTCTACCTTTTTAAGGGTTATCGTGAGCGTGAGGGCGTTCGAATCATAAAAAAACGAAGTGGCGGTGAGGCTGAGCGCGGTTTCGCCGCCGGCCGATTTGTCGTCGTCGTATTTTACCTGCCAGTTGGAAGCCATTTCTACCGAGGTTTTATTCATCGACGTGTTGAAAAAGACTTTGACGGTGTCGTTGCCGTTGTCGACGGATGTACCTGTCACCGAGGTTATAGCAGGCGCCTGGCTCGCTCCGAACGTGTAAGCCGCCGTCGATACGTAAGAATTATCAAGCCCCGCCTTTATGCCTATAGCGCTTATCGTCATGCTCTGCGAAACCGTTATCGGCGTGATGTAAAGAGAACTGGCTGAAGTGGGGGTCGAGCCGTCGGTGGTGTATCTTATCGAGGCGCCCGAGGTGGCGCAGTAAATTGTTACCGTTTGAGCCGAGGTATAAGTGCCGGCGGCAGGAGTGAAGGTCGGGGAAGAAACGCGGTTGGCCGTGGAACCGCCGACCGTGACCGTCGTGCCGTTATAATCGAGCGTAGTTTCCTCGTACATGTTGAAAAAGTAAGATTCGCCGGCTTTGAAGGAGGGGTCTGAACCGTCGAGTTGTTCGACGTTAGAGCCGTTTCTGACGACCGCCAGAAATGATCCGGCCGCGGCGTTCCACTTGTATAAGCCTTTTATCGACTGAGAGCGCTGCATGAGCTGGCTGAAGGTAAGCGTTTCAGGCACTTTTGAAAAACCGACCAGGTTGAACCCGGCTTTGAGCGTGATAACGTTCACGCTTGAAAGGGTTGTTCCGGCGGCGCTTGCCGTGGCGGCGCCGGAGGTTTTGATTATATACCCTTTTCCGGCTCCGAGCGAGGTCAGTTCGCCCGCGACGGCGCTCAAAAAGCTGCCGGCGGCGGCGTTGTATGAATAGATATCGCTTATGACTGATGTTGAAGATTTTAACTGAGAGGGGGTTACCGACGGGTTAATCGTGAAACTTACAAAATTATAGCCGTCTTTGAGAGAAAAAGACTGTGAAGATTGCGCGAACGCAGGCGCAGAAACCAGCAAAACCAGGAAAACGATAAAAAGAACCCTTTTAATCATTGAAAGACCATCCTTTCGAAATGTTATTTATTAAAAATATTTTATTTTTCAAATGACTTTAACCGATAAACGTCCGTTTCTATCGGTCAACTAATAACTATATATCATCATATTCTATCACAATTAACGCTGATAGTCAAATAATTACACAAAATTAAAGAAAATCTTAAGCGAATTTAAGGGTGCTTTCCAAATAATTTTTATGCCCGTGACCCGGAATTTGATTTTTGCGTCTAAAACCAAACTGAAAATCAATAAAAAAGGGCCTTTGAACAATATAATGACAAAGGCTCCTTTTTTATCTATTTATGGCGTGGAATGCCTTTCCAGCTTGAGCGCATTATTTACGAGTGTTTTACAGCCTTATCAGGATGCAATTTTCTTCGATAAGTTTATTTATCCGGCTCTGGTATGAGTTGAGCTCGAAATCGCTGAATTTATATCCGGCGGCCTTTTCGCTGTCGATGAGGCCTCGCTCTACGATCGTGGATATGATCTTTTCACGCTCTTTCTCGAGTTCTTTGACGCCGGCGTCTCCGCTCAGGTTCGGCCGCGATTTTAATATAGCAGCGAGCGTGAGACATTCAGCCTCGCTGAGGTCGGCGGGTTTTTTATTGAAATAAACGACCGACGCCTGCAGAAGACCGTTTATGCCGTCACCGAAAGGAGCGTTGTTGAGGAATATTTCAAGTATCTTGTCCTTGCTTCTGATCTTAGATTCTATTTTATAGGCGAGCAGGCTTTCTTTCAAATAAGCGGCGGCCCTTGCGGGAAGAGTTTTGCCGGTCACGGCGGCGTTTTTCGAGTTCAGCGCGACGACCGCGAGGTTCTGCGTTATAGTCTTATCGCAGAATTCTATGTCGATGCCTTTATAAATTTTCAGGACGCCGCTTTTAACGTTATCAGCAGTAACGCCTTTGTGTGAAAAATAAGCGGGATCGAAGGCGCAAACGAGGATTTTCGAAAGGAACTCCGGCATTTCCGAATACGCGAGTGCGATGCCGCCGCGGGCGCTCATATTTTTGATCTCGCTGATTTCGGGAAGGCCGGCGTTGATCTTGACCGCGTACGCCAGAAGCGAGGCCAGAAAGAGAGCGCATATTATCGTCGAGGCGGCCGCCGCGTAAAAAATATTCGATATGAAATTCATAATCCTGCTTCCCGCTTTTGAACTGTTATTTAAAGTTTCTTTCATTGCTTATCGCCTTCTCGCTATTGACTAAAAGTCCAAAATTTAATTGATTATACGCCATACGCGTAATCCGCTTTCGTGAATTACAGTTTAATTATAACAAAACGTAAATTATTTATGGCAGGGCGCGCCGGAGTTTTTTTATTCTTCGGGGCGATATTTGACTTTTCTTGTTTTTTATGGTACAATGGTTTTCAAGTTAAAAGTCCGGCCGACCGGTGTCCCTATTGTGAAACCATTTGATAATACAGGGTTGACGGATCAATAATTGAAATAAAATTTTATAAAGGAGAACGGCCGCCATATTTTTCTATAAAATATGGCATTTTTATATGAAAAAAATATATAATATTCTTTTTACCTTCTGTTTTGTGGTGGTTTTAACCGGCATTATCGCGATGTTCGCTTCGAAATACGCGGTAGATTTCAACTTCGGCCTCGCCTCCGCCTCTTCCGGCGGCGCCGAAACCATTGTCGGCGCCGATATAAAGATGGCCTATGTTAAAACCGGCGGGGCGGTCTGCGTGCACAACCTAAAAAACGGTTCCGAAACAGTTATCGCTGAAAAATTCGAAAATATCAAATCGCTCAAATTCAACCGCGCGCACGATAAACTCATAATCTGCGCGTCGCTCAAAGGCAAAAACGGCATTTACTCCTATGAAATACCTTCGAAAACCCTCACGGCCATTACCGAATTCGAAGTTAAAACCCGTCAGTTCATGTCGGCCAATTTATCCGATGACGACCGGCTCGTCTGCTTCAGCGCGTCGAAAACCGGCGACCCGTTCGCTCCTTCCGATGTTTTCATTTACAACGCTGACGATAAAACCGAAAAAAATATAACCAGGCAGGACGAATCGGCCGAAGTGGTATTCTACTTTAATTATCCTCAATTTTCAACCGACTCGAAATCGCTGGTATATTCGAAGGCTTCGATACCCGATATCGACACGCCCCGCTACGACGCCATTTATATATGCTCGCGCGATATCGCATCGGGCGCCGAAGCGGTTATCGCCGGCGGAGCAACGGCCTTTGACGAAAAGGGCGCAGCCTCCGGTTTCAAAGCTTCCGCGCCGGTTGTTGTCGACGGCGGCAGCATAGCTTTTTTAAAGACGGTCGGCACCGTCGAAAAGTACCTTTCGGTTTACGATATGAAGAAAAAAGAGTCCGTAGACTTACTCAGCAAGGCTGAAAACATAGCGCATCCCTGCTTCACCGGCGATCTCAAATACGCCGCTTTCGAGCAGATAAACGACGGGGACGGCAAGGAAATATATGACGTATTCCTTTACGATATCGCGCAGAAGACCATGAAAAAAATAGCGCCCGGCCGCATGCCCGCGCTCTAATAAGTGCATAACGCATAGTTTATAGTGCATAGTTCGCGTTTATAACCCAAAAACTTTATAAAATAAAAAAAGGGCCGGAACCTGATTCCAGCCTTTTTTTATTGTTGTTTAATTTAATTTGCCGTAAGATTTTAAAATAGTGATTCTAATTTTTAATTTCAAGTTTTTTTAATTTCAAAAATTATGAATTATGAATTTAAAAAACGACGTTTACGATAAAATAATCTTTAACCTTTCTGGTGGCTTCGTTTTTGATCTGACGTATGCGCTCGCGCGTCAGTTTGAACATTTTTCCGAGCTCGTTGAGCGTGTAGGCGCGGTCTTCTTCAAGGCCGTAATAATATCTGAATATGCGGCTTTCCCGGTCGTCGAGTTCGGCGATGGCGTTGACCAGCTGCTGCTGTAAAAATTCTGAAAAGATCCTGGATTCGGGATGCTCCATGCACGCGGGATTTATAAGATCGTAATCAGGGCGTTCGTCCGAGGGCGAGTCGAGATCGTGTCTAAAATTTAACTCGATCGACAAAAGCGGCTGAAAATAATCGAGAATTTCCTTGATCTTTGGTTTGGGAATATTGGTCAGCTTTGAAATCTCATCGGTCGACGGCAGGCGCCCTTCGTATCTTATTATGGTTTCGGTAATCTGTTCGATCCTTTTGCGTTTTTCTATCAGGTTGACGGGTATCCTTATAAGCCGGGCCTTATTGGCGATCGCCCGTCTTATGTAATGGCGGATCTGCCATACAGCGTAGGTCGAAAATTTATTGTTATGCGACAGGTCGTATTTTTCGAGGGCGTGGATCAGCCCGAGGTTGCCGTCCTGGATAAGGTCCATCAGCGGAACGCCTGAACTGATATATCTTTTGGCGATGGCGACGACCAGGCGAAGGTTGGATTCGATCAATTTCTGACGCGAGAAACCATCGCCGTTCTTATATGCGCGCAGCAGAGTCTGCTCTTCTTCGCCGTTCAGCAGAGGGATCTGGTTCAGCTCGTTGAAATACTGGACTATAAGTCCGCTGTCGTTAGTGTCGAAACAGCCGGTATGCGTACGGACCGCCAGTATTTCGAGAGTGGTTCCGGAAGACATGACCATCACCGCCTTTCATTCTGGCGGTATTATGAGCAATTAACGTGCCGTGTTGTCAAAATCATTGACCGGTAAGGCTTTATATAAAAAGAAACGGCCCGCGAGCCTCTAGCGGGTCAAATTTTGTATAATTTTATACAAACGGTTATGTATTATTATAGGGACGCAGGGATAAGTTAGGAATTATACAAATTGAATTTCTTCATTTTATAGATCAGCGAGCCGCGGTTGATGCCGAGTATGTCGGCGGCCTGCGTCTGCTGGCCGTTGGTTATTTTAAGCGCTTCTTCGATCATTTTATGTTCTATGTAATCGACGACTTCGGTCATTTTGTGCCGGCCGACCGAAGGCACGCTGAGCTGGTCGAGCTGATTGTCTTTGGGCAGCAGGTGGGGCGGAAGGTCGGAAAGTTCAAGAGAACTGCCGCTGCTGAGGATGACGATTCTTTCGATTATGTTTTCGAGTTCGCGGACGTTCCCGGGCCAGCCGTACTTGATAAAGGATTCCATGGCTTCTTTGGATACTTTCAGGGCCGGGCGCCTGTTCTCTTCGCAGAATTTTTTAATGAAATGTTCGACAAGTATCGAAATATCGGTTATTCTTTCGCGCAGCGGCGGCACGGATATCGGCACCACGTTGAGCCGGTAATAAAGGTCGCTTCTGAAGCGGCCCTCGACTATAGCCTGCGCCAGGTCGCGGTTTGTGGCGGCGATGATGCGCACGTCGGATTTGATGGTCTGGTTGCCGCCAACTCTTTCGAATTCGCGGTTCTGCAGGACCCTGAGCAGTTTCACCTGAATGCTGACGGGTACTTCGCCGATTTCGTCTAAAAATATGGTTCCGCCGTCGGAGATCTCGAATTTTCCTTCTTTTTTACTTATGGCGCCGGTGAACGCGCCTTTTTCATGGCCGAACAGCTCCGATTCGAGGAGGCCTTCGGGTATCGCGGCGCAGTTGACCTTTATGAACGGCCCGTTCGCGCGCGGCCCGTTATAGTGGATGGCGCGGGCTATAAGTTCTTTGCCGGTGCCCGTTTCGCCGGTTATCATTACCGTGGCCTTGTTTTCGAGAACGCGCGATATAAGCTCGTACATTTCCTTCATTTTTCCGGACTGACCGATCAGATTGTCGAAACGGTATATGGTTTTAAGCTGTGATCTTAAGTATTTATTCTCTTTGATAAGCGATATTTTTTCGCTTACCTTGTTCATTATCATCTTTATCTGTTCGATCGAGAAAGGCTTTATGATGTAGTCGTAGGCGCCTTCGCGCATGGCCTCTATGGCCGATTCGATGGTGGCGAAGGCCGTCATGGTGATCACTATAGTGTCGGGGTCGTGCGCTTTGACTTTTTTCAGAAGTTCGATGCCGCTCACTTTGGGCATTTTCATGTCGGTTATGACCGCTTCGGGCTGGCTCTCGATGAATTTCGCAAAACCTTCCTCGCCGTCGGAGGCGGTAACGACCGAATGGCCTTCGCCTTCGAGGTACTCCTGCAGGAATTTCAGCATTACGGGCTTGTCGTCGCAAACGAGGATGTTCACTAAATATCACCGTCCTGTGGGCCTTTTTTGGTTTTTATTATCACGGCGCGGTGCGTCTGTATCAGCTGGTAAGCGTCAAACGCCTCTTTTCTGACCCTGAGGGACGCGTCGTTCAGCGACAGCGTGAGCATCATTTCTACCTGGTTGAAATTTTCATGCGGCAGGCCGATGGATAGATACCTCTGGATAGCCATGATGGCGTTGAGTCTTACCTTTTCGTCGGGATGGTTGAATTCGAACAGGTGCGCCTCCGCGCTTTTAAGCGGCGCGTGTGTGCCGTCGGCCTTTTCGTAGAAATTCTGGCCGTTTTCGCCGGGGCCCTGCATGTTGTGCGTTATTTCTTTTTTGCGGCCGGTTTCGGGGGCCGGGTGTTCGGCTTTGGGCTCGTGGCGCGGCTGCTTTGATACGTATTCCTCGAACTGTGCGTCGAAATCGGTCATTTCGTGGCCTTTTTCGCGGGCCGCTTCGAGGGTGTTGAAGTTTTTGAGGCTGTCGATCTTGTGTTTTATCTTGTCTATAATCGTCTGTATGTAAGGCTTTTTAAGCGCGGACGCGTTCGCGAGCATCTTCTGCATGTCGAGCAGTATCTGCTCGTCGCCGAGTATCGACAGGCCCTGCGTCAGTTTCAGGATAATATCGGTGGTCGTTTCCCTGATAAAAAGCTCTAGCATCAGATTGATAATTTTTCTGTCGTGTGATTTGAGCATCAAAAGGCCGTAAGCGGCCGAATCGCGCATTGCGACGTTCGACGATTTTATCATGTCGGAGATGGCGTTGAAAGTCAGGTCGGGGTTGCGCTTCCAGGCTGCTATTACGGCGTTCGCCTTGATGCGGTTGTCCGAGTGCTTTAAAAAAGGGCAGATAATGTCGAAAACTTCGGGAGCGTCTATGAAGCCGAGCCCCTCGAGGGCGTTCGCGCGGATCCTGTAGTCGAGCGTTTCGTCTTCCGCGTATTTTTTTAATATGGCGATCTCGGATTTCGAGCCGAGCGTGCCTACGACCCTTAATATCTGCGATTTTACCTGCGGCTCGCTTTCGACGTGGAGCCTTTCGACAAGGTATTTGACAGCTTCTTTTACGCCCCTTGTTTCGCGGGTGGCGTAGAGGAGCTTCGAAACCGCCTCGGCGCGTAAGGCCGCGCTGTTGTTGCTCAGATCAAGCACCAGGAACGCCATGTCTATTTCTTCGAGCTGGCGGGGAGCTTCGTCGGTTTTAGGCGCGGCCGGCGCGGGGTCGCTTTTTTCGACGATGTCGAGTATGTCTGAAAAATCGAGGCCGCCTGTTACGACCGAAGGCGGTCGGGCCGAGCGCGCGTCGCGTAATTTCGGTCCCGGCGGAACGGCGGGCGGCGGGCCGAAAGGACTCGCGGCGGAAGTGCGGTTCTTCTGGGAAATTTTGCAAAAAACGTTGTTGATGGCCTTTTTGGCGGCATATCTGATGGCGTTGTCCTCGTCGTTGGTCGCTCGCTTGAGCAGCGGAAGAGAGCCTTCGTCGCCTATGTCGAACAGGCGCAGACAGACCTGCTCTTTTTCCTTGTTGGAGCCGTTGTTGAATATTTCCGTCAGTTTCACCAGGTCGCTTATCTTGCCGATGTTCTGCACGTTGGCCATCTGTGCCTGAAGGCGCTGTTCTATCGATTCGACTATCTCGTTGAATATTTTGAGCTTCGGATGATCGGCGTACTGCTGGTTTACTTTGCGTATTTTTTCGATCGTGAGTTCGTCGCCCTTATTGCACAGCGTCGATATGGATTTTTTCAGGATCTCCATGTCACTTTCGTTCATAATGAGTTCTATGAGCATGTCCTGGCAGGGCGGATCGGCGATGGAGGCCAGGATGTAGGCGGCCGAATCGCGGAAAAAGACCTCTTCGGAGTTGATCATTTCCGAAAGTTTGCCGAGCGCGGTGGTCGGGTTGAGGCCGTAAAGCGCGCGCGCTGCGTTGGCCTTTATCCTGTTGTCGGATGAATTGAGAAAGGGGAGTACAATCGGGATAACGTCGAGCGAATATATTTGCCCGAGGCCTTCGAGTGTGTTGGCGACGACGCGCGAGTCGGGATGCCATAAAAACTTTTTCAGAAGAGTGAGCACGGTCGAATCGCCGAGCTTGCCGATCAATTTTGTGAGGCGCGAGATTATCTGAGGATCTTCCTCTGTGTCGAGCGCGGAGATAAGCATGCTGAGTATCTCTTTGGCCTTTATCGATTTTTTCGACAGGTCGCGCACGCTTTCTATAGTTTCTATGCGGTCTTTCGGGTTCTGCGAAGATATGCGTTTCGCGAATTGCCCGAGGTCCATCTCTAATATAAGATCTTCCAAAAAATTCCTCCGCCGATTTATGCAGGCCCCCGGTCTGTTCAGGGTCCATATAATCATCGTAGCATTATAGCAAAATACATCGTTAAATTCAAGCATTTATTTGAATCAAATATACCCGGCGCGCCGATCGTCAAAAATTTGCCGGCGGGGGACGCGGTAAAGAACTGATTGACTTTACGGCCGTTGTCTGGTATCATTTTCAGCGTAATGACCGCCGTGAGGTGATGAAGTTGATACACGGTATAGGTACCGATATCGTCAAAATATCGCGCATAGAAAGAAGCCTTCAGAGAACCGAAGGCTTCGCGGAGAAAATTTTTGTGAGCGGTGAAATAGAATACTGCGCTTCGAAAGCGTATCCCGCCCAGCATTTCGCGGCTAATTTCGCTATGAAAGAAGCGTTTATAAAGGCTTTCGGAATTTCCAGCGCGCCAGGAATGCGGTTCCATGATTTTGCCCTGCGCCATTATGACGACGGCAGGCCTTTTATCGAACTCGGCGGCGCGACGAAAAAACTTTTCGACGAAAAAAAACTTAAAACCGCGCACGTCAGCATTTCACACGACACCGATTACGCGGTCGCGTTCGTCGTGATTGAATGTTGAAACAATATATTCAAAAACGCGCATAAATATTTATACTGGCGGGTAAATTTTTGAAAAAGATCAGCATTATATTCAACGCCGACGATTTTGGCCTGACAAAGAGCGTTTCGGACGCCGTTATCGGCGCTTACCGGGACGGGGTCCTGACCTCGGCGACGCTTCTTTCGGGCGAAGAGTACGCGCCATACGCGGCGGGGCTCGCAGCCGCGAATCCCGGGCTTTCGGTGGGGATACATTTCCAGCTGGTGGCCGGAAAGCCGGTCACGCCCGATATTTCGCGCGTGCGGACGCTCGTCGATGAAAACGGCATGTTTCCGGCTAATTTCATGGATTTTTTCAAGAGGCTGCACGCCGGATCGATCGATAAAAACCAGATGAAAATAGAACTTATGAACCAGGTCAAAAAGGCCATGGCGCTGGGCGTTAAATTGACCCACGCCGACTCTCACCAGCACGTTCACATGCATCCCGGCGTGATGGCCGTCGTTGCCCGGGTGATGCGCGAGGCGGGCATAAGAAGGATACGCAATCCCGTAGAGGTTTATGATTACAGGCTTCACAGGCCGATAAAATTTTCGGCCGGAAATATCATTAAAATAGCATATATGAATCCGTTATATAAAAAGTGGTTCGGTCGAAAACTTTCGGCCTACGGACTCGCTTGTCCTGATATGTTTTTCGGCCAGTTCTTTTCGGGGGCAATGACGGCGGGAAACATGATGAAGTTTCTCGGCCGTGCGCGGGTCATGGCGGACCGCTTCGATAAAGGCGAGCTCGTCTGCGAAATAATGACGCATCCCGGCGCCGCGGATGAATATAAGAATATCGGAATATGTGACGGCGCGTTCGAAAAATATCTGTGGCGCGAAGAATTTTTAGCGCTTACCTCCCCGGAAATAAAGAAAAAGATAAATGAACAAAAGTTCATTTTATGCGGCTATGATTCTTTTTAATAGAATAAATGGAATCGTCAAATAATTTGTAAGGGCGTGATTTTATGTTCTATCCGGCGCTTCGTATGAGAAGGCTAAGAAATAATCAGAATATCCGCGATATGGTCAGCGAAACGTCTTTCGGCCTGCAAAATCTAATAATGCCTTATTTCGTCGTCAACGGCGAAAATATCAAAGAGGCGATAGGTTCGATGCCGGGCATTTTCCGATATTCGATAGACAACCTCGTCGAAGAGGTTAAAAAGGGCCGCGAGCTCGGTATAAAAGCCGTACTGCTCTTCGGCGTCGGCTGCGAAAAAGATGACGTCGCCTCGGCCGCTTACGACGAGAACGGCCTCATTCCGAAGGCGCTTATGGCGCTTAAAGACGCAGCGCCCGACGTAATGCTCATAACCGACGTGTGCTTTTGCGAGTACACATCGCACGGCCATTGCGGAATAATACTCAACGACGAAGTCGATAACGACCGCACGATAGAACTTCTCGGGCAGGCCGCGCTGGCCTACGCGAGGGCCGGCGCCGACATGGTGGCGCCATCCGACATGATGGACGGCCGCGTCGGCTATATCAGGCAGGCGCTCGACGAGGAAGGTTTTACCAATATTCCGATTCTGTCATATTCGGCCAAATACGCTTCCGCGTTTTACGGCCCGTTCAGGGAGGCCGCCGACTGTGCGCCTAAATTCGGCGACCGCAAAACCTACCAGATGGACTGCAGGAACTCCGCGGAAGCGCTGCGCGAGGCCGCCCAGGACATCGAGGAAGGCGCCGATATCGTGATGGTCAAGCCCGCGCTTTCATATCTCGACGTTATTTGCCGCGTCAAAGCTGACGCGAAAATGCCCGTCTGCGCCTATAACGTGTCAGGCGAATATTCGATGGTCAAGGCGGCCGCAGCGAACGGCTGGCTGGACGAAAAAAAGATCGTCGCCGAGATCCTGACATCCATTAAAAGGGCCGGCGCCGATATCATAATCACCTACCACGCGAACGATTACGCGCGCTGGCTTAAAGAAGGGAGCGTTAACGCTTGAAAAAAACTAAATTATCCGAAAGATACCATCATAAAGCGAAGCAGATCATACCCGGCGGCGTAAATTCTCCGGCGCGCGCGTTTTTGTCGGTCGGCGGCTTCCCGCGTTATATTAAAAGCGCGAAAGGCCCTTTCATAAAGGATATCGACGGCAATAAATATATCGATTACGTAATGTCGTGGGGGCCGATGATCCTCGGCCATTCGCACAAAAATGTCCGGCTCGCCGTTCAGAAGACTCTGAAATCGGGCGCGTCGTTCGGGGCGCCGACCGTAGCCGAATATGAGCTGGCAAAACTTGTATCCTCGATATATCCTGCCATGGAGAAGGTCAGGCTGGTAAACTCGGGCACGGAGGCTGTCATGAGCGCGATACGCCTGGCGCGCGGGCATACAGGCCGCGACATGATATTGAAATTCGACGGCTGCTATCACGGCCATTGCGATTCTATGCTGGTGGCGGCGGGATCCGGCGCCCAGACACTCGGCGTGCCTAACTCCAAGGGCGTCCCGGCTGACCTGGCAAAACTTACGCTCACGGCCCGCTTTAACGATAAAAAAGACGTCGAAAGGCTTTTTGAAAAGCACGGCGGCGCTATCGCGGCGGTCATTCTCGAACCGGTCATAGGCAATATGGGCCTTATCAAGCCGAACGAAGGTTTTCTGGAGTTTTTGAGAGAGATAACCGAAAAGCACGGCGCGCTCCTGATCTTCGACGAAGTGATGACGGGCTTCCGCCTCGCGCTCGGCGGCGCGTGCGAAATTTACGGAGTGGTCCCCGACATAGTTACGCTCGGCAAGATCATAGGCGGCGGCCTTCCTATCGGCGCCTACGGCGGCAAATTAGACGTGATGAAAAACGTCGCTCCCGAAGGCGGCGTCTATCAGGCTGGAACGCTTTCTGGCAACCCGCTCGCGGTGGCGGCCGGGCTTGCGATGCTCAGAACGCTCGTGAAGACGAGGAGCAAGGTCTATCCCGCGCTGGAGGAGAAGGGCGCGTTTTTAGAAGGCGCCATGGGCGATATCATAAAGAAAGCCGGTGAAAAAATAAGGGTCAACCGCATGGGCTCCATGTTCACGATCTTTTTCACCGACCGGGAGATAAACTGCGCCGACTGCGCGAAAAAATCCGATACCGCTAAATTTTCCAGATTTTTTCACGAAATGTTAAACAGGGGCGTTTACATGGCGCCGTCCCAGTTCGAGGCGAATTTCATATCCTACGCCCACGACGGAATGTGCCTTGAAAAGACGGTAAAGGCATTCGGCGAGGCTTTAAAAAACATATAAGAATTTATAAAAAACAAGAAAACAAGGAGGAACTTTCATGGATCAACAGTTCAATTATTTTCAGCAGCAGGCGCGCGGTCCGATGAGCGCATCGGCGATAGCGGCGGAACAGCTCAGCTTTATGAACAAGGTTTATATGTGGATGGCGGCGGCTCTCACTCTTACGGGACTCACGGCGATGTACGTCTCTTCGAGCGTGCCGCTTCTGAAACTCATTCTTTTGAACAAGCCAATATTTTTCGGGCTTCTTATCGGCGAACTGGCTCTGGTGTGGTATCTTTCGGCGAGGGTCGATAAAATGACCGCGACCGGCGCCACTTCGATGTTTTTTCTGTACGCGTTCGTAAACGGTCTCACGCTTTCGGTGGTGTTTTTAGTTTACACCGCTTCGTCGATAGCCTCGACCTTCTTTCTGACGGCGGCCACTTTCGCCATTATGAGCGCTTACGGGTATTTCACCAAGGCCGACCTTACATCGCTGGGCAATCTCTGCTTCATGCTTCTGATAGGCCTTATAATCGCTTCCATATTCAATATTTTCATGGCCAGCAGCACGATATACTGGGTAACGACCTATCTCGGCATCTTCGTTTTCGTCGGTCTGACCGCATACGACACTCAGCGCATAAAAGAAATGAACGTCATCGGCAACGAGGGCACCGAAGAAGACCAGAAAGAAGCCATAATGGGCGCGCTTATACTGTACCTCGATTTCATCAACCTGTTTTTATACATGCTGAGGCTGTTCGGGGACAGGCGGAACAATTAATAGTTTATAGTGCATAGTGGAGAGTGTATAGTTAAGGATTTTTGACAAAATTAAACAAACAAACAAACAAAATAAATTAGTTTAAGTTTTTAATGTATTTTAAAATGTCAAAAATCCTTTAGTTCTCAACTCTCCACTCTTAACTCTCCACTTTTATAAGCGGTTTGAGTTTATAATTATCAATGCATTAAATGCCAAATCCGGGCCGAAATTAATTTCGTCCCGGATTTGTTTATGTTGATTACTCAACAAAGGGCGTGCGCCCATAATGAATTGAAATAGCATTGATTGAACAAAATTTAATCAGCCGGCGTTATGCCGTTGCTTAAAATTTATTCATTATGATTAAATGTTGTTACAGGTCTACCGAATAATAATATTCATTATTTTCGGTTTCATCGCTGACAGGCCAGTTGGTTATGCCGTCGAAATCGACTGTTATTACACACTTTTCATTACTCTGCATACTGAACACACCTCCGTTGCCTGATAGTTACTTCATTTCAAATACATTATCCTAAGAAGCATATAACATGCCAAAATTTAATAATGTGGCAAAACGGTTAATAATATGTTGATTTGGGATGGCAATGAAGGCCGGCTGGCCGGTTTATTTTGAAAAAAGATTGAAAATGACGCGCCAGTTATAGATTATACTGTCGGTGCTCACCAGAAGGCTGATGATAAAGATTATGAACGGCGTTATGAATACGGAGAAGAACTTGATGATATTATTTATATTGAAAGGCCATACGGGCATTTTTTCGACTATGGTGTAAAGGTTATCTACCATTATTATTTCGTCGGCCGAATCCAGATCATAAATGCCGAGTTCGCTGGCGGTCATGACAAGTTTGTTGTAATAATGGTTCGATGTGTTTTCAAGCTTTTCGAGCGCCTCGTCCTTTACGCGCCTCATTTTTTTATGCGCCTCGTAAAGAGAAGCGAAGAACGCGAAAAACGTGAATATATAGAAGAACAGATATATTAGAACGAAGCGCTGGGCGAACGGGTCGAATATCAGCAGCAGCGAGAAAAAAAGCATGACGAGTATCAGAAAATAATTCACCGCCATCGAAAGCGAGCCGATGTGGCGAAGGCCGCCGGCATGGTCGGGATGCATCGGGCGTATGTTTATGTCGAAAGCCAGGATCTTCTGGATGAGCCAGATTGCGATGCAGCTTTTATATACTATGGTGATTATCATTGAAAAATTCAGAAAAACGAATATTGCATCGTACATTCCTGTGACGCCGCCCGCTATTCCAAGCCATGACGTTCTGCGGAAAAGAAAGATATAAACGCTGATGACTGCAGCCAGTATGAGACTAACGACGGTTATGCCGTAATTGTTGAATTTGCGGTCGAATTTATCAAGAAGCGCCCTGTAGGCTCCGAGGTCGCTTTCCTTGATTATGTGCTTGACGCCGATTATTTCGGTCGCGCCGGAAATTTTGTTGTAAAGGTTGGCTATAAGCCCCGCGCCTATGGGGGCCAGAATTCCCATGCAGAGGTTGTCGAGCACGTAAGAGTGCATGGGGTCGCGTCCGTCCCCGCCGTGGAGGTTTCCGGTTAAAATGCCGACGACGTAGGTCATTACGTAAGAGACGAAAAAATAAAATAAAACGGTATAATAAGGGTTATTTTTTGTAAAATAAGATAACCCCTTATATATTATATCCGTCTTATATGCCTTGACCGGCATGACCTCGCCGGCCGGCGGAGCGTCAGGCCTTGAGGCAACGCCGCCGCTGTATTTAATTTCGTCGTTCATTCGATTTAAAACCCGCAACCGCCGGAGCGGTTAATTTAACTTTTCGAAAAAGTGTTATGCTCGTCGAGCACCTGCTGCATCAGATCGTTGAAATCGCCTTTGTTCAGCGTGCCGTCGGAATCGATCTTCTGCTGAAGACGCTGCATGAATTTTGCTACGAGTGAGTTTGAGATATAATGCTTCGACATATACTATCACCTCTTGTGAAATTTGAATCAATCCCGGGTTACCTATCGGCATTATATTCCATTGCTTAATTCTTGAATATGAATTTTTCGAAGCTTTTATTTTGGATTATGTCCCCGAGGTCGAAACGCATAGGCTTATAGCCTTTATAATCTATGAAAAGGTCCATCTGATCGTGCGTGTGTTTCGAACTGTACGCGGGGTACGAGGCGACATATCCGGACTGGCCGGGAGGGTTTATGTTATAAGCTACGGTGTAGCCTCTGCCCAGCTCCACAAAATGGCTTTCGGTGCCGCGGTTCACCATGAAGGTTTCGATGGCGCTCGAAGCGTCGGCCTGAGGGACCTTTACGAAGTTGGCGGTTTCGAATACGAGCTTCTGGGCAGGTTTCAGCCATTTCGAAGCGTCGGCGCTCCCGTATTCTTTTTCCAGTTTGGCCATGGCGCGTTCGGCCGCGCCGTTTAAAACGCTTTTGAGCCCGTGACCGTTGGTGTAGTCGTGGCCGAGTCTGGCAACGCCGTCGACGGCGCTCTGAAGGGTGTAATAAAGCAGTATCGACTGCGTCCAGAAGGTTTCCGATTCGACCGTCCAGAGCATGTCGGCGAGTTCGTCGGCGAAAAGCGAGTCCATGAGTTCGCGCCATAGTGCGTCGAAAACGGCTACCGCCGGCGCGTCGTAAAAACCGTCGCGGTTGTCGTCGCGGCGCTCGAAGTTCCACGCGCTTAAAATGCCGGCAACTCGACCGACCGATTTATTTTCTCCGCCGTTGTATGCGCTTTTGACGAATTTCGATATCATCGGAGCGTATATATAGGCCCGCAGGTCGGTGTAGCCTATTTTTTTCTGGAGGTCGTAAAGGTCCGCCAGTCCGTATTTTTCTTTTTTGCGAAGGTAGTCCTGCAATAAGATGGTCCGCTGGTCGGGGCCCCACTGCGTCGAAAGATCGCCGTTGCGGAAATCGGCGGTCGGCCTGGAATTCCAGTTGGCGATGAACCCTTCCGCCTCGTTTTTGGAAGATGGGTTGGTCTCGCCGGGAAGATAGCCGCGCCATTCAGCCGAACCGTCGCCCGGAAGGGGAAGGCGATCGTCGAAGGACGGGTTCCTGACGGGATAGCGCCCGCTCAGGTAGTGATATGTCTCACCATGGCGGTTGACCGCGAAAAGATTTATGGATATGGGGTTTTTGGAAAAATGAAACTTCATCTCGCCGAAATTTTTGGCGTTGACCGCGGCCATCCAGTGGAACATAGATTCGAGCTCGAGTCCTTCCCAGGCCCTTTTTCGGGAATAGGCGACGCCTGATTTTTTATCGATCGCGAAGACCGGCCCGTGGACGCTTCTTAAAAACTCAACTTTAACAGGGCGTTTGCGGCCTTTGACCTTGATTTCAAATATGCGTTTTTCGAATTTTAAAAACTCTTTGTTGAACAGGTATTCGTCATGATTTTCAGGATTGAGTTTTTCCATATAGACGTCGGTTAAATTACCCACGCCCGCGGTCGCGGTGAAGGCCAGGTCGCGGTTCATGCCGAACATTATGTTCATATAGCAGGGCGTGGTGGTGCCGATTATGTCGATTTCGGGCGAGTGCAGGCCGACCTCGATGAGATAGGCGGGATTGAAAAAGCCCATCTGCGGGCCGGAAGCGAGTATCGCCGCGCCGGTTTCGGAGCGTTTGGCCGAGATAAGATAAGTGTAGGAGCCGAGTTTCACCGGCAGCCCTAGTTTCGCCAGAGCGTTTTTGCGTCCGGTGAGGTCCGAGCGGTATCCGGCCGCCACATTGCAGGAAAATGACGCGGTGTCCGGCAAAGAGATCGCCGCGCCGCGCGAGCATTTACCGTGGTCCGGACATCCCGGCGCATCGGTAATGGTGGTCGCGCTATTTTCGTCGTTGACGGGCGTGATATCTTCAAATATCTCCATCGCTTTTTTTTCGCCGAATTTTTCTTTCAATTTTTTCAGCAGGGCCATATTGTCCATTTCGGAAGTGAAATCTGAATATCTGACGGCCATCGTGCCGATGTAGACCGAGGCCGCGTCTACGGCGCTCCAGTCCTTTGGAGCGAACCCGAATTTTTTGAATTCGGCGGGAAGCGCTCCCGGAGTTTTTCTTATTTCCGCTATCTTTTTGTTGATTCCAAGCGCGAACATCTCAAGAAGTTTAACGCATACCGGATCGAGCTTTTCAATGCGCCGTTCGATCTCGGCGGCGCCGTAGCCGTCGCGGAGGGAGGATTTGTCGAGCTCGATGAAATCTTTTCCGAGGACCTCCGAAACGCCTCCCGATACCGAGCGGCGGAGCATTTCTATCTGAAACAGGCGGTCTTCGGCGGTCACGTAGCCGTAGCCGAAATAAAGGTCGAAGATATTTTTGGCGTAAACGTGCGGAACGCCGTATTCGTCGCGTATGATCCTGACAGGGCTCAACGAATCGTTCAGGACGGCGGCATCGGAGGCTTCGGCCGCGCCGGCCGACAGGATCAGCGCCATGAGGGCGCAGATAAGAACTGATTTTACCAGAGAAAAAAGTTTCATGAAATACCCCTTTGCTATTTTATTAATTGTAAATTTACAATTAATAATTATTTTTAAAATTTGTTTTCTTGCATTTTTAATGAATATATTTCATATACGCTAACGCCGTCGCCATTCCGAGGGCACCGCCGGCGAGTATGTCCGAAAGATAGTGGAGTTTCAGATACACCCTCGTCGAAGTTATGAAGGCCGCGAAGAAGAAAAGCCCCGCGGAAGCGTAAATTCCAAAGAACGGATAGGCCGTGACGCTAAACAGAAAATTTCTCAGCGCGTGGCCGGAGGGGAAGGAATAATTTTCAAGAAGCGGCACCACGGCGAATTCTTTCGGCATATCGCCGATAGGACGCCTCCGCTTGAACGAAAGACGGATAACGTATAATATCAGAACGCCTATAATGGTAGAGTAAAAGGTCGCCACGGCGAATTCCCTGACATTATCGGAGCAGTAAAAATAAAAATATAAAAAGATCGGAATGTGCAGCACCGCGTCGCCCAGATGAGTGAGTACGGCCGCGGCGCGCTTGAGGCTCGCGTGCTGAAAACGCTCCACCACAGATTCGCTTACATAATTATCGAGCCGCAAAAAAATATTTGTTGTCATTTGCATAACGTCCTGACCGTTGCCTTCATTTTTTCGTAGTCGCTGAACAGCGCCGCTTCGAGGATGTTGCGGGCGTCGATCTGCGAGATCCCGAATTCGCCTGCTATCTGTTTCGAATATTTGTCGCGCGCCTTCATTTCAGCCTCGCCCGGAAGATGGTTGCTCAGGTCCAGTTTAAGGTCGACCCTGGAGTAGTCCCTTTTCAGTTCGTCGAGCTGAAGCCGGGTTATGAAGTAAAAAAGCTCGGCTCCGGCCACGCTGTATGCCGGAATCAGGCAGAGGGTTATTAAACTGGCCACGGCGAAGATGGCGAATGAAAAAACGCCCGCGAAAAGCCACAGAAAAACTATTATCGCCTCGAAAATGAAAAATACGGCTGAGGCGCATTTCGACTTCACCGCTTTTTCGACTTTCGGGTTTCGCGCGTAATCCAAATTTTTGTCGGGCACTTTCGACCCGCTTCCGTTTTCGGGATTTTCTTTATTTTCAGAGGTTTCGGCGCTTTCGGCCTTTATGAAATATTTTTTGATCAGCGCATCTATTTTGGCGCCGATCTCGCCGCGCCTTTTCAGTGCGTCATTGTAAGGCTTGAGCCGATCGCCGAAATCTTTTTTGTATTCGCTAACTATGGTGGAGCAATATTCGCGGACCCTGATGAGCATCTGCTGAACGCGGTTGCTGTGCAGCACCCGGTCGGCTTCGCCGCTCACGGCCTCTATCCTTTTTATGGTTTCCTCAATGTCTGCATACGTTTTATTTTTTTTGAAATATTCCTGTACGGCCTTGAATTCCTTCTGGAGATTGAAAACTCGTGCGGTGTCGGCGCTGGTTTCGAGCCTGGAAGGAAACTGCGATATTTTTTTGCTCGTTTCTTCTATCGATTTAATGCACGATGAGAGAATGGCGTCGTAACGGGACGCGGCCAGCGAGACGAGCGTATCGAGCACCGGATCGAAGGCGTTGTCGAGGATAGCCTGCAGCAGAAAATTGTAATCGATTTCGAAGACCTTTTCCGCAGCTTTTAAAAAACGGTCGCTGTGTTGCTCGAAGACGCAAAGCCCCGCGAGCGCCTGCAAAGAGGAATAATGCGCCATGATAAGGTCCGGGTCGGTATTTACAGCCTTTTCACCGATCGCAAGCGCGTCCGCGGCCAGATCGCGCTCTCCCCTGTGAAGGGCTTTCAGCCTTATGATAAGGGATGTGAAGCAGTACGCCATGGCTTCGATGCGCGCGGAAACTCCCCGCGCCCCGGCGGCGCTTCTGGCGAAGAAATCGTCGGCCTTTATATGGTCGGCCTTTTCAAAAAAATAATACATGCCCAGCTGGAACAAGATCGTGAAATCGTTCGGCGTAAGCTCGAGGGCCTTTTTAAAATCTTCAACGGCCTGGTCGGTATGGCCTTTTTTATATGTCTCTTCCGCTTTTTTTCTGAGCACCGAAGCGGTGAGCGCCTCGACGCTGTCTTTCGTGCGGTATTCGGCTATGGCCGGCTCCGTCTCGCAGATGTTCCAGAAAATATATTCGGCGAATGAGTAATTTGCTATCAGAAAGAAACTTTCGATTTTTTTTTCGGCTTTCGAATTTATGTCGGCTGCGATATTTTTAAAAAGATTGGAACGGGTGAGCGTCCAGAATATAGAAAGCCTTCTGTTGACCTTCTCCAGGTTGGCCTGATAATCGGCCCCGTAATAGGCTTTTAAAAAGGGATCGCCGGTGGTTTCGGCGAGGATATCCGCAATGACGCCGGTGTACGGCCTGTGAAAATAGTTGAGTTTGGAGATCACGGCGTCGATGACGCCGCGCTTGCTTATGATATATCTGTATTCGAGCATGTTTTTAAGACGAAATTCGCTCATGGATCAATCCTCCCGCCATCTGAGATATTTTTCGAAAACGTTCGCGGTGAAAAAAGTTATTAGCATCGATATAAGAAGGTATATTCCTGTGATTGTAAGGTAATCGGGAACTCCCTGAATTATGCAGTCGATCTCGCTCGCCCCCCGGTAAGATTTATGATACGAAGAGGACGAAAAATTTTGCCACACTTCGATCGGCGAAAAACTTCCGAAAAATTTGCCGTCGCGGACGTAATAACCGAAACGGTCGCGATAGCCAGCTATATCGTCAAGAAGGTAGATCAGGAAATGAAGCGCGAAAAGAAAAAAATATAAAAATGAACTGGCCGAAGCGTTTTTTTTAAAAAGCACGGATATGAATACGCCGGAAACGATATAAAACAAGGTCAGGCTAAGCCACATGAAGAGCCCGCCGGCGAGCCGGGCGGCGTCGAAACCGCTGAAAACCTCTATCAGGGCCGCGAGAATAAGATAGGGCGAGGCGAGCGTCGTTATGTAGATCATTGCGGACATCACTTTTCCTGCAATTATTTCAAAGCCTGAGATCCCCGACATTCTCAACAGCGTCAGAGTTTTCTTCTCTTTTTCGGAGGCGATGGCGCCTGCGCCGTATGAGCCGCCCATGAAAGCCGAAATAACGCATGTTATTATGAGCATAGCGTCGAATATCCAATCACGAGAGCTGGCGTGCGAGGAAAGCTGCATGTAGAAAAGAGTTATTATGGCGCCCGCCGAGAGCAGAAAATAAATGATCAGCCGCGTCGAATTTTTTCTCAGTTCGAACAACAGATCGAGAAAGATCAGCGGCGACAGCGAATCGGCTATTTGTTTCACTTTTGTTATTTTATCTTCCATAAACTCAATTCCTCGCGCGTTATAGCCAGTTGTGCTGCATTCTGCGGTAGGCCGAGATTATCAGCAGAATGAAGATCAGCGAAAGCGCCCCGTAGAACGCGACGATCTTCAGGGTTTCTTCGTAAAAAATCCCCAGTACGAGGTTTTGGCTCGAGTACCTCGACAGGTTGAGATTGAAGCCGCCGTAGCGTCCTGCAGCCGTTCCGAAAAAGATCGCCTCTATCGACATGAAAGGGTTGATATACGATGAACTGAGAATATAACCCAGCCCGATCTCGTGAAGATAGACCGAAACTAAACCCAGCAGGATCAGCAGCAGGAAAAAGAAAAAATACGACCGGCTTATGGCCTTGTAAGAGGTCGACGATATGACCGAAAAGAACATCGCCCAAAGGCAGACGGCGGTCGACATTACAAGTATGATTATATAACCCTGGACGATCTCGCCGAGCGAGAAGCCTCCCAGTTTGTAAAGCGCGCCGAAAAGAGGCATGGTTATAACGATGAGGTAGAGAGTGTAAAAAATTCCGACCTGTATCTTGCCGAAGATTATATCGAAAATGGAAAGCTGTGTTACCGCCAGCGAAGCCAGAGTGTTTTCTTCTTTCTCCCGGGTGAAGGTCGTCGCCATATAAGAGGGGAGCAGGATGAATATGAGGGTCATCATGACGCACAGAATGCCGACCGCCGAGTAGCGGCTGGTTCTGATCATGTCTATCACGCCGTAAGTGTGGCCGGATTCCGACGAATAGCGCCCGGGCCAGGAGACGAAAACGACGAATATAAGTACCGCCAGATATGCAGTAATCCAGAAATATGTGCGGGGCCTGCGGAACAAAGTTATGACCTCGCGGCTCAAAATGGGATTTATCATCAAAGTCTCAATCCTCCCGCCATTTGAGATATCTTTCGAATATCTTCACGCTCGAGAAAAACATTACAGCGGCGGCGGCGGAATAAATCGCGGCGGACTCGCCGCAGCTCAAGTCAAGAAAATAATCCCGCCGGTAGGAGCCGCGGTGGTATGAAAAGGGCTCGCGTATCGAAGAAAAGAATTTTCCCCACATTTCGACGGGGGAAAAAATCGAAAAATATCTGGTCTCGACGCGCGAGTAATTGTAGGTCTCCAGCCTGTAGTTGATTAGATCGTCGAGCACGAAAAATCCGAAATGAATAAAAATCAGGAAAGCGGCGGCGAAGGATATGCAGGTATAATTTTTTTTGAAAAGTATCGATATTAAAAGCCCGCCGCTTACAAAAAACACCGTCATGACGGCCAGGATGGATAATCCTTGCGACACGCCGGAAAAAGATATTCCTCCGAGAAAAGGGCATACGAGGGCAAGCGGCAGCGTCGGAAGAAGAAGGAAAACGATGAAACACAGGCTGACCGCGGCCTTCGAAAAGATTATCTCGGCCGGCGTCAAACCGCTCAGGCGCAGAAGCGTGAGTGTCTTCTTTTCCTTTTCGCCGGCTATGGAAAGAGACGCGTGGGCTGTTGAAATAACGGTTACGACCAGGATCATATAAATAAGGATCATGCCGAAGAAAATGCTGCCGTAATGACGGCCGGCGGCCTCTTCCGACGCGGGCCACTGGCCGAAAAGAAGGCAGGCGCAGACGGCCAGGACCGAGATGGAATAAGAGACCAGCGCGGCGTGGTTGCGTCTGTAGACGAACTCGAACATGAGCGCCGGCGAAAGCGCGTCATATATTTTTCGGAACGTTTCCGGCATCTTATGAGACCTGGCCTTTCGTGACTTTCATGAATATATCCTCGAGATTCCCGCCCTTGTCGTAAAACGACACGACCGGAACGCCGCTGGTTATCATGTGCCTTAAAAGATCGGCTAGCGCCTGGTCGTCGGCCCGCATTTCGAACGTGAAGAGCTTTTCCAGGACGGCCGACTCGATATTGCTTATTTCCGGCATCGACTTAAGTATGTTCTCGCACAACTCGAGATTGTCGAGCACCTTTATCTTGATGTGGCGGCTTACGCCCTGGCTTTTGACGACGTCTTCGATGCGGCCCGATACGACGAGCCTTCCGCCCTCTATTATTCCGACCGAAGTGCAGAAATCGGCGAGCTCGGTAAGTATATGCGATGAAACGAATATAGTTTTGCCCATCTTGCGCAGTTCGTTCAAAAGCATACGCATTTCGACGCGGCCGCGCGGGTCGAGCCCCGAGGCCGGTTCGTCGAGAACCAGCACCAGCGGGTCGTGGATGAGGGTTTTCGCAAGGCACAGCCTCTGCTTCATGCCGCGTGAAAGGCCGCCGACCGGCGAATCTTTTTTGATCGTGAGGTCCGTCAGCTCGAGAATGTCGTTGATTATGGCCGCACGATCCCTGTAAGGTATCTTATGGCAGGCGGCGAAAAAGTCGAGATATTCGCAGACTTTAAGTTCTTCGTAAAGGCCGAAGAGGTCGGGCATATAACCCAGTATGCGCCTGACGCTGTAAGGGTCGTCGACGACGTTTATGCCGTTGATCTTGCACAGGCCCGCGCTCGGATTAAGGAGCGTCGAAAGAATTTTTATCGTCGTCGACTTTCCGGCGCCGTTCGGGCCGATGAATCCGAATATTTCGCCTTTTTCGATGGATAGGTTCAGGTTGTTGACGGCCATAAGGCTGCCGTAATATTTGTAAAGGTTTTTGATCTCGATCATGCGGCGCTCCACTCGATTTTTTTATTGATGATCAGCTCCGGCAGGGGCCGGACGGCTGAAAAAACTCGAAAACAGTATGATAAATTCGCGGTCTATAATTTTATTAACGCTATCGCGCCCAGGTCGCTGACGGAGCAGCCCGACGTTCTGACCGATTCGCCCGGACCGCCGCCTCTTTTAATGTAACCCACCATTATCGGCGACGCGGCGCTGCTTTGGGCTATATACATGCCCGCCGTCTTCATAAAGCCCTTGGTGTTGTAGTCGTAGGAATAATTGTTGAATTTCAGGTTCTGCGGCAGGTTATCCTTAATAGATCCCGCGATGGAGTCGAAATGTTCGTCGATTATTTTAGGTGAATCGAATGATTTCGGTGCGCCGGGCGTGATTTTTTCGCCCGGATAAAGTTTGTCGATCGTGAAAACATGCCCGCAGTAGTATATTTTGCAGTTTACGAGCTCCATGTCGGTGTTGTTGACTATGGCTATGAGTTTTTTCGCCTTTTTGTTATGTGCGGCGGCTGTCATGTAGGAGCGCATTTCGGCGTCGAACGCGTCGCCCTGTTTCGCTTCGCCCGCCGGCCAGCCTCCGGGCCCGGAGTCTGTTTCGGCGGCGCTGTCGGAGTATGAAACGCCGAATTTTCCGTTGAGTTTATCGTTTTTTACGACGGCGTATTTTGAAAAACGGTAATTCATCTGCGGGTGGACCAGCTTCACCAGGTCTTCGTTTATGATTATCTCGCTTTCTTCCTGCGAATAATAGCCGCGCGCGTTGCCCATGAGCGTCGCGCCGCTCTGATCGACGCTGTACTCGCCGGACGACAACGGTGGCATAAGGATTGCGACGCCGGAGACGGCCTGGGCGTTCGCGGAATCGTTATCGATCATCCGCAGGCCGAGTTCGGCTACAAGAGGTTTGTCGAGCATGAATTCGAAATCGAAAAAATTGAACGCCGCGAAGAACGCCAGTGACACGGCCGCCGGAACGACGATCAATTTCGTCATGCTGACGCTGTTTCTGACGTAAAAGTAAAACAGCGGACCGGTGATCGCGGCGAATAAAATAAGCATAAGCAGGACCATAAAGACCGAGGGCGGGTTGGTGGCGAACTGGTTGAACTTTTCGCAGAAGCGGTTGAAATGCATTGCCATGCTGGATATCTTGAATTCTTTGTTGGTTTCGGACTGCTTGAGTATCGCGGCGATATTGTCCTTGAGGTAGTCGATCTGTGAAATGTCGACCTGTGAAATGTCGAACGCCGCATAATAAACTATTCCATTTCCGACGCGTGAGTGCGCTATGATCGGCACGACGCGGCCGTCGGAGGCGGTGAGATTGACCGTCGCGCTCGCGCCGTTCTTTATCTCGCCGACGCTTATGGGTATGCCGATCCCGGCGAATTTTTCGTTCATGGCGCCGCTGGCGCTCTGCGACGCGGCGTATTTGTAAAAGTCGCTTCCGTCGGCCACTTCGCTTCCGCTGATGGTTACCGGAAGGATCGAAGCGAGTTCCGATGCGGCCAGTTTCGATACGAAACCGCCGTAACTGACCATGAGCGCTCCTCCGCCCCGGACGTATTCGATGACGGCCCTCTGCTGGTCAGCGCTCATGAGCGAAGCGTCGGCGCCGTTTATTATGATAAGCGAATATGGCTCGTAGCAGGCGAAGTTGGCGAACATTTCTTCCGCCTTTACGTTCTGCACGACGATCCTGGGTGCGGCGCCTTCGATCTGGGGCGAGTGGTTGCCGTAACCGTCGTAATCGCGTTTCAAACTGCGGTTCCGGCCGCGAATGCTCTTGAGGGCGTTCGCGTAGGACGGCGCGTCCGAGACGCTGAACACATAATAATCGGCTGTCTGATTGGGTTTTACAGGTATGTTTTCGTTGTATATTACTATATTCGAAGAGTTGATTATGCTTACCTTGACCGAGTGGGTATAAGTGTCGAAACGCGTATTCACGCTGTATTTTTTAGACGACAGAGGGCCGGTGAACACGTTGAGCAGCCTGTATCGGCGGCCGGCCGCCTCGATAAGTATTTCGCCTTCAAAATTGGCGTCGGTGCCGTTGTTAATGGTTATGTCGACCGGGTTGAGATGAAGTGGAAAGAACGTGTTGTCGATTCCGACACTTGCCGAGAGTGTTATTTCTTTCTGAAGTTTTTTATCTTTCGCCGGCTGCGCGAACGCGGGATGAAGCGCCGCCGAAAGCGTGAAAATCAGCACGATAAGAGCGGCCGGCAGCAGTTTCGGGAAAAACGCCCGGCTTTCGTTGTGATTCGTTTTACCGTATAGTTTCATCAATTTCACGCTCATGGTTTTATTCGTAGATGACCGAAATATCGAAATTCGCGACAATGGTGCGCCGCCAGCTGATCGCCGACTGCCTGATCACGAAACCCGCGCGCCCGGCGGGGTCGTTCAAATCGTAAATCAGATAATGGCCAAAATTTTTAATTTTGAATATCAGATTCCCGCCGGATACATTATACACGAAATTTTTATTATTGTCATGCATTATATTTATAAAATCCCTACCGTAAGCTTCGCCGGCCCGGAATTTCAAACCGGCCGAACCCGATCCGGAAAAGGCCGGAGTCAGATTATCCGCGAAGGATTTAATGAAATGTTCGCGGAAGCGCTCGATCTCTCTTTCCGAAACGTCCGCCGGTGTCTTTATACTTATAACTGCGCTCAGTGAAGTTTCTTGGGTTCCGCCGCCGTTCGCGGCGAAATTTATGAAACGCCGAGGTTCGAAACTTAGGGACGTGTATAAGTCGTTACGGAAGTTTAACTTTTCTTTTTTAAATGAAAAATCCGCAATGACCGATCTTTTTTCGTCGGTGAAATTGAGGCGCGTGACCGTAGCGTTTATCTTTTTGCATTCTTTCAAGCGGTAGGAGCCCCGCGGCCTTAATTTGATGTCTTCCGCGCTGATGATGAACAAAAGGTGCTCAGCTTTATTGAACGAGCGGGATTCCTGCTCGAAGATAAGGTTTATAAGGCATTCGGCGCCCGCCGCTGAAATGCCAAGCCGTTTGCGGATGTCTTCCGTGACGGAAATTCTGTACGTAAGGCAGTCGTTTCCGAAAATATATTCGCTCTTTTCGCGCGACGCCGTATCCAGGAAAAATCCGCCAGGCGTTTTAATAAGGATCACAGCCGGCCCGGAAATATTAAGGTTTTCGAATACGCTCGCTCCGACGGTCACTATGAAGTGTTTTTTATCCGCCGGCCTGAGGGCATTTATAATGAAAGGTGATTTCCGGAACCCGCCGCGCTTTAAGGTCGTCGCGGAAAAGATAACGGGATAAAATATCAGCGGGTCGGGCGTCTCGGTCATATATCCGCCGGGGATGCGTGAAAAATCGATTTTATTATAGTTGTAGCCGTTGTCGTTGACGGCTATAAGATCGCCGTCGAACGTGAGTGAAAGCCGGTCGACATTGCCGGGCCATATTTTGTGGTAGCCCGACTCGCAGACCGGGCCGTAATAACCGTCGGATATTTCGGTAAGCCCTATAATTTCGGTCGCCCGGTCGAAGCTCGTGAAGCAGCGGAGGACGAAGGCGAGGAAAGCTAAACATAACAGAGCCGCAGCGGCGGAAAGCCAAATGTATCGTCCTCCGGTCTTGCGCCTGGAGGCGTAAGCGTAAATCAGCGAATGTGAAAGAATATAGACGATCATGAATATTATGAAATGCTGAAGCGTGAAAGGCCACGGCCGTTCTGACGGGTTGAACAGTATGGAGTCGGGACTCACTTTTTTCAGCCCGGCCGTCGCCGGCTCGACGCCCCCGGAAAAAATCAATTTTAATATTTGAATATTTTCCCGTGAACTTTTAAGCGTCTCGTCGGAAAAATCGTAAGGCAGGTAATAAAAAGCGCCGTTGCCGAAGCGCCTGTAAATTAATTTCGAGCCGAACAAGGTAACGGGCGTGCCGCCGCCTCCGGCCGCGGCGGTTTCGGCCGCCGAGAAGGAGACGACCGGATTATCCCCGCGCGTAAGCGTTATTCTGGGTGCTTCGCCGTCGCCTTCTTTTTCTGAATTCTGAAGTTTGACGACATCTTTCCATTCAGCGTTCTGTAAAGAATATATTCCGTTTTGCGAATATTTTAACGCGATCCCCGGTTTCGACGCGTCAAATATATGGACCTTCGAACTCGAAACGCCGGCGCCGAAAATTTCCTTTATGAACGAAGCGGTCCGGGGCGAATATATCCCGCTCATCCCGCCTCCGGATACGATGACGATTCCGCCGGCGGCGGCGTAATTTTTAAGCGTGTCGGCCAGTTTTTCAGGCGTGGAGGCCATGTCGTAATTGTTCAGGATGACCGCTTTGAAACCTTCGTAGGATATAGGGTTTATGACCGAATTAGCGAAATTTACGTTCACCGCGTCCGGCGGGTAGCGGCTTTTGAATTGATCGGCGTAGAGGAAATTCAGCATTGAACCGATCTTCTGGAATTCTCCGCTTCCGCCGGCTCCTACGGCGACGGCGTCGGCGTTGCCCGAACGCGCGTCCGCTTCGATCCGGCCGCTGAAGAGAATATCGCCGTTGTTTCCGGCGGCGGTGTAAGTGATATCGTTATCGTTTATGACCATAGGCAGCGACTCATGCCTTGTGACGGTTCCCGGCGCGAGCAGTGACGTTTCCGGGGCCGCGGGAATGCCCGGCGCCGTATAAGTGATGAGCGCTTCAATGGTCGCCGGCGAAGAGTTATAGATGTCGAACAACAGTGAAACAGGTTTTCGGGTTATGAAGGTTTTGCCCGTTCCGACGCCGTCGTAAATAAGCCTTACTCCGCCGTTCTTTTCGAACTCTCCGGAAAATCCTTGATTAAAGCAGCCGGTCTTCAATTTCTTTCTGTAGGAATCGTAGAAGCAAAAATCGCCAAGGCCGCTTCTCAATTTGGTGTAGCCGCCCAGGGCCTGAGCCCCCGAAAATAAGACGGCGTTAACGACTCCGCCTTCGATAAAAGGATTTTTCATGGTGAATTTCGCCGATACGCCTTCGACGAAGTCGAAGGAGCCATGGTTGAAACAATTCCTTGTGGTTATGACCCTTTCGCCCGTCCGGATGTTAAAGGCGCAGTTGAAAATGTCTTTCAACGGGCTGTTCCTGAAATTTCCTATAAGAAGGATGTCGCGGTATTTAAAAAGATCGCCCGGGTCGAAATTTCCGTCTGATATAACTTTGTATCCGGCGTTCCCGGCAAGTTCCCGGCACAGTTCGCCGAACCTTTCGGGCTCGCCTTCCGGGACGCCAAGGACCGCTATCGATTCGGTGTCCGGGCCGCGGCCGGTGAAAACAGGAAGTTTATAATAGAGTAAATTATTATTTTCTTCGTCTATGAAGTATTTATAGGCGCCGTAACCTGCGTCGAGCTCGAAATCGACCATGTTTTCGCCGCGTTTTAAGACGAGCGTTTTTTCGGCGATGCGCAGGTCCGCCAGGTTCGCGTCGCCTGCGGCGCAGCCGTAAACCGCTACGCCAACCTCGAAATCGCGGCCGATGCCGTCGTGTCTGGTTATCGCGAGACGCGCCGCGCTCCTGCCGTTAGCGGCCGCGCCTGTCACGGCGCTTTTTACCGAGAGCTCGACGGCCGCCGTGGCGTAATAAAAATCGTCGAAATCGGCCGCCGCTTTCCTGAGGGCGTTTTCGTCGCGGACTCCCGCGGGCGAATAAAGTGAAGATTTCCCGTCGAAAAGGAATTTTTTAAATTCATCGACGGTCACGGTTTTATCGGCGAAAAACGCGAGGTATTTCGAGATGATTTCGTGCTGTTTCATGCCGGCGGCCCGCTCGAGAAGGTGAAGCGTGGCGTTCAAAACCATCATGCCCCGGTAATAAAGAAGGATCTGCCATGCGTATCCCAGCCGCGGGTCGCGCGCCGCGGCGTCTATTGAAACCTCGCCCGTCCCGGCGTGATATCTGTAGGCGATATACTCCCGCCTCATTTCGTCGTATTTTTGCTGATATTCTCCGGGATGTTTTTCTTTTGTATACTCCATTGAAGCGTAGGTCGCGAACGCTTCGTTGAGGAAATTGGACGCGGGGAATTCGCCCATCACGAAATTTCCAAACCACTGGTGCGCTATTTCATGCGCCAGCAGCTCGAAATCGACTTTTTTTCCGTCGACGACGGCTGCCGTTATATAAACCACCTCTTCGGGGCCGTATCCGCCCGGAAATACCTTTTCGACCTCGACTATATTGAGCTTTTTAATTCCGTCGTCGCCGTAACGGGACCGGTAAAAATTCAGAATGGCGGCGGCTTCCGAAAGATGAGCCGAAGCGGCTTCGGAGTCGCGTGCGTAAAAAAAAGCGTTTATCTCGAAATCACCGACGTCCGCGGCCGGGGTCCTGATATAAGGCCCCGCGGCCAGCGTATGGCAGCGGCTCTTTTTAACGTTTGCGAAACGGGTTTCGGCGCGGCCGTTTCTCAAATCGAGTGTCCAGGCGCGTTCGCCCTGCGTCACAGGCTTCCAGTTTTCCGGGTGCGTCACCGAAAGCTCGAACGCGGATTTTCCGCCGAAGCCGGCGCGCGGGAAATAAGCGCACAGATCGTCGAAATAGCAGCCCTCTTTTCCTATGTATGTGAATGAATTCTTCGGGGTTATGTAGCGGGAAGGGTCTCCGTAGAACGATACCGATATTTTAGACGCCGGCCCGTCGCATGAGAAAGTTATGAGGTCGTCCTTACGTCTGTGGCCGGGCGTCTTGCCGCCGGGATACGTCGATAGCGTCCGCACGTCCATATCGGAGTGAAGGTTTAAGACGACCTCGCCGCTGAACTCTGCGCCGGGGACCGGAAAAATATCGACCTCGCCCGAAACCATGTGCTTTTCGGGAAAAAGATCGAGCCGTACGGCGTATTTATCGACCTTGATATATTTACGGTTGAAAACGTTTATCTCCGCGGTCGCGGAAGACGTACCGACAGCCGCTGAGGGTTCCGCGGCGAAGGCCGGCAGGACCGGAACGGACAGTGTAAGTGCTAAAATCAGTATGCCGGCAGAGAGTGCGGCGGCATGCGCCGCTGAAAAAAATGCGAACGGCCGGGCGTTTAGTTTAGTCATAAAGGTTCTTGATGCTTTTTAAAACGCCGATTTTTTCTTCTATAATTTCTTTCTGTATCTTGTCGAGCCTGCCTTCGACCTCGGGAGTGATGAATTTGAATTTCGAGTAGTCGAGGTTAGACAGCCTTATGGCGCGCTCTTTTACGCCGAAGTTATGCTTGCCTCCCTTGAAGCCGTCTTTGATCGCCTTTGTCAGGAATTCGTAAATAACCACATCGAGCCGTTTTTCGACGGAAGTTATCACGTTTTTCGGGGCGAGATGCGATTGATCGGAATCTACGCCGATGACGTACTTCTTGGATGCGACGGCGGCGTCTATGACGCCGAGGCCGGCGGCGCCGGCCGCATGGAAAATGATCAATACGCCGGATTTGTAAAGCTGCATCGCGAGTTTTTTCGCCTCTTCTTTATTGGCGAACGCGGCCGGGTCTTTGCCGACGTAGCGGATCTCGACTTTTATTTTAGGGTTGATATATTTGGCGCCCTCGACGAAGCCGTCGCCGAAACGCTCGACCGGCGGTATCATCATTCCGCCTATGAAGCCGATGGGTTTTCCTTTGGCTACCAGCGCCGCGAAAGCCCCTGCCAGAAAACCGCCTTCGTGTTCGCGGAAGATCAGCGAAGCGACATTTTTGCCGCTGACGGACGAGTCTATGATGATGAAATGCGTTTTTTTGAATTGTTTTGAAAGTTTCGAAAAAAGTTCTTCATATTCAAAGCCGACACCGATAAGAAGATCGTATTTTTGCTTCAGGAAGAACGAGGCGTCCTGGATGTTCTTGTCGTCGCCCTGATATGAGTTAACGTTAAGCTCGACCTTCATATCTTTTTCGGTTTTGTAAAGGCCGCTCGCTATAAGGTCGTTGAATCCCTTGTCGCCTCCGCCGCCGCGGGCCAGAAAAACGGCGCACTTCGAATACGCGTTTCCAGCGAGGCCGAGATATGCGCGATAGGCGAAAGTGAATATTATTATTAATATTATGGCAATAACTATCACGAGAATGATATTGCCATTTTTTCGTGAGTTTTTATTTAATCGTAACATACTTTTCAGTTATTTAAAATGTCAAAAATTGCGGCGGGGTTGAGAAGTTAATAACGGCCGCGCCGCTATAACTCGAAGGACTGCCCTTCCTCGGCCGCGACGATATTTATAGTTTTATTGCCAAAGCGCGAAGCCGCAAGTTCGCGGGCGTAATCGATCATTTCTTCGATCTGCGAATCAGAGCGCGTCGGATCGTGGTGGAATAGAAAAAGGGTTTCTACTTCCGCCCTGCACGCTATCGAAACGGCGTCGTCTATTCGGGAATGACCCCAGTTTATCTTGGTAGGATATTCGTTCTTTTTATATTGCGAATCGTAGATGAGGGCGCGCGCTCCGCGGCAGAAATTGACCAGGTTCAGGTTTTCCTGCATCGCCAGCGACAGCTTTTCTATGCCGATAGGGTCGCTCAACTTTGATTTCAGCGTCTGGTAAAAGAGCGGGTCGAAAAGATCGTCGGGCATTTCGCTCGAGTTGTTCATGAAGTAATTAACATATGGCTCCGAATCGGTGCAATAAACGAGATCGTCGATGCCGTTGACGGACAGGCGGTACCCCATGCACAATACCGGATGGTTAAGAGTTTTGGTCTGTATTTTGAGGCCGTCTATTTCGTAATGGCCTTCTTTTATTTCAGTGAATTTAGACTCGGCCTTCATTTCGTCGAGCTTGACGGGGAAGTATTGATAGCGCATCTGCTCGATGAAAAGGTCCTTGAGGCTCAAATAAGGCTTTTGGTTACCGTCGTTGATGGAAGATGTAACGGGGCCGTAAACGTTGAAGGAATTGCCGCCTATGAAAGCCGGAGTGAAGAAAGGAAAGCCCTGGACGTGGTCCCAGTGCGTGTGGGTCAGGAAGATATTGCACGAAAGCGTTCCCGGCTTATAGCGCGTCATAAGGCTGTTGCCGAGCTCGCGGATACCGGTGCCGGCGTCAAAAATGACGACCTGGTTGCGGTCCTTTATAAAAATTTCAATACAGGAGGTGTTGCCGCCATATTTAACGGTAGATTTCCCTGGAGCAGGGATGGAACCGCGAACGCCCCAAAAAGTGAACCTCATATATCACCCTTATTTTTTTCAAAAATGTTAAAAGTATGAAATGCATTCTACGATTTTATATTCTGTTTGTCAATAAATTTATTAACTATAAAATATATCTTAAAAACAATTTTTGACAGTTGAGATATAATCATTGACTTTATTGAATGTTTTTAATATAATTTTTATAAGGCTGTATCAGCGTTATAAATATTTCTTAATTGAAAGGCGGACGCGTGAAAAATGCGTAACGGCACCGGGCTGTTTTTTTTAGCGGCCGCTCTATGTTTGCTTGCAACGGCGTTTCTTACTTTTCAGGGATGTTCCTGCGGTCCGCAGAGGCACGAGATAAGGGTCCTCGACGACGCCGGACTCCAGGCGGAAGAATTGCGGAAAGGCCGTATGATAAACGCTTTTCATGCCTATCTAAAAGAGGTTGACAACAATATAATTATAAGAAAGATCAAAAAAAACGTGGGCGCGGGCATTATGAGCTTCGCCACGGTCGAGGTCACGGTGCTTTCGCCTTATGAAGAAGCGTACGTCGAGGGCATGAAATATTATAAGGTCTCGAAATTCGAAGACGCCACGCGCTGCTTTAAAAGGGCCCTTTCATATCCCGGCGTGGCCGCGTTTAAAACACTTGAAATCAAATTTTTACTGATGGATTCGCTCAGGCAGAGCGGAAAAGAATCTGAATATATGTCCCAGCTGAACGAGTACAAGCAAAAATACAGGGAAATAGTCGGCGGCGCCGAGCCCGAATTTTTGCTTAATCAGCAGAAATCCTCTATTATATTTACCGCGCTCGAAAAATCAGGAGAAAAGTTGAATGCGAATATTGAAACGGACAAACACGGACAGCAATAATAACCGCGGCGTAAAAAATCCAACGTCCAGGCGCGGTATGATTTTTTACTGGGTCATAGGGCTTGTCGTCATTCTATTCATCATGTCGCAGTCCATCATGTACCAGATCAGAAATGAAATCTTTCTGGCGAACTACATAATGCGCGCCGAGATCGTCAACTCGGTGTGCGACGCCATGATCGAAGAAGCCTTCATGGAGGTCCGCCTGCTGATGAACGACCATAAAAAGGTCCACGGCGGCTCAGACCCGTACTCGCTTCTCCGGTGCGGCTGGGGAAACCCGAAACCTCCGGCGATCAGCGTAGATACTCCGATCACGATAAGCATCGCTAAAAAAGAGTTCGGAATGAATTCCGCCGATATGAGCGTCAGCGTCACATACGAGCAGGTTTCGCCCTATAAAAAAGACCTGATGGGAAACGAGCGCAAGGCGTCGACAATGTCGCAGAAGGAGTCTTTCGGCGTCTTAAAGGTCGTCGCGAAAGCCTCGCTCGGCGACTATACAAAAGCGGTTACAGCCTGCAAGGACATCAAGGTCGTCAAAGTGCTCCCGCCGTTTCCGGGTTTTTCGCTATTCGTCAGAAACGGCGGCACCAAAGCGTCCAAATACAACCACTGGCCGGCTTATCACGGCGTCGAAGCGCTGGCGTTTCGTATTCTGAGCGGCAGTAACGCGGCCAAGGCCGGCAAGATCGTCTTCGGCGGCGGCTATTCGCGCTACGAGGGCGACCAGCTGCTCGGCTTCAAGCCGATGCCTAAAAAAAGCCAGCTGCAGGAAGGCGATATGCCTATCATCATCAATCTCACCAATGCCGGCGCGCTCAACTACGACGGCGGAACGCTTCTCGGCCAGCTGCGCACTAAAAATTTCAATTTCCCGTCCGATATCGGTTCCAAATACGATTTTATAAGATGCTTTCCCAGCTTCGATTTCTGGGCGCGCTGCAGGTTCGGCGATGATACCGACAAAGAATCCCTCGCCGCGAGGCTTATTGAGCCTTCGCTGAAATCCGGCATACCGCTTCCTCCGACCACCAAGCTGGTGGTCACCCCGCCCGCTTCTTCTTCCGGCACGAGCAGCGCCTCGAAAGAAGTCGAACTGGACCACCGCTGGCAGATGCTCGGCGCTGGCGTCGAGATCGGTCTGGACGGCGAAGACTCCCACCTTAAGCCATTCACTCCCAAAAAACTGGCCGCTCCGGGATATTTAAATTATTTCGAAAATTACATAAAATTCTGCGACACCGAAGACCGCGAATATTTAAACCCGAAATACGCCGGAATAGACCTTTTCGCGACTGATATCCGCCAGGGCCGCGATTACCTTAAGCCCGAGATCACGCACGTTTACGGAAACGTTCTTGCGTGCAACCTCGAAGCGTACGCGCTGAACGTTAAAGACGACGCATACGTGCTGCCGTGGGTCAATTTCGAAGACAAGGATTTTACCGCACAGAAAAGCGTCGTGCCGAAAAAACTGGCCGAAGAGAATACCGACCGCTCTTTTTTTCAATCGCTTCAAGGCGTGCTCGGCCTGAGCGAGGCGCAGCGCGATAAATTCAAATTCATACCGCATTTCGGCAAAAATAAAAAAGGCGCCGGAAAGCCTATCGATACTCCCGCTACGCTGCTGGAGGCCGCCACCCGCAAAGACAACAGCACCGACCAGGTCCTGGAGACCGACACCAAAAATGTCGCCTACAAGCACATTATGTCCCGCCCGAAATTCGGTTCCTACGACGTTTCCGAAGGCCCGGAAGTGGCCACCATCATCGACACCGTGCCATACAACAAGGAAGATGTCAGCGTCAACAAACTTGCCGAAACGTTCCCGCTTGATCTGGCGCCTGAAATGGCGTGTTATAGTTTCGCCAACGCAAAAGATTTCATTTACAACCTTTATTATATGAAAAAGCTCATACCGCCCGAAGAATCCGACGACAAGCAGTGGCACCTGTACCTCGACGGCATCTGGTACGTCGAGGGCATGAAGGCATTCGAAGAACGCTTCCAGCAGCTGCGCCTTCCGCCCGACGCCCCCAACGGAGGCCCGCTTTACATCAACGGCAAGGGCGTCATAGCTTCGATCTTCGGAACCGATGTGCTTTTAAACGGCGTCATGAAAGACAAGGACAGCGACGACGATCTGTCGCAGCTTTCGATCATAAGCGCGCCGAACCCGCTTTATGAAAAAATATCGAAACTCCCGCCGGAAATACGCGACACCATTTTTTCTTCGCAGAACGGCGACATCTGGGTGACCGATACCTACATTCAAGCCTCGGTGTGCGCCGGCATCGGAACGCTCCGCTACATGGACAATCCGAAGGTCACCGTAGCCACTGCCGGCTCGATTTTTCCGTTCCACGGCCCCGACTCTAAAAAAGGCGACCACCAGAACAACTTCGACAGTTTTTTCATAAGAGGAAACCTTATCGTGAATTATCTTAACCTCGAAAAGCTCGAGTGCAAGGATGAAGCGACCAAAAAGATGATCGGCGGCGGTACGGTCGCCTACGACGAAAAATTATTCCCCGACCGCACAGGCACGGGCGACCACGAAGCCAATTACGTAGTAAATCTCAGCCAGTGCTATACGTTTTACAAGATAGAGATAATCAAAGATAAGGGCGATGAAGAGCCGAAGACCGCGGCCGCGGCCGAATAATTACCGGACTGGCGGAACGCTGATATTCCGCTGGAGTTGATTTATTATGAAAACGACCCGTTCAGGAAAAATAGCGATTTTAATATTCGCGTTCGCGCTGCTTTCGTTCGGCGGATGCGGATGTTCATGCGGCGGCGACGATTCGTTCAAAAAGATCGATCATAGTGCGGCCCGCGACTACGACGCCGATTCGGACGAAGAAGGCTTCCGTAAGAAAAGCCTTATGTCTTCAGGCGATAAGTCTTCGAAATATTACGGGGGCGGCATCGATCTGATGAAAAAGCGCGAGAAAAAAGAGATCGTCGAAAAACTTCAGATCGACGGGCGCAAGGCGTTAAAGAACAAAAGTTTTTTGGAGGCCGAAAAACTCTTCTCGGAAGGCAATTATCAGGAAGCGCTTAAATCATACGATACCGCGGGTACGGCGGGGAAAAATATTTATATCGAAAGGCGCGCGCTGGCGTGCAAGGTTTCTATCGACAGGGTCCAGACCCGCGAAAATGAAGATCTGAAAAAGGCCACGTCTCTTCTGATCGACGGGCGAAATTCCGAGGCCATAAGCCTGCTCGAAAATCTTGAAAAGCAGAGCGCCTCTTCGAAAGACAACACGTATTTAAAGCAGAGCGTAAGTTCGCTCAAGATAATGGCTTACGATCAGGCGAGCGACGGCAGAAAATTGATCGAGGAACATATCAGGCAGGAAAAGATATCAGAAGAACTCAGCGAACGGCTCTCCCGTTCGTGGACGGTACCGATCGAATAGGAAGGTAAAGTGAAGATATGAGCACCCGCAGCCCCGAAAAAATAACGCCTTCGTGCCGGCCGGACGGCGTTCGAAAACGCGGCGTAACCATGATAGAACTTATGATAGCAATGATGCTTTTCACGCTGCTTATGTGGCCGCTGTATCAGATATTCCAGTGGTCGGCCAGCAGCACTATGAAGACGGGCGATCTGACGATCGCCGCCAATATCGCGTCTCAACTTATCGAGCTTCTTAAAAACAAGCCTTTCGACGTGCTGGTAAAACTCGACCCGAAATCAGGACTCAAGGCCAAAATGGATGAAAAAGACGTCCAGGACTTCCTCAGTAAATCTTTTAACGGTAAATTTCCAACCACCGCGGGACGCTTTATCAGGTCAGTCGATATCGCGCCGGCCAAACCCATAAAAACATCGCGCGGCGACGATTATGCTTACATCCAGATCGTGGTCTCCGTTTACTGGACCGACCGCACTGGCGCGCAGAAGGGGCCGAAAAAACTCTTCACGCTGGTGGCAAACGAGAACGCGCCTCTTATAGTGCAGTAGTTTTTGAGCGGCGGCGACTGAAAAAATGCGAAGAGAGAATTTATACATTATGATAAAAAATCGAATTTTATTCAACGCGAAAATTGTTTCACCGGCCCGCGGCGGCCGCGGCTTCACGCTGGTCGAGGTCATGGTCGTTATGGGCCTGTCGATAATGCTTCTTATATCCGTATGGCAGCTTTTCCGCATGGTCACGCGCACGCAGGTCTACACCCAGGATGAAATATCCGCCCAGCGCGCGGTGCGCGTAATAGTCGAGCGTATAAAAAACGACCTTCGCGCCGCCGTTTTTCCGGACGGCCTTATCGGCGATAAATTCATAATCCAGGACCCCCTGGAAATGGACGGCAAACAGGTAGGCGGCGCACGCATACGTTTCGCCCGCTTTCACGGTTTCGACGACAAGGGAAAACCGATCGTGGAAAAGGTGGTTTATATATTCGATAAAGGCAACGGCCGCGTGAAGCGGGCCAACTGGTCGGGGGAGTGGGAACAGAAGAACGATTCGATCGAAAACGAAAAACCAGTCGACTCGCTCAGTTCGCTGCCCAGCGGCACCAACGGCAGTTATCTTTACTTCAACACTTTTTATACCGATACCGACCGCGAGGGTTTCAAGGGCCGCCTTTTCGTCTTCGTCGGTCTTAAAGCCTCATACGGCAACGACGTGAAGATAAAACATGAAATAAAACTCGATCTTGTCGTCGGCCCGCGTTTTATCACTTCGAAAGACCGCGAGCCTTTCTGGAACCTGAATCCGATGTCCCGCCTCGACGTAGAGGCGTTCCAAAAGTAATAAGGTTTACAACTGTATCGGCACCGGAGGCGTCTGATAAAAAGGAACGTTGACGCCCGAAGGCGGCTGGCGCAGAAGATTTTCAGGACCGCCGGGCTGCAGCTGCATGGCTGGAACAGCTTTTGACGGCCTTTTCTTTTTATAAAAAGGCGATTTAACGTCGGTATAGCCAAGGCGCTCTACTTCCGCGCTCGTCAGTCCTGTTTTGACCAGCCAGGAAGCGTATTCGTCCGACTCCGGAAATATCTTCAGAAGTTCCTTCAAAACTACACGGGCCCTTTCATATTGTTTCGACATTACGAACGATTTGGCCATTTTCAGCCTGATCTCGTACTCCGCCGCCATGTATTCTCCCGCTATGTTATAATGGAAGCCCGCTTCCCGGAACATTCCTTTTTTGTAAAATATTTCTCCAAGGACGAAATGGGCCCTGGGATTGCTTTTAAAGTATGAAAGGCCGTAAAGTATAGAAATTCTTGCCTGATCGAATTTTTCTGCGAGATAGCTCTGATAGCCGATCTCCTGGTGATAATCTGCGTAAGTGCGGTTGTACTTGCGCATGTCGAGACCGCCGCCGCCGTCATAACCGTATTGCTTTATTTCGGAAAGGTTGAAACCGTTATAGGCCAGCAGATAGACCATGGCCGTGTCGTTCGAGGCGAGAGCGAAGAAATTTTTGACCTCCGTGACTGCCGGACTCTTTTTCCCTTCTTTTAAAAATAGCCTTATTTTAGCGTATTTCGAACTTTTCAGTCCTTCGGAAAGGCTGTCGGCGTACTCATACTGAGCGGCCGCCCGGTCTCCCGCGCCGAACCGTTCGAAAGTGTGCCCCAGCCGCAAAACTCTGTTTACGCTTTCGGGGTTTTTCATTACCGAGGCGGCCGACCGCTGAATGCCGAGATTTTTGATCTTTTCGTTAAGCGAGCTCAGCCGCGTCACGGCATCTTTTTTCAGGCGATCGTTGGGCGAGTGCTCGATGACGTATTCAAGCGAATAAGCTTCGCTTTTAAGATCGCCCGATGCCTTGTAGATGTCGGCGAGAAGAAGATACGAGTCGTACCGGTCGCAGCCGCCGTCGACGGCGTATGTGGCGTTGTAAAGCGCCTCTTTTACGTTGCCTTTGTCGAGGAATTTTCTGCCCTCGGCTACGAAATTTATCTTCGATTTAAAATCGATATTCAGCCTGCCGCGTCTTCCTTCAATTTCACTTTCGCCTGCCGCGGCGACGGCGGCGGCCGATGCCGCCAGGAAGCACAAGGAAATGATGAAGGCCTTTAAAAAAAGCCTGAAATGGGTTGTTGAATGTTTCATGCCGGGTCGATTACCGCCTTTTCTTCGATTTTATTGCTGTTCAGACTCGTTATGTAGACGCCGCCGATAATGAAAGCGGCTCCGATGAAAGTGCCGCTTCCTGCCGGTTCGTTTAAAAGCGCGACGCCGAGGAAGATGCCTACCAGGGGCTGCAGATTGAGGAAGTTTCCCATGAACGACGCGTCCAGGCGTTCGAGCAGGAGATACCAGATGAAGTAAGCGAAGCTCGTCGCGACCGCCGCCAGATAAAAAACGCAGAGCCACGATTTCATCGAGGCCGTCGCGATCGCCGGAAGGCCTTTTTCATAGAAAGCGGCGAACGGGAAGAGAAAGATCGTTCCGGTTATGACCGCGTAGGATGTGACCACGAAACTCGGAAGCCGTTTTATGGCTTCGTTGCCGATTATAGTGTAAAGCGCGCAGCAGAGAGCGGAAAGCAGTACCAGGACGTCGCCGAGCACGGAAAATCCCTCCGTGCCGGCGGCCGCCGAAGCGGTTTCGGGCGGAAGTATTAAAATGAGCACGCCGATAGTTGAAAGCGCTATGCCGCCGATTATCTTCCCGGTTATTTTTTCCTTGAGGAACAGCGCGGCGAGAATTATCATCATGACGGGCTCGGACGATATTTCGATCGCGGCGTTCATGGTCTTTGTCAGTTTAACCCCTATGTTCTGGAAAATATAGGCGAGCGTGAAGCCTATGGCGCCGAGCGTCGAGCAGGTCAAAAAATCTTTTTTATCCATCCTTATATGGCGGTATTTGGTCACCAGAAAAGGAAGCATTATAAGGGAGGCCGCCGCGAATCGAACGAAAGCGAGCGTGATGGGCATGAATTCTGCCATGGCGATCTTCGATGCCACGTAAGTGCCGCCCCAGATTATATTGAGGAAGATAAGGACTGCTATATAAAAGAGTTTAAGGCCGGAAGGCAAATAGATTATTCCTTTCTTTTTGAGCGTAAAAACTGGATTCTCGGGACTTTTAACCGGGCGATTTCATCTGATCCGAATATTTTTTTCTGAGCGCGTTGAAAAATGGGATATAACTCTGTCTGTAATCGGGAAATGTCCATTCGAAAGCGTTAAAGGTTCCGTCTTTATAGAAAAGCGTGATCTCCTCGTATATTCCGTTATTCATATATATTCGCTGTATGTTGTCTTTGGCGGATGCCAGGATCACCTTCGCCGGCGTCAGATATCCGGGATCGAGGTTAACGTTGCGCCGGCCTTCGCCGGACATATAAATTCGCTCCAGGTCGTTACTTTTGAGTTTTATGTGTGAAAGTTCTTCCGGCTCGATCGGTTCGCTGAAGGAGTAGAAGATCCTTTTGATTGTTTCGCCCATTTCCTTCCGGTAATAGCCGGTGAAATTAAAATCGAATATTTCGCTTTCCGAGTCGATCTCTCCGTGCTCTTCGGCCAGCCTTTCCCTGACGCAGGGAAGCGTTTCGATGTCGTTGAAAAGTATCCCGTAAAAAAGTTTCACCGGCTGGTGTATTTTAGGAGTTCCCATCAGACGTCCCCCTTGCTTTTATTATATCCGTTCTTCGCAGGCCTTCACGCAGACTCCGCATATTCCCTTGGCGACGAACATGAGCCGCTGGAACTTCGAGATCTGTTCGACGCATTTTGCGAGGCAGAATTGCCCGGGCGTCTCGCCGATAGCGCCGGCCGGACAGGCGGAAACGCATTTATAGCATTCGCCGCAGCCGTCTTCGGCCGGGCCGCATAATTTGAGCGGCGCGTCGGTAAGCACCGTTACCAGCCTCACGCGCGAACCGTATTCGCGGGTGACCAGCAGGTTGTTGCGCCCTATGAAACCAGCGCCCGCGGCTCTTGCGATTATTTTATGGTTGAGATAGCCCCGCTGCGAGCTTTTATCTATGATCTGCGAGGCCGGCACGGGCATGGCGTTAAAACCGCTGTTCTGGATTATGGCCGTTATTTTGAGCGCGGCGTCGTCCAGCAGTGAATTCACGCGGTTGTAATGCATGGCGTAATGCGGCGTCGGCTGGTTGAAGATGCCTTCAAGTATCGCGTCCGACAGGTGGAAAGCCATGGAGACGGCCGCCGTCATTTTGACCGTGAAAGGGTTCTCCATCAGCGCGGGATGGAAAGAGTCCGTTAGCCCCTCGAGGGAGCAGGTTTTAAATATGCTTATTCCGGTATTTTTCGCGTAACGCTCGAGCGCGTCGAAATTTTTATTGCCGTCGCTTCCGAGCCGAATTTCTGTTATCATATAAAGTTGAAGCCTTTTCATTATTATTTTTATGGTTATAGTATAATTTTTTTAGCCTGAAAAGTCAATAAATTTAAGATAATAAAGGCAAAAATATCAGCCTCCCCGGCCTGGCTTGAATTGTTTCGAAATAACGGCGCCGATAAAAAAATAGGCTTTATTTATAAAAAAATCTATGTTATAATGATTCCGCATTGTTTTACGGCACGGCCGGATTTTTTGAGGCCCGGGCGGGGACCGCCTGGCGGCTGACATTGTTTCCGGCATATTTTAACGATAAACGGCCGCCGTTTGTTACGGAGTGTAAGCAGTAAATGAAAATAAGCGCAAGATTCCTCCTTATGACGGCTTCGATCGAACTTAGCTGCATTCTCGGTCTGCTGATCGTTTTCCATTTTCTGATAATTCCCTGGCACGTGGAAACCGTCAAAGAAAAAGCCGTCGAGATAGCCGGCGCGATGCGGGCCGCCTCTTCGCATACCGAACTGTCTACAGTTTCGGTACAGATCCGGGCCGAAGAGTTTGCGGCCGCCAGCCTTGGCGACATCAAGTCCAAGTATTACCTGGTCGTGCTCGTTTTTTTTATAGTGCTCACTTTTCTTGTAATGCTTGTTTCCCTTAATATTTACCGCAGGATAATATCTCCGGTAAGCCTTATCGCGGCGGCTTTCACCGGCGCGGGCCCCGGCCGGGCGGAACTGCTTTCCCCCCTTGCCGAGCATGACGATGAAATAGGCGGGCTCGCCCGCGAATATATGCTGCTTAGCGAAAAGACCGAGCGCGCCATAAACGAAATGCGGGAGAACGAAAAAAAATCCGCGGCGGGTGAAATGGAAGAAAAAAACGCGCTGATAGCGGAATTGAACGAAAAAAACCGCGAGCTGTCAGCCCTTAACGAAAAACTTCTTTCGGAGGTCGAAGAAGTAAATAAAGCCCGCCAGGCGATGCTTGAAAATGAGTCCAGGCACAGGGCGCTTGCTGAAAGCACGTTCGAGGTTTCCTGCGAGACCGACATCGGCGGCAATTATCTGTACGTCAGTCCCAATAACGAAAAAATGCTGGGATTCAAGCCCGAAGATTTTATCGGCAGAAATTTCAGCGAGTTCGTGCATCCGGATGACATTCCGGCGGCTTTCGGTGCTTTCCAGAAAGGCCTGCAGGGATTGAAAGCCGATGCGGTCCTGCGGTTCCGCCACCGCGACGGGCATTACGTCTGGATCGAAAGCACCGGCGCCTATTATCAGACAGCTTCCGGGGAGGTTCGCGCCATAATCGTTTCGCGCGATATCACCGCCCGGCGAAGGCTGGAAGAAGAAACGATCAGGGCCGAAAAACTCGACGCGATAAATAAGCTCGCCGGCGGCATCGCCCACGATTTCAACAATATAATAACCTGCCTTACCGGCAACATGATCCTTTTGCGCAAGAACGCCGGCGACGCGAAAAAATTCGAAGAAATAACGGAGCGGATCGAAAAGATCATAAAAAGGGCCGCGGGATTGACCCGGGAGCTGGCGGCCGATTCGGAGGGCGGTTCGATCGCGACGGCGTCCATGGACCTTAATCTCCTTCTCAGGAGCGTCGCGGAGGGCCTTCCTGATTTGAAGGAACGCGGGATCCGTTACAATCTCGAACTTAAAGACGGATTGTGGCCGGCCTTTGTCGACGGCGAGCAGGTTTTACGGATGATCGCCGGCATAATCGGAAACGCGTGTTCGGCGATGCCGGACGGCGGAGACATAGAGGTTAAAACCGACAACCTGATGGTTTTTGAAAACGACCGGTCGCTGATGATGGCAGGCAGATACGTAAAAATTTCCTTTAAAGACACCCGCCGAGGCGTCGACAATGCCTCGGCCGCGAAGATTTTCGATCCTTATTATTGCCGGGAGGGCCAGAAGGACGGCCTCGAGCTTTTTAACGCGTACGCCATAGTCAAAAAGCACCAGGGATACATGACGGCTTCCGCCGACGCCGACAGAGGCCTGGTCTTTGATATTTATTTCGCAGCCTCCGGCGAGGCGAAGAACGCAGCCGCGGAAGATACTCCTGGCGGGAGCCGCGCGGCGCTGAAAAAAGCGAAAGTTCTTCTGATGGACGACGACGAAGAAATACTTCAGTCGCTGAGCGAAAATCTCGCCGAAGAAGGGTATCAGGTCGGCGTCAGTCTGAGCGGCGAAGAGGCTTTTGAAACCTATAAGGCGCATTTCGAAAGCGGCGACCCTTTCGATGTGGTCGTTCTCGATCTGATAGTTCCCGGCGGCGCGGGCGGCGCCGAAACGGTAAAAAAATTATTTGAAATAGATTCGAAGGTACGCGCGATAGTTTCGAGCGGCTATTCGAACGATCCGGTGATGGCCGAGTACCGGAAATTCGGGTTCTCGGGCGTCATAGCAAAACCCTATGAAATAAGGTCGCTTTGCGAAATAATCGATTCGCTGGCGAAAAAAATATAAAGTTCAGGAAATTTTATGAGCGAAAAAACGATCGATCTCTTATTAATCGAAGACAACCCCGGCGATATGCTTATCTTTAAGAGTTACCTGATGGATTCCGCCGCCGAGACGGGGTTCGATTTCAATATAGTCAACGCCGCAACACTGGCGCGTTCGCTTGAAATTCTGTCCGGCCGCGAATTCGGCGTGATATTGCTCGATCTTACGCTTCCCGACAGCGAAGGTATCGACACGCTGTTTTCGGTAAGGACGGCCGTGCCCGAAGTTCCGATAGTCGTTCTTACCGGCGTTTGCGACGAGGGATTCGGGTTGCGGGCGGTGCAGGCCGGCGCTCAGGATTACCTTATCAAAGGGCAGTTCGACGCAAAGATGCTTATAAAAAGCATCCGCTATTCGACCGAGCGCCACGGCCTGTTAATGGAACTTGAAAAAACGAGAAAAAAAGAGGCGGAGATCAGCGAATCGCGTTACCAGGCCATAAAAAAACTCGAAGCCGAGATAAACGAGCGAAAGATCGCGGAAAATAAACTGTCGCTTATAACCAGGGAACTGCAGACCATCTTCATGGCCCTGCCGGATCTGTACTTTAAAACGGACTCCGACGGCGTTATACTCGATTATAAATCCGGCCGTGAGCAGGACCTGTTCGCCCCTCCGGAAATTTTTATCGGCAAAAGTTTTACGGCGGTACTTCCACCCGCGGTGGCCGATCTTTTTGCGAAGGCCTATAAAAACATCAAAATTTCTTCCCCCATGGAAACCGTCGAATACAAACTCGAGATGAAAGACGGGATGCAATACTACGAGGCTCGCATACTCCCGCTGGTCGAGAACCAGTGCGTCACTTTCGTGCGCAATATCACCGAAAGAAAAAAAGCGGTCGAAGCCATAATGGCGAGCGAAAAAAAATATCGCGATCTCGCCGATTCCCTGCCGCAGGTAGTTTTTGAAACCGATATAAACGGCCGCGTCAAATTCGTCAATAAAATAGCGCACGATTATTTCAGATACACCCCGGAAGAACTGGAAAGCGGTCTCAACGTTTTCGACATGCTCGCCCCCGGTTCCAGGGAGGCAGCCGTCGCGGTTATAAAGAACGCGGTGGCGGATAAAAAATCCCTTTATGACACCGGTTCCGAATATGTCGCGATCCGCAAAGACGGCACGACATTTCCGGTCATCATCCATTCCAATCTCATAATGAGCGACGGCGTCCCGGCCGGCATAAGAGGCATACTCATCGACATCACCGAACAGAAGCGCACAGAAGAGGCCCTGCGCCTTAAGGAACAGCGCGACAAGGAGATCCTCGAAAGCAGGGTCAGCGAACGCACTCTCGAATTAAGGCAGTCGAACGAAAAACTCCAGGTTGAAATCAACGAGCGCCAGAAGATACAGCATACGCTCCGCGAGCGCGAGGAACGCTACAGGGCGCTCGCCGAGAACACCTACGACCTTATCACCGAGGTTGACATCGAATCGCGTTTTCTATACCTGAGCCCGAATATCAAAGATATGCTCGGCTATAACATTTTCGAACTGGTAGGAAGGTATTATTACGATTTCGTGCACAAGGACGACCTGGACAAGGTAAAGCAGATATTCAAGCGCGGTTTCAGAAATTACAAGGGAGAGGAAATTTCTTACCGCTTCAGGCATAAGAACGGTTCTTACGTCATGTTCGAAAGCACCGGAAAGATATACCAGACGGCGGCGAACCAGCTGCGCGCGGTCATAGTTTCCAGGGACATCACTCTGAGAAAGCAGATGGAGCGCGAAATGATGAAATCCTCCAAGCTGGAGGCGCTCGGAATACTTGCCGGCGGCATCGCTCACGATTTCAACAATATTTTAATGGGTATAGCGGGAAATCTCAATCTAGCCAAAAAGCGGCTGGAAGTGCCAGAAAAGGCCATGGAAGTTATTTTGCGCGCCGAAAAAGTGGCGTATAAGGCTAAAAACCTCACCGAGCAATTGATAACTTTTTCGAAGGGCGGCATGCCCATAAAAAAAATACTGTCGCTTAAAGATATTATAATCGATTCCGTGCAGTTTTCAATAACCGGTTCCAACGTCGCCTGCAGGTTCTCTTTCGACGAGGCCCTTTATTTCATCGAGGCCGACGAGGGCCAGATAACCCAGGTTATAACGAATTTCGCCATCAACGCCAAACAGGCCATGCCCGAAGGCGGAACGCTCGAAGTGAGCGCGGTGAACGTGACCCTGCCGCCGGACGACAAACTATCCAAGTCCGGCGGAAGATACGCTAAAATACTTATAAAAGACAGCGGAGTCGGCATAGCCGAAGAAAATATATCCAAGATCTTCGACCCGTATTTTACTACCAAGCCGGACGGAACGGGGCTGGGCCTCGCCACGGCTTATTCGATAATAAGCAACCACAACGGTTTTATCACGGTTGATTCGAAGGTGAACGAGGGCACCTCCTTCCTGATTTATTTTCCTGCCCATGAAGGCGCCGTGGAGGCCCCTAAGGCAGCTCTGCGCAAGGACGGCAATTACAAGGGAAAGTCGGTCCTTTTGATGGACGACGATGAAACGGTTCTGCTTCCCGTTTCGGAAATGCTCGCCGACCTTGGATACAAGGTCAAAATAGCCCGCAATGGCGACGAGGCCCTGACGTTTTACGGCATGGCGATGGACGAAGGCCATAAGTTCGACGTGGTGATCGTCGATCTGGTCGTACAGGGCGGGATGGGCGGTAAAGAAACGATGGAGAGGCTTCTTAATAGCGATCCCGCGGTCTGCGCGATAGTTTCGAGCGGTTATTCGAACGATCCGGTCATGGCCGATCACGCGAAATACGGCTTTAAGGGAGTGTTGGCCAAACCTTATCAGATCGAGGAAATGCATGAGATATTAAAGCACGTGTTCGGGGAAGCGAAAATATAATTCGAGGATGGGAGAAAAAGGCTGAAATGACTAAAATAGTTACGGTAGCGGGCAACCGGCCGCAATTTATAAAACTAGCGCCGGTTTCGGCCGAGATCAGAAAAAGATTCAGAGAGGTTCTGGTCCACAGCGGCCAGCATTACGATTACAACATGAGCGATATTTTTTTCAGGGAACTTGAAATATCAGCCCCGGACTACAACCTGAACGTCAACGAAAAATCCCACGCGGCGCAGACCGCGAAGATCCTCGTTGAAATGGAAAAAATCCTTGTAAAAGAAAAACCTTCGCTGATAATAGTTTTCGGCGATACCAACACGACGCTCGGCGCCGCGCTCGCGGCCGTTAAACTCCATATTCCCATAGCGCACGTAGAAGCGGGGCCGCGCATGCGCGATAGATGCGAAAGCCCGGAGGAAGCCAACCGCATAATGACCGATCACATTTCGCATCTGCTTTTCGCGCCGACTGCGGCTTGCGCGCAAAATCTCAAAAACGAATCTGTTTTCGGCGGAGTATATTTTTCCGGCGACACTATGTACGACACGTTCGTCAGAATGAAAAAGGCTTTTACCAGGCCCGCGGTCACGGCTAAATTCGAAGGCGTCAAAAATTTTGGAGACGGCGGTTACGTGCTGCTTACGCTTCACCGGCCGCTCAACGTCGACGATCCCGACAGGCTCGAGCGTATCATGAACGCCGTCATGGATTCAGGGGAAAACTTCATTTTTCCGGCCCATCCGCGCACCCGCGAAATGATGAAAAAATGCCCTTCCTACGCCTGTTTCGCGAAGCATCCCGACATCAGTATCATCGAGCCTCAGGGATATATAGAGCTCGGCGCCCTTCAGACCTTTTGCCAAAAGATCGTAACCGATTCGGGCGGAGTCGCCAAAGAGGCTTATTTCAATAAAAAACCATGCGTGACGGTATATCCAATGACGCCGTGGCCCGAAACTGCCGCGGCCGGATGCAATATCGTTATGAAAAAATTCAGTTCAGAATCGCTTGCGCGCGCGATCGCTAAAAAATGTGATAAACTTGATTTTTCAGCGAATTTTTTCGGCGGCGGGAAAAGCGCCGCGTATATCGCGGAAAAAATAGAAAAATTCATCCGTTCCTGAGTTCGGGACTTTCCAGAAATTTAAATCGATCGCGCCGGTCCGGATGAAATGTCCGGCCGGCGTTTTTAATAAAAAAAGACGCCCATTTATTGAAATTAATCGCTATTTCTGGTATAACTAAATTAGGACCGTAATTTTCGCGAATTAAACGCGTTTTTTCGGACTGGTGTGTTTATGAAAAATAACATAAAGGCTTTCATGCCGGGTTTAGTTCTGATAACGGCGGCGGCCGCGCTGTGGCTTTTTTGCGGCCGTGCATTCGCTGCGCCCGGTTCCGTGCGGGACATAGGGCAGAATTTTTTTGCGGCTTCCGCCGCCGCTTACGAGGCGTCCGCGAGCGCGGAGATAAGGCTTGTCCGTGCCGTTATCGACGGACTTGCCGTGGCATCCGGCCTGCCCGAGCCGCTTGAAAGGCTCGAAAAACTTTCCGGGCTCTCCAACATGTCGGCCGCGGGCCGGCCGGCCGGAAACATAGATCTTGCTATCGCTTCGGAGTTCCTCGAATTTATCAGGGCCTCTTTCCGGAACAGTGGCGCCTTTGAATTCAAAGTGAGAGTCATAGGCGAGCGCGCCGCCGTTTATCTGCGCCGCTCCGGAGCTTCCGGCGGCTTCAAAGCGGGCAGGTTTCTGCCGGCGCTGTATATAACCAAAATTTCCGGCCGATGGATTTTGGACGCCGATTACATCTTCAAACTTTTGAAAAATCAGACGGGCGATCTTTATCTCGACGCCGAAACTTTTATTCTGGCCGAACAACTCTGGTTTTTGAGCCAGTATGAAAAATTCTCGGGATTCAAATACATCTTTAACGGAGATTTCGTCAGCGGGTTGAGCCCGGCGTCTTCCGGGGGCCGCGATGTCCACGATTATATCGAGAACGCGCTGAAAGGCGAAGCCATGCATTTTTATATGTGCCTTTCAGATTTTAAAGCAGGCCGCTACAAGCAGGCATATTCTCACATAAGCGCCTGCCGCTCGATGTCGCCCGGAAACTTCATCGTCGAGACCGTTTTTAATATGATACTTTCGCAAAGAAAATTTGCCAGGCTCATAGACGAGAATTTCGCCGCGGCCTGCGGCGCCGACCCGTACAACTATCTCGCGCTCATGGTGATCGGCGAATTTTACAACGTCAGAATGCGCTACGACCGCTCGGTTTTAGCTTTCGAAGCAGCCTCGGGCCTGAACGCTTTTCTGACGCCGCATTATCATATAGTTTACGCCAATACTCTCGAAAAACTTCGAAATTATATTGCGGCGGGCGACGAACTGGCGAAATGCTCCGTTTACAGCCGTGATTTCTATTATACCGGATATCTGGCCGGCAAAAAATATATTGAAGGCGGCGCCGGCAAAAAGGCGGCGGAGGAGTTCGAAAAAGTCATCGATTCGCTCAATTTCGCTGAAACGAAAAGGGAGGTAGCTTACTGGCTCATGAATTATCACGCCGGCAGCGGAAATTCCCAAAAGTTTTATCGATACAGGCGCGCCTATTTCAAATCGTTTTTCAACTCGCCAACATTCATCGGCGTTTTAATTCTATTCTGGTTTTTTTACATGATGAGAAAAACCGCCGCGCGCTTTATTATTATTCCAACTTTGAGATTCCTTTCGCGGATCTATAAAAAAGAGGGACTTTTCAATAAAACTTTCAACGCCTACTGCAACTTCGGCGACTGCGAGGCAGGCGTGAAGTATTACGCGGAGTATATCCGAAGCCTGGACAGGAGCCGGGAACCGGGCGCTTTCGAACGCTCCTCCGTCAAGCTGGGCGTGTTCCTGCTTTCGGTCTACAGGCCCGAAGACGCGAAAAAGGTTTTCTGCGAACTGCTTTCCTTCAGACCCGACTGCGGTGACGCTCTGCTGGGGCTCGGTATCGCCGAATACGACCTTAAAAACATCGATATCGCGCTCGAATATTTCATGGGCGCCATAGAGGTGATCCCCGAAAACCACATGCCTTATTACTACGCCGGAATATGCAGCGTGCTCATGGGGTCTAAAAAAGAAGGGATAGAGCTCATAATGATCTCGTATAAGATCGACAATTCCTGCGAATCCGCTCTTAATTTGTGTGAAAGTTACTTTCTGTCGAACAATATGATAGGCGAGCTGGTCTCGTTTTATGACGACATGCTCGTCGTAGGCGAGCTTACGGAAAATTATATTCAGCATTATCTTAAACTGAACGTTTCAAGAATGGACGCGACCCGCGTCGGCAAAATGCTCGAAAAAGCAAATGGGGCGTCGATAACGAAGCCCGAAACGTATCTCGAGCTGGCGGTCGCGGGCAGGGAGCTGAACATGTTTTCCGAGGCCGCCGCAACTATACTCAAAAGCATGCTTATTTCAGGCGGATACGGCTGGCTTTCCGGATCGGGCTCCCTTGCGTTTCTTGAATTTGCGGCTTTCAACCTTCCGCGATACAGGCATTCCCTTCTTTTTAACCTGCAGCTGCTGGAACTGGGCATCACCTACAGGCGCATGGGTGATAACGCCAGGGCCGACAGGGCCTTCCGCCGGATCATAAAAAATTCGCCGGATTACGCTTACGCGCATTTCCTGATGAACGATTTTGACCGTTCGGTCGAACTCATGGCCGGCGAATTGAGCGAAAGCAATTATCCCTGGAATAACGCGTCTATCGTCGAAGCGATTTACCACTGCCTTAAAGAGACCAAAAACAAGCAGCGCCTCGACCGCTACCGCGAATGGGGGCTCCATTACGCCCGCTCGATATCCGACGAATTCGGCATATTTTCATATAAGTATCTGAAATATATCCCCAAAAATTTGTTTTTGAATATTATCAACGGTAATGACCCTGACAGAAAATAAATCATCAAATGAAAATAAAATCATTGACAAAACATACAATATTTTTATAGAATAAACACTTGCAATGAGTTTAAAAGAAGAAGAAAACCAGCTTATAAATAACACTGAAGACGCGCTGAACTTTCTGGAAACGCTCTCATCGAAGCCCGTCATCGTTAACGGCGGCAATGACGGCGCCGAAGATCCGAACGCGCGCAACGCTTTTTCCAGTTTTGAAACGGCCCCGCCGCCTCCCGCGGCGTCATTTTCCGATGAAACTAATTCCGGTGTTCCGGTGGTTGAAAACGCTCCCGGCGGATCAGTTCCGCCCGAAGCGACCCCTTTTCAGAGGCAGGAAATCGAAGAGGAAGGCGCAGTTTCGACCTATGAGCAGGCCGTCAGAAAGATAGTCATTCTCGAGGACCGCCTTAAAAGAAAGGACGGCGAGCTGGCCGAGACCCAGAAACAGATAGAATCCGCGCTTTCAGAAAACGGCGACGCGCTGGAATCACTTGAAAAGGCTGGAGCCCTCGCGCGCCGTTATGAGGCCGAACTGGCTGAAGCCCAAACTAGCGTTCTTCATTACCGGGCCGAACTTGATAAGACCGATAAAACCATAAGGCACGAACACGAAAAACGCAGGCTGCACCTTCTTCACGTGCGCGATCTGAAACACGCCATCGCCGAGCGCGACGCCAGAATAAAACAGCTCGAGTCCGGCGCGGACGCTTCGCGTTACGAGCCTGGTACGCCGGCGGACGCTTCGGCCGAAATAAAAAAACTGCAGTCCGATATCTTTTATAAAGAGATCGAGATCGAAAAGATCAACGCCCAGATGTTTTCGGCCCAGAGTGAAACACTTTCCCTTAAATCGCAGAACGACGATCTGAAAAGCGATATAGAATCGCTCAAACTCGAGATCGTCTACAGGGAAAACTCCATCGCCGAACTCAACGGCGCGGTGTTCTCCCTCGAATCCGAGCTTAAAGGCATCAGCGTAAAATACGCCGCCCTCGCGCAGCTTAATATCAGCGTCGAAGACATTGAAAAACTCAGGCTCGCTTCTGAAATGAAAGAATTTTTAGAGGACGAGCTCGATAAAATGCCTGCGGCTGAAGACGCAGACGAAGCCGAAGAAGAAAAAGTTTCCGGATCCGAAGAAGCCGAAGGCGAAGCTGAAGGGGCGGAAGGCGGCCAGAAACAGCTGAGCGAATTCGACGAGATAAAAGAAAAATTCAAATCTCTTATGGCTGAACGCGATAAGGCCATAGAGCTTCTCGATAAATTCGAGGTCGAATCGAAATTGAAGGAGCGCGAACTTAACGAGCTCAAAACCAAGCATTCCGCTATAGTCCTGGAAAAGGAAACCGCCGAAACGAGTCTGAAAGAAAAAGAGATCGAACTTCAGGGCATATATAACGCTTTCAGCAGCTACAAAGAAGAAAGCGGCTTCATGTCTCGCGAGAACAAAGAATTGAAGGAAGAGCGCGAAGCCCTTAGCACCGACATTTCGAAACTCAGGCAGCTGATGGTAAAATTCGAACAGACCATCTCCGATAAAGACGGGGAGATAGCCCGCTTGCTATCCGAAAGCGAAGAAAAGCTGAAAGCCGCCGCCGAAGAATATGAAACTAAGGCGCGCGCGATTACCGAAGAAAAAGACGAAGCCGTTCAGCAGATGAAAACCGCCTGCGACACCGAAACGGGCGCCTGCAGGGCCGAGGCTGAAAAATGCAGGGCCGACCTGGAGGCGTTAAAGGTCGAGTTCGCCGCTTTCGAAGCAAAATATCAGAGCGCGCTCGCCGATTATCAGGGATTGAAACTCAATGTGGAAGGGCTTCTTGAAAATATAACCGAAACTCTCGACCGCGACCTTAACGTAATTCGGGACGAAACCGTGAGCGCCGGCGCGCGCGTCGAGAACGATCTGGCGGTCATAAGTTGCCTGACTGGTGATGAAACCGATGAAATTATATCTTCGTTCGAGCGGTTCGCCGCTAACTGTGAACTGAAGATCACTAAAACGGAATACGCCGCGGCCGAGGGCGCCGAAGATGCCGTTCGTCCTTTTTTATGTGTTCTGCTCATCGAAGGTGAAAAAGAACTTCTGAAAGCTATCGAACTTAAAAGAACCGTCGCCGCCCCCTTCCTGCTGTACTCTAAAAAAAGGGTGGCTGTGCAGAAGATCACCGAACTTATTTCAAGGGGCGTTATCGACGATTATCTGGATTCTGAAACGGGCGCCGACCTCGTAGACACCGTCATGACAAGGGCGGTCGAAGAAAGGCTCGCCAGGCTGCGTAGGGTCAATATAAAAAAAGACGGCGACGAGATCAAGCTCAGGGAAAGCGTAGCGCTCACCATCGATAACAAGGTGAAATCCGGAAGGATCGAAGCGCTTAACGAGCGCATAGAATACCTCAAAGACGCTAACCGCCGTATGAGAGCGAATATAAACGAAATGCAGGGACTGTTCGATCAGATCATATCCCGTATAACCGCTTTGAGTCTTCAGGAAATCCCGCAGAACATAAGCGAAGGTTTCAACGAGATCACCGCGATACTTCTCAGGATAACCTCCATAAAATTATAACTCCCGCCGCCGTAAAGGTTTTTGGGCCTGCATGCTAATCAAAAAAAGCTTGCTTTTCAAATTCTAATATGATAAAATAAACACACCTACATAAAACAATAGGCGTTAATAAAAATCCGCGACGCCGAATCAAATTATGTTTAGCTTAAAGGATGGTGGATGATTTGAACATTACAGAAGTAAGGGTCAGAAAAGTTAGCGGTGACGGTAAACTTAAGGCATTCGCGTCTATTACGATAGATAACGCTTTCGTGGTACACGATTTAAAGGTCATTGAAGGAAAAAAAGGCTTTTTTGTGGCTATGCCCTCGCGCAAAACCACGAACGGCGATTATAAAGACACAGCGCACCCCATTATAACCGAAACACGCGAAAAAATACAGAGCGCGGTATTGTCGGAGTTCGACAAAGTTAAAGATTTGATCGACGCGCCGGTTATCACCGCAGCGGCTATGTAATTATCATGGATAAGTTGGGGCGTCGCCAAGCGGTAAGGCAGCGGATTTTGGTTCCGCCATCCGTGGGTTCGAATCCTCCCGCCCCAGCCAATTAATAAAAAATACGAATTGGGTAGATGGTGCTGCATCTACCCAATTCGTATTTTAAAGTGCGGTTTTTCATTTTAATTTATCGGCAGGGGCTTAAAGTTTTATCTGTCAGGAGAAGTGTAATAAAATATGAACATTTGCGCAGTCATTCTCGCTGCCGGGCTCGGCACGCGCATGAAGTCGAAATATTCGAAGGTCCTCTTCGACGTGGCGGGCGAGCCCATGATATCCCACGTCATAAGGGCGGCGAGAAAAATCGGGCCGTCTAAAATAATAGCGGTCGTAGGCCACTCGAAAGAGCTCGTCGTCGAATGCGTGAAGAAATCGCACGCCGATTACAGCGGGTTCGAATTCGTAACGCAGAGCGAGCAGAAGGGCACAGGGCACGCCGTAATGCAGGCCCGTGAAGCGCTCGCGGCGAGCGGCGGCGGCGTGACGTTCGTTTTGTGCGGCGACACTCCGCTTCTGACGCCGGAACTTTTTCAAAATCTTCTGGCCGCCCATACCGGCGGCGATTTCGCCGCGACGGTGCTTACGACTACCGTCGCCGATCCGAAGGGATATGGCAGGATCGTCCGCGGTGCGAGCGGCGGAGTTAAGGCGATAGTCGAAGAGCGCGACGCCGATGCCGAAACTAAAAGGATCGCCGAGATAAATACAGGCGTGTACGCGTTTTCGACCGAAAAGCTGATCGATGCGCTTTCGATGCTCGATAACGATAACGACCAGCACGAATACTACCTTACCGACACGGTAAAGATCTTCAATTCACTCGGCCTTTCGGTCGCGGCCTGCCACGAGGTCGATTCGAGCCTTATGATGGGCATCAACAACCGCTTCGAGCTTTCGGCCGCGAACCGCATAATGCGCTCTCATATCAACAAACGCCACATGATAGCGGGCGTCACGATAGTAGATCCCGATTCCACCTATATCGACGCCTGCGTCGAAATAGAAAACGACGTCACGATCTATCCGGGAACTTATCTGCACGGCGGAACGAAGATCGCGACCGGCGCTAAAATAGGCCCCATGACATATGTCGTCGATTCGATCGTCGCAGAGAACGCGAAAATTTTTCACAGCGTCGTCGAAAATTCCGAGATCGGGCGCGACGCTTCGGTCGGCCCCTATTCGCACCTGAGGCCGCAAACGAAATTGTGCGACAGGGTCAATATCGGAAACTACGTCGAGGTCAAAAAATCCTTGATAGGCGAAGGTTCCAAGGCGAACCATCTGACCTATATCGGCGACGCCGAAATCGGGACGGGATGCAATATCGGCGCCGGAACCATAACGTGTAATTATGACGGGGTAAATAAGCACAAAACGGTAATAGGCAGCGGCGCTTTCATCGGTTCGAACACATCGCTCGTCGCTCCGGTCGAAATCGGCGAAGGCGCTCTGGTGGCCGCCGGGTCGGTAGTGAATAAAAGCGTGCCGGCCGGGGCTCTGGCGATCGCGAGAAGCCCGCTGTGCATCAAAGAAGGATACGTGAAAAAAAGAACGGTCAAAAAGGCGGAAAAAAATAATACAACGACAGGAGCGTAATAAATGACTGACGGCAAAAGAAAATTAAGGGTATTCGACGGCACGGCCAATTCGCCTCTAGCCCTTGAAGTGTGCAGGCATCTGGGCGTCGACAGCGGCGACGTCGTCGTTTCTAATTTCCTGGACGGCGAAACCCACGTTAAAATCGGAGAAAGCGTAAGAGGCGCGCATGTTTTCATTATCCAGCCGACGGCGCCTCCCGTCAACGAGTCACTGATGAAACTTCTTATTATCATCGACGCGCTCAAGCGCGCATCCGCGTCTAAAATAACCGCGGTTGTGCCCTATTACGGCTACAGCCGGCAGGAAAAAAAGACATCCGGCCGCGAACCCATCACCGCCAAGCTCGTGGCGAACCTTCTGACCGTCGCGGGCGCCGACCGCATTATGACATTCGACCTGCATGCCTGGGCCATTCAGGGGTTCTTCGACATTCCCGTCGACCACCTCACATCGCTTCCGATCATCTGCGATTATATAAGGGCCAAGGCCGACGACCCGAACGAATTCGTCGTCGTCTCGCCCGACGCGGGCGGCGTGGGAAGAGCGAGGGCTTATGGAAAGCGCCTCGACACCACTATCGCCATCATCGATAAAAGAAGGCCGAAGCCGAACGTCGCCGAAAGCATGAACCTGATAGGCGACGTGAAGAACAAGAGGGCCATTCTGGTGGACGATATAATCGACACGGCCGGCACTATTTCGGCCTCGGCGGCGATGCTTGCCGAGCACGGCGCGAAAGAAATATACGTCGCGGCGACGCACCCGATCTTTTCCGGGCCGGCGTATGAGCGCCTGAAAAAAGCCCCCGTCAAGGAAATAATCGTGACCAATTCCATAATCATTCCCGGGGAAAAGCGGTTTTCGAACCTCACGGTCCTTTCGATCGCGCCGCTTATCTCAGAGGTAATTTACAGGATACACAACGAGGTTCCCGTTTCGAGCCTTTTTGAATAAAATACGCAAGTATGGCCGGGTGAACGTTTAAAATGGATATCATGAACAGAACAATATTCGGAATATTGAATTTATTAACGCTTTTTTTCGTGCTGACGTGTGTTTCGTCCGCTTCGGCTTTCGCCTCCGAAACGCCCGCCGCCGCGGAGGGCATCCTCGCCGAAATAACGGCCGCGGCGCCTGAAAGGCGGGCCGCGGCTTATGAAAAGCTGGGCCGCTATATAGCCGCGAAAGACCTTATCGCCCCGGAGGAAAACGCCGCGCTGGAAGGCGTTCTGAACCTTTTGATCGAAAGCGATATCAGGGACGCCGGGGCGCACTCGGCCGCGGGTGAACTTTGCTTAAAAAACGGCAACCTCAGCAAGGCTTATTATCATTTCGAAATGGCCGTCATGGCCGATCCTTATAATTTTCACGCCAGAAGAAAAATGAACGAGGTCAGAACGGCGCTCGCGCCGGAGGCACCGCGGGCGTCCGTTTCGAACGTTCCCGTTCCCGCCGGGCCGATTCCGCTGCCGTTAAGCTCCGCGGCCGCGCCGGCCGACGAAGATGACGGCGAAATAACTGCCGATGACGGCGAAAAATTGTCGTCCACGATCAAAAGCAATCTGCCGGCCGCGCCGGTCCGCGAAATAGAACGCGGCGCATCGGAAACCGCCGGGGCGCAGGAATGCAAAAAAACCGCGTGCTACTATATTACGAAAAAGGAATATTCTCGCGCTGAAGGGTTTGCTTTAAAGGCGCTGGAGCAGGAGCCGGCCGACAACGAAGCGAACTATCTGATGGCGTATATCAAAAACAAAAGAAAGAAGAACGCAGACGCTTTCAGCTATCTGAATATGATAAATCCCGAAACGCTCAATGACGCCAGGCTTCTGCACGACGCCGGCATGCTTCTGGTCAGGCTGAAAAAAAACGAAGAGGCGGTGGCGTTTTTTACCAACGGCATCGCCTGCGACCGCGCTTATCTTGAAAACTACATATCGCTGGCCGTTCATTACACCCAGATCAAAGACCACGAATCGGCGGCGAAATACTTTAAAGAGGCTATGAGCGTCGAGCCGAAAGACCTGAAACTTCTTTATTATTACGCGCTCGCCTGTAATAAGGCCGGAAGGTACGAAGAGTTCATAGCGCTCGCCGACAAACTTCTTCAGATATCGCCCGACGGCGCGTACGCGAAGATGATAAAAAGGCGCCTCGGCCTTATACCCACCGACAGGCTCATAAGCGGCGACAATGAAAAAACTCTGCTGAACGTGGCTATCGAGTATTTCAATTCGGGCGAATACGGGCGCGCAGAGTCAAAACTGAAGGAAATAATCAGGATAAATCCGGATTCTTTTGACGCGAACCTTTATCTGGCCAAAAGCGCTAAGAACAGCGGTAAAACCGTCGAGTACGCCTATTACCTGTCGCGGCTCGAGTCGGTGAAACCCAACATTGCCATAGAACTCGAATTGGGGCGCGCTTTCGCCGCTCTCGGCCTGAATATACTTTCACGCGAATATTACCTTAAATACGTCAACAGGAACTCCCGCGACGTCGCCGTAAGACTCGAGTACGCAGGGATGCTCAAAGAAAAGGGCGCTTTCGTCAGCGCCAGGGTGATGGGCGAATCAATAATCAGGAACGCGAAAAGCGCCGAAGAGGCGGACGCCGCCAACCTCGCTCTTGCCGAAATAAACGGCGGCGGCGAAGGCGACACGGACGAAAGCGGGTTCAACTCCGTCAGCGCCGGGGCCGCCGAAAATTTATATAAGCTGTGCCTAATGCTGCACGAAAATGAGATGTACAATGCCGTCGAGTCGATAGGAGATATCCTGTCGGCGAATAAATCCCCCATAGACGCGCGCGTGCTTGAAATGTATGCCGTTTCGCTGGCCGCGCTGAAAAAATATAACAGGGCCGTAGACGCCTACAAACTTATAATTTCGAGGGACCGCGCCAATTATAACGCCTATGTCCAGCTCGGAAAGGTATATCTGAAGAGGAACAATTTCGTAAGGGCGGAAGAATATTTCAGGGCGGCGAGCATTTTCAGGCCCGGCGACGCCGAGATACTCATGCTGCTCGGCGATTCGTGCTACTATCAAAAAAACTCCGACGATGCTGAGATCGCTTATCAGGAGGCGCTCGAACGTGCTCCTAACGCCGTCGTCAGAGAAGAAGTTAAATTGAAACTTGAAAAAATAAAATTCAGCAGAAGGGCGCGATAGAATTGCATTTGATATGCGGGCTCGGAAATCCCGGGCGAAAATACTCCAGAACCAGGCACAATATAGGTTTTATGGTGGTCGACAGACTTGTCGCCGAACTTGGCTACTCTGAAAGCAGTTTCGGTAATAAATTCAAGGGCGAATTTTTGCAGGTGCGAAAAGACGGTCTCGACTTTATCGCACTGAAGCCGCAGACATATATGAACCTTTCCGGCGACTGTGTCAGGGATATCGTCAATTATTTCAAGATCGAGCCTGAAAATGTGATCATAATATGCGACGACGTCAACCTGCCGTTCGCGAAGCTAAGGCTGCGTAACGAAGGTTCTGACGGCGGCCACAACGGGCTTAAATCCATATTCTGCCATCTTCAGACCAATAAAATAACGCGCCTGCGCGTGGGAGTCAATTCGAGGCCCGACACCAGAGATCTTGCCGATTACGTACTGGAAAATTTTTCGAAGGACGAGCAGGCGAAAATGGACGAGGTCCTTAAATACTGCGCGGAGGCCGTCACGGCTTTCATGCGCAGGGGGAGCGGGTTCGCGATGAACAATTACAACAATAAACTTGGCTACAAAATCGACGAGCCTCCTGAAGTTTCAGAAAAGAAGGACGTCGTCGGGCCCGCCGGCAGGCCGCTTGATAAATAATATTTAAAATAATATAATTATACAATTGACAAATCGTGAAAATTGATGTAAACTGTGTATAGTGAAATATCATCTTTAAGGGGGTTTCCGAGTTTGTGTGAAGTCGATAAGGATTATGAGCTCTGGCAAAAATACAAACATTCTCACGATCCTAAAATCAGGGAACAACTTATACTCAAGTATACGCCCTATGTAAAATATATCGCTAACCGCGTAGCGATGGGACTTCCGCCTAATGTAGAGGTCGAAGATCTGTACGGCTACGGCATATTCGGCCTGATCGACGCGATCGAAAAATTCGAACCCCAGCGCCAGATCCAGTTTAAAACATACGCCCAGACAAGGATACGCGGCTCGATCCTCGACGAATTGAGAAAACTCGACTGGACCCCGCGTTCGGTTCGCCAGAAGGCCCGCCAGCTTGAAAAAGCTTACGTGCATCTCGAAAATACTCTCGGAAGAGCGGCGACCGACGAAGAGATAGCCGAATACATGAAAATATCGCTCGAAGAGCTTTACGACTGGTATAAAGACACCCGCGGCTCATTCCTGCTTTCGCTCGACGATCTTCTTTATTCGGAGGATGACGGTGTTACGGTAGGCGACAGCGTTCCCGCCAGCGACAATGACAATCCGCAGAACCAGATCGAGCAGAAAGAACTCAAATTGATGCTCGTAAAGGCGATCAACGCTCTGGCCGAGCGCGAAAAGCTCGTGCTGACCCTTTATTATTACGAAGAAATGACGCTCAAAGAGATCGGCGCTATTCTGAATGTTTCCGATTCCCGCGTATCTCAGCTTCACACCAAGGCCATTCTGAAACTGCGCGCCAAACTTTCCGCCACCAAAAAAGGTTCCAGGACGACCGGCGAAAAATAAACTCGAGTTCGGATTATTCGGCCTGTAAGGCCTGATCGATAAGCCGCGGCTGCGGCCCGGCCGTTTCAGAGGCCGGCAAATTTGTGAAAAATGATTGCGGTTGTTTGTTATGGCAGAAGGAAAAAAAATATTCGAAGGCGAAACCAAACAGAAGGCGATCGACAAGGGGCTTAACGCTCTTGGCGTTTCGCTTTCCGATGTCGAGATCATAGTCGTCCAGGAAGGCACTTCCTCGTTCATGGGTCTTTTCAACAAGCCTTTCAAGGTCGAGCTGAAACTTCTGTTTCAGAAAGATTCGCCAGCCGTTGAAACCGCCGGCGTGCCTGAACCGGAAACCGTGGAAAAAAACGTCGCGCCTGAAAAGCCCCGCGCCGAATCAGAGCAGACCAAAGAACCGCCGGTAGACGCGTTTTACAGGCTTTCGCTTATAGAAGAATGTCTTTACATAGTTGTTACCGGCCCTCAGGGCGCCGGAAGGCATATAAAACCCGACAGAATTATTGAAGAATTAAAAAAAGCAGGCCTTAAGCAGTACGAAAGCGACGCCATAAAACAGGCCGTCATGCCCGCTTATCACGGAACTCCCATCAAAATTTGCACCCCCGCTTCGATCCCCGGAAACTTCAAACTCATGCGCGACTGCGAAGTCAAGATCGTCATCGACAAAACGAGGATGACCGCTTCCGCCGTGTGTGAACCGCCTTTCAACGGCGGCGAAGAATTATCCGTCGCCAGAATCCAGACTGCCCTTTCAAACAGCAACATCAAGGTCGCTCCCGATTACGCGGCCATAAATAATTTGATCAGCTCGAAAAAATACGGCGATCCGGTTGTCGTGGCCTGTGGAAAGCAGCCCATGGCAGGCGAGGACGGCTATATTAAATGGTACTTTGAAACCGAATCGAAAAAGATCGAGATCGAAATCGATGACAAGGGCAACGTCGATTATCATAAAATTTTAAAGATCAATACGGTCAACGCCGGCGAAACGATCGGCGAAAAGATCGAGTCCGTTCCCGGCGTCGACGGATACAACGTTTTCAACGAGCCTATAACGGCGAAAATTCCAAGGGTCGCGAAAATGGTCAAGGGAAAGAACGTCGATATAACCGCCGACGGCGTCTTTTTTCAGGCCATCATCAGCGGCCAGCTGATAATTAAGAATGAAATTCCTTCCGTGGTGCCGTTGTTCGAAGTGAAAGGCGACGTGGACTATTCTACCGGAAATATCGAATTCAACGGTTCGGTCATCGTCCATGGCACGGTTTTAGACGGATTTATCGTAAAGTCCGAAGGCAATATCGAAATAAAGAAAACTGTCAACGCGGCCGTCCTGGAAGCTAAGGGCAACGTCATACTCGCCGGGGGGTTCATCGGCAAGGACAGCGGCTCTATAAAGGCCGGCGGTAAAATAGGCGCTAAATTCATTCAGGGCGGAGTCATTTATTCCGACGACGAAATCATCGTCGAAAACAATATCATGCATTCGAACGTCACGTCGGGAAAGCAGGTTGTCGTAAAAGGTAAAAAAGCCGCTATCGTCGGCGGGCGGATATTCGCTTCGGAATACGTCGAGGCCCAGACCATTGGCGCGCCGGCCGGCACCAGAACGCAGATCGACGTCGGCGTCGAAATATTGAAAGAGCAGGAAATTATCCGCATCGACGCTGAAGTGAACCAGACCACCGAATATATACAAAAAATAGTCATATCCATAGACACATTGAACAATTTGAAATTTAAAAATCCTCAGAAGTTTTCCGCAGCCCAGGAGCAGATTCTGCAGAAGAGCATCGCCACGAAAGAAACGCTGAACGCCAAGCTGGCCGAACTCAACGAACAGAAAACCATGCTGTGCAACGAGATCGTCAGCAGCCAGAAAGGCAAAGTGGTAGCGCTCAACGCCTTCTATCCCGGAGTTTTCATAACCATCAGAAAACATTTCAAATACGACATTAAAGACACGATAAAATGCTCTGCCATAGGCATATCAGACGGCGATATCAGGATATTGCCGATATGAGGGCGATTTAACCCGTACGGAGGTGCAGACATGACGATCAGGCCGATAGACATGCAGGTGAACGTTATGAAAGAGGGCGATCAGGCCAAGAACGCAGAGAAAGATAAGCTCCAGCAGGACGGTCAGGCGCGTTTCGGCGCGACGATCCAGAAGGAGCAGGACGAAAAAAAAGAGACCGTCCAGAATTTCGAGAATGCCTCGTTCAACACCATCGATGAGCAGAAGCGCGAGAGAGGCCGCCATGGCGGCGATAATAAAAAAGACGAGCGTCAGGAAAGCGAAAAAAAAAAGGACGCCGCCGAAGTGAAAGATCCGAACCGCGGCAATTTGATCGATATCAAGTCATAAAAACTCTTCAACTTGGCTGTTTCTTAAGAGTCAGATACTTAATGATGTCTACCACGGGCAATTCTTTATCGCAAGCCGGCCGGGCGCCGGAAACCGATTGTTTTTTTTATACAATTATATAACCTGAAAAGTGGTGATATTCTATGCGATTTACTAAAAGACGTTTATTTTACGGCTTATTGGCCACGCTGGCCGTTTTTTATTTGATAATGCCATCCGGAACGGCCGTTGCGCAAAGCGGCGGCGAGGCATCAGACCGCGCGGGCGCGGTGTCGCTGAACGAAGAGGCGTTAAAACTTGTAGCGGCCCGCGATTATGAAGCGGCGGTCACGAAATTCGAAGAGGCGGCCGCGATGGATCCGTCTAATAAAACTATAAAAAACAATCTGGCGCTGACCATCAACAGTTACGCCGTTGCGGTGTCGAAATCCGACCCGCGCCTTGCCGAGGAATTATATCAAAAAGGCTCGGACCTCGAAGACGCGCCGTACAATATTTTCATGAACTACGGGGTTTTCCTGTCGAACAACGCGCGCTACGAAGAGGCGGGCAATATACTCGACAAAGCTCTTAACGCAGGTAAATTTGAAAAAAACGACGAGCTGAACATCCGCGTGAATCTTGGCATGGTTTACTTCAAACGCGGTTTCTTCGACGAAGCGATAGTGGTCTTAGACCCCGCTGCAGAGAATTTCAAAAGCGCTGAAGCTTATTATTTAAAAGGAAGGATCTGCTATACGCAGGGCAAGTTCGACGAGGCCGTCGAAAACCTGGAGGCCGCGGTCAAATATGGCAAGAGCGGCGAATACGGCAAAGCCGCGTCGGAACTTCTGGCCAAGGTAAAAAAAGAGTCGAAGGTCGAATCGAATTTCCAGTCGCAGAGTCTTTATCACTTCAAGATACAGTTCGACGGCGAAAAGCGTAACGACGTTAAGGTCGATAAGGTATCGCAGTTTTTAGAAGAAGCTTATAATGAGGTCGGCTCTTATTTCAATCATTATCCGGAGGCGCCGACCCAGGTCATTATTTATTCGAAGAGCCAGTTCAAGCAGGCCTCAGATTCGCCCGTTTGGGTGGCGGGGCTTTACGACGGAAAAATCAGGCTTCCGCTCAACGACATTCTTACGAGCGCTGACGAGTTGAAGCGTCTGATACTTCACGAATATACGCATGCGGTGATATTCAATCTTACGCGCGGTTATTGCCCTGTATGGCTTAATGAAGGTTTCGCGCAGACGCTCGAAGGCGAAGGCTTGAGCGAAAAGCAGATCGCGAACCTTAAAAAGCAGATATCCAGAAAGCAGATCTTCGACATGAAAAGCCTTGAAGGCTCGTTCATGGGCATATCGCCGGAATCTTCGGTGGTGCTGGCTTACGATCAGTCGCTTTCATTCACGGCTTTTTTGATCGAAAAGATCGGTCAGTCACAGCTGGTGGATATCCTGCCCGAGTTTTCTCAGGGAAAATCCATGTCACAGATATTTACGGAAAATTTTTATTCTTCGTATGAAAAATATCAGACGGATTGGCTTGAAAACCTGGCGAAATAAATTGAAAATTCCCGAAAAATATAGAAGGGGCTGGTATATATCACTTACAGTTACAACAGCGAATCGGTAAAGATCGAAAAGTTAAAAGCTGGCGGAGCGCCCGTGATGCTGGTTTACAAAGAAAACAGGGCGGCCGCGTCCAAAAATGGCGTCGTGATCTTTTATCACGGTCTGGGCGTGTGCAAGGAAGAAAACGAAAAGGAACTCATCAGCTTCGCCAACGCCGGAATGCTGGCGGTAGGCGTAGATAATTACGGTCACGGCGAAAGGCGCTATCCCGATTTCGACAGGCGCTTCGGCGTTTACGGAACGCAAAATTTTGAAAAGGAATTGTATGTCGCGATAGACCATTGCGCCGATGAAATAAGCCTTATAATCGACGATCTTATAGCCAACCACGGCGTTTGCGCGAATAAGATCGGCGTATGCGGAATTTCGATGGGCGCCCATATCGCTTATGCCGCCGCCATTCGCGACAGGCGCATAAAAGCGGCCGTGCCGATACTCGGAACTCCCAGCTGGAAGGCGTTTTATGATAAATCCCCCGCGCTGAGGGCGGCCGAGTTTTTCCCATGCGCGGTCCTTTCCCAGACGGGCGGAGCGGACGAAGTCGTCCCGCCAGGGCCGGCGCGTGAGTTTCATGCGGAACTTAAAAAATATTATTCGGTTATTCCTGAGCGCGAAATGTATATCGAATTCGACGGCGCGGGACATCAGGTGCCGGAGCAGGATTGGTATATGCTGTGGGACAACGTTATAAGCTGGTTCGACAAATTTTTGATCTGCGGATAAGCCTCGGTAAACAGTGGAGAGTT